>JAEEGG010014525.1_pt1 | contig 16657 bp, 24 predicted proteins | sample 9134161 | NCBI WGS metagenome assembly JAEEGG01 (sample SAMN16246543, study PRJNA631951) | gut metagenome | biome: gut microbiome; feature: rumen; material: CR-attached | host: Bos | place: Iran: Karaj | collected 2018-10 | reverse complement strand
GACCCGAAAGCTCCCACCATCCACATCGTTGCCAGCAACTTCATCGGCGGTGTAGATATCAAGAATTGACCATATACTGCAACTATTCGTACCGTTGCAACGTCAAATAGATGAATAAGAAGAAAAAACTAAAGAAATGAGAAGATTGTTTTTAGGAGCAGCTATAGCGATGCTGCTATTGCCCTCAGTGATGAAGGCACAAACAGGTCAAATCAACCAGACCAACCAGACAAGTCGATACCTGAGTATCTGCAGATGAAGACCTTCCAAGGTCAGACCTTCGACCTGCGCACCCACGAGATTGTGGATAAGTTCACCTCGCTCACCTTCCCCAACATCGCCTACCGCGTAGAATTTTAGTGTCATAATTTTGCAAGATTAAATAGAATGTGCTATCTTTGTGGCGAAAATGAAGCTACAACGCAGATATGATGACCATTTACAAAACTCGCAATCTCCCCAACACCCGAATTGATGTGGCTGATGCCCTGAGAGGTATCGCCGTGGCCGGCATCATCCTTTATCACTCCGTAGAGCACTTCGACATCTTTACCAAGGAACCGATTGTCCATACGTTGGCGTGCGACCAGACGGTGGCCGACGTGCTGGCCTGGCTGCTCTCGGGCAAGATGTACGGCATCTTCGCCATGCTCTTCGGACTGAGTTTCTTCATCATGAACGATAATCAACAACAGAAGGGCAAATGTTTCTCAGGCCGCTTTGCCTGGCGCATGTGCCTGTTGTTTATGTTCGGCATCATCAACGTGGCCTTCTACGATGGTGACATCCTGATGCTCTATGCGTGCTACGGCCTGCTGCTCATTCCCGTCAGTTTTCTGCCGTCGAAATGGGTGTGGGCCATCATCATCCTGCTGGCCATCCAGCCCGTAGAACTGTTCTGTCTGTTGACGGGTACCACCATCGACCACACCAGACTCTTTGAGATCTACAATCAGACCATCGCCCTGCACGAACATGGCACGTTCTGGGAGAATGTGGTGAATAACGTGCGATATGGTTTTGAGTTGAATCTGCGCTTCAATGTGTTTAGCGGCCGACTGACGCAGTTGCTCTGCCTCTTCATCCTCGGCATGCAGTTAGGACGTCAGAGGCTCTTCTATAACGAGGGGCGCAATCTGCGGATATGGCATACCCTTCTCGTCACCTCGGCCCTCGGCGTTATTTCGCTGATTAACCCAGATTTCGGCGAGCTGGAATCATGGCTGAAACCCATCTGCAACCTCATCATCCTGCTGATGATTGTCTCGGCTGTGGTTTCTGCGTGGTATGCCTTCGAGGGTGTGCGCCGTGTGCTCCATCATCTCTGTATCTTCGGCAGGATGAGTCTGACCAACTATCTGTTGCAATCTATCATCGGCTGCTTTATCTTCTGTGGCTACGGTCTGGCCTGCTACCGCCTTTTAGGCGTCACCTATGCCGTGATGGTTGGATGCGGAATGGTCATCTGTCAGTATCTCTTCGCCCGTTATTGGTTCAGCAGCCATCCTCGCGGACCGTTAGAGGGCCTTTGGCGAAAACTGACATGGATATAGAGCATGTGAAATCGCCCAATTTTTAGATAGAACAATGATTATAAGATTAGAACAACCAAAAGATTATCGCGAGGTAGAGAACCTTACGCGTGAGGCATTCTGGAACGTCTATCGTCCTGGATGCACAGAGCATTATGTGCTCAATCAGTATAGAACAAACCCCGACTTCATCCCAGAACTTGACTTTGTGATGATGGAGGATAACAAGATTATCGGCCATGTGATGTTCTCCAAGGCAGAGATTATGGTTGACGATGGAACTGTGTTCCCTTCGTGGACTTTCGGCCCCATCAGCATCCATCCCGACTACAAACGCAAGGGCTATGGCCTGAAGCTATTGCAGTATGCGTTGGAGGTAGCCAAGAAGATGGGTATAGGTCTTCTGCAGATGGAGGGAAATATTGAGTTTTACAAACATGCAGGATTCGACCTCGCCAGCAAGATGAAGATTCACTATCACGCAGAAGCGCGAGATTCAGAAGTGCCTTACTTCCTCGCTCAAGAACTGATACCTGGCTATTGGGGCAATCGTGAGGGAACCTATTGCCCACCCAAGGGCTATTTCGTAGCCGACGAGAACCCAGAGGCATTCGAGGCTTACGAGGCAACCTTCCCCAAGAAGGAGAAAGCATTCCAAGAGGGCCAACTCCCTCAGTTTTGTCAGAGTTGCGGCATGCCGTTGACCCGTATCGATGACTGTGGTACCAATGCCGACGGCAGCACGAACTTTGATTATTGTCAGTACTGTTACAAGGACGGCCAGTTCCTGCAGGATTGTACGATGGAAGAGATGATTGAGCATTGTTCGCAGTTCGTCGATGAAGTCAACAAGCAGATGCCCAAGCCCATGACCAAAGAGGAGTACAAGCAGATGATGCGCGGCTTCTTCCCGATGCTGAAACGTTGGAAGAAGTAAAAAGTTAAGGGTAGATGTCACCTTTTGTTCTTCTGGACTGTTATATATGTGAATCGGTTCAGAAAACAAAATGTCTAACAATAAAAACAAGTAAGAAAATGTATCATTTAGTTCCAATCTTAGTACCCATCGCATGTGGATGCGTACTTCCCATTATGATTGTATGGCTTACTATCCGTGAGAGCATGAACAAGACCAACCAGCGGACAAAAATTGTGCTGGCCGCCATCGAGAAGAATCCCGATATGGACATCGAGGAACTCATGGAGAAAATTTCTCCCAAGAAGAAACTGCTGAAGGAGAAACTGCTCTCAAAACTGTTGTGGGGTAGCATTATCGGATTGCTCGGTATCAGCTTCTTGGTTTACGGATTATTCATTGACTTCAGGGGTGGGATGAACACTGACGACCTTATTTATATATACTTCGCAGGTGGCATCCTATTAGCCGTCGGTATTGCCTTCATCGTTAACTACCGCCTAAGCAAGAAGATGCTTGTCAAGGAGATTGAGGCAGAGGAGAAGTTGTTGGTAACACAGGCAGAAAGCAAGTGACCCGCGAAGTATTCATCACCCAGATAGAGCGTGAGCAGGAGGCCCTTCGTAGTTTCCTGCTCGCCCTCTGCTGTGGCAACAAGAGCAATGCCGATGACCTGGCACAGGATGCCATCGTCAAGGCCTACCTCTCGTCTGCAGGCTATCAGGAGCAGGGGAAGTTCCGTTCGTGGCTCTTCAAGATAGCCCACAACACGTTCCTCAACCATAAGGCTAGTTGTCGTACGATGGAAACACTCGACGATGCCCGCACGCTCATCAGCAGTACCACAGCCGACAATGCCTTTGAGCATCAGGAACTCTACCTTGCCCTGCGCACCCTGCCACCCAAGGAACGTTCTGCCATCACGCTGTTCTACCTCAACGGTTACAGCATCAAGGAGATAGCCGTGATTACTGAGACCTCGGAGGACGCCGTGAAGAAACAACTCTCACGAGGACGCGACAAGCTGAGACAGGAATTGAAAATGGATGATTAAGAATTGATAGTTATGGAAAAAGATAAAAAACTGGAGGAACTGTTCCTCGCTCAGAAGCCGACATTTGACGATAAAGCTGAATTTATGGCTACAGTGACACGTCGTCTGGATGCCGTGGAGTTTGTCCGTCAGCATCAGGAGGCCACCCTTCGTCGTTATAAACTGGCGATGGTTGCCGCCTTCGTTGTGGGCATTGTCAGTGGTGCCGTCACTATTGCGTTCGTTCTTTCCACGCCTGTAGACGTTCCTCTCTTCACCTTTAGCGTAGAGAGTAGCATTTTGTTGTGGATAGCCGAGAACTCTCGCCTCATCGCAACTACAGTCCTGGCCCTACTGATGAGTTTTGGCATCATGAGCATCATCAGTAATGTACAAGACATACTTGCCATTCGCCAAAATGGCATACATATTATTAATAATTATGGATAGTCCCGTAAGGCAACGTTATTTTACGGCTTCAGGACGCAGGATGTAAAGTTTCTGACTCCTTTGTCCCCTGCTTGTGATACCTGTTGAGGGATCGCTTGCCAGTTTCCGGAGTTCTTCTGCTGCCGTCGAACGCGAAAGCCCCGTCAATTGCACATAGTCGGGTACTTTCATAAACATATGGGCCTTCATGAACTCGCGTGCTTTCTGGATGCGCTCTTCCAGTGTGAATGGCGACTTCTTGAGCCTGCTCTCTCCACCTCTCACCAGCGTACACTTGCGGTCGGTATTCCTAATCAGATCCTTGTCAGCCCTGTACGACACGCCATTCACCATAATGCTCTTCGCATTACGGCTTGACTCGCCCTCCTCGAAAGCATCTGGCAGCATGTCGCTCCTCACGCCGAGTTTGGCGTTGAAGGTGCCGATGCCGTCCAGTTTCACGGAAAATCCTTCCGCCATACACAAAGCAAGTTTCTCACTAACCAGCGACAACACGCCAAGAATCTGGCTCTCGTCCATTCTTCCCTCACGATGGCACAAATTCACGAACTGCTGAAAGTTCATGGGTTTCAATTCCATCTTGTAGCAGGCCTGTGTACGGCCCGTGCCGTTTAAATCGGCAACCTCTCGTTTGATATACTTTGCATACATAGTTTTCGCAAATTTATTTGCAAAGATAGCTATTGTTCTTAAAAATACCAAATATTGTCGATGTTTTAACATCCATTGGCATAATTTTATTATCCATCGACGCAGTTTTAGCATCCATTGTCGTAGTTTTAACTTTGCTCCGTACCTTCAGAGCCTATACTCCGTACTTAAAGAACGTTTTACCCGTACCTGTGTTCATTTTATCCCGTAGCACAGATTCAATTACTTACCGTTTGTCACAAATCGATGCAGTTTATCCCAAATGTTTGGTTGGCTCAGCAATTATTCGTAATTTTGCAGTGTCGAAACATTAAGCATAAGGAATATGAATATATTGATTCTCTCAGGAAGCCCTCGAAAGGGCGGCAATACGGATCTACTCGTGGAGGCGTTCGTCAAAGGAGCCTCGCAGAAGCACCATGTAGAAGTCATGTCTGTACGCGATTACAAGGTCAATCCCTGCATGGGCTGCAATGCCTGTTTCAAGAGCAAAGACAATATTTGTGCTCAGAAAGATGATATGTCGCTAATCTATGAGAAGATGAATCAGGCCGATATACTTGTGATAGCTTCGCCTGTATATTTCTACGGACTGAGTGCACAACTGAAAGCCGTCATCGACCGCTGCCATAATCCCATCAGAGACACGTTCCGCATCAAGAAAACAGCCCTCCTGCTTGTTGGTGCTGCCACACTTCCCGAACTCTTTGACAGCATCCTCGCGCAATACCAGCTCTGCCTGAACTTCTTCAAGTTGGAGGATACTGGCCGTGTATTGGTTCGTGGCGTCAAGGATAAGGGCGATATCAAAAACACCAATGCCTTGAACGAGGCATTCGAGTTAGGACAACAAATATAAGAAACAAGGAAATAGTATGAAACAGAAATTTTGTCAGAGCTGCGGAATGCCGCTCACAGATGATGTGCTTGGTACTAATGCCGACGGCACGAAGAATGAAGATTACTGCATGTACTGCTACAAGGATGGCAAGTTCCTGCAGGACTGCACGATGGAAGAGATGATTGAGCATTGCGCTCAGTTTGTGAATGCTGTTAATGAAGGGTTAGAAAAACCTATTACCAAAGAGGAATACATCGGCATGATGAAAACGTACTTTCCCCAGCTTAAGCGTTGGCGCCAAACGCTGGATGTGAATAACGATGAAGCGGTGAAGGTCAATCCCGCTTTAGCCGGTGTTAAAGAACTCATTGCACAGATGGCCGACAAACAGCCCATCGCTTATATCTCGTCAGTAGACCAAGAAGGTTTTCCTTGGACCAAGGCCATGCTGAAGCCACGTAAACGCGAGGGTATCAAAACTTTCTACTTTACAACCAACACATTCTCAATACGTGTGGCTCAATACATGGCTAACCCCAAGGCCTCGATCTATTTCTGTGATGCTAAGGGTTTCAAAGGTATGATGCTGCGTGGTATGATGGAGGTGCTGACGGATGCTATGAGCAAGGAGATGATTTGGCGTGATGGTGACGAGCAGTACTATCCCGGTGGTGTAACCGACCCGAACTACTGCGTTCTGAAGTTCACCGCCACCGATGGCCGATTCTATAGCGATTTCTACCCTCGCAGTTTTGTAATTGAGTAAATGATGAACAACAAAGCACTTGTCGTTATCGACATCCAGAACGACATCACCAAGCACTATCGTGACATCATTGACAACATCAATGCCGCCATCGAATGTGCTGTAACGAAAGGTATGCACATTGTGTATATCAAGCATAATAACATCACCGCAGGAACTCGTACATTCAAACCAGGCACTAAAGGCGAAGAACTGGTGCCTGAGATGAAGGTCGTATCAGACAACATCTTCGTGAAGACGAAAAGCAATGCCCTAACAAGCGAGGCGTTTTCTGCTTTCATCGCAGCGAATGGCATCAATGAGTTCTACGTTGCTGGTGCAGACGCTACGGCCTGCGTGAAATCAACGTGTTTCAATATGGCTAAAGCTGGCTTCGCGGTGCATGTCCTCTCAGACTGTGTCACCAGTTATGATCTGAAGAAGCTTCCAGAGATGCTCGACTACTACGAAAGCAAAGGCTGCGAGGTAAAGAAACTTGTAGAATACAAATAAATATCCTAATCATAAATACTAAGCAATAATATGATGGAAACTGATCGTATCATATTGCGCCCTTGGCGCGACAGTGATGCTGAAGTGCTGTATAAGTGGGCTTCTGATCCGGATGTGGGCCCTCGTGCAGGATGGGCACCACATAAGAGTGTGGAAGAGAGTCTGGAGATTATCCGCACTGTGTTCAACGATGCGCTACACACATGGGCTATCGAGTTGAAAGAAACCGGGGAGCCGATTGGCGCTATGGGCTACGGCCCTTCTTGCGAGTGCGATCTGCCAGCCCGCGAGGGTGAGCCTCTCATCGGCTATTGGGTGGCGAAGCCCTATTGGAATCAAGGCATCTGCACAGAGGCACTGCGCCTGATGTTAGACCACATCCGAGAAACAACAGACATCAAATCGCTCATCAGTGGCCACTTCATAGACAATCCTGCCTCTGGCCGTGTAATGGAGAAGTGCGGCTTCGTTCCCACAGGCGAGACCTGCATCGATGCTAACCAGTATCAAGGTGCGAACAGACCTATCAGAGTGTTGAGGTTGGAAATAAGATGACTCAGTTGCCGAACACCATAACGCTGCTTAGGATAGCAGGCTCTTTAGGTCTGCTTTTTTGTGATGTGACGGGTGTGGTATATTGGATAATCTATGGTCTCTGTGGCATCAGCGACATAGCCGACGGATGGTTGGCCCGGAAGCTGAAGTGCGTCACCAAGAAGGGAGCATTGCTAGATAGCTTGGCAGACATCTGCTTCGTAGCGTGTTTGTGCCCTTTTCTCCTGCCGATACTCGAACTGCCGCAATGGTTATGGCTGTGGGCAGGAGTAATCATCGCGATTAAAGTCGTAAATCAGATTTCGACACTTATGATATATGGGCGCTGCTGCTTCCCTCACACCCTCATGAACAAGGCAACGGGATTCCTGCTCTTCATTGCTGTCCCTATGGCAGTATGGTCAATCATTCCTATCGCCATTGTTGCCGCTATCGCTACGTTTGCTGCAATTCACGAGGGATATTTCATAAGAGCTAAGTGTTAAATCCATGTTAAAGTCGTCATTTTCCTTGACTCGTCCCTAAGGTCATGCCTTAACTTTGCAGCTGATTTTGAAATCAGTAAAAAACATCGCGCGATATGAGTAAGAAAACAAGGTTAAAAATCGGAGAGTTCTCACAGTTGATGCAGGTGACGGTAAAGACCCTGCGTCACTACGAACAGAAAGGACTGCTCGCGCCTGACGAGGTGGACGAGTGGACTGGCTACCGCTACTACAGCATCGATCAGATGCAACAGTTGAAGGACATTCGCGACCTGCAACGGCTCGGCTTCACGCTGGACGAGATCAAGGATCTGTTCAACGATGGTTCGCACACGCCAACCATCCGCCAGATGACCGAGAAGATCAGGGAAACGGAGGCACAACTGAAGGCACTGATAGCCCGTCGCAACCAACTGCTCGACTGGAGGAACGCTCGCAAAGAAATGAAGACAATGGAAAAATTTAGCATTCAATCGTTGCCCGAAATCATCGTGGCAAGCCATCGTGAAGTTATCCCTAACTACGCCGCTATCGGCCCTATGTGTGTAGAGAAGATCGGTCCCGAAATGCAGCGTTTGGGTTGTAAGTGTCCGCCACCAGGTTATTGTTTCACCGTGGAGCATAACAAGGAGTACACGCCGACGGACATCGACATCGAGTATTGCGAACAGGTGGAGGAGATGGGCCTCGACAGCGCCATCATCCAGTTCAAACGCCTGCCCGCCGTGCCCCGCGCCCTCTGCATGAAGCACACAGGCCCCTACGAACGTTTCTACGAGTCGTTCACAGAGGCCTTCCGCTACATCGAGGAGCACGGCTATAAGGTAGCAGGCCAGCATCGCACATGCTACATCGACGGGGTCTGGAACCAGGAAGACCCAGAGAAATGGCTGTCGGTGATTCAAATACCAATAGAGTAATAATCCGTCCTGATCGTCCCATATAGTTTGGGGCGGTCAGGATAAATAGAGTAACACAATGAAAGATATAACAATTAACCCCCTGCAGATTGCCGCATGTGGTTTATATTGCGGAGCCTGCAAGAAGTTTCTCAATGGAAAATGCCCAGGGTGCAAGGAGAACGAGAAAGCATCGTGGTGTAAAATCCGCAGGTGCTGTCAAGAGAAAGGTTTCCATACTTGTGCCAAATGCGACAAGGATGTGAAGGACTGCAAGATTCACAACAACTTTGTCGGTAAGATATTTGCTTTCCTGTTCAATAGCGACAGAGCCGCTTGCATCCGTTATATCCGCGAAAACGGAGAGAATGCCTTTGCGGAGAAGATGGCAAAGGAGAAACAAATGACAATGAAAAAGTAATGTCGTTCGTCACAAATCGACGCAGAATATCCCAAATGTTTGGCTGTCTCGACAAATATATATACCTTCGCAGCGTCAAACAGATAAGATTATGAAATTGGAATTAGCAACACAAAACGACTTTGACGCCATCATCGCCTTTTATGATGATGTGACGGAGCGTACGCCAGAGATGGCTACATACGCCCGATGGAGCAAAGGGAAACATCCGACGGTTGAGGGCATCAAAGCCTATATTGACGAAGGGAGTATGTATCTCTACAGAGAGGACAAAAGGATTGTCGGCGCGATGGCTATCACGATGTATCAGGGTGAGGACTATCACGCCATCGACTGGACTGAGCAAATGGCTGACGACCGGGTGGCTGTGATTCATATTCTCGCCGTCAGTCCCGATACGCAGGGCAAAGGCATCGGCTCAGAAATGATTCGCGAGGCCATCCGCTTGGCACAGAGTAAAGGCATGCAGGCCGTCCGTCTCGATGCCCTCGCCTCGAACACGCCCGCCCACAGGCTCTACGAGCGTCTCGGCTTTGAGTATTGTGGCAAGCAGCATCTCTACGCCGAGAACACCGGCTGGACGGACTTCTATTTCTTTGAGTACAAATACAAATAAATAATAAGAAAGATGAAACACGAGATTATTACATTGGCCGATGTACAGATTATCGGCATGGCCAAGGAGATTGCATTCTGCAAGGGTCAGGAAGAGTGCCCTAAGTTCTGGGGCGAGTATGTGGAAAGAATCATTAAGCCTGTGTTTATGGAGCACAAGACGCCAGATGCCTTTCAACAAGCGGCCATCGACAACGGTGTCGGCGAGTTCGGATTTTGTACCTGCGACATCCCCAACCACAACTGCATGACCTGTGCGGAGGTGAATTTTGGCGCTTGCAACAGCAAGACCTTCACCTACGTGATTGGTGGTATTTACAAGGGTGGCAGCGTGCCTGAGGGCATGAAACTTTTCCCCATCCGTAGCGGCAAGTGGCTGAAGGTTCATTTCGAGGGCGGCATGAAAGCCTTCCAGCAGCAGTTCCAGAAGTTCTACAAGGAGTGGCTGCCTCAGCACCCGGAATTCCATTGCCCCAACAATGCTATGACGATGGAATGGTACAACGGCTCCGACATCGAGTCGCCTGATTACCAGTGTGGCGTAATGATACCTTTGTCTGATTAATAAAGGATAATCGGAGACATGAAAGATATCATAACACTTAGGCCATTCAACATCAACGATGTTCCAACGATTCTGAGCTGGTGCAAGGATAAGCATGCCTTCCGGCTTTGGAGTGCTGACAGGTATAAAGATTTCCCTGCTCAGCCAGAGGAGATGCTGGAGCAATACAAGGGCGATAACATGTATCCATTCACGGCTTTTGTGGGAGAGACTATCGTCGGGCATATTCTGCTTAGATATCCGACGGAGGACAGGACGGTTGTACGCTTCGGCTTCGTCATCGTGGATGATTCGAAACGAGGTAAAGGCTATGGCAAGCATATGCTGCGCCTCGCTATCGATTATGCACAGCGGGAACTCGGTGCTCAGAAGATTACCCTTGGTGTATTTTGCGATAATCTCTCCGCCGTTGAATGCTACAAGTCCGTCGGCTTCCGCATCACAGGCACAAATTCCTATCCGATTGATGGGGAGGAATGGAAAGAATACGAAATGGTAAAGAAATGATTGGAAAGATGAATTACATATATCATGTAAAAGGGATTTGAATACAAAAAAATATATATGATGAGAACAATAGTTACATTAGCCCTGTTTGTGGCGACACTCGCAAGTGCACAGGGGTTCGAGGCGCAAAACGGTTATACATCCAAGCAAGACAGTCTGCTTCAGGATTACGACTATTTCTTCAGTCAATTGGAGCAGATACATCCCGATCCCTATAGCGCTTTGGGCGGGAAGGATGGGTTTGACAAGGCTGTGAAACAACTGAGAAATGAACTGGCTAGCCGCGATTCCTTGACCCTTAACGAGATGCAGGTGGAAGTGACCAAACTGATATCCGCACTCCACGACGGACATACTTATATGGGGTATGATAAAGCGCCAAAGAAAGTAGAAGACCAATGGGTACCGCTGAAATTTAAGGTTATTCCCGATGGCATCATCGTAAACGGATACACTCCAGAACTGGAGTCCTTGAAGGGAGCGATGTTGTGCGAGGTGGAAGGTGAGCCATTAGAATCGCTACTTGATCGCCTCGACAAACTTGTTGTTTCTGAGAATCGCTATGGGCTGATGGGTAAAGCATGCAGAAACATTGGCAACACCAACACCCTGCGACAACTATTCCCTACATTCAATAAGGAACAGGTATCGATGAAGTTCCGCATGGCTAATGGCAAGGATACGCTCGTCAGTCTGCCCTTCTATCCCAACGGTCCGTTTTGGGAAAATATTGTATGGACATCTACAGATGAACGATTCCCCAAAAAGAACTTCGAATACCGCTTTGTCGATGACAGCAAACAAACAATGGTGATGTGCATCAATTCAGTGGTGAGTGCCGACATACCAACTCTCGAAAGCTACGGCCTAAAATCGGATGTGATTGTGGCTGATGTCTTCGTCAAGATGCTACGTGAGATGAAGGCGGCCAACAGTCCTCGTCTCATCATCGACCTGCGTGGCAATGGTGGTGGTTGGACAATGATCATGTATGCTGCAATGTACGAGCTCTACGGCAAGCGTTTCATGGATACTGACTTAGGCATGCACTTTGCCACCAAAGTATCGGACGGCTGGCTCAAGAAGAATAATACAACCTTAGAACAGCTCAACCAGAATGGAGGAACATCGCTGAAGATGGGTGATTTCATTGAACGATCATCAAGCATCAGCAGTTTCGACTGGTTTATGTGTGCCGACAAGAGCATTCTCGAAGCACAAGACGGTGAACCCATCTACACGCCAGAAGAAATCTATGTGGTTACCGACGTGCAGACCTTCAGCGCCGCTTTCCATACCGCTTACATGCTGTGGAAAATGGGAACCAAGGTGGTAGGCGTACCTTCCGGGCAGGCTCCCAACACGTTTATGGAGGTTACACGATTCAAGTTGCCAAATACAGGTCTTGAATGCTCTGCCTCCAACTCCCTGCAGAGTTGCTTCCCCACAGATCATCCTATGGCGAAAGCTCTTACCCCAGACATCCAACTGTCGTATGACGACTATCGCCAGTTCGACTTCAGTAAGGATGCAGAATTATTGTTCATTGAAAAGCTAAAAATGAAATGAAAACATATACAATGAAAGTATTAGTCATTAACGCATCAGCAAATAAGGAGCGTAGTACGACACTTAAACTTACCAAAACTTTTTTGGAAGGTCTCGGCATCGAGGCTTCGGAAGTGGAGTTCGTAACTACTATTGGGCTCAACATCAATCCCTGCAGGGCCTGCTATGCTTGTTGGTTTAAAACATCAGGCAAGTGTATGCAGAAGGACGATGCAATCGAGGTAATGGAGAAGATTCGCCAAGCCGACCTGGTTATCTGGTCAATCCCTCTCTATGCCTATGGCGTGCCCTCGCATTGTAAGGCACTGATGGATAGAACGGTGTCGTTTAACTCGCCTTTGATGTATATTGATTCTGATGGCGTTGCCCACCACTATGGCTACGAGGAAGGCACCAAGAAAACGGTATTGATTTCGACAGCAGGACTGCCTAATATGAAGGGTAACTTCGATGGACTTCTGTTTGCCATGCGCCACATGTATGGCAAAAACATCAGTTACATCTGCTGTGCCGAGGGTTCGCTTTTCATGAGTCCCAATACCGAGAGTTTAACTGCTCCCTACTTGGCAAAAGTAAAGCAGGCAGGCGCAGAATACAAGGCTGCCGAAAAGATTTCTGATGACACACAGGCATATCTCGATACCCCTATGCTCCCAGCCGAAGCATTCGTCAAGACCGTGAATGGAATCTTTGAAGGTATGATGAAACAAAAATGAAACATAAAAATTCATAGACGATGAAAAAAGGAATAAAGATTGCGCTGTTGAGTGTGCTGGGACTGGTGATAGTCGCAGGAGTATTGGTGTGGATGGAATTTGGTCCACTGGTTAAGGGAGCAATGTCTGCAGAAAAGCTCGACGACGGAATGTATTATATGGAGTACAAGGGCGATGACGGGTTCAAGGAGTTGATGGCTCGCGGTGGATGCAACGATGTCAGCGTGCTGGCCAGCTACGTGATGGAGTTCTTGTCGAAGGGATACTTTAAGCCCGACAGCATCAATGTGCCTATCAAGCCCGTCGGATGTTCTACGCTGACGGTCAAAACCCCTGAGGACGGCGTGATGATGGCCCGCAACTTTGACTATCCTTACGGCACGGCCCTGATTATGCACACCATTCCTGACGAGGGTTATGAATCCATCACCACCTTCTCTACAGATTTCTTCGGCTTCGGCGAGAACTACAAGCCCGAGGGATTCAAAAACCAGTACATGGCTCTGGCAGGACTGTTCATGGCCCTGGACGGACTGAACGAGAAAGGATTAGCAATAGCCGTATTGGATGCAGGCGACAAAGTGGTGACTCGTCAGGACACCAGCAAGCCTGACCTGACCACGACGACTGCCGTACAGTACCTGCTGAAGAATGCGGCCAACATCGACGAGGCCCTGGCGTTGCTGAAAGCCTCTGATATGAATTCCGACCCTGGTTCGGCTTACCACTTCTCGATGGCTGATGCTACGGGCAGAAGTGTGGCGGTGGAATATGTGGATAATCAGATGGTGGTGACTGAGTCGCCCTTTGTGACCAACCACTATCTGTGCGAGGAGAAGTTCCAGACGGGACTGCATGAGAGCGACCACCGCCACGAGAAACTGATGGAACAGTACGACGCGGCTGGCGGCGTGATGAACGCAGACCAGCTGACTGAAACTATCGCATCGGTGACACAACTGCCGGAGAAAGGTGCCATCGTCGGCGGCACACTCTGGACGATGGTGATGAATCTTTCGCATCCCTCTGTCACCTACTATTCGCTTCGTCATTTCGACAAGCCATTCCATTTTGAATTAGAGCGTTAAAAAACATTGAGAAGTGATGAAACAGGAAATCAATCCCAAGGACACCAGTCGGGCGCAGGCATTCGAGCTGTGGATGAAGTCGCCCATGCCGATGGTGACGCTCACGAAGACGTTCGATGTGACGCGACTGCGTATGGTAAGCAGGCGAAGGGACATTAAATTTAATCTTCTACTGTGTTGGTGCATCGGCAAGGCTGCCAGTCGGATGGTCGAGTTCTATTTGCTGCCTGAGCAAGGGAAACTGTATAATTACGACCGCCTTGCCATCAACGTGATAGTAAACAACGTCGCTGGTGGCATCAACTCGTGCGACATCTTATATACAGATGATTTGGAGCAGTTCGGCCAAGACTATACGAATCTGACACAGGCGGCCAGCGCGTCCTGCCAGAGTTCCTTCGTAGATGATGCGATGGTGATTGGCACATCGGCGATGACGGCCACCGAACTCGACTGTATCGTCAACCAATATACCGACCAGTTCTGCAATCCGATGGTAATGTGGGGCCGCTTCCGCAAGAGTTGGATGAAAACGACATTGCCCATCTCCTTCCAGTTCCACCACGTGCAAATGGACGGCGGACACGCTGCCCAATTCCTCGATGAACTGCAAAGGACAATAAACACTATATGAATGAAATGATTGCATGCTATAGAGAAGAAGCCATCGAATGTGTAAAGGATCATGTTCTCCAGATACATAAGCAAATATATGCCAAGTATAAAGGGGATTTTGACAGTATCTATACGGAAGGGTACAACAGCAAGTCCTATACGGGTAGGGTGATTGAGCCAGGAAAGATTTATGAACTGAGTTATCTGGAATGTACGTGCCCTAAAGTTAAATGTGGACTGAGAAACCATCCGCAGCAGTGTGAGTGTTCACGACAGAGTATTCTATATATCTTGTCGCAACTTGAACCGGACAGCCAATTCGATGTTCGGATTGAGAATACAATTCTCAGGGGAAGCGACCGCTGTACTTTCAGAATAACAAAGGGACAACAAATATAGCGGTAAATTCCGTGGATAATGAAAGGGGAATGAAACTGTTGCCGAACATCATAACTATGCTCAGAATTGCAGGCTCTTTAGGTCTGCTCCTTTGTGATGTATCGGGTGTAGTGTTTTGGATAATCTATGGTCTTTGTGGTATCAGCGATATAGCCGACGGATGGCTGGCTCGGAAACTGAAGTGCATCACCAAGACGGGAGCAGTGCTTGATAGTTTGGCAGACATCATCTTTGTATTGTGTTGTGCCTGGAAGTTCCTACCGATACTCGAACTGCCGCAATGGCTATGGCTGTGGGCTGGAGTAATTGTCGCGATCAAAATCGTGAATCAGCTTTCGGCACTTATGATGTCTGGGCGCTGCTGTTTCCCTCACACACTTGCGAACAAGGCAACAGGATTCCAACTTTTCATAGCAGTCCCTATGACATTTAGGTCTATCGTTCCCATCATCATCGTCGCAGCTGTCGCAACATTTGCTGCTATACAAGAGGGACATTATATTAGAACGAAAAAGGAATGGGAAGATTACGACTCGGAGCGGTGCTCCATTTCCTTATAGCCATTGGCCATGTAGGTTGCCTGTTTGCTTTGGACGAGGCATTCGAGGCCTACGGTATCCGTGAAATCATGCATCAGATGGTGGCTGGACATGTCTGGATGCTGTATGCCCTCACCATCGGTCTTGTCCTCGCCTTTTGTTTGGCAGGACTTTATGCCCTCTCTGCCACAGGCGACATCCGTCGCTTGCCTCTGACGCGCACAGCCATCATCACCATCGTTGTGCTCTATAGCCTTCGTGCTCTGGCTGGAGGCATTAGCTGCATCTATGATTTCAGATGGCTGCAATTCTTCTCATCCCTCGTTCCCGCCATTATTGCATGGTGCTACTGGCCGGGAGTAAAAGAAAGAACAACGAAGTGTTAAATCCATGTTAAAGTCTTCATTTCCCTTGACTCGTCCCTAAGGTCATGCCTTAACTTTGCAGCTGATTTTGAAATTAGCCGCGAGTCTCGGCTGCACTCGGGATAAGAAGCGAGCTCCTTCTCCTCTCTTTTGCACGAAACTTGCAAGCAAAATACATCGCGCGATATGAGTAAGAAAACAAGGTTAAAAATCGGAGAGTTCTCCCAGCTGATGCAGGTGACGGTAAAGACCCTGCGTCACTACGAACAGAAAGGACTGCTCTCGCCTGACGAGGTGGACGAGTGGACTGGCTACCGCTACTACAGCATCGATCAGATGCAACAGTTGAAGGACATTCGCGACCTGCAACGGCTCGGCTTCACGCTGGACGAGATCAAGGATTTGTTCAACGATGGTTCGCACACGCCAACCATCCGCCAGATGACCGAGAAGATCAGGGAAACGGAGGCACAACTGAAGGCACTGATAGCCCGTCGCAACCAATTGCTCAACTGGAGGAACGCTCGCAAAGAAATGAAGACAATGGAAAAATTTAGCATTCAATCGTTGCCCGAAATCATCGTGGCAAGCCATCGTGAAGTTATCCCTAACTACGCCGCTATCGGCCCTATGTGTGT
>JAEEGG010014524.1_pt1 | contig 16658 bp, 10 predicted proteins | sample 9134161 | NCBI WGS metagenome assembly JAEEGG01 (sample SAMN16246543, study PRJNA631951) | gut metagenome | biome: gut microbiome; feature: rumen; material: CR-attached | host: Bos | place: Iran: Karaj | collected 2018-10 | reverse complement strand
AACGGATCGAACGCGCCGACCTGGCGCAGCACGCCGGACTTGAAGTACGGCAGCTCCGGAATAGTGCCGTCAGGCGCATACTCCATCTCCTGCGCGGAGACGGACCGCCTCTCGTGGTGCTTGCTCGTCCGAAGACGCAGGACGTCGTAGTTGAGCCCGAAGCAGTAGCTCCGTCCCTTGAAGTCGATTATGCCGGGATGGTTGCCGCGAGTCTTAGGCGTGTGGTCCATTATGTGGCCCTTGTACTCCCACGGACCCATCGCGGACTTCGACATCGCGTAGCCGATGCCCTCAGGGCAGCACGTCGACGCAAACGCGAGGTAGTAGTTCTCGCCGCGCTTGTAGAACCACGGACCTTCCTGATAGTCCTGTATCTTCGGAAACTTCACGATGTCGCCCGAATACGAGACCATGTCCTTGTTCAGCTTCACGCAGTAGAGCTCGGGATTGCCCCAGTACATGTAGGCCTGTCCGTCGTCGTCGATCCACACCGTCGGATCGATGTCGTTCCAGTGCTCGCGCTGCCAGACGAGGGGCTTGCCGATCGGGTCCCTGAACGGACCGTACGGCGAGTCCGCGACGAGCACGCCGATTCCGTTGCCGTGGAGCGGACAGTACATGTACCACTTTCCGCCGCGCTCGATGACCTGTATCGCCCACGCGCCGTTCTCCTTGTTGCGCGCCCATTCGAAGTCCTTGAGCGACGCCACCGCGCCGCAGTCGCGCCAGTTCACCATGTCCGTCGAGGTGTAGAGGAGCCAGTCGAACATCTTGAATCCGTCCGCATCGTCCTCGTCGTGCGTAGTGTAGAGGTACACCGTCCCGTCGCGCACGATCGGCGCTGGGTCGGCCGTGAACTTCGTCTGCACGACAGGCATCAACGGCTGTCCGAACGGCGCGTCGCGCGAAATGAACTCCGCTACGATCGTGCGCACTTCGCCGAACGTGTGCGAGAGCCCGTGGTCGTCTCCTTCCATCAGGTGCAGCTCGCTGCCGGGATGGTCCTTGTGGAACTGCTCGGCGTGGCGCGTCTTCGCTATGGGGTCGCCCGTTCCGTGGACGATGCACATCGGGCCCTTGAACTTCTTCGCCGTCTCGAATATCGGCAGGTCGTACGCCGTCTTGATGAATTCGCGGCCGATGACGTTTCCGCCCGGAAGCTCCACAACGTCCGGCGGATTCTTCGGATCGTAGCGCGATCCGAACGTGCATCCGTTGCGCACGTCGTCCTTCAGCACGCACGCGGGCGCGAGAAGCGCGACGCGCGACACCTTGTCGCCGAGCGAGCCAGCCGTCATCGCCGCGACGACTCCGCCCTGGGAATGTCCGACTACGGAGACCTTTCCATTGCACCACGGACGCGACGCGGCCCACGCGACGACGCGCTTCGCGTCCTCGACCTCGTTCGGAACCGTCATGTCGCGCATCTCGCCCTCGCTCTCGCCGTGTCCGTTGAAGTCGAACCTGACGGACGCCACGCCTCGCCGCGCGAAGGCTTCCGCGAACTCGTGGAAGAACCCGCCGTGCTCGCACTTGTTCGCGCCGAAGCCGTGGCAGATGACGGCTATCGGATACTTCGCGCCCGGCCTTCTGTCGTCGGGGAGGCGCAGTATCGCGGAGAGCTTTCCCTTGGAGCCGTCAATCCAGAACTTGCCCTCCTTGTCCTCGATGGACCCCGGGGGCTGCACGCCCTCCTTCGTCTGCGGGATGAACGGAATCGTCCCGTCCTCGTTCCACTTGAACTCCTCGACGCAGGCGGAGCGCTTGAAGCCTCCGCCGCCCGGAAGCGCGCCGTTGTGGTAGAACATGTAGCTCCTGCCCTTGAACTCGATGTTGCCACCGTGTATCGTGAAGCTGTTGTGCGGCGTGTCCATGATTTTGCCGCGGTAGGTCCAGGGTCCGTTGATCGTCGGCGCGGTAGAGTACGCCATATGCTCGGGAACTCCGCCCGCGGCGTAGGAGAGGTAGTATGTTCCGTTGCGCTTCATCACCCACGGCGCCTCCTCGTAGGAGACGATGGGCTCCTCCTTGCCGTGGGCCCAGTTCATGCGCACGGACTTCGGGCCGAAGCACTTCTCGTCGTCGAAGCCCGGTATCTCGCGCCATCCGTCCTTGAACGAGACCATGTCCGCGTTCAGCTCGCCGTACCAGCATCCCTTGTTGCCCCAGAAGAGGTAGGCACGTCCGTCGTCGTCGACGAAAACCGTGGGGTCGATGAACGACGCGCCGACGGCGAGCGGCTTGCCGATAGGGTCGCTGTAGGGTCCCTCGGGGCGGTCCGCCACCGCGACGCCGATCGCGTCGCCCTGCGCGCAATTGCAGCAGATGTACCAGTACCACTTCCCGTTGCGCTCGACGGCCTGGCTCGCCCACGCCTTGTCGTCCTTCTTCGCCCAAGCGAACGTCTCGAGGCTCAGCGGCGCGCCGAGGCTCTTCCAGTTGACGAGGTCCTCGCTCTCGAAGACGAACCACTCCTTCATCTTGAAGAACTTGGCGTCGTTCTCGTCGTGTCCGGTGAACATGTACACCTTGTCGCCGTGCACGAACGGCGCGGGGTCGGGCGTGAACACGCCCTTCACGAGCGGATTTCCCGCGACAGCGGAAACAGACGATAGCGCGGCAGCAGCCGCAAGTGCTGTGGTGCTTTTCATGCCGACATTATACCATCTGCCACGCCACGGCGCCATCACCCTATCGGGCGGTCACGGGAGCTTCACGACTGCGCCGTTCTCCGTGGATGAATCGCCTCCGACAAAAACCGTAAACTCGCCAGGCTCCACGACGCGTTTCAGGTCGGCGTCGTAGATGGCGAAGGCGTCCCGCGGGAGCGCGAACACGACGCGGCGCGTCTCGCCCGGGTCGAGTGTCACGGACGTGAATTCCCTCAGTTCGCGCTCGCGCGGCAGAACGCTCGCCTTCTCGTCGCGCAGATAGAGCTGCACGACCTCCCTTCCGCGGCGCGTCCCGGCGTTCGTCACTTCGCACGAGATCCTCCTCATGCCGCCCTCGTTCCCCAGATCGACGGGCTTTCCGTACGAAAACGTCGTGTAGGAGAGTCCGTAGCCGAACGGATAGAGCGCCTTCGCGGGGATGTCCGCATAGGCGCAGGAAATGAAGGTGCGCTTCTCCCGGTACGAGAGCGGAATCTGCCCGACGTCGAGCGGAATGTGTTGCGCGAGCTTTCCGGACGGATTCGTCTCGCCGCAGAGAATCTCCGCCAGCGCCTCGCCTCCCATCGCGCCCGGGTACCAAGCCATGACAACGGCGTCAGAGAGCCACGCCACCTCGTCCATAATCACCGGACGCCCCGCGAACACGACGGAGACGATCTTCTTTCCGCCGCGCTTCAGGGTGCGCAGGTTCTCGAGCTCCGCCTCGGGAAGCGTGATGCGCGCCCTGCCGCGCCGCTCGCCCGTGTAGGACGTCGGCTCGCCGAGCGCAAGGACGACAACGTCTTCTCCCGGCAGCGTCGCCTCGCCGCGCGCGATGCGGCGCATGTCGATCGGACGCGCGTCGAGCTTTTCGCCCCAGCGCTTCGCCATCGCGCCCTTGAGCGTTTCGACGGACGCGTCGAGTCCGTCCGCAAACACAGTCGCCTCGTCTCCTCCGCTGAAGATGTCCTTCCCCATTCCGCCGCGCATGATGTCCTCGTCGTCGAACCACGTGCCCGTCAGGCCCACGACGCGGTTCGTGGAAAGCGGCAGAATCCCGCCTTCGTTCTTCAGGAGGACGATCGACTCGCGCGTCAGCTCAAGGACGTCGCGCCGGTTGCGCTCCGAGTAGAGTTCGCCTTTCGCCTTCGACTCGTCGCAGTAGCGGAACGGATCGTCGAACAGTCCTGTGACGTACTTCATCGCGAGCGAACGGACGACGGCTTTGTCCACATCCGCTTCGGACGCCTTTCCCTCGCGCACGAGGCGCGGCAGTTCGAGGAACGCGCGGCTTATCATGTCCATGTCGACGCCTGCGGCGAGTCCGCGTAGCGCGGCGTCCGAAAGGTCTTCCGCCGCGCCTTCGTCTACGGAGAACTGCAGGGTCGTCCAGTCGGTGATGACCTGTCCGCGGAAGCCGAGTTCGCCGCGCAGGAGATCGGTGAGGAGATAGCTGCTGAAGTTGCACGGCACGCCGTCGAACGCGGTGTAGGCGTTCATCACCGCAAGCGCACCGGCGTCTATCGCGGCCCTGTGCGGCGGGAGGTGCGTCTCGAGAAGCTCGCGGCGGGAGAAGTCCTGATGGCGGTAGTCCTTTCCGCCCTGGAGCGACGAATAGCCGATGAAGTGCTTGACGCACGCAATGACGTGTCGTCCGTCCGAAAGGTCGTCCGGGGAGCGTCCCTGGTCGCCGCGCACTCGCGCCGCGGCCATGCGTCCGGAAAGATACGGATCCTCGCCGAGCGTAGCGCCTATGCGGCCCCAGCGCGGATCGTCCGACACCTCCACCTGCGGCGAATATGTGAGGTTGATGCCGATCGCCGCCGATTCGCGCGCGGCAACCGCCTCGGCCTTCTCGACGGCCGCATCATCCCAGCTGCACGCCATCGCGAGCTGCAGGGGAAGTGTCGTAACCCATCCGTGCGTGATGTCCTCGTGTATGATAAGCGGAATCCCGAGTCGCGAATGCGCGAGCTTGTATTCCTGGAGCCGCCGCGTCTCCGATGCACTCTGGACGCGCATCAGCGCACCGATCTCGTTCCTGTTCACGAGATTCGTATACGCGCCCCAGCGTTCCGCGCCGAATTCGCGGTAGTCGTACACCATCAGCTCGCCCGCCTTCTCCTCGAACGTCATCTTAGCGCACAGCTCCTGCGCGCGCCGCATCGCATCGTCCCAGGCGTCCGCACGCACGCCGTTCGCCGCCGTTGCGGCAACCGCCGCAATAAAGAACATCTTCAAGGGTTTCTCTGTCATTTCCGCCGTTCCTTTCATTTAAAAGACCACCGTCGCACCGGCATAACTCCCGATGGTTTGATGCAGCAATCAGATGAATCCTTGGCAATCATAAAATCATCTATGCCGCATTGACATTGCACTTATATCGACGCTGGCGAAATTCCCTTCAAGCTCGGACGCAAGAAGACCCCGCGCGAAGAAACGCTAGAGGCGATAGAGAAGGCAAAGCGCATCGCACACGATCCCAATGCGCCGTCCTGCACTGACATCAACAAACTTGACGAGTTCCTCTTCTCATGAAATACACAGTCCGCCAAACCAAGAAGTTCCGGATGGACAAGGAGACTCAATAATGCGCATATTTGACTACAGCCACATCTCGCGCCGCCCTGCGCGATGCACGGCAGGCGCAGACTTACGACGATCTGCTGCTGATCCCGCTGTTCGTGCTCGATTTCCTATGCATATATCCTTTTGCGGACGGAAACGGCCGCATGAGCCGCCTGCTGACATTGCTTCTACACTCGTAAGGCCACTGTGATCGTGAAACGCAAAAGCCTCGATACTCGTAACGCCGCGGGGGAATCACAATGTCGCCGTTGACACCTGCAACAAGTGCGATGCCGTCTTTTGTCAACAACAGACCATTGACCGACTTGTAATTACTGTTGCCTTCATCGACGAAAAAAGACGTCAGTCCACTGCAATCGAGAAACGCACGACCCACGATGCTCGTCACGCAATTGAAATCGGGTTGAAGATTGTCAAGTTTGGATAAAGGGTCTTGAAGTCCGCCTCGTTGCGGGTGATGAGTCCCCCCTTCTCAACTGCATACGCGCCTATAAGAACATCCGCTATCGGACGTTTCACAGCCTCGCCAAGGCGTTTGCGCAAAGCATGCTCATACCATGCCTTGTGGGCGGCAAGTACGGCTTGCCTGTTCCCGGCAAAGTCAAACTCGATCCCCATGCCAGAAAGGACCGAGTCCTGTTTCGCAATATCACCACGAAACGACGGCGCTAGCTCAACATATGTTATGGGAGCTACAACCAGCCCCTCGGCACGCTTCGCATCGATCGCATCCGCGGACTTCGTTGAGAACTCACCGTCTCCACTGGTAATGTCGATAATAATGCACGTGTCGACCACCCACATGATTATTCCTCCCCCTCGCGGAGTTCTTTCATGATTTCTGCGGTGGTGGCGCGACCATTGAAATTCCCTCGGCAACAACCAATATAATCTCGCGCCGAGTTTGGGCTGTGCGGCTTTGCGGACGACCCCTTGCCGACTTTGACGAGAATTACACGGTACATGCCGCTCTCGGGCATTGAAATCGGGAAAACACCACTCTTGGCCGATACATTTTCGTACCATATGTTCTCGGCAGACTCAACATCAGCGACGGTCTGCATCCAATCTTTCCTCTCCATCAATCTAGGCATGGTGTCCACCTCCTTTCATTGCACTTGACAAGCAAATCCACGTCGCTTTCGGGGCGCTCCTCCCTGCGGGCGCAAGAGCCGAAGACCCAAAGCTTCTCCGCCTTGTGCCTCCTCGCGATAGCGTATATCTCGTCCCGCTTCGCGCGTATCTCGTCCAGCATGCCATCTCAAATCTGTACATATTATACCATACTTCTTTTGTGCCTTGCCAGAGTAAACGCAATTTTAGAGAAATTTTAGTTTTTGGGCTCTACTGCAAATTGTAGACACATCGCTTCCGAGCGTCGCGGCGACCCGGCCTAATACCGCGCTTGCGCTTTGGCGGCGCGGTAGCGTCCCTGGGCGCGCGCTTCGTCCATCACCATGTCAAAGCGGTGCATTCCCGCCGAAACGAGGCACCAGTCGCAGATTTCGTAGTTGAGCGCAAGCCCGGCGCGCAGATCGGCGGGACCGGCGCGCAAAACTCAAGACTTGTGCAAGCTTCAAGATTCGCAGCTGGTCAATTCACGCGTTGCGGCTACCATTCCTTAATGAGACCTTCGTCATTATTTCGGCTTGTTCTGCTGTCTTCGACCAAAAGGCGGATGATTCTCTCGCCGAAGCGCGTCTCACCGGCCACAAGGGAAACGTAGACATTTGAATTATAAAAATCGGAGCTATAGAACGTATGTCCCCTGGAAATACCGTAACGTTCGCGACCTGTCCCTTCGGGAACTGACGCCTTGGCGAAATCGGCGGGCTCGTCTTCTTTTGGATAACCGTAATGGTTCGAAAGCTCAATGCCGTATTTGGCTTTCATGTCCGCCGTCAGGGCGTCAAGCCTGGCAATGCACTCCTTGCGCGACAGACCTTCGCGGAAGTGTCCGAGGAACTCCGCAGAAAGCGGAGTGACGAATCCATACGAATAGGTCACTTCGCCGAAATCGAAAAAATCGCATGGACGCAGCGTTTCGTCGGATTTCGTCCAGTACGCATACAGGTAATGGTTGGTGACGTCTTCTGATGTCCACCAATGTTCACGCTCTTGGCGTTCAAGCGTGTTCGTCGAAATCCCGGAAGGCCGCCCAAAGCCTATTCCGTAGAATTCCGACAGCTTGAGCTCGCGCAGCGCCTTCTTGTGCTCTTCCTGAAGGCGGCGTTCTTCCGCCAGCCGCGCACGCTCCTCCTCTTGGCGCTTCAGCTCCGCGTCGCGGGCGGAGAGCTTCGTGACCTTGACCGAGAAAAACGTCGGCGAGTCGTTTTCTGTGGGTGTTCTGTCTTCCGATGCGCTTGCAATGGTACGATGCCGAAGAGCCCGTCTGTCGGCACTGGTCGGATTCACCGCGCACGACACCTCGACCTCGATGTCGTCGTTCGTCGTGACGCTGCGTGCGTGCGCCGTGTCCATCCACAGCCACACGTCTTCCCCGCCGTTTTCCGCAGGGACGCCCTCGCCGGCATCCCTCGTCGAGAATGCGTACGAACACAAGTCGAATCCGACGCGTCGTGCGGTCTCTTCGCGTAGCTCGTTGATCTTGGCGAGGCTTTCCTTTCTCTGAAGTCCGCGCCGGAAGGCGTCGCTGATTGTAAACTGGTAGCGCACATGCGCGTCGGCCCCTTGTCCGGATGGGCGGGACGCGGTCGCCTGCGTGATTCCGAAGAACGGTGTGTCGAGGGGGATCGGCTCGTTGGAGGTTATGAGTTTCTCTCGCATCAGGCGCGATTCCCTTAAGGACAACACGGGGGAGTCTGTCTGGTCGTTTTTGGGGTGTGAAATCTCCATGACCCCGCCGAGCCGGATGCCGAACGGGTCCGCCATAGCTGTGCCGCAAAGCGCGACGCTGACTGCGATCGCGACCATAATGTTCTGTATTGTCTTGTTCATTGTCGTCTTTCTTTCGTTGTTTGCGCAAGCCACTTCACGCGCTTGCGCAGGGTTAGGGCGGTCACCCTGAATTTTCTGACAGTATTTTTCGTTCCTCCATGTGGATGTGAATCATAACGGCCCCTCGCCGGGTGCTTTATATGCTAAATATTATAGCACTTTGTTTCGCGTGAAGGAAAGTGCTGAGCGGGTGCATAAAAAACCCGTTGCACCATCTTGAAGCGAGAAATTGTCAAAAGAAGACGAATATGCCGAGAGTGTAGTAAGTGAGGTCGTTGCGGTAGCCCTTTGCCGCGCGGTAGCGCCCCTGGGCGCGCGCTTCGTCCATCACCATGTCGAAGCGGTGTATTCCCGCAGAGACAAGGCACCAGTCGCAGATTTCGTAGTTGAGGACGAGCCCGGCGCGCAGATCGGCGGGACCGGCGCGGTAATCCGGCTTGCGCCAGGTGATGCGGTGTCCGTAGCGGTTCGCGTTCCACTCCTTGTTGCCGCCTTCCGCGCAGAACTCACCCGTCAGGGAAAATCCGCGTCCAAGGTCGAAGGTCCGCGTGACGCCCGACTTGAAGTAGACGCCGCGATATGGAACAGTCCGGTAGTACACAGCTGCATAGAAGTTGAGCCACGGCGTAACGAGCGTCTCGCGCGTGTACCACTCGCGCGCCGTTGCGTCGTCCACGCCCTTGTAGGGAGGCTTCAGCGCACGAGAGAGAATCCAGAGATGCCCGAGGCGCGTCCTGAGCTTCCACCCTTCCGCGAGGTCGAAGTCGTAGCCGTAGGTGACAAGAACGTCATCTTCAATGTCGAATCTGCCACAGACTTTGTCTCGCACATCCGAAAGCGAATGCGTCGCGGCGTAGTAGAAGTTGAGCTGTCCGAGATCGCGCGAAACGGCATCGACTTCGACCTCTTGAAATAGAATCGGACGCGCGAACGGGATCTTCCCGCGCGAGACGTTCGCGGAATACCAATACGTATCCGCGAACCCGTGTATTTCAACGGGTTCCGGCTCATTCACGAGCATCAATGCCGCCAGCATCCACATCGCGCACCAAACAGCTTCTACTTGAGCGCGAACTGGCAGGTTTCGCCGGCGGACATCTTCAGCGGCAGAATTCCGTCGCGGGTCTTCGCCTCCCGGCCGGTCTTCAGGTTCACTACCCTGCACGGATACGGAAGCCGGAAATCGCAGACCGCATCTTCAAGCGCATGCAGATTGACGAACGCGCCGTTCATGTCCACCTGCGCGATGTCCGCGGCGAGCGGTACGTACGCTCCCGCCTCGCGCGCGAACTTGTTGAACGCCGCGGGCGAAACGCCGCCGGCCTCGGTGAAGACGATGTGACGCACAAGACCGTCGCGGCGTTCGGCCGTCGCCGGTTTACCGTCCTTCGCGTAGCGCGCGTGCACCTTTACGCCCGGCGCCTCGGCAACCGAGTTGCGCGGCCAGTCCGCAAGCTGCGGCGGCGGAAACTCGAGACTCGCCGCGTTGCGGAGCATGTCGTGGTACTGAAGTCCGTTCGCCTCGCACGCGAAGCCCGGCTCGGCGACAACCGTGTGGTCGGCCTTTTCGCCGCAGACGAGCGTCATTCCCGTCGCCTCGGCAAGCCCGCCCAGCTCGCCGCACCGCGGAAGATAGAGGAACGTGCGCTTCACGGACGAAAGACGGCGTATCAGATCCGCACGCGGCGCGTCGACGCGGCGCATCAGGTTGAAGGCAACCATCCTGTAGGGTTCGAGCAGGGCCGGATTCCCGAGAACGTCCTCGAGAAGATAGCTGTCGAACGGCACGCCGGAACGCGCAAGCAGGAACAGCTGGTCGGCATAGCTGAAGTCCGCGGGACGCGGCAGGAACTTCATGCCGTCCGCCCAGCCGAGGAGCCCCGCCTCGTCCACGACAAGCGCGACGCCGGGAGAAAAGTTGGGAGTGTGTGAGTGGTGGAGTGGCGGAGTGGGGGAGTGGAGGAGTTGATACGAATCAAGCGCGGTTGCGATGTCGTCGACGATTTCCGGCGCGGAGAACCAGCCGTTCGCCATGTCGTAGAACCACCAGCCCATGCCCTGCGCGACCATGACGCCGGCATCCTTGCGGAAAATGCTCTGCCACATGCCGAAGTCCGAGGCCTGTCCGAGGCCGATCGCCGACGACGGACCGGACCACGGCTCGACCATCGCATACGTGCGGAAGTCCAGTTCCTCGAAAAAGAACTTTCCGTGCAGACGGAAGGACGCCGCGGGAAGCCGGTTCGCGCCGGTTATGCCGGGACGACGCCGTTCGTAGTTCGGCTGCGCGACGAGGATGTCCATCGCGTCCGAGCGCAGGAACTCGCCGATGTTCCACGACGTCGCGGCATTCGCGCGGTGCGGAGACTGGCACCACATGATCGAGACGACGTCCTTGCCCATGAGACGCCTGAACTCACGCACAAACTCCTCCTGCGCCCTGAGCCCCGTCTGCTTGCAGAAGAACTCGTAGTTCGTCGAAACGTGACCCCCTTCGCGGCAGAAGTCCGCGTACTCCGCCTTCGCCGGCGCGGAATAGTCGGGATAGCATACGGAGAACTGTCCGTCCTGATAGCCGAACGTGTGAATTCCGACAATGCGCTTGTCGAGTCCCTGCGCCTTGAGTTCCGCCACAAGCGACTTGAGGCAGCGCTTGACGCCGTCGCGCCAGGCGCGCGAGGAATACGACGGCCAGGGCCAGAGCTTCGCGCCCGCCGTCGGGATGACGTACGAGGCGACGCAGCTGCCGCTGTTGCCGAGCACGACCTTCCCGTCCTTGTGGCGCCAGGCCTCGTCCGGATGCTCGCTCTCGGCGAATTCCGGATAGGCGTTGCAGCCGATCGCAAGGACGAACGGGACGTCCGGCACGAGGCGCATGGAGTCCTTGATTTCGCGCACGGCACCCTTAGCGTCGAATCCGTCCTTCGTCCAGTATCCGCGGCATCCCGGCACCCGGCCGAGGCGGATGTCCTTCACCATCAGCGGAATGTGCGCGTTGGTGACGGTGTGTCCGGCAAACAGCTCCGGCGGCGGAATCTGCTCGACAGAGCAGTGACGCCCCTTGTAGATGACTGGCTGCACGGCGCGTCCGTCGACCCGGAGTTCGGGTCCGCACTTCCCCTTCACGACCTTCGCCGTATGCTGCACGTCCGCCGCGAGCCCGCGGTCGTACGCGGCTTCGTCCATGCGGTCCCGTTCGCGCGGCACGCCCCAGGTGCTGTACTTCCTGCCCCAGGCCAGCTTCTCCGCCTTGAGCGAGGAGACGGACCAGTTCGACCAGACGCTGACCGACGGATTGCCCGCGACGACGATCGCCGGCGTCAGCACGCCGTCATGGGCAACCTCGCTCGCGTACTTGCGGTACGTCTGGCCGCGCGGCGAATTCGGAAGGCCCAGCGATTCGGGAATGCCTCCGCCCGCGTAGTCTTTCTCGAAAAGTTCGGAGATGCCGTATCCGGGCTTCCTGCCATGCGCGCGCAGAAAGCCGTGGCAGTAGTCGCCGTTCGAGCCCGAGACCGCCACGTCCGCCGAAAGGCGCACGGACTGGTCGGGTTCCGCCGTCGCGAATTCAGGACCCTCGACTATCAGATAGCCCTTTTCGTTAGTCTTGACGATTCGGACGACGCCGTTTTTGACCTCGACGCTTCCTTCGGCCCCGCCGGCCCTGATTACCGAAAACGCGGCATCCGCGCAACCCGCGGCGCGCCAGATCACACCTTCCGTCGGAAACTCCTGGCGATTCGGATCCTTGTTCTCCCAGCCCGCCGTGAGCGGACGCGGATCGAACAGTCGGCACGGCGCGGGAGCGCCGGCACGATGGACCTCCCGCCCGTCCGCCCAGACGGAGAAACCCGCACCCTTGCCATACCGGCGGCCGGTGCGGTCCCAGTAGAGCGAAATGCTACGTCCTCGCACATGCACGTTCTCGAGGCACGTGAAATCCCAGGTGTCGGGAATGAGCGGACGTATCTCAAGCGCCCCGTCAAGCTGCGGGCGAAGGCCGCAGAGGCCCGAGATCACAAGGTCCGCAAACGTCGAGTGGTTGTAGTCCTCTCCGCGCTCGTCCGTCTTCCCCTGCGCGTGCAGTATCGCGCGGGAAAGCCACACTCCCGTGAACGGATCGAGATTTTCGTCAATCCACGGAATCACCTTTCCGTCTTCGGTCCTGCGCACCTGCTGCGCGGCATACTGGTGAAGGAGCTTCACGTACGTCTCGCGTCCGACGTCGCCGGACGACCCATCGGCGATCGCATTGGCAAGCCCCGTGAGGACTATCGACGTCGCGAACGGCCAGCTCGGTCCGTTCCACTGGCAGGGATGTCCGTCGTACGCGATCCTGAATCCCGGCGCACGCCGCTCGGCGAAGCAGAGTCCGAACGGCGCGGCGAAACCCTCTTCGCTTTCCACCTGCGCCCAGGCGTCGCCGAAGCCCGCGAGCGGCATGCCGAAGTACCACGGCGCATAGCCGTGCAGCTCGCGCACCGTGCTGCGGGTGCCGTTCGTGCGCACGGTCGTGAAGAACGATAGCTCCGCATCCCAGAGCTTGTCCCGGATTCCCCTTCCAAGGGCTTCCGCCTTGCGCGAAAAGCGCTCGGCGATGTCGGGGCGCTTCGCGAGTCGCGCAATCTCGACGATGGCCTTCGCCTCGCCGTACATTGCGCTGTTGAAGAGCGGACGGTACCCGTCGCGTCCGAGCGAGTATTCGCTTCCCTCGCGGTCGTCGACGGACGTGAACATGCCCTTCCCGTCTCCGCCCATCGGGAACGGCTCGCCCTCGGGGCAGGTGCGGTAGACAATCGGCTTCGTCTCCCACGATTCGTACAGCGCGACAATCGGGTCGAGAAGTTCGACCGCGGTGGACGCATCGCCCGTGACGCGCACGACATCGATGAGAGACGAGCCAATCCAGGTGCAGTACTTCACGCGGTGCGCGCCGTTCGTCCCGAACCAGAACCGCGCGTAGTCCGACGCGACGGACGTGTCGTGCATCCACCGCGCCTCGCGCAGGTGGTGCCCCGCCGGGCAGACGATCGTGTTGTACTTCCCCGCCCAGGGGACGTCGGGAAGGAACTCCGTGACGACCCAGCCATCGGGCGTCTTCACGCAGTGGCGGCCGAAGGCGCGCCAGCGGAACTCGTACGTGCGGTTGATGTCCGCGTCCGGGCATTCGAACGAGGGCACAGCTCCCGCAGGTGCCGCGGCGAGCGCCGCGGCAAACAGTGTTGCCGAGATCATTTTGGTTCCTTTCGGAGAGTTATTCGTTCACCGTGAACGCGAGACGGAAGCCGTAGTTTATCCATCCGCCCGAGCTTGAGCTACGTCCGGCCGACGTGATGAGATAGTTGTTGGTGCTGTAGTAGCCGCCACGAATCACGCGCTTGCTGTCAGCCGGAGCCGTGTCGGGCCCGGTTGGATCCGTCGCATCGCCGGCAGCGTATGTACCGTACCAGTCGACACAGGCCTCATAGACATTGCCGAGCATGTCGTAAAGTCCGAATGCGTTCGGAAGCTTGAGACCGACCTCGTGCGTTCCTTCCTCTGCATACCACGCTATCGGCGCGATGTTGCCGGACTGGGTCTGTCCGTTGATGCTGAGCGCCTTGCCGTTGTACAGCTCGCTCGTTGTGCCCGCGCGGCAGGCCTTCTCCCACTGCGCCTCCGTAGGGAAGTCAAGTGTGTCAACGCCGAGGTTGGTCCTGAAAACGCTCGTGATCTGGCTGCGGTAAGCGTCATACGATGCGTTTTCGATCGGATTGGCGTCGCCTACGTTGTGGCTGCCGCTGTACGAGCTGCGCTGAAGACGGCGGTACTGTTCTTGTGTGAGCTCGAACACACCGATGTAGAAGTCCTTCGTCAGCGTCACGTTGTGCACCGGCTCGGCGTTCCCCGTCGTGCCGAACGTGCCGCCGGTCTGCCCCATCGAGAAAGTGCCGGCCGGAATCTTGCGCATGACGAGCTTCGTCGTCTTCGCGCCCGGATAGTTCGTTACGCCCGTCCAGACGAGAACGTCCTGAAGGTCCGTCGAAAAGCCGGCGCCCACGGCCGAGTAGGAAGTCTCGAAGTCGCCGTAGAGTCCGTTCTTGATGTCGGCGCGCGTGACGTCCTTGCACGGGAACGTGCCCGTTTCGGCCGTGAGGTCGAAGATCTTGTAGATCACCTCCGACGCATTCTGGTCCGAATCGCTCAGCGTGAGCTTCACCTTGAAGTTCGCGAGCGCGACCTTCTCCGTCCCGAACGCCTTGACGGGATCGATGAAGAACTCGCCGACGCCCGACTCGCAGATGCCGTAGCGGGATCCGCGCATTGACGACTCAAGGCGCGTCGCGTCGAGCTCAACGCTGCCGTTGTACGCCGTCACGCCGATGTTTACGGGATGCTCCGCGTCGACCCCGGAAATCTTGTATTCGACCTTGATGTCCGTCGACCAAGGCCACTGCTGGCGGACAATCACCTGTTCGATCGCGGCGGCGTGCGAAGCTGTGGCCGCGAAAAGGGAAAGTGCGAAAAATGCGAATCTGTTCATTGTCTTGTTCCTTTCTGAAATTGATTACCGCAAAATTATCATCATGCCCGCGCCGCCGCCGAGGATGGATGCGGCGTAGGTAACTTCGTTCGCGATCAGCGACAGCGAGTAGAGTTCGCCCGGCTTTATGCGCAGCGCATACCAGCCCTGCGCGCCGTCGAGACCCGTCGGCGTCTCCACGCCGTTCACGGAAAGCGACGTTGTTCCGTACGGAATCGGCAGGACGGCCTTCTTCGATGCCTTGCCCCAGAGGTTTCCGCTCGCCGGAGCAAGGCAGCGAGTCGTGCCTTCCGCGTCGGGTGAAAGCCCCTTGATGAGCCCGAGCTTTGCCGTACGCACCGTGTTCGCGTCATCGTCGAACCGAAGCGCGAGGTCGTACACGTTCTCGGAGTCCTCGCTGTCGGCGGGCGGAAGCTCGAACGTAAACTCGCCTTTTGCGACGTTGTCGTATGTCCGGGTGTATCTCACGCCGCTGACGTACAGCCGCGCGCTTGTGGCGCCAGCCGGGAAATCGACCGGCACGGTCATCGTGTTGTTCGTGGCCGTGTGCCAGAACGAGCTTGTTTCAGGCCTCAGGAAAACAAACGTCGGTTCGCTTTCCAGTTCCGTCGCGCCGACCGCCAGCGTCGTCAGCGCGGCGCCGACTATGCCGGCCGCCTTTCGTCCTATCATGTTCACCCCGCTTTCCTTTGTTATCGCCTCCGTCTCCTCGTCCACTCGGACTTCGGATACGGCGGGCTCTTCCGGAACGGACAGAGACTCGACGGCGAACCATGCCGCGAAACATGTGAAAGCCGCGACCGCCGCGATCGAGGCCGCGATCCTGAGCGGTCGCGGGAAGCAGCGGAGCGATGGCTCCGCGGCCTGCGCGCGGGCATTACGTATCGCGGTTATGCAGCGCGCCTCAAATCCGTCCGGAGGCTTCGGCCACCATTCCGGATCATGGAGCGCCGCTTCGAGGCGGTAGGCCTCGGCGGAATCGTCGCTAAGCTGGAATTGTCGTTCTGTCACTGTCTTGCACCTTCTGAAGATTTGATGCCCGGCGTATCGAAAACCTTGGAGAGATATTCTCGAATCCTCTGGCGAGCCTCGTGAAGACGATAGTATACCGTGCCCTCCGGGGACTGGACCGTCTTAGCAATCTCGGGCACGGAGAATCCGTTGAAATAATGCATCACGACGACGAGCCGCAGGTCCTCCGGGAGCCGCAGAACAGCCCCGCGCAGCGCGGCGGCCTCGTCCCGCCTTGAAAGCGCCTCGCCGGGGTCGGGCTTCTCGTCGGAGACGTCAAGCCGCTCCTCGTCGAACACGAGCGCGTTCGCGGCCTTCCGCCGGACGTCCATCCGACGGAAGTTGACCATGATCGCGCACATCCACGTGAAAAACGCGGACTCGCCCTTGTAGCCCGCGATGCGCTCAACTACGCGCACGAGCGTGCGCTGGACGAGATCCTCGGCAGCATGCGCGTCTAGGCAGAGCCGGAATGCGGTGGCATAGAGGCGCGCGCCGTAGTCCTCGACGAGAACCCGCGCGCCCTCCTCGGCGTCTTTCGCAATTAATTCCCAAACTGGCATCTCTGAAAGCTCTGATGCCGCATCGGCCGCAATCCTTGGGAATTTTTTCAGAATTCATTGCGGATTCGCAGAATCGTCGAGCTTGTAGAATGCCGACATTATACCATCTGCCACGCCACGGTGCCATCACCCTATCGGGCGGTCACGGATGTCTGCGGCATCCGCTGAGCGGCTTGCCGGCGGAACATCGTGCGAGCAATATTGTCACCACGGGGCGACAATATGTCACACATTGACGCCGCAAACCGACCTTTCCACGCTTGGCACGCGCGGTGCATTGATGTGGGTGTCCGAACCGGATGGCTAGGACAGAGGGAAAAATTTGAAAGGAGAAAAAGAAATGAACACGATAATGAACATTGA
>JAEEGG010014522.1_pt1 | contig 16659 bp, 6 predicted proteins | sample 9134161 | NCBI WGS metagenome assembly JAEEGG01 (sample SAMN16246543, study PRJNA631951) | gut metagenome | biome: gut microbiome; feature: rumen; material: CR-attached | host: Bos | place: Iran: Karaj | collected 2018-10 | reverse complement strand
AAGCCGGCAACGGTGTAGTGCTCATCACCACCAACAGCGGCAAGAAGGGCGCTACGAAGGTTACACTCGACGCCTCTTGGAGTTTCCAGAACCTCGCCAAGAAGGTCGATGTGATGAACGCCAGCCAATACAAGAGCTTCATGACCGATGCCTGGGGCGACGCTTTCAACGACCTCTATAATACCTTTTATCTCGGCACGAGCCAGGGTGCTGACACCAACTGGCAGGACGAGATGTACGAGACCGGCACAATGCAGAAGTACAACGTCGGCCTGCAGGGCGGCAACGACCAGGGCAAGTTCTTCTTCAACGCCGGCTATATGAACAACAACGGCATGCTGGTGCGCAACACCGACTACTACAAGCGCGTCACCGGCCAGCTCAACGCCAGCTACAAGCTGCGTCCCTGGCTCGAAGTATCGTCGAACAACACCGTAGCCTACACCCGCAACCATGGTGTGACCGAAGGCAACGCACAGTACGGCTTCATGAAGGGCATCATCAACTCCGACCCATTGACTCCCGTTTATTACAGTTCGCTCGGCGCAGCCCCACAGATTTATCAAGACGCCGTGGCCAACGGTATGGGCATCACCACCGACGGCGACAAGTACGTCCACCTTTCGGCCCTTACCGACAATCCGCTGCGCCCAATACTGGCCAATCCCAATGACCGCAAAGTGAACGGTGTGACGAGCTTCTTCATCAACGGCATGACTTCACTCAACCTCACCCCATTCAAGGGCTTCGTCTTCACCAGCCGCGTAGGTTACACCCTCGGCAACTTCACCGAGAAAAACTATTCGCCCGCACAATGGAGCAACCTGACTGGTTCGGCCGATGCCAACAGCCAGGATTCAGACCTCGGCATTGGACAATACACCACCCATTACTACCAGTGGGAAAACTTCGCCAACTACAATATAGAGACCGACATGGGCAACTGGGGTCTGATGGCAGGTATGAGCTTTAGCGACAAGAGCCGCGACTTCACAGGCGGCAAGACCAACGAACTTTCAAGCTTTGCCTCTAACTTCCAATACCTCGATTATTCCACTGTCTCGGCTGACGACAAAGTGTCGGGCAACCTGATGCAGGAACGCAAGATTGCATACTTCGGACGTCTGTCGTGGGACTGGCTGGGTCGCTACCAGGCACAGTTCAACTTCCGTGCTGACTCCTATGACGCTGCCTACCTCGACCTCGAACACAACTGGGGTTTCTTCCCCTCGGCATCGATCGGCTGGACCTTCTCGCAGGAGGACTTTATGAAGGGCGCACGCGACAAGGGCATCCTCTCGTTCGGCAAGTTCCGTGCCTCGTACGGCGTGAACGGTTCGGTTTCGAACCTCGGCGGCTATATGTACGCCTCGACCCTCAACACGGGTGCTGCCGGCAAGTTCCTCGGCGTGATCCTCGCGCCAATGACCTACGTCATCGACGGCAAGATGTACCAGACCACCTACCCCAGCAAGAAACTCGCCAACCCCGACCTGCGCTGGGAGGAATCGAAGCAGCTTGACCTCGGCCTTGACCTCCGTTGGTTCAACGACCGTCTGGTCACCACCTTCGACTACTACCACAAGACCACCGACGGTCTGCTCGTCGAGAGCACCTCTCTGCTCACTACCGGCACCCGCACCATCTGGCAAAATGTCGGCAAGATCACCAACCAAGGCTTTGAGGCCGAAGTGGAGTGGCGCGGCAAGGTTGGCAAGGACTTCAACTACAACATCAAGGCTAATATCGCCACCGTAAGCAACAAGGTGAGCGAATACAAGGGCGAAGGTGTCCGCATCGGCGGCTCAGGTGCACTGGGCGGCGGAACATCGACCTACTTCGAGGAAGGCTACCCCATCTGGTACATCCGTGGCTATGAAATTGACCACATCGACGCACAGACTGGTATGGCCGTATATAAAGACAACAATGGCGACGGCGAAATCACCGACAACGACCGCGTCAACTTAGGTTCGGCTATCCCCGACTTCACCTATGGCATCACACTCGGTCTCGGCTACAAGGACTTCGACCTGAACATCTATGGTGCAGGCAGCCAGGGCAACAAACTGGTCTATGCACTCAACGGATTCAATGCTGAATACGAGAACCGTCCCACCTTCCTAAGCGAGAACCGCTGGCGCAAGGCTGGCGACCAGACCTCGATGCCTTCGGCCGTACAGCAGCTCAATGACCCCAACTTCATCCTTTCAGATGCTATGGTACGCGACGCCTCGTTCTTCAAGATCAAGCAGATCCAGCTCGGTTACACACTTCCAAAGGACCTACTGAAGAAACTCACGCTGCAAAGCCTCCGTATCTATGCTTCGCTCGACAACTTCTTCACCTTCACCTCTTACGAAGGTGCTGATCCAGAGGCCAGCGCCCTTTCGAATTCGGGTGGCGCAACGGCCAGTTCCATGGCTCTTGACTATGGTTCATATCCTTCGGCCAGAACTATCAGCTTCGGCATAAATGTAGCGTTCTAAAAGAGAACAATTAACAATTAATTATTTACAATTGCTGATTGTCGAAAGAGAATTCAAAATTCATTATATATAATAGAAGATAGCATTATGAAAAAGTTTGCAACATATACTCTGGCTACCCTAATGGCGTTCGGCATGCTCCCGTTGATGACTTCGTGCAGCGAGGACAGCCTGGATATCGAACAAAAGGGCGTTACCCCACTCTCCATCTACGAGACTGGAAACGATGCCGACCTTATGTCGTTCATCAGCGGTATCTATACCCGCTTCCACGGCGACTACAGTTCCTCGTCGGCCAACTTTGGCGGTGATGGTTCGTCATGCTACAACATGTTCATCTATCATCTCACTCGCATGTCGGACGAAGACAGTGACGGCTATGCTTACAACGAGAGCGCCGACGGCATGCTCACCGAAAGCGACTATTCGTTCTTCTACACCATCTGCTATTGGAGCAATATGATCATCGACCGTGTGCCCAACAACACCGTAGCCAGCACCGAGCTCAAGAACCGCGTAGTGGCCGAAGCGCGTGGTATGCGTGCCATTGCAATGATGTACCTCGTGCAGCTCTGGGGCGATGCACCTCTTGCCGACCACGTGATGAACGGCACCGAGGGCAACACTCCTGCCGCCGAGTCGTGGGCTTGGATCGAGAAGGAACTGGACGAAGCTGCTGCCGCACTGCCCAGCAAGTCGGGCGTTGACGGACAGAAGGCCATCGGTGGACGACTGACCCGCGAAGCCTGTCTTGCCTACAAGGGCAAGGCACAACTCTGGCAGGGCAACTATAGCGCTGCCGCTCAGACCCTCGGTCAGGTAATCGGCTCGGGCCTCTATGCCCTCGAGGAGAACTTCGACAATCTCAATCTCAGTGCTTCCGACTTTGGACCTGAGAACATCTTCGAGTTCAACTTTGACGACAGCGACGAGTTCCTCGGCGGACAGGAAGGTTCGTTGGACATCTACGGCTTCGGCAGCAACAGCGTGATGTGCTATGGTGTCACCTTCCCACTCCTCTATATGAACTGGGCCAATGGTTCGAACCCGACACAGGAGCTCTACAACTTCTACGTGGCACACGACGGTGTGGAGAGCCCACGCATGAACGGCTGCGTCATGAGCAAGGAGACTTTCAATGCCGTCACCATGTCAATGAATGCTATGAGCTTCCCGATTGCCATCAACCAGGGTTATTTCCGCATGCGCAACATCTGTCGTGCAGAGGACAAGGTGGGCACTTTCCCCCAGGAGTTCAACAAGAAGAACTTAGTCTATCTGCGCTATGCCGAGGTGCTGCTCGACTATGCCGAGGCTGTATGCAACGGTGGTTCAGCTGGTTCGATCAGCGGCCTGGAGGCACTCAATATGGTACGCCGTCGTGCAGGTCTGCAGGATGCCGCTTCGCTCGACATGAACAATGCTACCTACGGCATCAAGGCCGAGCGCCGCGCCGAACTTTACCGCGAAGGTGTGCGCTACATCGACTGCGTGCGTTGGGGTGATGCCAAGACTGCCTTTGCCAACACAGGCACTGCCACCTATCAGTTTGGTGGCGAAGGCGAGGCCGGCAACTACATCTTCACCTCAACTCCTACGGGCTTCGGTGGCTGGAAGGATCGCTATGCTCACTTCCCCTTCCCTGCTTCCGACGTCAGCAACAATCCGAATCTGAACCAGAATACTGGTTGGTAAATAATTTTGTTAGTAGTGTGTGTTGAGAGAGGGCGTGTCCGATTGGATGCGCCCTCGATTTAATTGTTTTGCAGAATGGACGAAAGATTTGTTCAAAATTGCTACATTTCACACAATTTAGTTGTGTATTTAACTAATTCTTTGTATATTTGCACCCGAAAACAAAAACGACAGAAAACTATGAAACGAATCACGGCAACCCTACTCACACTACTGCTTTCGACTGCCTTCCTGCCCGCCCAGGAACTGCTTCCCTATCAGGACACCACACTGAGCCCCACACGCCGAGCCAACGATCTGCTGCGCCGACTTACGCTCGAAGAGAAAGTGGGACTGATGATGGACCAGTCGCAGCCCGTCGAACGCCTCGGCATCAAGCCCTACCAATGGTGGAACGAAGCCCTGCACGGCGTGGCTCGCAACGGCGTGGCCACCATGTTCCCACAGGCCATCGGACTGGCTGCCACCTTCGACGACACGCTGGTTGAAAAGTGTTTCGACATCGCCAGCACCGAAGCACGCGTCAAGAATCGCCTGGCACGCGAGGAAAGCAACGACAACATCCGTCGCTATCAGGGACTGACCTTCTGGACCCCGAACGTCAACATCTTCCGCGACCCGCGCTGGGGACGCGGACAGGAGACCTATGGCGAGGATCCCTACCTCACCTCACGCATGGGTGTGGCCGTGGTGAAAGGTCTGCAGGGACCCGACGGCAACAAGACGCATGCCTGCGCCAAACATTATGCCGTGCACAGCGGACCCGAATGGAACCGCCACGTCTTCAATGCCGACAACGTCGCACCGCGCGACCTTTGGGAGACCTATCTGCCTGCCTTCAAGGCACTGGTCACCGAGGCCCACGTCAAGGAGGTGATGTGCGCTTACAACCGATTTGAGAACGAGCCCTGCTGCGGTTCGTCACGTCTTCTGACCCAGATATTGCGCAACGAATGGGGCTTCGACGGCCTCGTCACCAGCGACTGCTGGGCCATCAACGACTTCTATACTCCCGGACTTCACCACACCGAGCCCGACACCATCCATGCCGATGCGAAGGCTGTGTGGAGCGGCACAGACCTCGAGTGCGGAGGTTCGTACATTGCTCTGCCTGAAGCCGTTCGACAAGGACTCATCACCGAGGACCGCATCGACCAGTCAGTGTTCCGCCTTTTGAAGGCTCGCTTCGAACTGGGCGAGATGGACCCCTCGACACCCTACGACACCATCCCCGCATCGGTCATTGCCTGCGAAGCCCACAAGCAGGTAAGCCTGCAAGCCGCCCGCGAAGGCATCGTGCTACTAAAGAACGACCCCACAAACCTTTCAAACTCCTCAAACCATTCAAACCTTTCGAAACCTCTCCTTCCCCTCAACCCGAAGCAGACCATTGCCGTGGTCGGACCGAATGCCAACGACAGCGTTATGCTTTGGGGCAACTACAATGGTACTCCCGACCGCACGGTGACCATCCTCGACGGCATCCGCAATTATGTCAAGCCAGGCAAACTCATCTACGAGCAGGGCAGCGACTGCGCTTTCGAGAGCAGTTACTCCAGCCTGATGGCAGTAGGAAAGCACAATGGCAAACCGGGGTGGAGCGCCACCTATTATAATACACCCGACTTCAGCGGCCCTGTTGCAGCAACTGCACAATACACCACTAACCTTCGTCTCTACACTTTCGGCGCTACCGCCTTTGCCGCAGGAGTCAACCTCGAAAACTTCTCGGCACAATTCGCCACCACCGTTCAGTTCGAGAAAGACCAGGAGCTGGAGTTCTCGCTGCAGATGCTCGGCACCTTCGGCCAACTGTATGTCAATGGCGAGATGGTAAAGGAACTGAAAGGCCGCGTGGGCGACAAGGAACCTATGTACCGCCTGCTTTGCAAGGCCGGCAAGCCCTACGAACTGGAACTGCGCTTCTCGACAGGTACGGGCCAATGTGCCTGCATGTTCGACATGGGCCACACCGCCACCTTCGACGACAATGCCCTGCTCCGACGCATCGCCAAAGCCGACGTTGTGGTCTTTGTGGGCGGCATTTCGCCACGTCTGGAGGGTGAAGAGATGCCCGTCAGCGTGGAAGGATTCAAGGGTGGCGACCGCACCGACATCCAGTTGCCACGTGTGCAGCGCGAACTCATCGCCAAGATCCACAAGGCAGGCAAGCGCATCGTCTATGTCAACTGTTCAGGTTCAGCCATCAGTCTCGTTCCCGAGGCAGAGCATTGCGATGCCATGCTGCAGGTGTTCTATCCAGGCCAGTTGGGAGGTCAGGCCGTGGCCGAGACACTCTTCGGCGACAACAATCCTTCGGGCCGTCTGCCTATCACCATCTACAAGGACACCCTGCAACTGCCATCGTTCCTCGACTATCGTATGAAAGGACGCACCTATCGCTATATGGAGCAGCAGCCACAGTTCTGCTTTGGTCATGGCCTTTCGTACACGACCTTTGCCTACGGCGATGCCCGCATCGAGCCAGCCACCCTGCGTGAAGATGGCACGATGAGCGAGGAACGACTGGTGATTCCCGTCACCAACACCGGACTACGTGCCGGCGACGAGGTGGTGCAGCTCTACGTACAGCGCCCCGACGACAAGGAAGGCCCCGTGAAGACGCTGCGTGCATTCCGTCGCATCAACCTTTTGCCAGGCGAGACCAAGGAAGTGGAACTGCCTCTCGACGACGACACCTTCGCCTGGTTCGACAACCATACCGGACGCATGATGAGTCTGAGCGGACGCTACAACCTGCTCTATGGTCCCTCTTCGGCCGACGAAGTGCTCAAGTGCATCGAGGTCACAAGGCCATAAATTCTTATCGGAAGACTCGGAGTAGTCGGAATTCTCGGAGCGCTCTGAATATTCCGAATACTCTGAGTACTCTGAGTACTCTGAATACTCCGAATACTCTGATCCTATAAAAAACTCCCAAAAATATGAAACTCACCACCCCAACCATCCTCGCTGCCATGTTGGCAGCCACAATGACCAGTTGTGCGGACCGCACCGAGCAAGGTGCACCCTACACACGCACCGAAGCCCTTCCCGCAGCCTATTGGGAGCAGAGCATCTGGATTTCAGCAGCAAATGCGCCCGTAGTTACCAAAACTGCTACCGAAGAGGAATACTGCCCGGCAGCTGAAGGCGCCAGCTGGTTTGTGTCGAACCTCAAGAACGAGAAGCGCGTGACGCGTGCCCGCTGGATGACCACTGGTCTGGGTACCTATGTGCTCTTCGTCAACGGGCATGCCATCGGCGACGAATACCTCAAACCTGGCTACACCCACTTTGCCAAGACACGCCGCTCGTTCACCTACGACGTGACCAATGCCTTCCGCACCGATGCAGGAGCCGATAATGTGCTCGCTGCCGAAGTCACCCCAGGCTGGTGGGCCGACAAGATCATCACCCCCGGTGGCACCGAGGGAATGCTGGGCAAGAAGACGGCATTCCGTGCCGTGCTCGAACTGACCTACAGCGACGGCACCACACAATGCCTGGGCACCGACCTGGAACATTGGAAGGCTGGCATCGCAGGTCCCGTACAGCTGGCAAGCATCTACGATGGCGAACGCTACGATGCACGTCTGAAACCTGGCTACGAGACTCCCGAACTGCTCACCACTCCCGAGCAGAACAACGAGTTCGGAGGCAGCATCCTTCCCAGCGAGGGTGCCGAGATCTACCTGCGCTACGACCTGGCATTGCAGCCCACCGAGTGCTATGCATGGAGCAGCGTGACCGGAAAGACCGACGAGGCACACGGCAAGGTGGACAGTGTCCGCACCTTCACCTCCGGTCAGCCCATTTCGTTGAAGGCCGGGGAACAGCTGGTAGTCGATTTCGGACAGAACTGCGCAGCCATCCCTTCGCTTACCTTCAGTGCCCCAGCCGGAACGGTCCTGACCTGCCTCCCCGGCGAATTGCTCAACGATGGCAACGGCGCCCTAAGCCGCGGCATGGATGGTCCCGAAGGCAGCGTGCATCGCCTCAACCTGCGCATCCCCGACGGCATTCGACTGGTCTATACCTTCAGCGGCGACAAGGTGGAGCACTACATGCCCCGACACACCTTCTTCGGATATCGTTACCTCGCCATTTCCGCCACCGACGATGTGACATTCCAAAGCATCGTGTCCGTCCCCGTTTCGTCCATCACTGCCGAAAGCGAGACAGGAACCCTCACCACCGGCAACGACGACGTGAACCTCCTCATCCAGAACACCCTTTGGGGCATGCGCTCCAACTACCTTTCGGTGCCCACCGACTGCCCGCAGCGCAACGAGCGCCTGGGCTGGACCGCCGACACGCAGGTTTTCTCGGAGACGGGAACCTTCTTTGCCAACACCTATCCCTTCATGCTCAAATGGATGGGCGACATGCGCGACACACAGTCACCCAAGGGCGGGTTCCCGGGCGTTGCACCCTGGGGACAGCACGGCAGCAGCGAACACGACATGATGCGCGTAGGTTGGGCGGATGCCGGAGTGATCGTGCCTTGGACACTCTGGAAGCAGATGGGCGACACACGCATCATCGACGAGAACTGGGAGGCCATGCTGCGCTACATCAACCACGTGGCTGACACTCGCTATGACCACGTAGCCCTCAGTGCCGAGAACGGCAACTACCAATGGGCCGACTGGCTGAGCTACGAGCCATTGGAGAGCTGCGGAGGCGGTGCTTTCGGCCCCAAGGGTCCCCTACCCGATGCCATCAACTACTGGAATTACCTGTGTGCCTCCTATTGGATCATCGATGCCGAGATGATGCGCGACATGGCTGCTGCCACGGGCCGCGATGCTGCAACGTTCGAGAAGATGGTTGCCGATGCGAAGGCATATGTGAAGGGCAAGTTCCTCAAGGCCGACGGCACCTTCAAGACACCTATCTTCAACACCATGCAGACGCCAGCCCTCTTTGCACTGCGCAACGGACTCGTCGAAGGCAAGGCGCGCGAGCAGATGATTGCCCGCCTTCGTCAGAACTTTGCCGATCACGGCGACTGCCTGCAGACGGGATTCCTCGGCACAAGCATCCTGATGCCTACGCTTACTGCCTGCGGACTCAGCGACGTGGCCTACACGCTGCTCCTGCAGCACAAGAACCCCAGTTGGCTCTATTCGGTCGATAACGGCGCCACCACCGTCTGGGAACGCTGGAACAGCTACATGATCGAGAAGGGCATGGGTCCACGCGGCATGAACAGTTTCAACCACTATGCCTACGGCTGCGTCTGCCAATGGCTTTGGGAGAACGCTGCTGGAATCTCAGCCGATGTCAAGAAGCCTGGCTTCCAGCACATCATCATGGCTCCTCAGCCCGATCGCCGCCTCGGCTCCATCAAGGCAAGTTATCGTTCAGCCGCAGGCCTCATCGAAAGCGAATGGCACTATGAGGGCGAAGAGTGGGTTTGGACATTCAGCATCCCCGAAGGCGCCACTGCCGCTGTCACGCTGCCGGGAGAAACGGGATCAAAGGAGTACGAATCAGGCAAATATACAAAACAATTAACAATTAATAATTAACAAATAACAATTGTTGGTTTGTAGTAGTTTTTTAACGCGAATTATCATGAATTTACATAAATTTTTAATGGGTGCCGGTGTAATCCTTCTGATGACAGCCTGCACACAAAAGCCCGTCGAAGAACAGCACGACGGCTACACCCTGATTCACCAGGATGGTCCCACGTTGGGCTATTCCCCTGCTTCGGGCGTACAGATTCTGAAGGAAGGCAACCATGCCTTCAAGGACCTCAACCACAACGGCCAACTCGACAAGTACGAGGACTGGCGCCTCGGTCTCGACGAACGTATTGCCGACCTGGCTGCCCAGCTCTCGCGCGAAGAGATTGCAGGCCTGATGCTCTACAGCAACCATCAGGCTATTCCTTCGGTAGGATCGTTCGGCAACGGCACCTACGACGGAAAGACATATGCCGAAAGCGGTGCCCCTGCATGGGCACTCACCGATGATCAGAAGCGTTTCCTCAGCGAGGATAATCTGCGCCACCTGCTCATCACGGCTGTCGAGAGCCCTGAAGTAGCTGCACGCTGGAACAATGCCGCACAAGCCTTTGTCGAAGGATTGGGCCACGGCATTCCCGTCAACAATTCGAGCGACCCACGCCATGGAGGCAAGAGCGATTCGGAATTCAATGCCGGTGCAGGCAGCGACATCTCGATGTGGCCCAACGAGCTCGGCATGGGAGCCACATTCGACCCCGAACTGATGCGTGAGTTCGGACGAATCGCCTCGATCGAATACCGTGCCCTGGGCTTTGCCACCGCCCTTTCGCCACAAATCGACTGCGGCACCGAGCCCCGATGGTTCCGCTTCAACGGCACCTACGGCGAGGATTTCCGTCTGGTGACTGACATGGCCGAGGCCTATTGCGACGGGTTCCAGACTTCCGAGGGCGAGGCGCGTCTCTATGGAGCCTGGGGACTGCAAAGCGTCAACGCCATGGCGAAGCACTGGCCGGGCGGCGGTCCATGCGAGGCAGGACGTGATGCCCACTACGGACGTGGACAGTATGCCGTCTATCCCAATGGCAATTTCGAAATGCTGAAACGTCCGTTCCTCGAAGGTGCGTTCAAACTGAAGAACACAGGCAAGGCGGCTGCCATCATGCCCTACTACACCATCAGTTACGGACAAAGCAACGAGGTGGTTGCCAACAACTTCAATGCCGACATCATCGGACGACAGTTGAGAGAAGTGGCAGGCTACGATGGCGTGGTGTGCACCGACTGGGGCGTGACTGCCGACATCGCCCATCCAGGCATTCACAGCGGCAAACCCTATGGCGTGGAAAGCCTCAGCGTGGCCGAACGTCACTGCAAGGCCCTGATGGCTGGCGTGGATCAGTTTGGCGGCAACAACGACAAAAAGCCTGTGCTCGAAGCCTTCGAGATGATGGCCCAGCAGATGGGTGAAGAGGCAATGTTGCAGCGCATCCGCAAGAGTGCCGAGCGTCTGCTTTGCAACATCTTCCAGACGGGACTCTTCGAGAATCCCTATCTCGATCCTGCAGAGTCGGCCCGTATTGTGGGTTGCCCCGAATTTACAGCCAAAGGCTATGAGGCACAGGTGAAGAGCATCGTCATGGTGAAGAACCACGATGCTGCCCTGCCACTCAAAGCCGAGGGCGAAGGCAAGAAGGTGAAGGTCTATGTGCCCCAGCGCATCTATCCTGCCCACAACAGTTTCTGGGGTTCGGTAATCCCCACCGACACCATCACTCCCGTCAAGGCTGACATGCTGAACAAGTTCTTCGAACCTGTGGCAACTCCCGACGAGGCGGATGCAGCCATCGTCTTCATCGACTCACCCAACAGCGGCTTCGGCTACAACATGGGGGAGGTCTTGAAGGACAAGCAGACGATGATTGACGTGGTGACCAAGATGCTGCAAATGTATGGCCGACCTATCCCAACCGACCCGAAGGTTCTGGCACGAATGGCACAAAGTGCTGCCGGTGTCAACAACTACTTCATCCCCGCAGGAAGCAAGATCAGCACTCCCGGAAACGGCTACTACCCCATCAGCCTGCAATACCGCGACTATGTGGCCACCACGGCACGTGAAGTCAGCCTGGCTGGCGGCTCACCTTTCGAGAAAGGCACCAACCGCAGTTATCGCGGCAAGGGCGTGCGCACTTTCAATGCCCCCGACCTCACCCTTGTCGAGAACACGCGCAAGGCTATGGGCACGAAGAAAGTGATTGTGGTGCTCAACAGCACCAACCCCACCGTTCCTGCCGAATTTGAGCCATTGGCCGACGCCATCCTCGTGACCTTCGATATCCAGAAGCAGGCCATCCTCGAAGTGATCTGCGGCAACTACGAGCCCAGCGGACTCCTCCCCTTCCAGATGCCTGCCGACATGGAGACTGTCGAAGCCCAGGCCGAGGACACGCCTCGCGACATGCGTTGCTACAAGGATACCGACGGCAACACCTACGACTTCGCCTTCGGCATGAACTGGAATGGCGTTATTGAGGACGAGAGGGTAAAGAGGTACAAATAAACATACATTTTATTTCAACACGAATTATCGCGAATTAACGTAAATTTATCAGAAAGAATATCAGCATAAGATATCCAACAAAATAATTCATGTCAATTCATGATAATTCGTGTTGAATAATAAAACTACGTCAAGCAAACAATTGTTAATTGTTATTTGTTAATTGTTAATTGTTAATTGAAAAAAGATGCGACCCTCGAACAAGGATCGCATCTTTTTAGATTTCGTGGTTCCCCTCCATAAAGTTCAAGTGGGGATGGTGGCATCGACTTCGCGCTGCATGGCCTCGGCGCCAAGTTCCAGTGCTTCACGTCCCTTCTGGGTAATCTGATAGGATTCCTCGTTGCGGGTGAGGAGTCCTGCCCGCTGATAATGATAAGCCATGTTGCGAGTGATGAGCTGCCAACGGATGGTGCTTCCCATGCGCTCTGACTCCCAGTAGGTGAAGTTGATGTGTCGTTGCAAGTGCTCGTAGATTTCAGGTCTTGTACAAACACGATTCTCCTCGTCTAAAAACCTGACCAGAGCATACATACATTTGACCGCACAGAGATAAGATTTAGATACTCGTCTTGGCATAGTTAGTTTTTAGGTTTGGTTTTGGTTTGCGGCAAATATACTAAGAATGTTTCAATTATGCAAATTTTCCGATAAATTTTAAAGTTTTTTTTGATTTTCATACAAAAAAATGTACGTTTCCTCCGTTTTTGACAAAAAAAACATCCAAAAGACTAAACGGGAATGTAAAATAATCAGTATCTTTGCAGCGGAAAAAAATCAACAATTAACAATTAAAAATTTACAAATACATTTGACAATATAATTACATGAAAAAGAGCATTTTATTCGGATTTTTCACACTTGTCGTGCTTGCATGTAGCACCGTTGGCATGCAGGCCAAGACATTTGTAGGCCAGAAGTATAACTGGGTGTGCGAAGACACCGTCTTCAAGAATCCCTACATCGATGAGGATGTGATCCTGACCAGTGCCACCGGTCTGAAGGTGCATTACATGCATGGCGGTTTTGACGACGGCACCCATTTCTCGTTCTATTTCCCTACCACACGCAAGGAATATGCTGGACGATTCTTCCAGTACATCACTCCTTTCCCCGCCAGCGAGAAGACCGGCATCGGCCTGCTGGGCAATGACGAGGATATGGCCACCTTCGCAGTCAGCAGCGGAGCCTATTTCATCGAGACCAACGAGGGCGGCATCCTCGATTTCAGCGACCCTTCGACACGTCGCGAATCGAGCATCTCGGCCTATCGTGCCAATGCTGCCTGCGCCGAATTCAGCCGTCACATCGCGAAGAAACTCTTCGGCACTTCGAAGCGTCCCTACGGCTATTGTTATGGCGGTTCGGGCGGAGCTTACCGCACCACAGGTTCGATGGAAATGACCAACGGAGTGTGGGATGGCGCCGTGCCTTTCGTGCTCGGTTCGCCCAATGCCATTCCGAATGTATTTTCGGTGAGAATGAATGCATTGCGCGTACTGCATGACAAGTTACCGATGATTGTCGATGCCCTCGAAGTGGGCGGCGACGGACACCCCGAGAAAGGGCTCAATGCACAGGAGCGTGCCGTCTGGGAAGAGACCTGCAAGATGGGATTCCCCAAATATTCCTGGTATGGTTTCCGCTATATGGACCAGCATGGTTTCGTAGCCACCTACAGCGGTTGCTGCGCCATGGACCCCGCCTATTTCACTCACGAATTCTGGGAGAAGCCCGGCTACGAGGGCTACGAGGCCGACTCGTTGCTCAAGGCCAATCATATCCAGCAGGAAGGTGTCATCCTGGGCTTCTACGACCAGGAGATGTGCGAAAAGATGCAACTTGTCTCTCCTGCCGATGATGCCGGTGAGGGCAATGCCGACCGCGCTACACGCAATATGGGAGCCAACAATGGTCAACCCCGTGCCCTGGCTCTCAACACCGTCTTCCCCGACGTCTTCTTCATGATCGGCGACCTCATTATCAAAAGCGGCGAAGCCAAAGGTCAGACATTGCAGATGCATGGCGTTCACGATAATCTGGCCGTGCTTTCGACCGTTTGTCCAGCTTCGACAATTGCCAAACTCAAGGTGGGCGACACCGTGATGGTCGATAACAGCCGTGCCCTGGCTGCACTCTACATGCACCGTCACTACATTCCTGGTCCCGAATACTATGCATGGGATCAGTTCCGCGATGCCCAAGGCAACCCCATTCCTCCCCAGCGTCCGATGCTGCTCGGTCCTATCTTCACACAAGGTGCAGGCGGTTGTCTGCCTACGGGCAACATCAATGGTAAGATGATCCTGCTCGAAAGCCTTTGGGACCGCGAAGCCTATCCCTGGCAGGCCGACTGGTACCGCAACAACATCATCAAGAACAAGGGTCAGCAGTTCTGCGACGATAATTTCCGCATCTGGTTCACCGACCGCTGCACTCACGGTGGCGTCGATGATGCCACACAGGTGATTAACTATATGCCCATCATCCAACAGGCACTGCTCGACGTGGCAGACTGGGCAGAGAAAGGCATCGAACCTTCTCCCACCACAACCTATCGTGTCGAGGACTCACAAGTCATCATACCCGCTGATGCTACCGATCGCGGCGGCGTGCAACCTTCGGTCGATCTGACCATTGAGGGAAAGAAACGCTATGAGACCAAGGTTGGACAGGAAGTGATGGTTCACGTTGTGGCAAGTTGCCCGAAGGGAACAGGTCGCATCGTCCGTGCCGAGCTATGCCTTGGCGAACCTTTCGACCTCTACAGCCGTGGTCCCAAGGGCAATGCTGCCGTGCTGATGGCTCCTCCCGCCCACTATGTCGATATCGACCTCAGCAAGGCACAGTACAGCGAAGACGGCACCCGCGTGGAATTTGACGTACCCGTGAAATATGGCGACGTCGGCACCTATTTTCCCACCGTTCGTGTCACCAACAGCCGCAGCGGTCAGCCCGAGACCTTCGCACAGATTCAGAATGTGGGCCGTGTCCGTCTGATTGTTGAATTATAGAGTGCATCGAAACGATTTCCGTCGATTAGAGATTGCATTTTTCACATTCAAAAACCTCTATTTTTAAAAAATAAGATGAAATAATAAAAATCGCCTTGGAGTTACTTGCCTCACGTCGATTTTTATTACCTTTGCAACATAAATACGAACACAACAACACATTTATAATATATTATGAAGACACAATCCAACATCTTCCTTATCGCACTGCTCTTGGCAGGTGCTTTAACTACTTCCTGTTCACGTCAGGCTCCCGAACCTTTACCCTACCCCAACGATGGCGTCCTGACTCCACATCAGCAGGAAGCCGTCGGCCACATGCCCCGTGTGGTCGTGATGACCGATGCCGAGGTCGATGACCGTTGTTCGATGGTTCATTTCCTGCTTTACTCCAACGACATGGAAGTGGCAGCCATCATCCAAAGCAATTCGTGCTATCAGCGCCACGGATGGAGCAGCGAGCCCTGGCTTGCCAAGCAACTTGATGCCTATGAGCAGGTTTATCCGAACCTCAAGGTGCACGACCCTAACTACCCCACTCCCGACTATCTGCGCAGTGTAGTCTTTATCGGCGATGAGAATCCCGACCACGTGCAGCTCGATGGCAGTACAACTCCTTTCCTCTTGCCTGGTGTTGATCCTGTGATCGACCCGACGGATTGGCCCGACACGCCAGGTTCCGACCGCATCGTGGAACTTCTCACCGACGACGATCCACGCCCCGTCTATATGCAGGCTTGGGGAGGAATGAACACAGCGGCTAAGGCCCTCCAGAAAATCAAGGCACAATATCCCGACAGGTACGAAGCAGCCTGCCGCAAGGCTGTGCTCTACTGCATCTGGTATCAAGATGCAGGTGGCAGTTACATCGAACGCTGTCATCCAGGCGTAACCATCCTGCTCAGTCACCACTTCTCAGGCTCGTGGGACTATGGCACAATGACTTCGTCGGACAACATCGTCCGCGACTATATGCACAATGGCAAAAACCCGCTCGGTGCCTGCTATGTCCAGCCTTTCATCAGCGAAGGTGATTCGCCCTCGTTCCTCTATAGCATCAACAATGGTCTGCGCAGCTACGAGGATCCCACCTACGGAGGTTGGGGCGGACGTTGCTACAAGGTCGATGGCTATGAGAACGTCTATCGCGACACCGGATTTGGCGAACTGCGCGAATGGCTCGAAAACTGCATGCACGACTTCGAGACACGACTCAGCTGGTGCTATACACCACGACGCGAGGACGCCAACCATGCACCTGAGGTCACTGTTGAAGGCCCCCTCGACTTCACCGTCCATAGTGGTGATACCATCCATCTGCGTGCCAAGGTTGTGGACAATGACCCCATCAACGTCGATGAAATGTGGAAACTCTATGGCGATATGTGGGAACAGCACGGCTTGAAAAAAGCCGAAGT
>JAEEGG010014519.1_pt1 | contig 16664 bp, 13 predicted proteins | sample 9134161 | NCBI WGS metagenome assembly JAEEGG01 (sample SAMN16246543, study PRJNA631951) | gut metagenome | biome: gut microbiome; feature: rumen; material: CR-attached | host: Bos | place: Iran: Karaj | collected 2018-10 | reverse complement strand
CAGCGACGCCAGCGCAGCTGGTGACGATGGCGGCGGCGAGGATGGCGCCGGCAGCAAGGATCATCTTTTTCATTTGAGAGTGACCTTTCTATTGGAGGTTTGTGTAGTTTGGAAACCAGGACCCGAGTGGTCCGGGTTTTAAGCTTGCGGGAAATAATATAACGCGCATTTCCAACGTTGTCAAACGGTTTTCATGAAAAAAAAAGTAAAAAAAAGGGAAAAAACCTTTTAACATGGATTCTTTCGCCTCAAAAAATATTAAGTGAAAACCCCGCCGAATCTTCTCGGCTCCGTCTTCGCGTCCGCCCCTGGCATGTTTGCCCGATATTTGTTTTCGCGGAGCAGGATGCCGTGTGAGGGCGAACACCTTTCCGGCCATTTCCGCGTTTTGAACTTGACTTTTTGCTTCCTGCGACCTATATTATGCAGGCATCAATGCGGACACGGACCCGGTTTCCCCCGCGAAACGACGCATCAACGTCAAGGACAAATACAGCTCATGAATTCACCAGAGGCTCAAATCATAGAAAGTTATCTGATGGAACGTGCACGCATGTTCGCACGCAATCCCGCGCATGCGACCTCGCGGGCTTTCTACGAGCTTTGGGAAAAACTCTGCTGTCCGCAACCGTTCCCCGTCTCGAAAAACACTCTGGTGCTGAACGGGACTCTGCTCCGTTTCCCCCGCCACCGCGGCACGGATGCCGAAGGTGTGTACTGCTGGGACGGGGAGGAGGGATGTCCGCGCCTGCGCGTGCGGACCGCCGAATGGGAAAAGAGTTACCTGATCCGCCTCCGGCACGACGGGGCGGCGCTGTGGGAGGAGCAGGAAACTGTCCGGCTCACGGGCGATGGCGCGGCGGAACTGGTCGACGCGATGCGGGAGATCGCCCGCATGATGAAGGAGGATGGGAAGGCCGCCGACCCCAAAGTCAAATTGAAGGAGCTTCACGAATACGCCGATCGCCTTGCGGATTATTTCCCGGACAGCGCAGTGAAAGCCATCCGCGCCCTTACGGCCCAGCAGGTGCACGAACTCATGCAGAGCGCGCTCGCCGACCTGGCGGGCGACGAACTCGACGACCAGCTGGTCCTGCCGCTCGACGGGACCTATGCGCGCGAACTTGACGGAGACGACTCCTATTTGAAAAACCGGCGCGACATCGTATGTTCGGAAACGCTCTGGCGCGTGAGGCAGCGTCTGGAACTCATCGAACGTTCCGCACGGCTTCAGGCGGAACTCGAACGCGATTTCACGCTGCGCCTGGCCGACGCCGGGCTGCTCCGCACGAGCGGGCTCGAGTCTGTCATTGAACTCCAGGCGCAGCCGGACGCCCCGGTCCGCCAGGACGATCTCCTGTCCGTATGCGCTTCGGACGGCGAGCGGGTCGGCTTCCTGCACGTGGACCTTGCCGACGGCGACCTGATCGTGGGGCGTCTCCGCACGGACCGCCGCCTGGATTTCGAGCAGGAAAAAGCCCATCTGACGGCACGGATGCCGAAGAGCCCGCTGGAACAGTATGCGAACAGTCTGCACGACCTCAAACTTGAACTGGAGCACGGAGCCGCGGATTCGTTCGGCGCGGCCGCCGGCCTGCTCGGCCTTGCCTCGGTCCCGTTCACCGCTCCGCCGTGCCCGCCGCCTGCCCCCGGAAATCATCTGAACGCGCCTCAGCGGGCTGCATTGGAGGCGGCGTGTTCGGGCGCGAACAAGGTCGTCCTGATCCAGGGGCCGCCCGGCACGGGCAAGACGTATCTGCTGGAACAGATCGTGAGGCGGATGCAGCGGCAGGGGCTCCGAATCCTCGTGGGCGCGCCGTCGCATGCCGCCGTCGACAACCTCTGCCGCCGGATCCTGGACCTGCCGTTCCTGCGGTGCGCCCGCAACCGCGACAATGTGGATCCCGTGCTTATGGAGGGGCACTGGGTCGGCACGCCGGGCAATTATCGGAAGATCCGGTCCCGCTGCGGCGAAAAAGCCGCCGGCATCATTTTCGCGGGCACCCTGCCGGGGCTGCTCCGCGACTACACGATCGAAAATTTCCAAAAGACCGGCACCGAATTCGACGTGATCCTGATCGACGAGGCCGGCATGGCCGCGCCCGACGAATCGATCCTCGCGGCCCGCCTGGCGAACCGCATCGTCCTGCTCGGCGACCACAGGCAGCTCCCGCCGTTCCCGCGTCACAAGAGCGTGCTGGAGGAGATCCTGCGCGACAACCCGGCGCAGGACAGTGAGGCCGCCACGCTCGCCACGAAAAGCATCATGGAGTGGCTCATCAGTTACCGCAAGTTCCCCGTCTACGTGCTCAATCTTTCCTACCGCTGCCGCAATCCGCGTCTCCTGCGCTTTGCCTCCACGATGTTCTACAACGCCGAGCTCCTGCCGAACCCGGACGCCGACTACTACAAACTTCCGCCCGGCGAACGCGAACTGCAATACCCGAAATCCACGCTTCAGATCATTTCGACCTCGCATCTGCCCGTCAGAAAGCGCGCGGAACGGTTCGTCTACGAGAACGGCCGCCCGGGCATCTGGAACCCCGGCGAAGTCAGGATCGCCGCCGAAGTCTTCCGGTCCATGCTCGAACGTCATGCGCTGGAGGATATCACGGTGATCAGCCCGTACCGCAGGCAGATCGTCCTGCTGCGGAAGACCTTTTCGGACATCTTCGGGGGGCGGTTCGCGACGGACCGCTGGAACCGCTTCCTTCAGAAGAATATCGCGACCGTGGACAGTTTTCAGGGCGGCGAAAGCGAAGCCGTGATCATTTCCTACGTGCGGAGCAGCGAACGCCACGGGATCGGCTTCACGGACAATTCCAACCGCATCAACGTGGCATATACCCGCTGCCGTAGCGAACTTGTCATCATCGGCGACCTGGACTGCCTCAAGAACCGGGGACATAACCAGCTTTTCGCCAAGCTCGAACGCGCCGTGGAGCGCGACGGCGAGATCGTGTTCCCGGAGACTACCCCGACGCTGCTGTGATTCTCCCCCGTGCTTGAACGAAGCCAAGCATTGTTCAACACATGCAGTGTGTGCCCGAGCGAAGCCGGGCACTGCCGCAGTGGAGGCTATGCCTCCCCCGGAGACCACGCCGGAACTGCTGTGAACACCCTCGTGCCCGTTTGCGGAAAACACGGTGTTTTTCCCGGAAAATTGACGGCCAGGGTTGCAAAAAAACATCCGAAGAGCTATAGTATTTTTGATCGTTATTTCTCCTAACACAAGGAATCCGCCTCATGTCAGTAAAACAGGAACGCCTTTTCCCCGCCTCGGTCCGAACCGTCGGCCTGACGTCGCCCGCCAGCCTGCCCGATGCCGCCCGGATCGCGGAGGCGCGGCGTTTTCTGGAGGATACCTGCGGCGTGAAGACCGTCCTCGCCCCGAATGCGCTCAAACGCGGCCCGATGAAATACTGCTGCGGCACGCCGGAATCCCGTCTGGCGGATTTCCATGCTCTGCTGAACGACCCGAAGATCGACCTCATCCTGTGCACGCGCGGCGGATTCGGCAGCGCGCACATCCTGCCGAAGCTCGATTTCGACCTCCTCCGCGAACGGAACCTGCCGGTCTACGGGTACAGCGACATTTCCGCGCTTCACCTTGCTATGCTCGCGAACCATGCCGGGATCCCCGTCTGCGCTCCAATGTCCGACGGCCTCCCCGAGGCGATGGCGCGGCCCGCGGCGAGGGAATCCTTCCGCACCGTCCTGCGGAAACGCTCCATGCCGCGCAAGTTCAGGCTCGAAGCGATCGGCGACCGCGCCGCCGCTTCGCCCGTCTCCGGTCCGCTTGTCCTTTCCAACCTCACGGTCATGACCACGCTCTGCGGCACGCCATGGATGCCGGACCTGAAGGGTGTCGTCCTCGCGCTGGAGGATGTCCATGAGGAGGCGCGCGTGCTGGACCGCCACCTGACGCACCTGATCCAGGCGGGCATCATCGAACAGGCCGCCGCGGTCGTGTTCGGGTATTTCACGAAATGCGGCCCGAAGCCGCAGATACGGCGTCTCCTGCGGGATTTCGCCGCGCAGACCGGAAAACCGGTGTTCCGAGGGCTCGCGTTCGGGCACGAACACCCGAAATGCTCGTACCGCCTCGGCGAACCGGCCGAGATCGTTCCTCTCACAAACTCAAAGGCGTGATCCACCATGAATCTTTTCATCACACGGGCTTTCACGGAACCGAAGACTTTCTGCATGATCACGCTTGTCGTGGTCTTCTCCATCTGCCTGCACGAATTCTTCCATGCGTGGACCGCCATGAAGTTCGGCGACACGACTGCCGCCGATCGCGGCCACCTGACCCTGAACCCGCTGAAGCAGATGGGGCCGTTTTCGATCATCATGTTTCTGGTCCTCGGGTTCGCCTGGGGGGCGGTGCCGGTCGACAATTATGTCCTGCGGGCGAGGAACCGCCATGCGCCGGCGATCGTCGCCCTGGCAGGTCCCGCGACGAACCTCGGGCTCTTCCTGATCGGTTTTTTCTTCTTCGGGTTTCTCTTTCCGCGGATCAGCTATCTCGTGGAAAACGAGGGCGCCGGGCAGACGATCATGGAGTTTTTCCTCATTCTCGGCTGCTACAACGCCTTCCTCTGCATCTTCAATCTGCTCCCGGTCCCCGGGCTCGACGGATGGGCCGCGCTGACGGAATATGTCCCGCGCATGAAATCGTTCTCCTCCGAGTTCGCCAAGGGCGTCACGATCTTCCTGATCTTTCTGTTTCTTTTCCTGAGCGGCCGTATTTTCCTGTTGGCGTTCAATCTTATGGAACTTGCGCCGGCCCTGTTCGGTGCGGAGTGAAGGATGACGCCGTTCCGGCGTCTTCGAACTCCTGACCGAAACGTTTCCCGTGTCCGCATCCGCATTTTTTATAAAGAAAACACCGGTCCGCACTTGAAATGCTGTTCGGAGATGCTATATTTCTAGGATTTCGAAATAATAAGCTGCTTTTGTATCAGGAAGGGGTCAGACATGAACCAGAAAACCAGGACAGCCCTGTATTCCATGGCCATCTGTGCCTGCATCATATCCGCCGCGAGCGCCGTGATCCTCACGATCAACGCGCATAACAAGAAACCGGAACCGGAAGTCACGGTCGTCGAGGAGCCTCAGGAAGAGGAGCAGCCGAGACAGGACCGTCCGCGCCGGCGCCAGAGACGCGGTGGCGGCGGAGGCGGTTTCCGCGGGCGGGCGGATCGCGCCGACGTGAGGCGTCTGCTGCCGGACAGCGACGATTTCGGCCAGGTGCCGACGCCCGAGGAGTTCGAGGAAGAGCTCATCAAGGGGCTGGAGGAATACCGCGCCCTGCCGCCGGAGGAGCGTTTCCGCCTGAACCAGCAGATGCACCAGACGGTGCTCTTCGTTCAGAACGGCCTGGAGATCATGCGCGAAAACATCAGCGAGATCCCGACCGATGAACTCATCCGCATTCGCGACGATTTCGACAAGTTCGCCGACGCCGCGGAACAGACCTTCTTCAGCGGCATCGTGGAGCAGCATCTTACGGCCGAGGAAGACGCCACCATCGGCGAATTCGTCCGCGCCATGCACGAAGCGCAGAACGAATTCCAGTTTATCCTGCACAATGGCTGACACCGCAAGCGGTGACGGAATCGTGCGCGGCTTCCGTTCGCGCACCGCAAACGGTGACGAAATCGCGCGCGGCATCCGCTCGCGCACACCGCATCCGATAAGCAACGGTTACAACTTTCAACATTCAAACTGAATACGGTGAAAAATGTCTCAATACGACCTTGGTTTCTGCAAGCCGACGCAATGGTATGACGGCGTGATCATTACGGCTGCCGCCATCGAAAACGACGAGACCGTCGAGTATCAGGCGCTCCCCGATTACCAGAACCTCTACCTGAGCTTCGGAACGGGCAATTTCGGAGAACTCCAATCCGACACATGCTATGTGCCCATCTACATCGACGGCGAGTTCTACCGCACCATCGAAGTGGACCCGCTTCAGCCCGATTCCTGGAGACCTGTCATGAACCTGGAACTCGGGAGTTTTTCCGCCGGGACCCATCTGCTCGAAATGGCGCTCGTCACCCAGAAGGAGGACGAGGTCCCCGCGAACAACTACTGCAAGCTCGCGTTCAACGTGGAGGACACCGGCCGCGGGTCGTTCTTCACCTCCTTTCTCGGCGGCGACACGTACCACCTCGACTGCGGAGGGAGCTATCAGCTCAGTTACGGCAAATACGTCTTCTCCGGCAACTTCATCGGCTCCGAGGCGGGGAAAAAGGTCAACGCCAGGATCGATCTGTACAATTCCCATAGCCAGAGGATCTTCTCGGTCACGGTCAAGAACGGCAAGTTCAATTCCAAATCTGTTGTCCTCACGAAAGACAATTACACGGTTCTCATCATGAGCACCGACAACCAGAAAACGGCGGACAAGATCACGTTTGAGATCACCGGGGACGTCTTCTATAAGTCCGACTACGACGACAACAGCATCGCCCTGGTTTCGAAGAACTCAGACCGCTACACCGTGACGGTCCTGGACGCTCCCCGCACCCTCATCGCGAACGGATGGGTCGGCCTCGGCGACACCGTTTCCCTGCGTCAGGTCGATTTCCTTTACGACGGGAAATACACGTTCGCCGTGAATACGACCGACAAGGTCAAGATCTCGCTGATCCAGGTCACCACCGACTCGAGAGGCCGGAAGAAGGAGAAAAAGGTGACATCCAAGACCGTCAGCGCGAAGAAGTCTTTCGGAAAAGACATCGAATTCGGCGGCGTCCCGCTGGCAAAAGGGACGTATTACCTTCAGGCGGAAGCCGTCAGCGCCGCGAAGGGCACGAATGCGGACTTCTCGGTGAAAGTCGGTTCGGCGAGCGTCTTCCACGTCGACTGCGACGACGGGTCGAACGACTGGGTGTACGAAAAGACGCAAGGCCTGAACGATGCGCCGATGGTGACGACGAAGATCACGGCCGAAACGAAGGAGGTCTACCTCGACATCAACGACGTCAGCAAGGATTCTTTCGACAACTTCGTCGGGCTCGGCGATGCCGTCGACTTCGCAAAGATTATCTTGGAACAGGACGCTTCGGTCAGCTTCTCCATGAATTCCTCGGACGCCGCGAAGTTCGTCATCTACAGCCTGATCCAGAAGAAAGGCGGTAAACAAACGCTGAAGGCGTTGCAGACGACCAAACTCAAAAAGGCCAAGGACAAGGACGCCACGGAATACAAATACACCGCGGTGACAAAACGGCTTTCGCTGGGGGCCGGCAATTACTTCATCTCCATGGAATCCACGAACGCGAAGAAAGGCGGCTCGGCATACTACAACGTCGTGCTCAACTCAGACGCATGCACCTGGCTGGCGGGCGAAAGCCTTGAATCCTGCATCACGGACAGCTTGAACACACGGGATGAACTGAGCTTCGCGCAAAACGGATTGGAAGAAGCCCTCGCCGCCGCATCCGGGGCCGGCCTTGTGGACGAACCGGACGGCAAGGCTGCCTGGCAGAACATGCTGGCGTGAGTTCCCGTCTGGGAACGGACGCGCCCGTTCCGCATTTCCCGCCCCGTTTTTCTTCAGAAAGGTTTTCGCGTGATGTTCAACGGCAAAGAACCCTGGTCCGTCGACTGGGACGATCCGAGCACTCCGTACGATCTTGATTCGCACGGGCTGATCGCCGCGCCCGGGGAAACGCTCGAGTCGTTTTCCGCCAGGATCGACGAACTCCTCCGCACCCGAGCCCGGTTCGACCTCTGTGCCGATGGAGACGCGGGGGCGCAGCGGCTGGAGGACGAAGTCGGGTTCAAGGTCGGCGCTGTGGAGCCGATGGATGCCGCGATCATCTCCGAGGCGGCGGAGAAGACGGAAAAACTCTTCGGATTCCGCGCCGACTGGGTGCCGGCGTTCTTTCCTGCGCGCGGGCTGGGGCTCCTGTGGGGCGGCTGCACGGTCATCACGGAGTCCGGTTTCCCGGTCTTTTTTCTGCGGCGCGGTTTCCGCAGCAAGCCGAAATGGTTCATCTACCGCCGCGACGAACTTCTGGCGCATGAGCTCTGCCATGCCGTCCGCGGCTGCATGGAGGACGAGACCTACGAGGAGCATTTCGCCTACATGACCTCGGCCAGTGCGTTCCGCCGCTGGAGCGGGAACTGTTTCCGCCGCGAATGGGACGCGATCGCGTTCCTGATCCCGGTCGTCCTGCTGCTCGTCGTGCAGGTCATTGTTTACACCGGCATCCTGAACCTCCCGCTCTGGCCTTTCTGGATCATCGCGTTTGCGTTTCCCTCGTTCCTGATCGCCCGGAACATCCCGGAGCGCCGCACGTTTTTCGCCGCACGGGCAAAGCTGGAACACCTCAAATTCGCCAACCCCGACGCCGCGATGTTCCGCATGACCGCGGACGAGATCCGCACGCTCGCCCGCACCCCTGACGACCGGCTCGAAACCTTCCTTCAGGAGAAATCCGCCGCCGAACTGCGCTGGCAGATCCTGATCCACCGATTCCAACAACCTCAGACAGAGACGCCCCATGAACACAGCTTCCCGGAATGACATCGCCGGTTTCCTCGACCAGATCCTTGAACTCGACCGCTGGCCGGACGACCCGTCCAACAACGGGCTCCAGTTCACCGGGGACGCCGAAGTCGCGAAGGCCGTTTTCGCGGTCGACGCGTCCGCCGAGCTCTTCTGCAAGGCCGCCGACCTCGACGCGGGATTCATTTTCGTGCATCACGGCATTTCCTGGGGGAGCGGCATCCGGCGCATCGACGGCATCCTGGCGGACCGCATCAAACTGCTTGCGGCAAACGGCATGTCCCTCTATGCCGCCCATCTTCCGCTCGACGCGCATCCGCGGTTCGGCCACAATGCCCGCCTCGCGGACATGATCGGCCTTGCGGACCGCCGCACGTTCGGCTCCTACCATGGCAGGCAGATCGGGTTCCAGGGCGTGCTGCCCGAACCGAAGACCGTCGCCGAGCTCGCTCAAATCCTCGACAGGTCCCTTCCGTCGAGCGGGCCGTACCGCATCATCGGCGACCCGGAGCAGAAGGTCGAAACCGTCGGCGTGATCTCCGGCGGCGGCGCCTGGCCCGACCTCTTCGACGAGATCGCGCTGGACCATGTGGACTGCCTTATTTCCGGCGAGGCCACGCACGAGGTGTTCCACCCCGCGAAAGAGACCGGGACAGCCATCCTTACGCTCGGCCACTACCGGTCCGAGACCCCCGGCGTGTTCGCCGTCATGGACCTCGTGAAGTCGAAATTCGGCATCGAGACCGTCTTCCTCGACATCCCGACCAACCTGTGACGCGTCCGCGTTCGCGTGCCGGAACGCTTTCAGGCGACTTCGCCTCGCGGACCGTTTTTTGCCGCGGGCTTCGGGAAATATTGCCCGGAACCCGGAAAACGGGATTGCAGAAAGCGGAAATCCGTGCTATATTAATTGATTATATCCGCTGTTTTTGATTTGAAAGGAAAAACTATGGAACAGAACGCTTTTGATGTGCTGCGGGAACGCGGCTTCATTTACCAGTGCACGGCCGAGGCCGAACTGCACGAACTTCTCGGCAAGGAAAAAGTCCATTTCTACGTGGGATTCGACCCCACCGGCAACAGCCTGCACGTGGGGCATCTGCTCCCCGTCATGGCCATGCGCATCATGCAGAAGTGCGGCCATACCCCGATCGTGCTCGTCGGCGGCGCGACCGCCCTCGTCGGCGACCCGTCCGGCAAGTCCACTGCCCGCCCGATCCTGTCGAAAGAGGAAGTCGCGCACAACGTGGAGTGCCTGAAGGCGCAGCTCCAGCGTTTCATTTCCGTTGACAACGCGATCTTCACGAACAATGCCGACTGGTTCGCCGGCATGCTGTACCTCGACTTCCTGCGCGACATCGGCTCCAAGTTCAGCGTGAACCGCATGCTTCAGGCCGAATCCGTCCAGATGCGCCTCAATTCCGAGGTCGGCGTCTCGTTCCTCGAATTCAATTACATGATCCTGCAAGGGTACGACTTCCTGCACCTCTACCGTACGCACGGCTGCCGCCTTCAGCTCGGCGGACAGGACCAGTGGGGCAACATCACCTGCGGCACCGAACTGGTCCGCCGCCTGGAACAGAATTCCGTGTACGGCCTCACCATGCCGCTTCTCATGGACAAGGACGGCAACAAGTTCGGCAAGTCCAACGGGCAGGCCGTCTGGCTCGATGCGAACCGCTACAGTACGTTCGACTACTACCAGTTCTGGCGCAATACCGACGATTCGCAGGTCGAAAAGCTCATGCTCGGGTTCACCGCGCTTCCGGTCGACGAGATCAGGCGCCTCTGTGCCCCCGGCGGCAACATCAACCGCGCGAAGGAGATCCTCGCATACGAGGCAACCGCGCTCGCGCACGGCAAGGCCGAGGCCGAAAAGGTCTTCTGCGCCGCCGGCACCAAGTTCGGATTCGCCGACGAAGCGGGCGCGATCCCGACCACCAGCGAGATCGCGAAGATCGACCTTGCCGCGGTCCGCCGCGTGGCCGCCGCCGACCTCCCGACGTTCAAGCTCGAACTCCCCGCCGAGGGCGTCAACATCATCACGCTCCTCGTTCAGGCGGGCCTCTGCAAGACGAACAGCGAGGCACGCCGCCTGATCCAGGGCGGAGGCGCCTACTGCGGCGACGAACGCATTGCCACGATCGACCGCATGGTCACGGCCGCCGACTTCACCGACGGCGCGCTGATCCTGAAAGCAGGCAAGAAGAACCTCAAGCGGATCGTCGTGGAGTAAGTCCCCGCTTCCGTTTTTTACAGCGAAAGGACCGCGTCATGGCTTCGTTCATACATCCGGCGACGGACGGACGAAGCATCGTGCGCGGTCCTTTTTCGTGCTTTGAAATGATCGTCCGGGAGACGAACTCATGAGCGAAGATCAAGGCTGTCTCCTGCGATTTGACGAGGGCACGCTCGTGCTGGAAGGTTCCCCCGAGGCGGCGGAAGCCGTCTCCGACCTCGTTAAACTCGATCCGCGCATCGGGGCGTGGCGTGCCGAGGCGTATCGCTACGAATCCGTCATGCGCCGTCTGTACGCCGCCGGGATCCGTCCCGACGACCGCGCCCGCAATTACACCGTGTTCGGCGCTCCGCTCCGCACCAAGTTCACGCCGATGCCCCACCAGAACGCGGCGCTGTCCGCCTGGCTCGCCGCCAAATGCCGCGGCATCGTGGCGATGCCGACGGGCTCCGGCAAGACATTTCTCGCATTTCTGGCAATCGCGGCCGTGAGGCGGTCCACGCTCGTCGTCGTGCCGACGATCGACCTGCTGCATCAGTGGGCGTCCCAGCTCGAACGCGCGTTCGAGGTCCCGGTCGGCATGCTCGGCGGCGGCAGCAGCGACGTCCGCCAGATCACGGTCAGCACCTACGATTCCGCCGTGCTCCGCATGCCGCAGATCGGCGACCGGTTCGGCCTCGCGATCTACGACGAATGCCACCACCTTCCCGGCGAGGTGAACCGCCTTTCCGCCTCGCTCTGCCTCGCGCCGTACCGCCTCGGGCTCTCCGCCACGCCGGATACCGGCGACACGTTCCCCCTCATGTGCGAACTGCTCGGGCAGCCCGTCTACCGCACCGAGATCAACGACCTGGAGGGCGGCGTGCTGTCGCCCTACCGCACCGTCCGCATCCGACTCGGCCTTACTCCCGAGGAGTCCGCCGAATACGCCGCCGCTCACGACAAATACGTGGCGTTCCTGCGCGCCAACGGCATCCGCTTCCAGGACGGTTCCGGCTGGAGCGACTTCATCGCGCTCTGCGCCCGCCGTCCCGGAGGCCGCGAGGCGTACAAGGCGTATCTGCGCCAGCGCGCCATCGCCCGCTGCGGCTCCGCCAAGCTCCGCGAAGTCTGGCGCATCATCCGCGAAAACCCGTTCGCGCGCACCATCGTGTTTACGGCGGACAACGACACCGCGTACCGCATCGGCGAAACGCTCTGCCTGCCCGTGCTGACCCACAAGACCAAGGCAGCCGAACGCAAGGACTTTCTGGAGAAGTTCCGGCAGGGCGACTATCCGGTCCTCGTTACCAGCAAAGTTTTGAACGAGGGCGTGGACGTCCCCGAGGCGAACATCGGCATCGTGGTGTCCGGCAGCGGCTGCACGCGCGAACACGTCCAGCGCCTCGGCCGCATCCTGCGCCGCGTGGAGGGCAAGGAGGCCGTGCTGTACGAGCTCGTGAGCGACGGCACCAGCGAGATGAACGTGAGCGACCGCCGCCGCAAGAACAGCGCATATTCCCGGAGGCCCTACTGATGCTGACGAAGGACCTCATTCGCGCCCGGCTGTCCGGCGACGCCGTGAAACCGCAGTTCGTCCGCGTGGACGACCCGGAGATCCTGCGCTATGCAAGTGATCTGGTGCAGCTCTATGCCGAAGGCACGGGGGCGACTGCCGCCGAGCTCGACGAGGCCGCGACCGCGCTCGCCGCCGGGATCACGGACAAAAAGCTCGCCGGGGGCCTGCACAAGACCGTCCGCGACCGCGCCGAATTCTCCCTGCCCGCCGACTGCGACTATCCCGCCGCCCGCGTCGGGCTTTTCCGGGGGACCGCCGCGCTCCTGCGTTCCGGAAACGCGCCGGAAAACATGGACGACGTCCGCGCTGCCGTGTTCGCTTCGGTCCCGGCCGCGCCCGAGACGTTCGGGCAGGGGATATTCTGCGACCTGCCGGAGTGCGAACGCCTGCTGCCTATGAAAAAAATGCTGGTCCGCGAGGTGCCGGAACGCTACAACGTCTCGCTGGTGCAGTCGCTGCTGCTGTTCGCCTCGAAAATGACCGTGACGATTTCCGCGAAGGAGGAGCCCGCCGCCCTGCGCCGCCTCTTCAAATACATGAAGTTCTTCCGCCTGCTTTTCTCCGCGGAAATGACCGGCAAGGACGAGATCCGCCTCACGGTCGACGGTCCGGCGAGCGTGCTGGAGCACAGCGCCACGTACGGACTTCAGATCGCATCGTTCTTCCCTGCCGTCTGCCTGCTGCCGCAGTGGAGCATCGCCGCCGAGGTGAAGTGGAAGGACCGTTTCCGTAAGCTCAAACTGGATGAATCCAGCGGTCTCGTGAGCCATTATTCCAACTTCACCGCCTACCAGCCGGAGGAGATCCGCATGTTTACCGACCTCTTCCGCACCTCGAACACCGGCTGGACACTCGACGACATGCCGGGCTGGATCCCGCTCGGCGGACAGGCGCTGCTGTTCCCCGACTTCATCTTCCGCGCGGAATCCGGCGCGGAATTCCCGATGGAGCTGTTCCACCGCTGGCATGCGGCCCAGCTGGAACAGCGTCTGCGCTGGTGCGAGGAGAACCCGGCAGGCGGGCTTCTGCTTGGCGTCGACCGCGCCCTGCTGAAAAAGGACGGCGTGCTGAAGGAACGCCTCGAAGCAAGCGATTATTTCCGGACGCACGGATTCCTGTTCCGCGATTTCCCCGGCGTGGACAAGGTCTCGAAGCTGCTCGATTCCCTCGCTTAAACTTCTTTCGCCTCATTCACCGTACAAAAAAACCGGGACCATGTTGACTGATCCCGGTATAACTGGCGCATAAGATTTGCTGTGTTGCTCAGGAGCGGATCACGGCGAGGATTTCGTCGCGCTTGGCTTCCATCGTGGCCTTGTCCTTGGCCTCCACGATAAGGCGGAGCAGCGGCTCGGTATTGGACGCGCGGAGGTTGAACCACCAGTCGGAATATTCCACGCTGATGCCGTCGAGCTCGAACATGCGGCCGTCGGCGTATTTGGCGCGGATCTTGTCGAGGATGGGCTTCACATCGGGGACCTTGGAATTGATCTCGCCGCTCTGGTAGTATTTTTTCAGCGGCTTCACGAGCTCGCTGACATGTTTGCCGGACTTGCAGATCAGGTTCGCGAGCTTGATGATCGCGAGGCCCTGGGATTCCGCCACGTAGTTTTCGCGGAAATAGTAGTGGCCGGAGAGTTCGCCCGCCATGACCGCGTTTTCCTTGCGCATCTGGTTCTTGATGAACGCGTGGCCCACGCGGGACATGCTCGGTTTGCCGCCGTGGTCGCGGATGGCTTCGCGGACGGCCCAGCTGCTGCGGAGGTCATACAGGATGGTGGCGCGGCCGCAGCCGGGTTCGCCGAGGATGTCCATGGCGATCAGCGCGGTGAAAAGGTCCATCGGGATGATCTGGCCCTGGTCGTCGATGAATCCGCAGCGGTCGGCGTCGCCGTCGAACGCCGCGCCGAAGTCGGCTCCGACCTCGACGACTTTCTTGCGGATGGCGTCGAGCGTGTCGAGCTGAAGCGGGTTGGCGAGGTGGTTCGGGAACGTGCCGTCGAGCGTGTCGTACAGGGGGACGACCTCGAAGAAGTCCTTGATGCCGGCGAACTCGTAGAGGCCCATGGCATTGGCGTAGTCCACCACGACTTTGAGCTTGCGGTCCATCTTCGCGTAGGAACGCAGGAATCTCGTGTATTCGGGGGCGATGTCGTACTGCGTCATCGTGCCCTGTTTTTCGGCGGCGTGGAAATTGTCCGCCTCGACCAGCATCTGGATGTCCGCGATGCCGGTATCGCCGCTGATCGGCACGGCCTGCGCCTTGCAGAGCTTGAAGCCGTTCCATTCGCCCGGATTGTGCGACGCCGTGATCATCACGCTGCCGTCCGCGCCGAGGAATCCGTTGGCATGGTAGGACATCGGGGTCGAGCACAGGCCGATGTCGACGACGTCCGCGCCCTGTTTCATGATGCCGCGGGTGAGTCCCTCGAAAAGCGGCTGGGAGTGCGGCCGCATGTCGCGTCCCACGACGATCTTCTTCGCGTTGGTGAAGACGACGAATGCGCGCCCGATCTTCTCCGCGAGTTCCGCGTCGATCTGCTCCGGATAGATGCCCCGGATGTCGTAGGCCTTGAATATACCAGACATGGTCCTGCTCCTCAGAAATGGTTGGTTGTGTGCTTGGAAACGTCCGGCGCGGTAAATGCCGCGCATACCGGATTTCCAAAATACATAAAGATAACACGCGAAGCGCGGAAAGTCAATCCGAAAACGGAAAAAAGGCCGGAGAAAATGCACGGATCCGATGATGGAAAACCGTTCCTGCGGCCCGTTCGATCCCGTCGGAACCTCGGCGTCGCCGGCAGCGGGGGCGGACGTGCGTTCCGCCGGCAGCCGTCCATCGTGCCGTGGGCAATCATTTCATACGGGAACAGGGTAAAAACGGCATGGAAACATCTTTTTTACGGAGAAAAACGGGAAAAGAGGTTGAAAGCGGCCAAAAGTATGATATATTGCTCATGTGAATTTTTCAAACTAAAAGGGCGCGCGACCATGTGTGCGCCCGGAAAACTGTCGCAAAGGAGCAAGACAAATGATTCTGGCAAACATCGAACTCCCGGTCCTGATCGTCTACATCGTGATGGCCGTGGGCTTTATCGTCATGGTCTGGGGCATCAAGAACCTGAACACGAAATCCATCGCCCGTCTCGTCATGATCCTCGGCTTCGTCGTGGTGTTCGGAGCGTTCGCCGCCAGCTTCTTCGTGTCCGGCACGAAATCCGAGGACAAGCGCCTTGACCGGAACGCCCGCACGTTCCTCATGGCCAAGGCCGAAAAGGCGGCCACCTACATCGCGGAACGTTTCCCCGAGGACGGTTCCGCCGCATTCCTGATCGACGAGGAGTCCTACAACAATTCCGACTCCGATTCCCATTTCGTGCTCGACGAAATACAGAAGCGCCTTTCCGAGAAGGGTGTTTCCTGCGGGGACGTGCTCATCGTGGGCGAGGCCAAGGAGGTCGTCGACAAAAAGACCGGCGAGACGAACACCGTGATCGAGGATCCGACTGACGCCACCATCATGAAGAAGACGCTCGACCAGGTCTACGACAAGGTCGACATCGTGGTCAATTTCGTGGGGCTGCCCAGCTCGGTCGCCGACCTCAAGAAGATCACGTTTCTCACCCGCAAGAACACCGCCACGGGCAAGAACAACATGATCCTCCTGTGCGACAACGGTCTTCCTTACGTCGAACAGGACATGCTGAAGCACAGCCGCGTGTGCGCCATCATCGACTGCGTCAGCTCCGCCGGCGAGAATTTCGACATGCAGAAGGATTCCGCTCCGAAGGACCTCTCCGACGCGTTTGACCTCATGTTTTTCTTCGTCAACGCGGATACGCTCGGAGAATACACCTCGGAGAATCCGAACTACTTCATCACGAAGTGATCCTTGCTCCGTCCGCACGGGACTTTGCCGCGGATAATGGACGCGGCGATGCCCGGACGGAGACGCGTGGCGAACGCCGCGCGGAAAAAGCACAGACAGGGACGCGGCGACGCGTCCCGTATTTTCTAAAAAGAATCGTAAAAGCAACAGCAGGGAGAAAAAGACATGTCGGAACAGGAAGAAGTCAATGCCGCATTGAAGCGGTTTACGCCGAGGGCGCGCCAGTCGCTCGGCCTGGCGCAGAAGGAAGCGGAACGGTCGAACCACGACTGCGTCTCCGTGGAGCATCTTCTGCGCGGTATCTGCACGCTGAACGAAGGGATCGCGGTCGAAGTGCTGCGGACCATGAAAGTCAATTTCCAGCATCTGCTTTCGGATCTGGCGCGGAAACTCCCGCAGCCGGGTCCCGAGACCCGCCAGATCGGCGCGCCGCCGTTTTCCGCCAGTC
>JAEEGG010014506.1_pt1 | contig 16678 bp, 9 predicted proteins | sample 9134161 | NCBI WGS metagenome assembly JAEEGG01 (sample SAMN16246543, study PRJNA631951) | gut metagenome | biome: gut microbiome; feature: rumen; material: CR-attached | host: Bos | place: Iran: Karaj | collected 2018-10 | reverse complement strand
AGAGCATCCCTCCGGCAAGTAATGAAGATTTTGACGAACTTAATTTTACCCTTTAACCAAGCAGAAATATGAAAAAGATAAATACTATTCTCTTTGCGGCTCTTTTCCTGGCCCTGTTCTCATCGTGTGAAAGGGTAGAACCCGTAACGGTCGTTGATCCTGACCAGCCCCGCACCATCAGCCTGACGGCCACCTTAGATCCGGCTACGCGTACCACACTTGCCGCCGGCAACAAAGTGGAATGGCTCTCAGGTGACGCCATTACAGTTTTCGACGGTGAAACCAACAAGAACGCCACGACTTCTGATGCAGGCGCTTCCGCCAACTTTACTCTCTCCGTTACTACGCCCGGTCCTTGGTACGCAGTGTATCCCTATGATGCTAAAGCAAGTATCAGCGGATCCGTCATCTCCACAACCTTGCCGGCAGTCCAAACGGCAGAGACTGGTACTTTTGCAGATGACCTGAATATTGCAGTCGCGTTGTCAGACGGAAGTTCGCTTGCTTTCAAAAATGCGCTGGGTCTTCTGAAATTCACCTTGACCTCGACGGATATCAAAAGTATCACGTTTTACGGCAATGCCAACGAAGTGCTCGCCGGCGGTGTAGATATCGATTATAACGCAGGTGAGCCTACCTGGACATCCGGTACGCCCAACCGGTCCATCCAGATCAAGCCTTCCGGAGAAACCTTTGCAGCAGGTACCTACTATCTGGCTGTTCTTCCGCAGACATTCGCATCCGGTGTATCCTTCACTTTCAAGAAGAGCGACGGAACCTTCAAGTACATCCACAGCACCAAATCGCTTGCCTTGCCCCGTTCGACCATTATCAATGTCGGCAACATCGAAGAATCCATCGTTACCGCTGACACTCCGATTGTTTTTGCGGACGCGGATGTAAAAACGGCCCTGTTGGGGGTTGCCGGTATAGATGCAAACAGCGACGGTGAAATCTCCTACGCAGAGGCAGCTGCGGTCACATACACGAAAATATACAACATTGTAGGAGACAAAGGTGAAAATGCCGTGAACCTTTGGGGGGATTTGAGCAAAATCAACACGTTCGATGAACTCCAGTATTTCACGGGACTCCTGCGTTCCGGTACGGAATACAGGCTCCCTGCAATGTTCCGCGGTTGTACAAACCTGACTTCCGTAGTACTTCCTTCGAATCTGATTCGTATCGCCAACTTTGCATTCAACGGTTGCTCCAGTCTCGCGCACATCGATTTTCCCGAAGGCCTGCAAACTATCTATGGCAGTTCGTTCATCGGCTGCACCTCCCTGCGGGAAGTGGTGATGCCCAATACGATTATCACTATGTCAGCCAGTGCTTTTGATGGTTGTACAGGACTTGAAAAGCTTGTCTTGTCGGAGAACCTGACCCAGCTGAACAATACCGTATTCAGGAATAATACTTCCCTTACATATGTCTACATTCCCGACAATGTGACTTCGATCGGACAAAATGCATTCTATGGCTGCAACAGCCTTGTAAAGGTTGATTTTTCCGACGCGCCGAAGCTTCAGACCATCGGCGATTTTGCCTTCAAGAGCTGTACTGCGCTGACGACCTTCTATATTCCATCCGCTAATGTCATCAAGACCATTGGAAGGCATGCCTTTTATGGAAATACAAGTATGAAAACGCGTACGCGCAACTTTCATTCTCTTACCTCTCTCGGGGACTCCGCGTTCTTCCAGACAGCCATCTCCAATATTACGATAGACAATGCCGGTCTCAAGACCATTCCCGGCGGATGCTTCTACCAGTGCACAAGTCTGCAGAATGCCTATGTTTCAAGCGCTATCACGACCATCGGTGAGTATGCTTTTTATGGCTGCAGCAACTTGAAGGGCTTTACCTGTGTGGCTGCAGGCAATACCGGTATTGAAATGCCGGCCGGTGTTACGAGAATCGAACGCTACACCTTCTCCAATTGCCGTTATCTGACGACACTGGATCTGCCAGAAGGTCTTTACTACATTGGTGACCGCGCTCTTCGCCAGTGCAAATTCACGGGCGATATTGAGTTGCCTTCTACGCTGGACTCCATTTCTGCTCGTGCTTTCGAGGGCTCAGCCTCAAATCAGTCTTCTATGAGCTCTTTGAAAGTTAAGTCTACCACACCCCCGGTAATCATGCCGGTCTCAGAATCTTATGAACTCTTCCCGAATGTAGACAATCCGCCGGCAGTGATTTATGTTCCTTCCGCAAGTGTCACTGCTTATAAGGAAGCTACTGGTTGGAGCATCTACGCAGCGAAGATAGAAGGGTTTTGATGACGCTCCGGCAGACCTGGTGATGCACGGGTCTACCATTGATGTTCGAACCTGGGGGTTGACGTCAGAAAAGCACAAGTACGTCTTCCCCCTGGGTTCCAAAGCACACAGGGAGACATTTGAGGAACTGAGTTCCGCCGACCGCACCAAGTTTTCCGGAGCTACCTACGCGGCAAGCCACTGGAACGTACACGGAATCGAATCCGTGACGGCCTCTGGCCACTGCCAGATAACGATTGCCACCCCGGCGGATCTCTCATCGGATCCCGCCTGGACGGCTACCGGAGAATCCTTCTCGGTAGGTGGAACCACGTACTACCGCTACAAAGGGTTCTACACGGGCGCGATGGCATCGGCCTCCACACCGATGACCATCCCGCACGACGCGACCTGGTCCACGATTGTCTTCGCTTCCGGGGGCTCCATCACCGTGGATGCCCCGGAACCGCCCTGCACGATCATCGACTATGTCACGACGCTGCGCGACGTGACCATCAACAACCCGGCTATCCACATCCTCTCCGACGGAAGCTACCTGGCATCACAGACGGCTTCCAAGAACAAGGGATACGTCTATAAGTCCACAGACCGTGGCGCCACCTGGACGCGCATCAGCGACGGCCTGCGCCAGACCTATTGCGCCGTGTGGCAGCAGGGTTCCTCGCTCTATATGCTCGGCTGCGACAACGTTGCGGGCAGCCTTGCCGTCCAGAAATCCACCGACGGCGGCTACACCTGGAGCGCCAACAGCGTCATCTTCGACAAAGATACGACGGTGGACGGCTACCACGGCGGTTCCAGTCCGTTCGTCGAAAAGAACGGCCGGCTCTACCGGGCGATGGGCGACCGCAAGGACGGATGGAGCGTCATCCTCCTCTCGGCCGACGTGAACGACGATTTGGAAGATCCGGCTGCGTGGACGATGTCCAACAAACTGTATTACAATACTTCCTGGCTTTCATCGACCTCCGAGCGCTGGGAAGAGCCCGCCCTCATCAAAAAGGCGGACGGTTCGCTGGCCATCATCGCCCGCATCGATTCCCCTACGGACAAGGAGTATGCGGCGCTGATCAACGTGGAGAGCGACACCCGTATCTCCTTCAACCGGACCTTCGCGATGCCGGGTTCGCAGAAGCGGCTCACCATCGCCTACGATTCGGTCAGCGGCAAATACTGGATGCTGGCATCTCCTTTCTACGCCGACACGCGTACCCTCTACGGTCTCTCACCGGGACAGAACCGCAACTCGCTGGTTCTCTTCTCTTCGACGAACCTCCTCACCTGGACGCGTGAGCGTACCTGCATCTACTCCGACAACGCCTTCAACAACTCCTACCACTATATCGACTGGCGGTTCGACGGCGACGACATCGTCTGCGTCTTCCGCTGCTCAGTGGACGAGGAGCGGGGCTTGCCGCTGAGTTACCACGATTCCAACGCCTTCGGATTCTTCCGCGTACGGAACTTCCGCAGCGGCGGAGCCGTCTCCACCATCTTCGTGGATACGCCCGTCATTTCCGGGGCGCCCTCCATTCCTTCTGTGTATTAATCGAAAGACATTATGAGAAAAACCCTGCTCACTCTCTTCGCACTCCTGATGCTGGCCTTCGCCGTGCAGGCGCAGCCTTTTCTGAAACTGCCTGCCCTGCTGAGCGACGGCGCGGTGCTTCAGGCCGACGATATGGTCACGCTCTGGGGCTGGTGTGACCCGAACACCGAGGTGACGGTGGAGACCTCCTGGGGAGAGAAAGCCATCGTCAAAAGCGACTTCTCCACGTTGTGGAAAGTGCGTGTCCGCACGCCGAGGGCATCGTTCGACGCCCACAGTTTCACCGTGACGACCAAGCGAAAGGTGACGAAAACCGTCAGCAACATCCTCTTCGGCCAGGTGTGGCTCTGCACTGGCCAGTCCAATATGAACTGGTCGGCGGCAAACGGCATCCTGGATGCGCGGGGAGTGATTGGCCAGGAAGATCCTTCCGTACGGCTCTTCACCGTTCCCAAGAAGGCCTCCGCCTATCCTCAGGAGGACGTGGAGGGCCACTGGAGCCCGTGCGATTCCGCGAACGCCTGGTGGTTCAGTGCGGTGGGGTATTTCTTCGGCCGCAAGCTAGCTGCTGAACTTGGACAGCCTGTGGGTCTTGTCAACGCCTCCTGGGGCGGAACGCCCGTTGAGGTGTGGATCCGCAAAGAGACGCTCTCCCGCGAGCCCGAACTGGTGGGCTCGTGGAAGACGCTGCCTTATGCCTCCCGCAAGGGATGGGATATCGGCGCAGCCTACAACGGGATGATTGCCCCGCTGGAAAACTTTGTTGCGGCGGGCGCCATCTGGTACCAGGGCGAGTCGAACCGGAACAACGCCACTTTCTATGCCCGGGACTTCTCGATGATGATCCGCGACTGGCGCCAGGCTTTCGGGCGCGAGATACCGTTCTATTTCGTACAGATTGCTCCGAAGGATTATAAGGGCGCCGACCCGCAGGGGGCGCTGGTGCGCGAACAGCAGGAACTGGTGGCCCGCACCGTGTCCAAAACCGGTATGGTGAACATCTCCGATACGGTGGAGGACCTGACGGACATCCATCCCAAGTACAAGCGTCCGGTGGGCGAACGGCTGGCTGCCTGGGCGCTGGCGGAAGTTTACGGCCGGGAAGTCGGCAAGTACAAATCACCGGCATATGCCTCGATGGAGGTTAAGAAGAACCGCATCGTCGTTTCGTTCGACAATGCCGAAGGTGGCCTGGTCTGCCGTGACGGGGCCATCCGCGGCCTCGAAATCGGCGACGGCGGCACCTTCTCTCCCGCACAGGGAATGATCCAGGGCGATAAACTGGTGGTCTGGAGCAACGATGTCCGAAAACCCACGGCCGTGCGCTATGCCTTCGGCCTGGAGCCGGGCAACGTGGCCGATGTGGCCGGCAACCCGCTGCTGCCGTTCCGCACCGACCGCCCCGCACAGAAGGGCCAGCCGGCTCCGTCTGCCGTAAAGACTGATGCTCCGGTGGCAAAGGGCGCTATCGTCGTCTCCTGCGCCAATGCGGAAGTGCGGACGCTGACCGAAGGGGCAACCTATTTCACCAACCGCAAATATCCGGTGGTGGACGTTCCCACGGAATACTCCGGCTGGCAGTTTGCCGCCCACGAAGGCCTCTCGAAAGAGGAGCACACCGTAACGATTACCGCGCCCGAGGGCGGAAAGGTGTTCCTGCTTGCCCGCAACGTCAACCGGCTCGCCCAGGCGCTCGCCGGCTGGGAGCCGGATCTTACCAAAGTCCTGCAATACACCACCAACGACCCCGCCAAACCAGGCGTGATGGTCGTCTGGTCGCGCAACTTCAAGAAGGGCGAAAGCGTGACGCTCCGTGGAATCGACTTCCCTGGCTTCACGGTGATCGCGCCGAAGATTGAACTGAGATAACCTCCTTATGAAAAGATTATTTGCCATCGTTCTCTGGTTTGCCTGCACGGGGCTTCTGCCTGCGTGGGGCGGGCCGCCGCTCCGCAACGGCCAGCCTCTGATGGCGGGCGGCCCCGAGGGGCTTGCCCCCTGGTCGTCCGGGCTGGTTTACAGCCATCGCCCGATGGGTTGGGCCTACCTGACCCGGGACGATGTGCCGGACATTTTCCTCTACTCCCCGAACGGAATCGGCGAGGACCGCGGCCTCTGGCGCGGCGTGCCTGACGGTACGGCGCCCGATGGAGGGCCTATCTATCGCCAAGCCGGCAGGATTGCCAATCCCTGGGACGGCAGCGACAAGTTCCACGCGCGCTTTCGCATCTTCCAGGATGGCAAGGATGCCTGGATGGTGACCCTGGCCACGACCAAAGAACTCAGCGTGGCCCGCTGGGACGGCGAGGCATTCGTGCCCTACTGCAAATCGCCGGTCGAAGGGGTTTCCCGTGTGCAGGATATGGACATCATCAAGCGCGACAAGCGCACCTATGAGATCATCCTGCTCTGCAACGACGGGGCGGAATACCGCCCTGCGGAGGATTCCAAGGCGACAAAACTCTCCTATTACGACGGCGCCGGCATCTATCGCGGGACGTTCCCGAAAGGGCGTCTCTTCCGGCTCGAGTTCAATCTCGACTGGCGCCAGGCTGGCAGGGTGACGCAGGTGACGGACTGGATTGTGCAGGGACCTTCGCGGGTTGCCGCCGTGCGCAGTGCCGACGGAACGCTGGACGGCTACATTGTGGGATCCAACCTCGGCGCGCTCAAGTTCGTCCCTTATCAGAAAAAGATTTCAACGCTGCTGAAGGCCGTTCCGGTGCTGAATCCGGACGGTACGGTCCGTGACCACGGCGCCTATTCCAACCAGCTCTCGTCCCTTCCGGATGGCCGGGGCGGCATTACCTCTCTCTTTATCGGCGGCGAGTGCGCACCCCGCATCTATCCGCTGGTTTCGGCGGATGGACCGGTCTATGGCGATTATCATCTCGTCTGGCAGCGCCGTGCTCCGCTCTACGGAGGCTCCCTGACCGTTCCGAATGTCGTGGATTGGGATGGTGACGGCGTGCTGGACATCGTGGCGGGCAATTCGGAAGGCCGACTGCTCTTTTTCAAGAATGACGGCAGTAATCTGCAGCCCGATTTCCACCCGTCGGTGGAACTGACCTCCGACGGTGAACCCATCCGGCTTCTTCCGGGCTATTATGTGGTCCAGGGTCCCTTCGAAGGGGCCTGGGGCTATCTTTGCCCGACGGTTTACGACTGGAACGGGGACGGCCTGCCCGATGTGATTGTCTCGGGCTCCCGCGCAAAGTTCGAGGTGTTCCTCAACGAGGGGACCCGCACCGAGCCCCGCCTGGGCAAACCGCAGGTCATCAAATATGACGGAATGGAGCTGCACGGCACCTGGCGGGTCCGTCCGGCGGTCACGGTGATTGACGGCGTGATGCACCTGCTGATGATGGATGACGGCAATGCGCTGCATCTGTACCGTCGCCTGGACAATACCCACGTGGAAGATGCCGGCCGCCTGCTGTTGAAGGACGGTCGGATCATTACGGGCCACAACGATGCGGGTGAGGGGCTGGGCCAGTTGGGCCGGGGCAAGCTGCGTTTCTATGACTGGGACGGCGACGGCGACGAAGACCTCTTTGTGGGTACCGTCAAGCGCTCCTCCTATCCCGCCCCGAACGACGGACTGCCCTACCGCCGTTTCAAAAAGAAACAGATCGATATGCAGGTGCTCTATTTCGAGAACCTGGGAAATATGCGTTTCGCCGCTCCGAAACAACTTCAGATCGACGGCCAGTCGTTCTATCTCGGCGCCCATTCCAACGCGCCGGAACCCTGCCTGTTGGGCGATACCTCGCACGGCCCGAACCTGGTGGTAGGGTGCGAAAGCGGCAAGTATTTCTTCTTTGAACACAAAAATATCACGTATGTCGAATAAAAGAATGATAAAGTGCCTGACGGTGTTGTCCCTCCTCCTGTTGTTGGCCTCGGCCTGCAAAGGATACGACGACAGTGCGCTCCGCAGCGACCTGGACGCCCTTACCGCGCGTTACGAGGTGCTGAAGGGGCAGGCGGCGGATATCCGCGCGACGCTGGAGACCCTCCAGGCCGGGGACCGCGTGACCGGGGTCGAACCGATCCTGGAAGGCGGACAGGCCATCGGCTTCACCGTTCGCTTCCGCAAGGCGGATCCCCTGGTGGTCCTGCCCGGCAGCGCTGATTCGGAAGGCCTTGTCTCCGTGACCGTCGAGGGGAACGAAGTACTCTTCACACTTTCCGACCAGAGCACCGTGGCGCTGCCCTACGATGCCGCCCCGGCGCTGACGCTGGCGAAAACAACCCTTTATGTGGCTCCGGGCGGAAGCCTCGAAGTTGCCTATTCCATTACCGGCGGTGATGCCGGAAACAAGGTGGAAGCCGTGGCGGAGGGTTATTGGAAAAGCGAGATCTCCGCACAGGGCGCCTATGCCGGCCGGCTGCGGGTTTATGCTCCCGCGGACGCCACTGCGGGTAGGGTGCTCCTGATGACCGCCGACGCCTCGGGCCGCTCGGGTTATGCCTCTGCGGTACTGGAACCGATGCGCACCGACGAATCCGCCAAGAACCGCTACAGCATGACCCTTTATCACCAGCCGGACGGCAGCTGGATGGTGGATGCTTCCCAAGCCGCCGTCCTTGCAGGGGCTGAACCGGAAGGACTTTATGAGCCGGTGGAAAACGCTCCGCTGGTGGGTTCCTCCGCGGTGGCGGATGTCGAATACGAGACTGTCGTTTACAAGACCTACACGGACCGCGAGCTTCACATGAATATCTGCCGCGCCGTGGGTGCCACTGAACCCGCGCCGGTCGTCTTCCTGACGCACGGAGGCGGCTGGTGGCAGGGGAACCACGACTCCCTGCTCAAGGTGGCCCGCTATATGGCCAAGCATACGGGCACGGCTGGTGTCAGCGTGCAGTACTCCCTGGCGGGCCAGACCGATACCTATATCGAAACCTCCGTCCAGGATCTGCGCGATGCCCTGGCCTGGCTGGTTGCGCACGCCACCGATTATAATCTGGATATGAGCCGCGTGGCCTTCGTGGGCAATTCGGCCGGAGGCCATCTCTCCGCCATTCTGGCGATGACCTATCCTGCCGCCAAGGTGCTGGTGGGCTGGTCCGGTGCCTATGACATCGACGAGCACCTCAAGGTCTGGGGAATCGGCGTCAACCGGATTGAAAAGTATTTCCACAAGCGCAATCCGGAGCAGCTTGCCGACTATTCTCCCGTCAAACTGATTCCTCCGGTGTCCGAGCGGGCCGTCTCTTGTATGCTGTTGCACGGTACCGCCGACAACCAGGTGCTCTTCCTGCAGGCGCCGCTCTTTGCGGATGCCCTCCGCGCCGCCGGCCAGACGGTGCAGGAAGAATATTACACCTATTACTCCCACGGATTGGTGGGCAGTTCGGATAAAAACGGCGAGTGTCTCGCCAAAACGGTCGATTTTATCAAGGAAAACCTATGAAAAAGCTCATATCCATTCTGTTGGCTTTCGCCCTTCTGGCGGGCTGCAAATATGACGATACGGAACTGCGCGGACAGATTGACACCCAGCAGGCCCGTATCGAGGCCCTTGCGGCCGAGATTTCCGAACTGCGCCAGTTGCTGGATGCCGTCACCTCCGGCGGCTATGTGACGAACGTCACGCCCATCGTGACCTCCGGCGCCACCGTGGGCATTACCGTTTCTTTCAGAAACGCTCCGGATGTTACCATCAATTTCGGCTCCGGCTCTTCGGGCAGCGGAATTCGCTCCGTCGTCCTGGAAGACAATGTCCTGGTCATCACCCTCACTTCCGACGAGGTGGTCCGGATTCCCGTCACCACCGTGCCGGTCGTTGCGCTTGAGAAGGAGCAGATTCTCGTCTTTGCGGGCGGCACCGCTTCGGTGGGTTATACCCTGACGGGCGGCGATTCCGGCAACAAGATTCAGTTGCTGATCGAGGGTCTGTGGCAGGCGGAAGCCGTCGCAACGGATGCCCAGAGCGGCAAGATCAATGTCACCGCCCCTGATCCCTGTACGGATGCCAAGGTGGTCGTTGCGGTCGCTTCCGCAGCGGGACTCTCCTCATTTGCAACGCTCTTATGCGCCGAGGCGCATTTTGCGGTCGCCAAGACCTCTTATAAAGTGGATGCGGAAGCGGGCCAGCTGAAGGTTCCCGTGGAGAACAACCTCGGGGCCTTCACCGTGGAGATTCCTTCTGCAGCCACCTGGCTGACAGCGGCTGAGGTCAGTGAGACGGAGGTAACCTTTGCGCTGACGGAGAACACGTCGGACGAGCGTAAGGCGACCGTCAAACTGAAAAACGAGGCCTATGCGGCCGAGATTGCCCTCGAAGTGGTCCAGTCGGAAGGGGGTACCTTCATCTGGAAACCAGTCACGACGGCCGCTGGCGTCAAGGCGGGCGACTGCATCATCACCTACCTGCGCGCATTGGACTCCAAGCTTCTCTTCCTCTCCGGCGCTACCGCGATCAACAGGAATCCCGCTGCCGTTGAGGCGGCTGCGGCCGGTGTCACCTTCTCGGGCGACGAGATCACTGCGGTGGATGCAGCCTACGTCTGGACGGTTGCCGCATCCGAGGCAAATTGGACCTTTGCGGGTTCGAACGACCTCTGGCTGATTGGCAGCGACAAGTACCAGGGCGCTGCGGTGCTCACCGACCTCAAGGGGTATTATGATCCGGGCAGCACATACGCACGGACCTGGTCGTTCACGGAAGATGCCACCTACGGCCTGCAGATGATGGTCACCGTATCGGCGGGACGCCATCTCTCCGTCGCCGACGATGCGACGCAGTGGAGTATGCTGCCTGAACTCAAAGGAAAGATCATTCTCTATTATAAAACGAGACTCTAATGAAAAACCCGCTTTCTCTGGCACTCCTGCTGCTGTTCCTGCTGCCTTCCGGGCTGTGGGCGCAGTCGGGAGGCTACGACTTGAAGGGACAGGTACTCTCCGAATCGGGAGAGCCCCTGATCGGGGCGACCATTATCCGCCACGGTCCCACGCAGACCGGAACGGCGGCTGGAGACAAAGGGTACTTTACCCTCAGAGTGAATCCCGGCGATACGCTGACGGTGACGATGCTCTCTTATGAAAGCGTCACCCTGGCGGTCGGCGGCCGCAAATCGCTGGTCGTCCGGCTCAAGGAGAGCGCCGAATATCTCGAGGGCGCCGTCCTGATCGGTTATGGAGAGCAGAGTTCCAAAGATGTGACCGGCGCCATTGCGGCGGTCAAGACGGAAACCCTGCAGCAGATGCCGGTGGCCGATATCGGCCAGGCCCTGCAGGGACGCGTGGCCGGCGTGGTGATGAATTCCTCCGACGGCCAGCCCGGCAGCGAGATGAGCATCCTCATCCGCGGAGCCAACTCGATTACCCAGGACAACTCTCCGCTCTATGTGATCGACGGCTTCCCGACCGAAGACTTTTCGCCGACCCGCCTTGCCCCCGAAGAGATCAAATCCGTTTCCATTCTCAAGGACGCCTCGGCCGGTGCCATCTACGGTGCCCGGGGTGCGAACGGCGTGGTCATTATCGAGACCAAGTCGGGTGCCGGAGAGACGCAGGTGACCTATGACGGCAGTGTCGGCCTCCAGCAGGTCTCCAAATATATGGAGGTGATGACCCCATACGAGTTTGTCCGCTACCTGGACGAGATGGGCTCCGCCGGCACGTATCTCTCTGACGGCAAGACGCTGGAAGATTACAGGAATGTCCAGGGCCGCAACTGGCAGAAAGAGTTGCTGCGTCCGGCCGTGGTGCAGAAACACTCCCTCGGCCTTTCCGGCGGCGGTTCCCGGACTCGATATACCCTGTCGCTCTCGTACACTGACCAGGACGGTGTGGTGATCGGCAGCGGCTTTACCCGCTATCAGGGCCGCGTCAAGCTGGAGCAGGATCTGGCCAGGAACTGGACCTTCAAGGCGAACGTGAATTATTCCCATTCGCTTTCTACCGGCGTGGTCACCTCCGAGGAGGGCGGCTCCTCCGGCTCCTGGCAGAGTTACCTGATGTACCGCCTCTGGAGTTACAGCCCCATCGGGTTCGGCACGGCCGACGACGATGACGAATCGACGGTTGTCGATATCACCCGCCTGAATCCCGTCATCTCGGCCTCCAATACCTTCCGCGATGTGACAAGCACTTACTTCTTCGGCAGCGGAACGCTGGAGTGGAAGCCGATTAAAGATCTGAAAATCACGGAGATGTTCGGCTACAACACCCAGGTCGGCGAGACCAAGATTTTCAACAATTCCCTCACCTGGTCCGGCTTCAAGACCCGTTTCAACAACAACGGGGTCAACGGTTCCTACCTGAACGACCGCCGCTCCGAATGGGTGAACGAACTGACGGCCAACTACAAGCACAAATATACCAAGCGCACCGTTCTTTCGGCGATGGCGAACTTCTCGCTGTCGCATTCCGACCGCAGCCGGTACGGCTACAGTGTCCGTCAGATTCCCGATGAAACCCTGGGCGTGTCGGGCCTGGAGACCGGTACACCCAATAAGTTGCGCTCCTCCGAGACGGAAGCCAATATGATGTCCGCCCTGGCCCGCGTGAACTTTTCGTGGGATGCCCGCTATCTGGTGACGGCTTCGCTCCGTGCCGACGGCTCCTCCAAGTTCCCGCGCGGCAACCGCTGGGGCGTCTTCCCCTCCTTCGCGCTGGCCTGGCGTCTCGGCAATGAGTCATTTATGAAGAACCTGAAGGCCGTTTCCGACGCCAAACTCCGCCTGAGCTGGGGCGTAACGGGCAACAACCGGATTGGGGACAACACCTGGTACACCACCATCGACTATCTGGATTATTATCCCCACGGCACCCAGCCCCCCTCGCCGGCATCGGGTGTGAGCAACTACGCCAACTCCCATCTGACCTGGGAAAAGACGGACCAGCTGGACCTCGGTTTGGACCTGTCGCTCTTCGGGGACCGGCTTTCGCTGACGGTGGACCTTTACAACAAGACCACCCGCGACCTGCTGCTCAACGCGGATATTCCCTACACGACCGGTCTGGGCACCGCGACGCTGAATGTGGGTTCCGTCCGCAACCGCGGGCTTGAGATCTCCCTGGAGGCGGCTCCTGTCATTAAGGGGGATTTCGAGTGGCGAAGCAGTTTCAACATCGCCTTCAATGACAACCGCGTCCTGGCCCTCTCCGGCGGACAGGAGTCCTTCACGACCACCGTTCCCTGGACCGGGGACTTCTCGGCCACGCCGCTCTACATCACCCGCGTCAGCGGCCCTCTGACCGCCTTCTACGGCCTTTTGTGGCAGGGTGTCTATAACGAAGATGATTTCACCCAGGATTCGATGGGCAACCTCGTGCTGAAGAACAACGTGCCGGACAACGGCAACGCCCGTTCCCAGATTCAGCCGGGCGATATCAAGTACGCCGACCTCAACGGCGACGGCACCATCACGGCCGACGATATGTGCATCATCGGCCGCGCCATCCCGATCCATACGGGTGGCTGGAACAACAGTTTCCGGTGGAAACGCTTCTCGGCCAACCTGTTCCTGCAATGGAGCTACGGCCAGGGTATCTTCAATGCCAACCGGATCGCCCTCGAGGGCAATTACGCCGGCAGGGCGGTGAACCAGTTTGCCTCCTACGCCGACCGCTGGAGTCCCGAAAACCCCACCTCGACGCTCTATCGCGCCGGAGGTTACGGTCCCAGGGGTTTCTACTCGACCCGGACGCTCGAAGACGGCAGTTACCTGAGGGTGAAAAACCTGCTGCTGAGTTATGATTTCAATCCGAAGGGGCTCAAACGCCTCAACGTCCGCTCCCTGCAGCTCTCGCTCTCCTGCCAGAACCTCTGGACTTTCACCTCTTACTCCGGAATGGATCCGGAGGTATCCACGCAACGGTCAGCCCTGACCCCGGGGTTCGACTATTCGGCTTACCCGCGCAACCGCATCTGGACCCTCGGTGTCAAAGCACTCTTTTAACGGAAAGAAGGTATGAAAAAGATAAGAATTCACCTGATGGCCCTTCTGGTCATGCTGACCACCGCCTCCTGCGGTTTTCTGGATGTCGATGTCCACAACGTGGCGACCCTCGACAACTATTACCGGACGATGGACGAGCTGGAGGACGCGCTGAACGGCGTTTATGCCACCCTGGCCGACAATGCGCTCTACGGCGAGGCGATGATGGGGCGGCTGGGGCTCAGCGCCGACCTGGGATACGAATACTACAAGAAGGACGCCGGTACGGTCAGTTACTACCAGGCCAGCGTCTCCGATACCAAGATCAACGCCTACTGGCGGTCGCTCTATGCCGGCATCGGCCGTGCGAACCTCCTCTTGGCGAATATCGACCGCGTGACGGCTTCGGACGAAGCGCTTGTCCGCCGCGAACAGATCCGTGGCGAGGCGCTCTTCCTGCGGGCGTACTATTATTATATGCTCGTCAAGCGGTTCGACAACGTTCCGCTGGTGCTGACGCCTCCTTCGGATGTCAATTCCGATGAGAAATACGTGGCCCAGTCCGCTCCCCGCGAGGTGTACAACAGAATTCTCGCCGATATGGAGACGGCCGCCGGCCTGGTGCCCGATACTCCCGACGTGGAAGGTGGCTGGCAGGTCTGCCGGACGGCAGTCTGGGGGATGATTGCCCGTGTCGCCCTCAATATGGCGGGACAGCCGGTCTGCGAGGAGAGTATGTACATCAAGGCGGCTACCTATGCCAAGATGGTGATGGACTCCGGCTATCACGGACTGAATCCTGACTTCGAGCAGATTTTCATCAATCAGTGCCGCAATATCTACGACATCCGGGAGGTCCTCTTCGAGGTGAACTTCTGGGGCGACAACACGGGCATCTGGCAGACGGCCGGCACCGTGGGCCGCAACATCGGTATCGCCTCTTCTGAGGAGAGTCCGGTGGGCTACTGTATGGGTCTGCTGCGCTGCAATCCGCTGCTCTGGCATCTCTACGACAACGCCGACGTGCGGCGGAACTGGACCATCTCCACCTTCCGTTATCAGGAAGACGGAAGCCACGTGGCGGATGGCGAATCCACTATCATCAGCCGCAAATACTGCGCGAAGTGGCGCCGCGAATATGAAACCTCCAAGGAGAAGAGTACGACCTGCACGGACATCAATTTCCCCGTGCTTCGCTACTCCGACGTGCTGCTGATGTATGCCGAGGCGTACGCTTACCATCCTTCGGGACTGGACCGCACGCTGGCGCTCGACTGCCTCAATCAGGTGCGCCGCCGCGGCCACGGCGTGGATGTTTCCACCCCTTCCGCATGGGACTGGAGCGGAGACGATAAGGCGCTGCGTCGCGAACTGATGGACGAACGAGCCCGCGAACTGGCCTACGAGATGCTCCGCAAGGACGATCTCGTCCGATGGGGCGTCTTCTACGACAGGATGCAGGAGGCGCTCGACAATATCGACGGGCGTTCTTCCGCCTATCAGCAGGCAGCCATCGCGGCTTACTCTTCCGTGCGTCGGCGCGATGTTTGCTGGCCGATTCCCGCACGGGAAATCAGTGTAAATCCTTTACTTAACCAAAACTCCGGATGGTAATGGACAGAAGATTCTTTGTTATGATTATCGCCGCGGTGCTGCTCTGTGGCTGCACTGACGGCGGCCGCATCACCGAGCCGGATCTCCAGGTATATCTCGACACGCAGGAGGTCTTTACGGATGAAGCGGTTACCTTCCGGTTTGAAGGAAATGCCGATATCATCTCTTTTTGGTCCGGGGAAGCGGGGAATGATTACACCTGGCGGACGGAAGACCGGGTTTACCAGGGCACGGCCGGCCTCAGTTTCGGCACGGGCTTTATGAACGGGCAGCAGTGGAAGAATCAGGCGTCAGCCTCCTCCGACGATAAACTGGTCACCCTCTGGTGGAGCGACGATTTCGGCGGCGATTATACGGCTGCCGGGGTCGCTGCCGCTCACTGGCACGACATTACGGGCCTGTTTTCCTTCGCTTCCACCCGGGTGGACGATGCCCGGAACCTGGCCACGGCGACACCCTCCGGCACCGTCGCCATTTCCGATTTCCTGCCCTCCGGGGCGAAAGGCCCTTTCTGGTTCGCCTTCCGCTATCACCTGAAACCGGTGGTTGAGACGGCAACGGATTCCCGTTCGCGGGCCGTGATTTCCGGATTTACCATCAACCTTGTGAATGAGGCGCTGCATGTGAACGAATCCGTAGTCACCAATTCGACGGCGGGATGGACCTTTGTCAACACCGGGTACGACACCCAGGATGCAGATTATATGCCGGTGGCTTCCGCTTCCTACATCTATTTCAACGCTTCGACGGCCAATACGGCCGAACGCTTCTCCTGGGCGGTCTCCAAAGCCTGGACACCCTCGCTTTCCATCAACCTGGGCTGTGACTATGCGGTGGGCATCAAATCCTACTCCGACAGTCCGATGAAAGGCTACACCCATACCTACACTGCCCCGGGTGACTACGATGCCGTATTCGAGTGCCGGAATGTTTCGCAGGACGGACAGGTCCTAACCGCCGAACGGCACGTGACGGTACACGTCTCCCCGCGAGGCGGCGCCTCTATCGACACCCCCGACCCTAAAACCTGGTAAGCCATGAAAAAGAGATTCTTGCTTGTGATGATACTCGCTCTGGCGGCTTCCTGTGAGCGGGGATTCGTTCCTGTGGAAGAACCGCTCCGTTTCACGGTTTCCGGGTCCGCGGGAGACGTAAGGGTTGCTTTTTCGGACGACCTCTCGGCACTGAACTGGGCCTCCGGTGACCGGATCGGCATCTATGCCGTGAAGGGTTCCGAAGCGGTCGGTGTGAATTATCCATACGCGGCGACGGAGATTACCGGGGCTTCTGCAACCCTTTCCGCCGTCTCTTCGCAGTGGCAGTATGGCCGATC
>JAEEGG010014504.1_pt1 | contig 16679 bp, 14 predicted proteins | sample 9134161 | NCBI WGS metagenome assembly JAEEGG01 (sample SAMN16246543, study PRJNA631951) | gut metagenome | biome: gut microbiome; feature: rumen; material: CR-attached | host: Bos | place: Iran: Karaj | collected 2018-10 | reverse complement strand
GTTCCATGGAGCGGATAGGGCTACGGCAGGAGGATACAGAAAACTTCGAGAAGGGCTATTTCCCCTTTCTTGGCGGAGGAACTGATGCGCAGAAGATGCTGAACCTGACGTTCTATCTGCTGGACAACGGCGAAGACAGATACATGAATGCCGATGTCCTTTGGATAACCGACTTTTTGATTCCCAGAACTACAGAAGACTTGATGAAGCGGTTCAAGGAGTATCAGGCCACCGGCACCAAGTTCTATGGTTTCAAGATTGGCCAGGGCGAAAGCAATTGGGACAAGTATTTCGACAAGATCTACGAGGTGCATTACAAGCAGCCACGTAGATTTTAGTTTAAGTATTTGGGGCTGATAAACGTATGAGAACGATATGTTTTTGCAGTATTGTGTGTATTTATTAAGGTAAAACTATAAAAATGGTGCGATTTAGAATGATTTCTAAAGGCGAAGTGTGATAAATTGAAATATTTTCATTATATTTGTGGCATAAAAACCTAGATTATGGAAGATATTAACCGCATCAAATTGGTGCTTGTCGAGAAAAAATCTTTTTCATATTCATGATGGTTTAGTTTCTTTTTAATTTGATTATCCGCATACTGCCGTATGTGCCCCTGAAGGGGTCATCGCTCAATAGCCGAGGGTACGGCAGTACCCCCTGTCGTTTTATCCGCAGGTCGTTCCGACCTACGGCTATTGAGCGGAGACGCTTTCAGCGTCAGTTGCGGACTCATGCGGATATTCATTTCATTTTAATACCATTTATAACCGTGTTCCTTGCAGTAGTCGATGGCAGGCTGATAGCCTTGGAAGGTGGCCTTGTGAATCCACTTCAGGCCCTTCTTCTCATCTACGGGCACGCCGTTGCCCGTCATGTGAAACCAGCCGATGGCAAACTGTGCCTGGGCATCGCCGCCATTGGCCGCCAGCTCAAACCAGAAGGCACACTCGGCGAGGTCTCTCTCCACGCCATCACCGTTCCAGAAGGCCGCTCCGCAGTTCTTCTGACTCAGCACATGCCCTTGGAAGGCGGCCTCGCGATACCAGAGGAATGCCTTGTGGTGGTCTTTCTCCACGCCCTCGCCAAGGTAGTAGGCATTGGCCACGTTCACCTGCGACTGCATGTCGCCCTTGTCGGCGGCTTTCATGTACCACTCGAAGGCTTTCTCAGCGCTCTGTTCCACACCCTTGCCGTGGAAGTAGCACTCGCCAACGTTGAAGCAGCCATAGACATCGCCCAGCTCGGCAGCCTTCATATACCACTCGAACGCCAGCTGATGGTTGACCTTCACGCCCGTGCCACGCTCGTAGCAGACCCCAAGGTTGTTCATCGCCTTGGTGTCGCCTTCGTATGCCTTCTCACGATACGAGTCGGCCTTGTTCCTCTCCTTTGGCATAAGCTGTGATACCCTTATATAAATAATGAGCATAAAGACGGCGCTAATCGAAAGGCCGCGATGCAGCCCCTCTTCGCTTCTTCTGTTGCAAAAGTAATAATAAATGCTGCAAAAACAATGATTTTGCAGAAAAAATTGAGAATTATTATGTTTTTGGCGGAGAAGCGCCAAACACGACGGCATGGGGCAATTAGGGGGCGTGCGGGATGGCGGGTGAGGGTGATAGCATCCGTTTCTGCAAATTTTTACTTGAAAAGATGGCGATAAATGCCCAAAAATTCGTAACTTTGCCCTCACAATCTGTATTCATTATGAAGAAAGGGATTATTATCACAGCTTTGGCAGCCATGATGACGATGGCTGTCGCTCCTGCGTTTGCGCAGGAGGAGAATGGTTTCAAGAAGTTCAACGTGAGGGAGGACTTCACCGAGAATGGTTTCCAATGGTTCCACGATGCCGAGCTGCTGGCTGCTGGCGACAAGGTCAAGAGCAATGCCATGACCATTGGCTGGGGTGGCATCGGAACGCTCTGGGGGCGCACGGCCCTGACCGTCTATGTGGCCGAGAAGCGCTACACCAAGGAGTTTATGGACAAAGCCGAATACTTCACCGTGATGGCTTTCGACGTGGAGCATGGCAAAGTGCTGAACTACATGGGCACCAAGAGCGGCCGCGATGGCGACAAGGCTCAGGCGCTTGGACTCCATACGGCCTATACCGCCAATGGAACGCCGTACTACACCGAGGCCTCGATGGTGATAGAGTGCAAGACGATGTATGCCGCCCCCTTCGACCCTCAGTATTTCAAGAACGATGTGCCCAAGCGGATGTATGCCAATTTCCCTGCCGGCATCCACTCTATGTATATCGGCGAGGTGGTTAATGCCTGGAAGAAATGATGTCTTGAGGGGAGAGGCTTGCCACCACTTTCATCTATCGTCCCTGAAGGCTTTGTATTTCTGCCAGGCTTTTGCTAATTCATCGGTGTTGTCGCATATCCCACTGAAAAAGTGCGCCTGGGAGTCGTCCTTGAATGGTGCCCAATTCCCGCAGATGGTGCCATCGTAGGCGATGATGGGCTGGAAGAAGCCGCTGTTGTTGTGGGCGCGATGGCGATGCTCTGGTGGGAGGACGATGCTGCGCGACTTATAGCCGATGAGATACTCGTCGTAGGGAGGAATCAGCAGGAGCTTGCCCCTTCTGAAGCCTCGTGTGCGACAGTTGTCGGTGAGGAGGTAGAAGTCCCTGCCTCTCCACCGCTCCATCGCGATGCTGTCGCCCTGGAGCGCTATGCCCCGGCGGCAGTCGCTGATGTTCAGACCCGACCACCACACGAAATCCTCGAGCGTGGCAGGCTGGTGGCTCTGGAAGTATTTGCGGGTGAAGCGCATCAGGGCTTCATGGCGGTCCATCCTTTCCATCGGCTTCACCTTGTTGGCCGTGAGCGCGTAGGTGGCCTTCATCGGCAGTAGCTCTCCACTGCAGAGCGTGCCCGACATCTCTGCCATGCGGATATGGTACGACAGCCGGTGGTCGTCCATCTTGATGTCTTTCTCGGCCAATGCCCTCACAAAGTCTTCCTTCGTGGCACTCCCCAAGTCGGCCGCCGTCTGGGCGAGGATGTCCCTGACGTGCATCAGTTCCTCGTCGGGGATGGAAATCTTGTTGCTGCTCATCCATCCCTTTGTGACCGCAATGGCCTTGGGTGCGCATAGGCCAATCAGCATCCAGTAGTCCTCGGCTGAGATGAGTTGCCACGTGCCACGCATCAGGTGCAGACGGATGATTCGCCCACTGTCGAAAGCCTGCTTGAACGCCCCTGCCGACGGATGGCGCGTTCGCATCGCCACCGCCCACCGTATCATGCGATACTCCTGAGCCTGCATGGCACCCATGTGGCCGACCACAGCGGCAGGGTCAGCGAACTGAGGCGCGGCCAGCTGCTGGTTGAGCAATCGGATGGCGATGGGGTTCATGGGCATACGTGATTCCTTAGCGGGGTAGGGGATGGAGGGCTATTCAACCATGGGGAATCGTTTTCTGGAAATCCTTCAGCACCTGCTCTATCTCCGAGGGGTCGTCGGTGAGCGTCAGGAGCAGGTTCTTGTATCTGCCTCTCTCCTCCATCTGTCGCAGCATCGGATAGACAGGAACGTCTTCGGCCCAGAAACGCTTGCCCATGAAAATCATCGGACTGGCAAATCCGAACGATAGGTAATGGTCTTGCACCGCATTCTGGAAAATCTCTTGCAAGGTGCCTGCGCTGCCGGGCGTATAGATGATGCCGCCAAAGGCGATGGTCAGGATGGTGTCTTCGCGCACGCTGTTCACAAAGTATTTGGCGATGTGGGTGGCAAAAGGCGTGGACGGCTCATGGCCGTAGAGCCAGGTGGGGATGCCCAGGCTGACGTAGCGGGTCTGCGGATAGCGCCGCATCACCTCGAGCGCCGACGACAGCCACGCCCTGTCGTTGAACGAGGTGGCGGCATCGGCGAGCCTGCTGAGGGCCTCGTGGGTCTCCTCGTCGGTGCGCCCGGCCATCCATGCCCCCAGATGCGTGGCCTCCATCGCCCCCGGCCCTCCGCCGCTGACCATGATGAACCCCTCCTCGGTGAGCCGCTTGCTCAGCATGGCCACCACGGCAAACATCGGATCGGTGCGCAGCAGGGCATGGCCACCCATGATGCCAACGCACCGCATGGGGTCGTGGTCTGCGAGGAATGCTTTCAGGGCCATGTGGATGCCGTGGTCGTGAAACGTGCGCGCCACCGACTCGTTGACATCCCGGGCTATCTTGCCCTGAGCTATGAAGTGCTGGTAGACACGGCTGTCGTAGCACTGGGCAAACGATGCCCTGTCCTGGGCCTCGTCGGCTGAAGGTTCGTAGCCCCGGTAGAGTTCCTCGGCATTATAGAGGTGCCCGTGGCGGAGCACTTCGTATGGCACGGCTCTGAGCCACTCGGCCAGTCCGTCCATTTTCTCATAGTCTGGGTTTGTAATCATAGCTTTTTCACTTTTTCAGCGGCTCACTCCACCACTTCTATGTAGAAGCTGAACGGGCGGAAACCGTCGTTGCAACTGATCATCGCGCTCATGGGGTTTTTCATCCAGCCGTCGTAGAAGTTTCCCTCGCCTCTGGCCAACGACTCCACAAACTGGCGCATGGAGCACCACGCAGAGAAGCACATCCCCTCGGGCTGCTGGCCGTCGATGGATATCCATTGCTGGCCCTCCGTGACGTCGCAGGTGTGCTCGATGGGATTCTCGAATTTTGCCATCAGGTCGGGATAAACCGTCTGGCGCAGGGCGGTGATTCGTACTCGCATAGGCAGGTAAAAAATGATTTGTCGCAATTCTGCTGCAAAAATAGCAAAAAAATCGGAAACAAGTCGCCTTTTTGTACTGTTTTTTGTCTGCTTTGTTGTAACTTTGCAACCACATCTCACAAGGAGATGATGATTCTGCATGATTATTAAGACTATCGAGACAGTATGAAAGTATTATTGATTAACGGAAGCCCTCGGGAGAATGGCAACACATTTACGGCGCTCAGCGAGGTGGCAAAGACCCTGAACAGTGAGGGCATCGACACTGAGATGATTGGCATCGGCAAGAAGGCCGTGCAGGGGTGCATCGCCTGCGGCATGTGCGGCCGGACGGGCAAATGCACCTTCAACGACGACCTCTACAGCAGGGTGCTGCGGGTGGTGAAGGACGGCATCGACGGCCTTATCATCGGCTCGCCCGTCTATTACGGAGGCCCCAACGGGTCGCTCTGCGCCTTGCTCGACAGGGTGTTCTATTCCTTGGGACCCGACTTGCAGTACAAACCGGGGGCTTGCGTCGTGGTGTGCCGACGTGGTGGGGCCACGGCCACCTTCGACCGTCTGAACAAGTATTTCACGATGATGAACATGCCGGTCGTCACCTCGCAGTACTGGAACCTTGCATACGGGCAGACACCCGGACAGGCAGCACACGACGAGGAGGGCATGCAGACCATGCGCACGCTGGGGCACAACATGGCGTGGCTGCTGAGAAAGCTGAGCACTGGCGAAGGCAGCATCCCCGAGAAGGAGCAGCGCGTGTGGACGAACTTCATCAGGTGAACGAGGCAGCAGCATGCCAGAAAAACGATATCATTACCTTGTTTTTAATTCAAAAAGAACAGGCTAACCCCCAGTACCGAGATGACGGCTCCTACGACGCTGCGCCAGGTGAAGGGCTGATGGAACAGCCAGTAGGAGGGCAGGATGATGATGATGGGCGTGAGTGCCATCAGCGTAGAGGCGATGCCGGCATTGGTGTACTGGACGGCCATCAGCGAGAACCCCACTCCCACAAAAGGCCCAAAAATGGTGGTGGCGGTGGCCACGGCCATACCCTTGCCATCGTGCAGGGCATGGCGCAGCGGCTGCAGCCCCTCGCGGAAATAGAGCAGCAGACTGAAGCCGATGATGCCGGCTATGCACCGCAGGAAGTTGGCACTGAAGGGGATGAGCCAGCTGGGCATGGCCACAGTGTCGTAGTGGTCCATGCCCATCTTGCTCAGCACCAAGCCGATGCCTTGGCACAGGGCGGCACCGATGGCGAAGAGCACACCATTGAGTGGCAACTTGAGCGACACCTTGTGATGCTCGCCTCGCCCCAGCACAGAGATGCCTATGCCCACGAGTGTGACGAGCATGGCTACGATGCTCATGGCCGCCATCTGCTGCCCCAGCACCATCCACGCCATCAGGGCCGCCGCCAGCGGGGCCAGCGTCATAAACAGTTGGCCATAGCGCGAGCCGATGATGATGTAGCACTGGAAGAGGCAGAAGTCGCCGATGACGTAGCCCACCACGCCCGAGAGCAGCATCCACCCGCAGGCCTCCCACGACCCAACGGGCGGCAGCGGGGTGCCCACGACCACCCAGAACAGCACCAAGGAAAACAGCAGTGCCAGTGCCATGCGCAGCACGTTCAGCGGCAGGTTGCCCATCCGCTTGCTGCCAAATTCGCTCAGCAGGGCGGTAGCCGTCCATGAGAAGGCCACGCCAATGGAAATCAGTTCACCAAGATAAGTCATCGTTTAGTAGAATAACTACGCAGATATTTCCCCAATAGGTATTGCGGGGTGCAAAGTTACGGCATTTATCTGAGAAATCGCTATTGGAAGAGGAAAAAATGTTGACGAACATGAAACACATTCGTTTTTTCTTCGTATCTTTGGAAGAATATCCGTTCTTTATATAAAGGCAGCTCGAGGAAATGAAGAAATAACAATCACGTATAGCCGTCTCACAATAAGATAAAGACGACCCAGACATCAGTTGTCTGGGTCGTCTTTATAATCCTTCTTGTATCGAAACGCTATTTCACAAACACCTTCCGGATGCTTCCATCGGCCTGACGAACGATGTTCACCCCGCGCTGCAACTTGCCTATGCGGCGGCCCTTCAAGTCGAAAACCTGCTCCGTGCCGTCTGTCTCGGCCATCACCTGGCTGATTCCGACGGCGGCGCCAATCTTGATGGTCTTGTATTTCTTTGTGGTCTGCCACCAGTTGCGGTTGCCCTCTTGTATAGCACTGATTACCGCCTCGCCGTTGCCATAGCAGTCGAGGAACTGCTTGCTGCCTATCTGGACGATAGAGCATACGTTGTTGTCCTGCAGGGTATACTTCACTGGCAATCCCGACGAGGCCGTAGCCGTCAGCTCCACTTGGTCGTAAAGGGCGATGCTGTCGAGCCGCTGATCCCACATCATCGTCTGGTAGGCCTTCTCGATAGTCAACTTGCCGCCCACGTAGGTGAAAATGTAGTTCTCCGCGGTACCATTGCCGATGGTGATGTCGTAAATACCCGTGTCGGAGTCCTTGGTTGCCGTCGTGCTGGCTTTTGGCTTCATCAGTAGTACATCCTCATCCTCATTGTTCACAAAACCTTTATAATGCAGTTCAAACGCGGGGTTCTCCTCGCCGTAGGCACGTGTGTAGTCGTTGGTCGAAACGGTCAACGTGCGTGGGGTCACTTCTAACTGTCCCTTCTCGTAGCTCAGCTGGTAGTTCTTGATTTCCGCTCCGCTAACTTCAATGGGATAGAGGCCGACAGGGCTCTCCTGTGTGGCGGTGGTTGTGAGTATTGGCATAGAAGAGAACGATGTGGGATTATCGCCGGCAGCAAAGCCCATACATGTGAAGTTCAGTTGCGGGTTCTTGTCATAGTAGGCCTTGCTGGCATCCTGTGCCTTGATGAGCAGCGAGGCGGGTGTCACGGTGAGTACGGCGGGTGTGATGCCGTCGGCCTCATAGTTCTTCAGTTCGCCCCCTTCAGCCGTGATGGGATACTCGCCCACGTCACTCGACTGGTGAGCCGTAGTGGTAATGGTGGGATAACTTGTCCATGCAGGGGTAGTCTCGTCATTCACTAACCCCGTGTATTCCATCTCAAAGTTAGGATTCTGCATGCCATACTTACGCGTGGCGTCTTTCAGCCTGATGGTGAGCGGTGCTTTAGTGATGGTAAGCTTGCCATTGGCTTTCTCAAGGGTATAGTTGCGAGCCTCGCCACTCATCACCTGAATGGCGTACTCGCCTGCCGAGCTGCCCTGCGTGGCGTTGGTGGTGATGACGGGTTCCACCGTCCATTCCGGCTGGTTCTCGCTGTTCCTCAACCCTTCGTAAAGTAGTTCAAACGCTGGGTTTTGCTCGCCATACTTGCGGGTGACATCCTTCGGTATGACCTTCAAGGGAGCCTTGTTCACCGTCAAAGTACCATCAATGGGCGTGATGTCGTAGTTGAAGGCTACGGCATTCTTTAGCGTTACGGGGTAAGTGCCAACATTGCTTTTCGTAGTGGCTGTGGTCTCAAACGAGGGCTGTTGCTCCCATTCAGGCACGGTCTCGCCGTTCTTCAGCCCATTGAAGGTTAGGGTGAATTCAGGGTTCGTATCACCATAGAGACGGCTCTTGTTGTCCACCTTGGCGGTCAACGGGGCCTTCTCCACTGTCAGCATGCCGTTATGGATGGTCAGGTCGTAGTTCTTGGCCTCAGCACCACTAATGGTGATGGGATAGAAACCCACTTTGCTCGTCTTTGTGGCGGTGGTGGTGATGGTGGGGGCAGTTGTCCAAGCGGGAATGGTCTCGTTGTTCTTCAGTCCTGGGTAGGTGACATCGAGCGTGGGCACCGTGCTGCCGTAGGTCATCGTCTTGTCGTTGGCGGTCATTGTCAGCGGAGCCTTGTTCACTGTTAGTGTGCCGTCTTCATAGCTGATGGTATAGTTTTTGGCCGTTGCACCACTTTGTTTGATGGGATAGGCACCCACATCACTCTTCTCCGTGGCCGTAGTGTAGTTGCCGTGGCTGGTAATCACACTGGCATCCTCATCGTTGACAAAACCTGTATAGGTGGAACTGAACTGAGGATTGGCATCACCGTAAATACGCGAGGCATCCTCCACCTTTGCCGTCAGCGTGATTGGCTTGATGGTGTAGGTATAGGGAACAGTAATGTTGAAGGACATGTCTGCGTTGGAAAAGGTAAAAAGCGCGTTCAACGTATAAGTACCGACATCCTTTTCCATGTCTCCCAAAAAAGAGGCTTCCGTCGGAACGAAGCCTGCAGGCATATTGCAGGAAAAATACACAGTCTCAGGTGCCATTCCTTGATAGTCATACTCCGTGTTGCTCCAATGCACTTGGTTTTTGGCATGGTAAACGGTGGCATTACTTCCATATTGCCCAGTTAGGTTACCTAAATAGATAATAGATTGCAGACAAGAGCAACCACTAAAGACGACACGCCCTATAAAATAGCATGATGCAGGTATGACAATGTATGGTAGTTTGCTGCAATTTTCGAAGGCACCATCATCTGTGTCGTCCGTCTGTCCACCCCACCCTTCTAATTTTTCAAGTTTTTCGCCCAAATAGGCTTTAGTTAAATTGTTACAATTAACAAAAGCACCCGTTCCAATGATTTCAACATTTGGAAAAGAAATAGAAACCAATGATTTACAATTCTTAAAAGCCCAATAGTTAATAGTGGTAATGCCTTCACCTGTAACACTGACGAGCGTATTACAATTATTAAACGCTTGAGAAGTTACTTCCTTTACATTAAAGATTTGTCCATTATACGTAATTTGGGAAGGAATCACAATATTGGTAGGGGTTCCCACACATCCGCACGCTTTTGCCTCTGTTCCATTCAGCCTATACCTTAACCCACCAACGGTAACATATTCGTCGGCAAAAGCATCCATACTGAAGAAGAAGCAGGAAACCGATGCTATACATATTATTTTGAATACATTTTTCATACTTTTTTTGCCTTTTTGGACGTTTTTTTTCTGGTTTTCTCCATAGCGTCTATCAATTCGTAGAAATATTGCTTATTGATAATACCTAACATATTACAAGTAGTTCTATTCCGTCCATCACTGTAGTCTTGAATAAGAAAAACGGTGTCATTCTCTATTGACTGGATGTTTCCATGCGCAAAAGCATTTCTCACATGATTTAGGATGGAGCGACAGATATACTTACGCTGTGGGAATTGCAAACAATTCTCTTTCTTAACCGTGATATTCTCGCCGTCTTTATGCTGATCATCAAGCGTCACTTTTGACCTGATAATTTTATCAACTTCTTTATCTTGATAGCCGGCAAGTGATTCGTGTTCGTATTTGTAGAGTATATTGTAGAAGAAATCAATTTCATCTTTATTTAAATTATGCTTATTCATACAATTCTGTTGTTTTGGAGATAATAATAAAAATCATAGAGAGCATTAGCAAGAAGGTCAAGTTTCAAAACAAATAAATATTTCTCGTCATCAGTCTGTTCTTCATAGAGTTTATACAACCAATCTTTACTTTCCGCTCTATCTTTTCTTTCAACGATGCACGAAAAAAGATATTGTTTAGTTTTGATATAAGTTCTGGCATCGCCAATTGGATCATGTACCACAAGAGGACAATCCTCCAAGTCACTCACAAGCTGTTTTTTTGCGCTTTCTACATTGTCCATAGCATAAAAAAATTACCTATAGCCCCCCAGATTCAGCGGTTAAAAGTTAAACGGAAAGACGTGGGTAGCTCTACTCCTCGCTTATCCCACGTGCGGGCTCTCGCATTGCCTTGCTCAGGATAAGCAACTCGAGATAGCCCACGTCGTGATATATTGAGGCTGTCCACAAAAGATTGGACAGGGCACAATACACCCAAAGTGGACGTTTCGGTTGCGTATCTTCTGAGCTTTGATTTGCGAGATCTGCACGTCGAAGATAACGTTCGTAAACGTCCTTTTACCACAAAGATATGACCCTCAAGCCCTGCGGGCTACACGAGTCGGCTGCAAATGTACGAAGAAAAACTGAATTGTCAAAACAAATGAGGGCAAAAATGTTGCTTTTAATTTGTGGTTTCATTTTTTATGTTTATCTTTGCAGCATTAATTTTATGCAAATCGGATTATTATTCGCAAAAAAGTTGTAACTTTGTCCCCGAAACCGAAAATATTACGTTTATGAGTACCCAGATGATGAATCAGAAGATAGCCGACTACTTCAAGACCCAGCCCATCGAACGGGCATGGCTCTTCGGCTCCTTCGCCCGTGGCGAGGAGACTCCCATCAGCGATGTCGATATCCTCGTGCAGTTCGACGAGGACGGTGTGAGCCTGCTGAAACATGCAGCCATGATTTGCGATCTGGAGAAGATTCTCGACCGCCCCATTGACATCGTGTCAGAAAAGGCATTACGCCCGAGAGTGAGAGAAAGTATTAATCAAGACAAGAAACTGATATATGAGAGAACCCGTTAGAGACCGCGAGCGCCTGGGGCACATCGTGGAGGCCATTGCCACCATCCCTGATATAGATTCTTTTGTGGCTTCTTTTTATTTGCGTTTTTTGCCCGCCATCTGCGAGAACAATGCTAATCTTTGCTAAAAAACCATTTTAAGGTTGCAAATGGTTGCTTTTCAAGTAACCCCTGAACATTTTTTATAGCCAACTCTGGTAGCGCGGGTGTCCTTGCCCGCAACCGATTCAGACGAGAACGACCACGCTACCAAGCAAACAAAACCCCGTAAACATGACTTACAAGCATTCAAGTATCAAGGCATTCGCCGTTGCAGTGCTCACCGCCGCGACTGTCGCCGTGCAGGCACAGACTTATCCCACCAAGCTGCTCGGCCACGAGACGCAGATTGACAACATTATCAATGGCATGACGCTCGACGAGAAGATTGCCATGCTCCACGGCAAGAACATGTTCTCGTCGGCGGGCATCCCTCGGCTGGGCATCGCCGATGTGGAGTATGCCGACGGCCCCTTCGGCATCCGCGAGGAGATGGAACCCCATTCGTGGAACTCCGCCCACCTGACCACCGACTCCGCCACCTTCTTCCCCACCGGCTCGGCGCTCGCCGCCACCTGGAGCACGGAGTGGGCCTACGCCTATGGACGGGCGATGAGCCGCGAGGCACGCTTGCGCGGAAAGGACATGATCCTCGGCCCCGCCATCAACATCCAGCGCATACCCACCGGCGGGCGCACCTACGAGTATCTGAGCGAAGACCCGCTGCTGAGCGGCATGCTCGCCGTGGCCTATACGAAGGGTGCACAGGACGACGGCACGGCGGTGTGCCTGAAGCACTACGCCCTGAACAACCAGGAAGACTATCGTGGCTTCGTGGATGTGCACATCTCCGACCGCGCCATGCACGAAATCTATCTGCGACCGTTCGAGATGGCTGTGCGCGAAGCCGATGCGTGGGGCGTGATGGCGGCCTACAACAAGGTGAACGGTCGCTGGTGCTCAGAGAACGAGCATCTGCTCACCACCGTCCTGCGCCAGCAATGGGGCTTCCCCGGCATGGTCATCAGCGACTGGGGCGGTGTCCACACAACCGTGGATGCCGTGAAGGCGGGCATGAACGTGGAGATGCCCGGCCAGCGCTTCTTCGGACAGGCGCTGCTCGACTCGGTGAAGGCGGGCAAGGTGAGCGAAGACATCATCAACCAGCGCGTGCGCGAGATTCTGCGTGTGCGCCTGACGGTGAAGCCCATCCCCCACGAGCAAGCCAACAAGACACCCGTGGGCAATGCCGAGGAGATGGCCACAGCCTTGGAGGTGGCACGCCGCTCCATCGTGCTGCTGAAGAACGAGCAGCTGCTGCCCATCAATCCCAAGGTGACAAAGCGCATCGCCATCATCGGCGAGAATGCCGTCACGAAGATGGCACTGGGCGGCGTGGGCGCCGGAGTGAAGACGCGCTGCGAGATAACACCCTTGGAAGGCCTGAAGGCCATCTTGGGCAATCAGGTGAAGCTGACCTATGCACCGGGCTATAAGAGCTTCGACCGCGACAGTCGCAACAAGCGTCTCACCCCGCAGCAGCCTGCCGACCGCCAGCTCATGGCCGAGGCAGTGAAGGCCGCTAAGCAGGCCGACCTCGTCATCTTCTTTGCCGGCGACAACCGCGAGGTGGAGACCGAAGGCTCCGACCGAAAGTCCATCACCCTGCCGTCGGGGCAGGACGAGCTGGCCACCGCTCTCGCCAAGGTGAGCAAGCGGCTGGTGACGGTCGTCGTCTCTGGCGGTCCTGTCGATGTCAGCAAGGTGAGCGAGGCATCGGGGGCACTGGTGGCCTCGTGGTTCAATGGCTCCATGGGAGGCCAGGCGCTGGCCGAAGTGCTCACGGGACAGATCTCACCCTCGGGCAAACTGCCGATGACATGGCCGAAGAAGCTCGAGGATGTGCCAGCCTATGCCACTGGCTCGTATCCGCAGAATATGGCCAACAACCAGCAGGGCGACATCTTTGTCGACATCACCCGCAACCGCAGCAACGACCGCCGCCAGCAGCTTATAGCCAACTATGCCGAGGAGGGCCTCGTGGGCTATCGTTGGTACGACGGCCACGATGTAGTCCCCGCCTATCCCTTCGGCCACGGCCTGAGTTACGCCACCTTCGCCTACAGTAATCTGAAGGTCGTGCCCACCCTCGACGGCTTCGACGTCAGCTTCACGCTGGCCAACAACTCGCAGTTCGATGCCGAGGAGGTGGCGCAGGTCTACATCACTCGCCACGCTTCCCACATTGCCCGCCCCGTGAAGGAGCTGAAGGGCTTCCAGCGTGTGGCGCTAAAGGCAGGCCAGCAGCAGACGGTGACCATCGCCCTGCGCCGTGCCGACTTCTGCCATTGGGACGAGGCTGCCAGCACATGGATGCTCGAACCCGGCGAGATGGATGTCTATGTGGGTGGCTCGTCGGCACAGCTGCCACTATGCGTGTCAGCCGTCATTCAATAGCTGCCGGGCGAAGGGCGTTTTGCCCTTTCTTGCGTCCCTTCGGTAGCAACCAAGGTCGAGCGCGGGGACGATTATGCGTTCGTCATAATCGTCCCCACTTGTTTTTTTACTATTACTAAATGGCAGCTATTACATCCGACAGCCAATCGCATAAGAAAATAGGGAAGTTGACCAAGTTGCCATTCCTTTTGATGTTCAGCATCGAGAAGCGCAGCCGGATGCGGGGCTCGTATTTCTTGTTGTATTCCGCGAAACTCTTACCATTGACGTTGTCCTCTGCCTTAACCTCAATAGGAATGATTTCCAGTCCTTTCTGTATCAAGAAGTCTACCTCAGCCTTGTTCCCTTGAAGTGTCCAATAGTGTGGCATCTTGAATTCCTGGGCCAGCAGAGACCCGAGGACAAAGTTCTCAGCCATAGCCCCTTTGAACTCTTTTAGTACATCGCCTTTGCTGATGACAGCCTCTGGTGGCAACTCAGCCATATTGCGAAGTATGGCCTGATCGAGCATGTACACCTTGAAGGCTGTCGTGTCCTCATAATGCTTCATGGGAAGCTCCGGCTTCTCTGTGCAATAGATGCGGTAGACCATGCCCGACAGGACAAGCCAGTCGAGAGCCGATTCATACTCCCTGGCCCTTGCTCCTTCACGAACCACGCGGAATACGAATTTCTTGTTCTCCCTCGACAGCTGGGAGGGTATGCTGCGCCAAATCTCACGTATCTTGGGGATATCCCTGTCGTCCACATGTTTGGTGAAGTCAAACTCGTATGCTTTGCGCAGTTCGTCAAGATCCTTTTCTATCACGGTCATACCTGCCCCGTCGAGCATGTCGCTACAGGGCTTGGGCAGTCCTCCACACACTTGATATCGGCGGTAGTGTTCGGCCAACTGGTTGAATAGTATCTCAGGCAATGGCTCCAACTGGGGCAGTCGGGCCTCCATCTGCTCCATCAGTCGCCGGTTGGCCATGCGCAAGTATTCACGGAAGGTGACAGGATACATATCGAGAAAGGACACCTTGCCCACAGGGAAGGTGTTGGCTGCTTCGTCTTGCATTCCTTCATCTTTCTCCTTTCTCTTTCGCTTTGTTGCCACTCCCAAAAGTGAGCCAGCGGCTATAACATAGTGTTCAGGGGCATCCTCCTTAAAGTATTTCAGCGTGTTAAGTGCTTCCTTGCAGTCTTGTATCTCATCGAAGAATATCAGCGTCTCGCCAGCTACAATAGGTACGGTGGTGTACAGTTCAAGGTCGCCCAGCAGGCGTTTGATGTCTTTCGTCTGTGTAAAAAGGCTTTTCAGCTCCTTGTTCTTGTCAAAGTTGAACACAGCGACGTGCTTGAAACATCTGCGGCCAAACTCTTCCACAGCCCATGACTTGCCTATCTGGCGTGCGCCCTGTATGATGAGCGGTTTGCGGTCAGCTCCGTTTTTCCATTCATCCAGCTTTTTCAGCACCTCTCTTTCTATAATCATAGTCGTTTGGATGTAAAATGATGGCGCAAAGATAAGAATAAAAATCAACAAATCACATTCTATCGAAGAAAAATGTGTGAAAAATCACAATTTTCGCCGATAGAATGTGATTTTGGCGTAAATAAAGACGGCTCAAATCAGTTTCTGCCTTTATTGATGATGTAGATGCCCAGTGCGGCGAGTCCTCCGGCAAGAATGTATTTCAGATGAAACGTCTCGCCAAGACAGAGGCACGAGGTGATGGCGCCCACGATGGGTATGATGGAATTGAAGATGGCTATCTTTCCCACAGGATTCAGGCTGAGCAGCTTGTTGTAGAGGGCAAACCCGAGGGCGGAGATGGCGACGAGCAGACCGAGGCAGACGAGTGCAAGGGTGTTGATGCGGGGCAGCGTGCCACCAAAGGCCAGCCCTGGGACGATGAGCAGCAGGCCGCCGATGGTGAGGCTGTAACCCGTGCCCACGAAGACGTCCACCCTGCGGCTCAGTCCGCGAGTCATCAGGTTCGAGAGGGCCGAGCAGATGGCGTTGACGATGATCATGCCGTCGCCTACCCAAGTGAATTGCCCGCCATCGGCTCCGCCAAGGTTCAATGCCAGGATTCCGCTGAACCCCACTGCGCAGCCCAGAATCTTCCTCGCCGACAGCTTGTCGCTCTTGAAGCAGACACAGGCGAGCAGCACCAACAGGAATGTGCTCAGCGAGTTGAGAATGGCAGCCCGCGACCCTTCGCTATGCGACATGCCGATGTAGAAGAAGAAATAGTGGAGCGTGGTGTTCATCAGTGCAAAGGCGAGAATGAACCACCAGTCGCTCGGCTTGCTGGTGGCAAACGAACGGCGGCTGCCACGGGCTACCGACAGCACTATCAGGCCAGCCGCCGCAAAGCGGATGCCCGCAAAGAGCATCTTGCAGCCCGTCATGTCGGCAGTAATGCCAAAGGCGCTGAAGCCCACCTTGATGAGTGGGAAGGCCCAACCCCAGGCTATCGCCGCTGTCGTGGCAAACACAACGACCCACACGGGGCGCTGGAAGATGGATGGTCGTGTCGGTTCCTCTATTGATGCAGTGGCAAGAGTTCTTTTCATCATAGGTGTTATTATAAATGGCGGGCAAAGGTACTCATTTTTACTCGATAAATTGCAACTTGGCAAATGAAATTTTCGACGTTCCGTAATGATGTGATAGCAAGAATAATCATCCGCAAGCGCACCGTAAGGGATGCCTCGGCATCCGTTTGTGAGGCTTTTTGTGGCGAATTCTTGCATTTGAAGAAAAAACTGGCTGTGATTCAGGGTGTTTCAAATTAAATGCGTAACTTTGCGCCGTCGCAACCAGCAGGGGCCTGCGGTGCGCGGTGCGGCCAGTAGCGGCATGCCGCCCTCTGCGACATTTCGCCTGATGATGATTCTTCATTTACCAATAATTGCGACAATGAAAAAAGCTTTGTTATCTTTCGTGCTACTCTTTGCAGCAACAGCCATGAGCGCCCAG
>JAEEGG010014503.1_pt1 | contig 16679 bp, 10 predicted proteins | sample 9134161 | NCBI WGS metagenome assembly JAEEGG01 (sample SAMN16246543, study PRJNA631951) | gut metagenome | biome: gut microbiome; feature: rumen; material: CR-attached | host: Bos | place: Iran: Karaj | collected 2018-10 | reverse complement strand
TGATCGGCAATCTCTGCCAGAAGATTGTTCTCTGCCTCGGTACATGGATCCAATGGTGAAAAGGTCTGAATGTTGTCCACCAAGTGGTCCATTTGGTTCATACCGCTCAGTGTGGTCAGGATATTCGTATATGATCCCACCCAGCGGAAAGCCCAGCGTGCCGTACTGTCATCAGGACGGACAGCCTTCAGCTGATCAGTAAGTTCCTTAGCCATGCGTCCGAAGGCTCCACCACGCAACGGTTCCATGATAACACACTGAACACCCGTTTTCTCGCACTTGTTATACAGATATTCAGCATCGGCATCCACCCTGCGTCCTTGTCGCATAGAAGCATGACGCCAGTCCAAGAAGTTCATCTGTATCTGCACAAAGTCCCAGTGATAGTCGTCATTATGATCCAACAAATAGTCGAAAGGGCGCACATCACCATGGTACGAGAATCCCAAATGCTTGATGCGTCCTGCCTGACGTTCCTTCAGCAAGAATTCCAGTAAACCGTTATCCAGGAATCGTCCTTTCAGAGTATCCATGCCACCACCACCAATACTATGCAGCAGATAATAGTCTATCTGGTCAACTTTCAGACGCTCAAAAGACTGCTCATAGAGACGCTTCGATTCGCTGAAGCTCCACAGACGTTGGTTTTGATTCGACATCTTGGTGGCCACATAGTATTTCTCGCGCGGATGACGACTCAGGGCATTGCCCGTCAACACTTCCGACCTGCCACCCATATACATGGGAGCCGTATCAAAGTAATTCACGCCGTGCTCTATGGCATAGTCTACCAGCCGATTAACCTCGTCCTGGTCGTTTGGCAGTCTCATCATGCCAAAACCCAACAACGAAATCTGTTCTCCAGACCCATGCTGAACCCTATAGGTCATGCGATTGGGTTCTGTTTTCTGCTTGTTGTCCTGTGCCAGCATACGCAAGGGGCCCAGCATGCTCATAGCCACTGCTGCTCCTGCGCCCAGTCCTAACCGCTGCAGGAACTCTCTTCTATTCATCTGTTGTTTTGTCATCTTGTTTTTAGTTTTAGTGTTTTAAAATAGAAATTGATTTGAGAGAGAGGAGGCGTTCATGAAACTAATTATCCTTATAGACAACCACTCCTTGTATCTCCGGGTCTAGATAGAAGGTGGTACTACATGAGTCTTGTCCCTCCAGATACTTGGCACGTATATGCAACAGCGTCCTGCCTCGGTATTCGTGGTATGTAACACCCTGGAGGCCTTGCTGGCGCAATCGCAGTATAAGCGAATCAGTAAAAGCGTGGGTAGAATCGACATCCGAGAAGTCGATGTAACTGACATCTTTTTGCAACTGTTCTTTCATGAAGTCCTTAACTACAGATTTAGCCTGCTGCTGCCATCCACAAGAGACAAGCAGCAGGGCTATACCTATTATATATATACCATGCTTCATGACTGGTGAGGTATGGACTTAAGAGTCAATAGCAGATGGTCCCATACCATCTGTACAGTGGGTATGAGCAGACGCTCGTCAGGAGTATGGACGTCGCGAAGCGTAGGTCCGAACGACACCATGTCGAGATTCGGATAGCGCTCTGAAAAAAGTCCGCATTCCAAGCCTGCATGTATACCACGTACTATAGGGTTCTTTTGGAACAACTTGTGGTAGGTGTACGTAACTATCTTCTGCAGTTCACTATTCGAGCGCATCTTCCAGGCAGGATAGCCGTCAGAATGGGTGACCTCTGCACCAGCCAGACGGAAGCAGGCACCAATGGTAGCACACATATTGTCGAGGTTCGACATCACGTTCGAACGCTGCGACGCAACAATCTTGATTTCTTTCTCGCTGGTCTCAATGCTGGCAATATTGCTCGACGTTTCCACCATACCGTTCAGCGCAGGGTCTTGACAGATGGCGTAGATGCCGTTATCCACAGCCTGCAGGGCGAAGATGAATTTACGACCCACCTCGGCCTCAATGACGGGCTCGGCGTCCGTCGATTCCATCGTCCAAACCATCTGGGTGTCCGTCACGCAGAATTCCTCTTCCACCAGCGAAGCAAAGATGTTCCAGTCGGCCTTCACGTTTTCCTTGATGGCGTTGGGAACGGCAATCACGAACATGCCGTCGCGAGGAATGGCGTTGTGCATCTTGCCTGAATTAAACTGAGCCAGACGCACGCCTTCGTACTTGTTGATGGTCTGATAGAGGAAGCGACCCAGCAGCTTGATGGCATTGGCGCGCTGTTTGTTGATGTCGTCGCCAGAGTGACCGCCCACAAGGCCCTTCAATTGCGCACGCATGAAGAAATAGCCCACAGGCACCTCCGTACGCTGGAAGTGGAACTTAACCGTCGTGTTGCGACCTCCAGCACACGAAATAAAAATCTCGCCCTCGTCCTCAGAGTCGAGGTTGATCAGGTAGTCACCCGTCATGAAGCCTGCCTTCATGCCTTCGGCACCCGTCAGTCCCGTCTCCTCGTCGCGTGTAAAGACGCACTCAATGGGACCATGCTCAATGTCGTCAGCGGCCAGAAGTGCCAGTTCCATCGCACATCCGATGCCGTCGTCGGCCCCCAGCGTCGTACCCTCGGCTGTCAGCCATTCTCCGTCGATATACGTCTTGATGGGGTCGTTGTCGAAGTCAATCTCGTAGTCCACCAATTTGTCGCACACCATATCCATGTGGCTCTGCAGGATGACCGTCTTACGGTTCTCCATACCCTTCGTGGCACCCTTGCGGATGATGACGTTACCCGTCTCGTCCACCTTCGTGTCCAACCCGTGGCTCTCGCCCCACTCTTTCAGGTACGCAATCATCTTCTCTTCGCGCTTCGACGGACGCGGAATCTGGTTAATCTTCGCAAACTCCTCGAACACCGAGGCTGGTTTCAGTTCAATCTTACTCATATCTTTTGTTTTAATTAGTTTGTATTACTTGTCGTTTCAACATATTGATGGCAAAATTACGAAAAAAAAGCGGACTAACCAAACGTCAGCCCACCTTTTTAATATCTTTTATGCCGATTATTTGAACAGCAACTGCGCAAACTGATAGAGGCTGCGACGCCACGTCTGCCACTCGTGGGCTGTTTCGGGCGAGATGTACGAATAGGCATTGATGCCCAGCTTCTTCAATTCCTCAGCGGCCTTGCCAACACTGCCGTCACCCTCGGCCATACCCGTCTCGCGACCACCGGCACTCATGAACAGCACCTTGTTGGTAGCCTTGAAGTCAGCAGCATCCGTAAGCTCGTCGGCACCGATGGTACCACCGCTGAAAATGCCTACGTAGGCGAACGTCTTGGGGTTGTTCAGTGTGATGCCGTGAGTCTGCATACCACCCATCGACAGGCCTGCCATAGCGCGGTGTTCTGTGTCGGCAATGACGCGGTAGTTCTTCTCCACCATCGGGATGATATCCTTGATGAGCACCTCTTCGAAGGCACCGCCCATGCGGCGAGCCATCTGTGCAAAACCAGCTCCACCCATGCGGGGACGCTGACCAGGGCCACCCTGAGGACGACCACCCTGAGGACGCTGACCAGGAGCACCTTGAGGCGCACCCTGAGGACGCGGGCCACCGAAGCCGCCGAATCCAGGCTGTTCGCCCGGCTTGCGCGCATTCAGACCATTGTCCATGTAGATGATAAACGGCACGGCCTTGCCAGCAGCGATGAGGTTATCCATGATGATACCCGTCTTGCCCTGCGCACTCCAGCCCGTCTCGTTCTCACCCATGCCGTGTTGCAGGTAGAGCACGGGGAACTTCTTCGTGGGATTTGTGTAATACTCGTTGGGCAGATAGATGTATCCGTGACGCATCTGACCGGTCACCGACGAATAGTAATAGACCTCGTTGACAGAGCCCTGCGGCACGTTCTTCACCGTGTAGAAGTCCTCGTCCTGAGCAGGCACGTCAATGCCACTGCCCCAACGGCTCGCACCATAGAAATACAGGCTGTTCGGGTCGGGCACAGAGGCACCGTCGATGTTCAGCTGATAGTAGTGGAAGCCCTCGTCCTGAGGCTCCGACGTACCCGTCCAAACGCCGTTCGCGTCCTTGGTCATCTCATAGATCTTGCCCGCAATGTCGAGCCCCACGAACGTAGCCTTCGGAGCCACGATCTGCGCACGAACCATGCGCTGGGAGTTCACTGCGGGGAACTGCTTGTTCTCCTGATTCGTCGTAGCAGGTTTGAAGTCCTCAACGACGTCTGCCGTCACCGAAGGCACCACGGGATTCTGTCTGGGCGCACCGAACTGGGCCCAAGCCGTCAGGCTCGCAAGAGCCGTCAACGAAAGAAAAAGTCTTTTCATAAAGTTTGGTTGTTAAAATTGTTGATAATATCTTTGTTAATAATGCTCGTTATTTCAATGTTGATAATGTTCGTTATTCCAATGCCGATACAAGTATCGTCATTTCCATTTTTGACTCCCCCACCCGCCAAAAGTCAAACGTCCCCCCGCATTTGTTATGGATTTTTAACTATCTCACCCGCCGGAACTAACCCTCCAGCCCTTGGGAAGCGGACTGCCAATCCAAAGGAACTAAGCGGGCAATCCAAAGGAACTAAACCGCCCGTTTAAAGGAACTAAGCGGCCAGTCCTTGGGAAGTAAGCCGAAAGCCGTGACGACGTGACAGGCGTGACAGTGATTTTCGTACTGAAAAAGTTAACTCAGATTTTATTATTATATAAATATAATAATAAGTTAATTTTTAGGGGTAGGCAAGCCAACAGCAGCGCTCAAAAGGCTGTCACGGGTGTAACGCGTAACGCCCTTTTCGAAGTGAGCAAAACAAAATTCCCTGACTTCCCATCTAAATAAAGGGGATTCCAAAGGTTGCGTGCAATTTTTAGGTAAATTTTGGCGATAAATTTCTTTATTTCAAAAATTGTCCCTACCTTTGCAGCGAACTTTTAGAGTTCTTCAAATTCACATTATGTTTAACCATTTTGATTAAGTTTAAAATTATGACGTAGAAAAGAAAATTAGAGTTTAGGTTTTATTAAAAATTTTTGCACCATGCATTAAATTGACAAAATTAATTCATTCAATGGCCCTGAACAAAAACATTAACGGGTCGAAAGCACAGGTGTTCGAGCTTCCGCTCGAGGAATACGAGCTCACCACTCGGAATAATGAGCTTCGCTCTCTCATTAGTGAAATTAGAGCGACAGATGATCATGAGAAGCGCAGACAGCTAAAGATGAAGCTGCCCTACCGATGCCCTCACTACTTTAGGTTCCGCGACAACCACCGCTCACAGGCAAACATCCTGAGCGACCAGTTTACGTGGCAGACGTGTATCGACATCGACAATGCCGACGAAGTGGATAAAGCCATCTCACGCGCGTACTTTCTTGATAATGAAGAAGGAGGAAAATGGCAAGGCGCGCTGCTGCACATGGAGTATTCGGCCTCCAACAAATTGCACATTGACATCCGCATCCCCGTTGGCATGACCATCCGCGAAGCACAAGAGGAGTACACCAAGGCTCTGGGCGTAAGTTTCGACGAGGACTGCTGCTCGCCCGAGCGAATGATTTACATCACAGACGCCGACTCGCAGCTGTACACCAGCGACCAATGGTATGCCCACCTTTCACCTGCTGAAATCGCCCTGCGCCAGAAGGCTATGACCGACCGAGGTTTGGCAGTAGACGGACGACCATTGCCTGGAACTCCTGTGAGCCAGAAAGTTACGGAGCCCGAAAAGGACACAAGAGAATCTAACCCTTCTGTGCCCTCTGCGAAGACCTTCAAAGGTGTGCCTTATGCGGATATCATCTGCGAGTGGTGGCGCGAGCATGGCGGTGAGCCTCAGGAGGGTGAGCGCAACATCGGACTGCACAAACTAGCCGTCCATCTGCGTACCATTTGCGACAATCGTCAGGACGTGCTCTTCGAGGTGATGCCCCGTTTGGGACTCAGCGACGCAGAAGTTCGCAGCATCATTGCCTCAGCCACCAAGGAACAGCCCAAGGGGTTGACGGCAGAGATGAAGGCGGTGTTGGCAAAGGTGGACGGAAAAAACAACACAACAGGGTCGGTTCCGCTGTGCAATTGTCCGCCTGAGATGCCGGTGAAGTTGCCGAAACTCATCAAGTTGCTGACGTCGAAGACCCCCGACATCTACAAGCCAACGGTGGCGCAGGCTGTGTTTCCTGCACTAGCCACACACCTAAGACAAGTTGGTTTCGAGTACATCGACGGAGTGGTGCATGAGGCTACGCTGATGAATTTACTGATGGCTGAGACAGGTGCCGGTAAGAGTTGTATCGACAAGCCCATCAAGCACATCATGGCCGACATTGCTGCCCGTGACAAAGCCAACCTGGCACGCGAGAAGAAATGGAAGGACGAAGTGAACGCCGAAGGTGCCAACAAGAAGAAGGACATGCGCCCGAAGGGTCTGGTGATTCAGCAGATTGATGCCGATATGACCAATGCTGCCTTCGTCATGCGATTGGACGAGTCGGACGGTCACTTCCTCTATGTAAAACTCAACGAGATTCAGTTGTTCGATGCGTTGAAGGGCAATGGCAAGACTGGTCAGCAGTTCCAGATTATGTGTCTGGCCTTCGACCCTGACAATGAGTACGGCCAGACGCGCGTGGGCACGCAGTCGGTTTCGGCAAAGGTGAAGATTCGCTTCAACTGGAATGCCTGCACCACCATCAAAGAGGGTAAGCTATATTTCAGCAAGGTGCTGGTCAATGGTCCGTTGTCGCGTATCAACATCTGCACCATTCCTGAACAGCCCATCGGCTCGCCAATACCTGTGTTTGGCAAGTATGATGCGAGGTTCGACGAGGAGTTGAAGCCATACATCGACAACCTCTGTGCTGCCTGTGGTGACATCTATTGTCCTGAGGCTTACAAACTGGCGAAGAAACTGAACGAGGAGTGTAAGGTGAAGGCCATTGAGAGCCAGAGCCGTACGTACGAAAACTTCACGTTCCGAGCCAATGTCATTGCCTATCTGAAGGCCTGTGTGCTCTATGTGGCCAACGGTTGCAAATGGGAAAAATCGATTGAGGACTTTATCCGCTGGTCGCTGAACTACGACCTCTGGTGCAAGATGGAGTATTTCGGAGACGCTGTCACCCAAGCCAACCGCTTCAACGGTCCCAGCAACAACCAGCCGAAAAGTATGCTGCTGGATTTGGGACAGGTGTTCACCCGTCAGGACGTTAAGAACCTATACGTACAGAGGAGTATGGATACTAACAAAGTTGGTCAGACCATCCGTTCATGGAAGCACCGCAATCTCATCATCGAACAACCGGACGGTTCCTACAAACAGTTGAAATACACAGGGTAAACGTGACATCGTGACAGGCGTGACAGCTATCACTTAACCCAAGAACCGCAACAGTCTCCACCATCCCAAGGCTGTTGCGGCTCTTTTTTTTAGCGTCATTTTTGCCGTACTGGATAGTTTTTTTCAAAAGCCATTATGAGCAAAATAATGTCGAATAATTTGGAAAATTAAGAAATTGTTTTTATCTTTGCAATTAAAAAAGTTATAGATGAAGAAAACAAAAATACAAAGTGTAGAAGAAGCGGTGAGCGTTTATGAGGAAAGCTCAATCATCAGGGGTACTGCTACAATGAATGGAGATGCAAAGACTAATAATAAGTATGTACCTGTTCAAAATAGGGCACTTGTGTATCTTTATGAGCATGATTCGCTTGCTGCTTTACATCCCTTATTGTCGCATAGCGATTTTAACGTAAGGCTATATGCTGCTTATGCATTACTGCCTTTATTTGAAGATGAGTGCAGAAAAGAGCTTTTAGAAATTGCTAATGGAGATAGTCGAATATATGAAATTCAAGGCTTTAATGCTGAGATGACATTAATGCTGTGGGATATTGGAGAACTTCGATATCCCTATCAGCCTGATTATGGAAAAAAGCCAAGTGAAGAATCGAATAAGAAGATAGAGGAAGCGTTTTTGTCAAATCGCCCCCACCTTACTGTGGAGAAAGCTGAAAAGAAAGATTTTTCTCCAGAAATACTACGGTTGTCTCGATTATTTGGATGTCCCCCAACAGGTGATAATGATCTGCGTAATGAACAGGCGGAGTTCTATGTTTCGTTTGAGCCCACAAAGCAGGAAATCGAAATCCGCGTAAATACGTTTGTCAATCCCTATACGCAAGATGTGGAAACGGTATATCAAGAGAGGTTGGAGCGTTTCAAGGCTTTTGAAAATGTTGCTACTATTGAGGCTAACGAACCGAGTAAGTTGGGTTTCATGCAGATAGTATTGACTATACCTAAAGAGAAAGCCACCAATGAGGTGCTGACACAACTGAAAGATACCATTTATTCGATTTATAACGAATGGAAGCAGAATGAAAGTCTGGTATGGTTTAAGGTAAACTATCATAAGGGCGTCAGTTACTTTGAAGGTTCATGGTGGTATCCCCTTCGAGCCATTATCAAGAACAGACGTGGATATGAACGATATGATTTCTCCGATGAATTGAAATTCGATGAAGACATGTGGGAAATCGTCCAAGGAGAGTATGATGAGTTTGAGAACTCTGATTCATTCGTTTTAATTGATGGCAAGGTTTTTCAAGAGATGTGGGAAGCCACAGAATTGAATTACAAGCCTAAGCCATATTAGTTAGGTCCCCCGATCTGCCTCACAATGTGTCTAACACTTTTTGAGGTAAGAACAAGATAAAGATGTTTTATGACTGCATAATTGATGAAGTAGAAGAAAAAAAGATGTAACTTTGCGCTGGTAATAGTGAGTAAAAGCATCGAAGCATGACACGGGAAGAAATGATGGCACGGGGATTGGTGCCTGAGGAAACGAAGCATAACGGACACCGCAGAGCCCATTTCCATGACTATAACCGCCCAGGCGTTTATATGCTAACGCTGGTGACGGGAGGGCGGCAGCGCCTCTTCGGCAGCATCGTGGGACATACGCGAGGACAGAGGGGGACGGAGGAGTTTCCCCACCTGCAATGCTCCGCACTGGGAGCAACGATACTACAGGAGGAGATTGCCAAGATTCACTATTATTATAAAGAGGTGGAAGTGATGAAGGTGGCATTGATGCCGGACCATATCCACTTGTTGGTAAACGTCAAGCAGAAATTGCCTGAAGGGAAGCACCTGGGGAACATCGTCCGAGGGTTCAAGACGGGCTGCACGCGGGCGTGGTGGATGTTGCAGGACGAGGCAAGCGCGGAAAGACCAAGCGGAGAAGGACAGCCCGGCGGAGGACAACCCGGCGGAGGACAACCCGGCGGAGAAACGCCGGGCACCGTGGGGACGCCGGGCACCGTGGGGACGCCGGGCACCGTGCCTGGGGCTTCTCCCTCAGGCAGAAGCGAAGGAACAACAAGTAGCAATGGCGAAACAGCAGGCGACAACGAAGGAACTGGAGGCAGCAACGGCGGGCAACAGCAGCAGAGGCCCGTTCTTTTTCAGGGCGGCTATCACGACCGCATCATCATCAGGGACGGCATGTTGGAGAACATTTGCCGATATATGGACGAGAACCCCTTCCGCGCACGGCTGCGTGAGGAATGTCCGAATCTGATGCAGCGCCGTCTGCACCTGTGGATACACGACCGCGAATATGCGGCCTTTGGCAACCTTTTCATGCTGAAATATCCCAACAAACTGCAGGTATTCTTCCATCGTAAGGACAAAGATGGCGTGCCTACTCATCTGACGCCGGAATACGCCAAAGAAAAGGAGGGGCTACTGCAGCGAGCCGAAGAGGGAGCCGTGCTGGTGACGCCAGGCATATCGAAAGGCGAACAAGGGGTGGTTAATGCCGCATTGATAGACCATCTGCCTCTTATTCTGTTGCAGAAGGAGCCTATCACGGAGTACTGGAAGCCGCCACAGCGCAGGTTCTATGCCTGTGCCGCTGGACGCTTGCTGATTTTGTCACCATGGAAGTTGGATTGCGATTCGGACTATGCCCGTTTTCACTCCTTGAATGACTTGGCACACGACATCTGCACTGCTACCGATACACGACTGATTGGGTTTTAGTATTTTTCTTTGGTTCTTTGCTCACTTATTCGTAACTTTTTCACTTTGCGAGAAGTTACTCCCGTTCGAAAGAACAAAAAAAACAAGTTTTCTTTGGTTCTTTGCTCACTTATTCGTAACTTTGCAGTCGATTTACGTAAATTAAGAACAATGCCAGAAATATCAGTACGCGGACTGGAGATGCCCGAGTCGCCTATCAGGAAGCTCGCACCCCTTGCTGCCGCAGCAAAAAAACGTGGAACAAAGGTCTATCACCTGAACATCGGACAGCCTGACCTGCCTACGCCGCAGGTGGCACTGGACGCCCTGAAGCAGATAGACCGTAACATTCTTGAGTATTCACCCTCGCAGGGCTATCTGAGCTATCGCGAGAAACTCGTCAGCTACTACGCGAAATATAATATTAATGTGACGGCTGACGATATCATCATCACCTCGGGAGGTTCGGAGGCGGTGCTGTTTGCATTCCTGTCGTGCCTCAATCCGGGCGACGAAATCATCGTGCCTGAGCCTGCCTACGCCAACTACATGGCGTTTGCCATCTCGGCAGGAGCAAAGATTCGCACCATTGCAACGACCATCGAGGAGGGTTTCTCGTTGCCGAAGGTAGAGAAGTTTGAGGAGCTCATCAACGACCGCACACGCGCCATCATGATTTGCAACCCAAACAACCCGACGGGCTATCTGTACACACGCCGCGAGATGAACCAGATTCGCGATCTGGTGAAAAAATACGACCTGTATCTGTTCTCGGACGAGGTGTATCGCGAATACATCTATACGGGGTCGCCATACATCTCGGCTTGCCATTTGGAGGGTATCGAGCAGAACGTCATTTTGATTGACTCCGTGTCGAAGCGTTATTCGGAGTGCGGTATCCGTATCGGTGCACTCATCACGAAGAACGCAGAAGTGAGGAAGGCCGTGATGAAATTCTGTCAGGCACGACTCTCCCCTCCCCTCATCGGACAGATTGTGGCCGAAGCGTCGTTGGAGACGCCCGAGGAGTATCTGCGCGAGGTGTACGACGAATATGTGGAGCGCCGTAAGTGTCTGATTGACGGCCTGAACCGCATCCCTGGCGTCTATTCGCCCATCCCCATGGGAGCGTTCTATACCGTTGCCCAACTGCCTGTCGACGATGCCGAAAAATTCTGTCGCTGGTGTCTGGCCGAGTTCAACTACGAGGGCGAGACGGTGATGATGGCTCCTGCCGCCGGTTTCTATACGACTCCCGGTGCTGGCACAAAGCAGGTTCGTATAGCCTACGTGCTGAAGAAGGAAGACTTGGAACGTGCACTCTTCGTATTGCGCAAGGCACTGGAAGCCTATCCCGGACGCGACGCATAAAGTTCAACGTCCCTGCATTTGTCGTTCAACGTTCAATGTTCAATGTTTAACGTTTAATGAATCTCCCACTATTCATTGCCCGCCGCATCAACGGTTCCGAAGGTCAGCGCCGTGAGGTCAGCCGCCCTGCTATCCGCATAGCCACTATCGGAGTGGCCATCGGACTGGCGGTAATGATTATCACGGTGTCCGTCGTGTTCGGTTTCAAGCATACCATTCGCGACAAGGTAGTGGGATTCGGCAGTCACATACAGGTGGAGAACTACATGGCGCAACAGTTGTCGGCGCCTGTGCCCATCAGTATCAGCGATTCACTGATGAACGTGATGAAGCAGTTGCCTGGCATCCGCCACGTGGAGCGCTACGCACTGACGCAGGGCATCCTGAAGACTGATGACGACTTTCTGGGCGTGGCCTTCAAAGGCGTGGGCAGCGACTACGACACGACATTCCTCAGCGAACATATCGTGGAAGGCAAGATGCCGAAATTCAGCGACGGACAGTCGAAATATCCGTTGCTCATTTCGCGTATGATGGCAGACAAACTGCGACTGAAGGCTGGACAGAAGGTCTATGCCTACTTCATTGGCAACGACGACGTCCGCGCCCGAAAGTTTACCATCACGGGTATCTACGAGACCAATATGACACAGTTCGACCAGTCGCTGTGCTTTACGGATTATAATGTCCCCATACGTCTAAATGGTTGGGAACCAGACCAGTGCAGCGGTGCGGAGCTGCTCGTGGACGACTTCGACCAGCTGGACCAGGTGGCCGAGGAGGTTGTGGCAAAAGTCAATCGCCGAACGGACAAATACGGAGCAATCATCACGTCGCAGACCATTCGTGAAGCCCATCCGCACGTCTTTCAATGGTTGGGGTTACTCGACATCAACGTGTGGATTATCCTTGCGCTGATGATTTGCGTGGCAGGATTCACGATGATTAGCGGACTGCTCATCATTATTCTCGAACGGACGCAGATGATCGGTATCCTCAAGGCTTTGGGTATGCGCAACAAGACCGTGCGCCACACGTTCCTGTGGTTTGCAGCCTTCATCATCGGACGGGGAATGCTTGTAGGTGACATCATCGGCATTGGTCTCGTCGTACTGCAACAGCAGACGGGATTCATACACCTCGACCCTGCCAGCTACTACGTCGATACGGCCCCGATGGAACTGAACATCCCGATTATCGTGCTGTTGAATGTGGTGACGCTGCTGGTGTCGCTGTTTGTGCTCATCGCACCGAGTTTCCTGATTTCGCACATTCACCCCGCGAGGTCGATGCGCTACGAATAAAGGAATCACGGAATCATGGAAATATGAAATAACGAAATATTTATAAACAACTTAAAAACAAAAAGACTATGGAAAGAACTTGGAGATGGTTTGGCAAGAAGGACAAGATTACGCTTGCACAGCTGAGACAAATCGGTGTCGAAGGTATCGTCACCGCACTGCACGATGTGCCCCTCGGTGAGGTTTGGACACGTGAGAAGATTCACGATTTGAAGACGTATATCGAGAGCTACGGCATGCGCTGGAGCGTGGTAGAGTCGTTGCCAGTCGTTGAGACCATCAAGTATGGCGGTCCCGACCGCGACCACCAGATTGAGGTGTATAAGGAGAGTCTGCGCAACCTGTCGGCAGAGGGCATCCATTGCATCTGCTACAACTTCATGCCCGTTTTGGACTGGGCGCGCACTGACCTGTTCCACGACAACCCCAACGGTGCCACGAACCTCTACTTCAACTATGCCGAATTTGCTTATTTCGACATCTATATTCTGAAGCGCCCAGGTGCTCGCGAGGAATGGGAGAAGTTCCAGTTCCCAGAGGGTTGGGGCGAAGGCCGTAGCGTGATTGCCGAATGCGACGAACTGGCTAAGACCATGACTCCTGAGAAGGACCACAAACTGGTGGAGAATATCGTCATCAAGACGCAGGGCTTTGTGAGCGGCAATTTCAGCGAGAACGACGAGGCTCCCGTGCAGAAGTTCCGCGAGTTCCTCGATCTATATAAAGGCATCGACAAGGCTAAGTTGCGCGCCAACATGAAGTACTTCCTCGAGGCTATCATGCCCACGTGCGAGGAGTGCAACATGAACATGTGTGTTCACCCCGACGATCCCCCCATCGAGATTCTCGGTCTGCCTCGTATCGTACGTACAGAGGAGGATATCCAGTGGTTCCTCGATGCTGTGCCCAACAAGCATAACGGCTTGACATTCTGCGCTGGCTCACTTTCTGCTGGTGCATATAATAATGTAGTAGAACTGGCCAAGAAGTTTGCTTCGCGCACCCACTTCGTTCACCTGCGTTCGTGCCATATCTTCCCCAACGGCGACTTCACGGAGGCCAGCCATCTGGGCGGACGCGCAGACCTCATCGAGCTCTGTAGGATTTTCGAGAAGGAGAATCCTGAGTTGCCGATGCGTGTGGATCACGGAATGACGTTTACCGACGAGCCTGGTGGTGTATTCGACGAGAGCAGTCACGGACACAATGCCGGTTATACCCTACTCGGCCGTATGTTTGCGCTGGGTCAGGTACAAGGAATCCTGGCTACCGTCGACCGCGAACTGGGTATCGACTATAAGCAGCCAGGATTCTTCGATTAATGATATGGTGTTCTCCGATTCGGTCGGAGAACATCTTATTTCTTCATCTCTGCAGCGATAATCTCTGCCATACGGTGAGCGCCTTTGCCGTCAGGATGAATACCATCGTCAAGCATCTTATCGCCATCATTGGCATAGAGGGTGTGCAGGTCAATGACTTGCACGCCATATTTTTTAGCAACAGCCTGCTGGATGGGGATAATCTCGTTGACAATGACAGCGTCGCTGATGTTCCAAGTTGACTTGAATGCAGGGATGGGCGTGCAGAGGTAGATTTGAGGCTTTTGCGGAACTACGGCCTTCTTGGCTTTCTTGCCCTTCTTGGCAACGGGCTGAGCCAACGTTGGGCAGAGAGTCGTCAGCATCTGCTCCAGGTCCTGTTGGAATTCAGCACCATACTGCCAGTTCTCGGGCTTCGAATCGTTGGTGCCTAACTTGATAATCACCACGTCAGGCTTAAATGCCAACGCGTCGCGCCAAGCCTGTTCGTTCATATAAGGATAGTCGCCCTTATTTAATAATGTACGCGAGCTGACACCGAAGTTCTTCACCCAGTAGTCCTTACCCAGCAACTTCTGCAACTCGGCGGGATAACCGTAAGCACTAGCCATATCGATGCCGAAACCGTCGGTGATGCTATTGCCGATACATGCCACACGGATGGCATCGGGCTTCGGGGTCTGACGGGCCTTCAACCAAGCTCCGAGGTCGTTGAGCATCTGGTCATGATACTTGAACCAAGGACCGAAGCCAAAGCCGTGATCGCCAGTAGGATAAACAAACATAGCACAATCGTTACCAGCATTGCGCATAGCTTTATAGTATTCCAGTCCGTTAGTCACGAAAGGCACCAAACGGTCGTCGCTGGCCGAGATGATACAGGCTGGCGGGGTCAGGTGGCGACGCACAGCCTGATTGGTAGAATATGCGTTCACGAGCTTGGGGTCGTTATGTCCCTCTTCGCCTAAGAAGTTGATGCACGACCACTTGTGCGACACGCGCTCGTCCATCGAGATGACTGGATAGAACAAAATGGTGAAGTCGGGACGTACTTCGTAGGGAGAGAGCGTCGAGATGACCGAAGCCAGATGGCCGCCAGCCGAGAAGCCCATGATACCCACGTCGCGTGGATTAATGCCCCATACGGCAGCAGAGTCGCGGACTGTGCGAAAACCATTCTCAACGTCGCTGATGGGCTTTGTGCGGTCGCCCTGAGGCAGACGGTAGTTCACCACGAAATAGGCAATACCCTGCTTGTTCAACCAGTCGGAAGCCATCATTCCCTCATGACTGTTCGACAAGACGGAATAGCCGCCTCCCGGCACACCGACAATGGCTTTGCCCGAGGGGTTCTGGGGCAGGAAACAAACCATTTCTGCCTTTCCGTCGTCCGTCAGCGGCAACGTAAACTTCCTTGCAGTCTGGGCCTGCACGCTTGTTACACCAGCGAGCAGCGCCAACAATACCAAATTAAATACTCGTTTCATAGTCAATCTATTAATAGTTAGTTATTATTATTCTGAGCGTCGCTCTGCACATAAGCGACAACATATTCCGAGCGAGTGCCAATGCGGAACTTACCGCCCCAGAGACCTATGCCGCTGGTGACGTAATACTGCGTATTGCCGCGTTGATGACGACCAAAAGCACATTCGTAGACATGTTCCGTAATCCACGAAATGGGCCATACCTGCCCGTGATGGGTGTGACCACTGAACTGGAAATCGACATGCTGCTGCTCAGCCTGTTCCAAATGGTGAGGCTGATGGACAAGCAGGATGCAATATTTCGAGCGGTCGGCCTGCTGCATCAGTTTTCCTATCGGCAGGCGGTGCATATTGGTGCGGTCGTCACGTCCGATGAGGCATAAGTCGCCAACGACGGCACACGAGTCCTGCAACAGCCGGATGCCAGCATCCTTGTAGAACTGGCGGGCACGCGGCTCGCCACTATAATATTCGTGATTGCCGATACACGCATAAACAGGAGCCTTCAGACGACGGAACTCTTCGTGCATCCGCTGGTCAATGAGCGGACGCATACTGCCGTCGATGATATCCCCGCCAATGAGAATTAGGTCGGGCTCTTCGGCATTCACCATATCCACCCAGCGCGCCAGCTCGTCACGACGGTTGTGATAGCCTATGTGCAAATCGCTTATCAGCACCAGTTTCATAGGTTTCGCCATCGGTTTGTTGGTGGTCAGATGCAGTTCTTCGCGATACTTATACTGATAGTGGAGGTAGCCGTAAACGAACAAAGCCACCATGAAGAGCGTGATTCCGCCCGCTGTCCACCAGTTATCGTAAAGCACACTACGCGGAACAAGGCGAATCAGACGGCCTAAGTCGAGCAACAAGAACAGCATAAAGAGATAGAGCAATATGATGATGCTCGACGTGCCGACCTCGTAGATGCCTATAGCCAACGGCATGGGCAGACGGTCAGTGGAACGGAAAATGCCAGCAAACATAAGCAGAAAGGCACCCGTCATCAGCAAGATGACGAGTACCTTCCATATCCACCCTAATGGCAGCAGACACCAGATGTGCCAACTGACATAGGCCAATGCCGACAAAGGCAATAGCGTGAAAACAAGCATCCACATAAGTCTACTGCCCACTGACAGGCATCCGTTAGTATTGTTAAATCTGTTCGATAATCTTAGCGCCTTCCTTC
>JAEEGG010014501.1_pt1 | contig 16681 bp, 15 predicted proteins | sample 9134161 | NCBI WGS metagenome assembly JAEEGG01 (sample SAMN16246543, study PRJNA631951) | gut metagenome | biome: gut microbiome; feature: rumen; material: CR-attached | host: Bos | place: Iran: Karaj | collected 2018-10 | reverse complement strand
GGTATCTGATGGATTGGCAACGTACTTTTCTATCTCCTTCCGACATCTCACCCTATCTTTTTCATTGTCGCGCTGCCAAGCCTGGATAGCCGACCGGCGGTTGGCATCGTTCAAGTCACGCGAGAACTCAATATGAATCTTCGTGTCTGGCGTAATCTGCCGTTCCTTCAACAGCAGATTGACCACCTTGCGCAATCGGAACAAAGAGTGCATTGCCATCGGATTCTTGACGCTGCTGATACGAGGTGAGCCTAACTGATAGATGCCCTCTTGGTTAGGACGCTGACGAGGATAGAGGTCCATCATTGAAGGATGGTACAGCTTTTTCAGGTCATCGTCAGAGACATTGTATCTTTCCTTCAGAAATCCCTTTACGCATTGTTCCAAAGTTATGCCATCGACATTGTTCTTGTCATAGGAGTGCATCACTTCTATCACTTTTTCAATAGTAGCTTCCCGCACTTCGTTGATTCCCCAAATGTGTTGAGGCAACACCTCAACCAAATTAGCAAGGAATACGGCTTCTGAGTATATCAAGCCATAATCACGCATAAAGGGCAGAATCTTACGAATGGCTTTCAAACTGAGAGAAGCATAATCATTAGGCATGGAAATCTTGCTGAACTTATCAGCCTGTTCGTCATCCAATTGCAGACGGCTGACGGCAAACTCCTTCAACTTTTCCTCGTCGTCATAGAAGAACAACGCATGCCAAATGTCATTCATGATTTGGAAGCGCGTCTTGTCCTTAGCAAGCGTATAGACCTCACAAACGCCACTCAGCCAATCATCTCCAAAGATTTCCTCCAACTGAGCATTGACAACGCTACCTGAAACTTGCGTGTCCATCTGGTAATTGAACTTGTAAGGCTTATCCTCATTGCTCTTGTAGTAGCAATAGTTATTCTTGCCTGCCAGTTTCTTAGCAATGTCCTCAAACAGGAATGTCCGTTTAGACTTGCGCTTGAACAAAGGAATGATTTTTTCCTTTTCTTCATCTGTCAGGCTTCTTTCCGTATTCTCATAAAGCGTATGTACCTGCACCTTAATATTGTTTATGAAAGCATACATTCGGAAGTCCTCATACAAAGGATGCGATGAGGGACAACGGGACTTGCCTTTCTCAAACGTACAGGTTCCAACCTGGCCTTTCTGTGATTTCAATGGACGCTGGTCGAAAATGACCTTTTCCAAATCTTTAGCCAGTTTCTCGTCAAGTTCCTGCTTGGCACAGATGGCATGGAACTCTTTCAGATAGTGCTCCTTGCGGGCAGTATAGTGGTTCCTGATTTTCTCACCTTTTTGATAGAGCTTATAAAAGTATTCACCCAAATATTCACAACCAGCCGTCTCCATTTCCTCTGTCAACGTGCTGATGCCTTCCTTTACAGCACCCTCAGACTCCTTCGTCGTTTCCTTGCGATTACTGAGGAAGCCACGTCGTTGATTCAGGTGATACAATGCGCGTCCCAAGATATAACGCTGGGTGATGTCTGTCAAGTCCAGCTTCTGTGTCAGGCAGACATACCTGAACTTATAGGGATTGACATTGGCCTTGTCCTCTGTACGCTGCCACTCCATAAACAAATCATCTTTCGGATAGACTTTCTTCAGCCTCCATTCCCGCAAGCTCGATTTTGCCAAAGGAGGACACAAATGGTTTTCGCTCAATACGGTCAACAGTCGTATTTTCCGTATCTTCCGCCGCCAATAGTGTTTACGAACAGAACGATGTTCTGTGCGCTCTGCTGCCTTCGACGACTCGATACCTTTTCAATTTTCACTCCTTCAGAGAAGATATTAGTTCCCTTAGCAACAAGCTGGGTTCCCTCTTCTCCTTTATCCACAATAGCCCATCCAAGGCTATTTGTACCTGTGTCAATTCCCAGTATTCTTTCCATAGTAGTAATAATATGTTAAATATTGCGGTAAAGGTACGAAATAATTTTGAAATAACAAAATAAATACCTAAATTTGCACCCAGTAAGATTTCCTACATCTTATCACAATAAGGCCCAATAGGCCGAAGGGTAAAACCTATACTCCCGCTTCGGTGGGAGTTTTTTGTTCTTATGAAAGTAATACGGCAGGAAGTAAGACCTGTGAATAGAATTCATTTTCCATAGATACTTAAGATGTCCCAATCCGAGTCTTTGCGGGCATCGCCTCTGGCTCGAGAGCCGTAGAGTATAGCTCTGCCGCCTTCTGGAATTGCTGATGCAGCAGTCTGTCTGATTCTTGCTAATGCTACGCTCTTTGTCATCACTTATTATCTTTGCTGCAAATTTAGGAAGAAAATCTGAACTTTACAAATTATTCGGATAGAATTTTCGGAAAAAGTTTTTTGGGGATCATTTTGCATGTTTATGCACTTCCAGATTGGACGGGGCGGAGGGGGAGTTTGGGTAGGGTAAACCCAGGGTTTGGGTAGGTTAAACTCCGGGTTTACCCTAGGGAAACTCAAATGGGGGTATTGGTGTGCATGTTTATGCAAAACATGCATAAGTATGCGTCTTTGCCTGATTTTTGTAGCTTTTTCGAAGAAACACCTAACCTCCTAACCCAGCAGCCTGGAAATGCTTTATACATCGTGGTTTCAGGCTGGTTAGCAGTTGCAGGGACTCCTAACCAACTTCTAACCTGACTAGGTGGAGTGAGGAGTGGGTTAGGAGCTCCAGCAACTCCTAATCTCTCGGAATGCCTTTCTACAAAGGGGTTTTGGAGCAGTAGGTTAGGAGGTTAGGAGTTTTTGAATCCTCCCATTCGTTATCAAAAAAGTGATAATCATAAACAAGTTCATGCGATTTATAGATAAAAAACGTAAAAAGATTCGTTAGTTCAGGGAATTCTTTATAATTTTGCTGCCAGAATTATATATAGAAATGAAGAACGTTATGAAGAAAAGAATAGTGCTGCTTTGCACCGTTGTGATGCTGGGGCTGTGCAGCTTTGCTCAGGAAACGATGGCAGTTGTCAACCCCAATGCGCTGAAGTTTGCCTACCTCAGTTATGAGGAGGCGCTGCAGACCATGCCCGGCTACAAGCTGGCACAGCAGTCGCTCAGCGACCTGCGGGCCCAGTATGAGGCTGAGCAGAAGCGGGTAGAACAGGACTTTAACATGAAGTACGAGGAGTTTTTGGAGGGGCAGCGCGACTTCCCTGAAACGATACTTCGCAAGCGGCAGACTGAGCTGAAGGAGCTGTTGGAGCGTAATGTGGCCTTCAAGGCCGAGAGCCGCCAGCAGTTGGCCAAGGCTGAGGCCGAGGCGATGGCTCCGCTGAAGGAGAAGCTGGCCGAGGTGCTGGCCCAGATAGGACTGGAGCGCGGCTATGCCTTCATCCTCAATACCGACGGTAACACCGTACCTTTCATCCATCCCGCAATGGGTGAGGATATCAATCAACTGGTGCAGGAAAAATGGGCCCAATAGGCATCTTCGACAGTGGCTACGGCGGGCTGACCATCCTGCATGGCATCCGCCAGTTGCTTCCCGAGTACGACTACTTGTACTTGGGCGACAATGCCCGAGCACCCTACGGTCCGCGCTCGTTTGATTTGGTCTATGAGTTCACGCGCCAGGCCGTGGTCAAGCTGTTCGAGATGGGTTGCCATCTTGTCATCTTAGGCTGCAACACCGCTTCGGCCAAGGCTCTGCGCACCATCCAGCAGGTTGACATCCCCAAGATTGACCCTGAGCGCCGTGTGCTCGGCATCATCCGCCCCACGGCCGAGGTTATCGGTTCGCTGACACATAGCCGCCATGTGGGCGTGCTGGCCACCGAGGGAACCATCAAGAGCGAGAGCTATAACCTGGAAATCCAGAAACTGCATCCCGACATCGTTGTGTCGGGCGTGGCCTGTCCTTTCTGGGTGCCGTTAGTAGAATACAACGAGGCCGACTCCCCTGGTGCCGACTATTTTGTCAAGAAGCGTATCGACGAAATCATGCGCAAGGACCCTGAGATTGACACCCTCATCCTGGGCTGCACCCATTATCCGCTGCTCATGCCCAAGATTCTGAAGTACCTGCCTGCCGGCGTCCGTGTCGTCCCACAGGGAGAGTACGTCGCCGACAGTCTGCAGCAGTACTTCGTGAAGCACCCCGAGATAGAGCAGCAATGCTCCAAGGGTCACACCGCCCGCTACCTGACCACCGAGAATACCGACAAGTTCAAGGAGCAGGCCCAGATGTTCCTGCACGAGCAGGTGGAGGTCGAGAACATCACGTTGGGGTAATACCTATCCCTTTTTCCTGCAAACGATGAAACTGCCAATGGTCAGGAGGATGACGAGAAATGTCACGAGGAAGGCCCAGACGTGGGTGACTCTCGAAGTGGCGGCAATGGTGTACTTATAGTCAGCAGGGATGAAGCGGTCGCCGGAAAGGCGATAGTGGATGACCTGCCCGTCGTATTCACCCAAGCCAGCATCCGTTACCTTGCCCGGCATGACGAGGTCGTAGTTGGTGTTGAAGCTCAACAGCAGCACGTACCCCTTCTGATGAGTCAAGGTGTCGGACTTGTTAGCCTTCATGTACGAGTTGTAGGTATCCGAGTGGAAATGATTGGCAAACACCTTCCTGAAGTTATTTGTTCTTGCTTCGTCATCCCCTGCATAAAGGACGCTGGGGTGCATGGCCAGCGAGTCGCATTGCCTGACGAACTCCTCTTTGCCGAGGGGCGGGTTGGGAATCTGGTCATAGTTGTCGGCCAGCGTCGTGTATAGTTCGGTGAACCAGTTGGCATTGACCCACTGGCTGATTTTCGCCTCAATAGCGTCTAACAGTACCTTCTGCTCGGCACCGCTGTAATGGTGCGTCAGGTCGGGCTGCCCAGTGAACCAGAAGGATATGGTGTCGGCACTGAGGAAACGGCTGAGGGGGATGGGGAAGACGGCGGGGCCATCGTAGGCAAACGTCTCGGTAAAGGTGTAGTCGGTATAGAACCACTTGAAGCGTTTCTCTAACGAGCTGGTGGCCTTGAACCCTTCTGCCTTGATAAGGTGAGACCTTTCCGGCTGATACAGGTGGGCGCTCATCTCCTCGACACTCTTGAACTCTTTCTTCACATGTCCCATCAGCAGGTTTCCCAAGGGTCTGCTGAGGTCCAAAGCCTGCATACTGTCCAACTGAGCCTCGGTCAGGGGCACCGGATAGCGTATGGAGTCGGCACCAAGGACTGACCAGCTGCGCTCCCAGCTTTTGTCGATGAGGCTGTCGAAGTCCTCCGTTGGCGGGATGGCCAGCCATTGTTGCGTGGTTTTGAATGTGTACTCGCGGCTGCAGGTGCCGTCCTCGTTGATGACGGTCAGCATGCGGCAGTCCTTGTTGCTACACGATGCCAAGAGTACCATGAGCAGCATCGTGAGAAGTCCTTTGCTATTTGTTTCCATAAAACTGCTGTCTTAGTTTACTAAAGGTATTCGGTTGTTCTTTCTTATACTCCATGTAGCACAGGTATTGTTCCAGGGGCGTGCCCTCCGAACAGCGGGTGCTGCCTGCCTCGCGGATGTCCTGCTGCTGAGCTACTGTATGGACGGGTGCTGCCGTGTCCTGTTGCAGCCATAGGAACAGGCCCACCAAGTAGATGGCTGCTGCCGACAGGACGGTGCGCAGGGCGATGAGAAGGGCTGATGGCTTGTGGCGTCGCTGTGCCATGATGTCATCGTATGCAACCTCGCCTAAGGTCAGCTCGCCGAGCATCAGGCGGACGGCTTGCCAGTCGGCAGGCAGCTCCTGGCACAGCTGGAGGGCGCGGGCCAACTGCTGTTCTTCGACAGGCGTGGTCTCGCCTTCGAGGTACTTGTCAATCAGTTGCTGTATTTCTTTGTTCGTCATTGTATCATCCTCAGTTTTAGTTCCGTTAATACTTTCTTTCGTGCAGCTGAGACCATAGCGGTAATCGAGGCTTTGGGAATGCCTGTCTGCAGGGCTATGTCCTCTGTCGAGAGTCCAATGACTGTCCGCATCTCGAACAGTTGTCGTTCTCGTGGCTTCAGCAGGGCCACCGTTTCCGTCAGCATCCGTTGCATGTCAGCCGCCTCCAATTGCTGCTGTGGTGAGTCACCGTCCTCCAAGTGGCGCAACTGCCGTGTGTCGATGTCGGCGACTTTGGCGTTCCGTTGCTGTTTCCTGTACAGGCTGACGCAGCAGTTCTTTGCCACTCTGACGGCCAGCGCCTCCACGTTACGCCCAGCATCGATGTGCTCTAAGTATTGCCACAGCTGTATCATCGTGTCCTGCGCAGCATCCTCGGCATCCTCACGGGAACCGAAGAAGTCGAGCCCGACTTTCAGCACTCTCTGGCGCAACTGTGCGGCGATATGTTCGAATTCTGGACGTGTCATACATTTATAATACGCAGAAAACGTGGAAATATTAAGTTGGAACAGCAATTTTTTTATTCTTTTGGCCCGTCGGACCGCTTGAGAATGCCAATGATGATGAGCAGATAGCCCGACAGACAAAGCATCGGGGCAATGACGATGCGGCGGGTTGAGAAGATGTCGGAATCTCCTGAGCCAGCCATCAGCAGGTAGCTGACGACGATGAGGATACAGGCAACGGCGATGATTTGCCGGCGGTTAGCGAGCTTGCGATTCATTTTGGTATTGTCTGATGTGGAGTTCATATCGGGGATTGTATTGGTGAATGATTTCGTTTCGTTCGAATTGCCCGGCTACGGCGAGAGCCTGCTGCATGGTATTCAGCCAAGTGTAGCGGGAAAAGAGGGAACCATTACGGCGTGAGGGCTTGATGGCTTCAATCCATGAAAGCCACTCTTCGGAACGGCGGAGCAGGTTGTTGACTATCTCGTCGCCCTTTACTGGCTGACCAGCGATGTAATAGCAGCGGGCCATGGAAAGCGCTTCTTCGGTATAGGGCACGTTCTCCTGCGGCATCTCCTGCTGCCACTTCTGGCATACGGACAATGCGCGGCGGAGGTCGTCAGTTCCAGCTGAAGCACCTGCCTGCAGGCTCTGCTGGAGCAGCGAGTCGATGAGCACGCTCATGACGAGCTGGTGGGTATGGGCCAGTCGCTTCACGTCTTCATCCACATAGATGCCCTTGGTGCTGAGGCCACCGTAGCGGAAGCGGTGCATCACGTTGTCGTAGAGCCGCTCCACATCCACGTGTTGACTCTTTGCCGTCGGACTAATACGGTAGGCAAGTCCTTCGAGTACCAGGTGGTCGCGGAGGAAAGGCAGGATGTCGCCGCCTAAGCTGATGGAGGTGTAGATGGGCCGGTCCCAGTCGGCATGCGACAACATCTCGAGTACCATCAGTTCGTTTTTGTACAGGCCCTGCTTCCCTTGGAGTGAAATGACCATCGTGTCCTTCTCTCCTGCAATGGTGAAGCTGTCGGTGTTGATGGGCATATACTCCAGTTTGCCTTCCTGATAGTCTTCGTGCCGCAGGCTGATGGGTAGGGCAGGAGAGTCGTTGGCCGGACGCTTCATCTGGTCGATGTACCAGTCGGTCTGCAGGTACTCCAGGTTGCAGTCGCGGGTGTCGGTGCGCACTCCTTCTACCTCCTGGTTATACCAGAGGGGGAAGGTGTCGTTGTCGCCGTTGGTCAGGATGATGGGGTTCCCCTCGCGCTGCATACTCTCCAGATAGTTGGCTCCGAAGTCGCGACAGGCATAGCGGCCTGAACGGTCGTGGTCGTCCCAAGTCTGCGAGGCCATCTGCAAAGGAACCGCAAGTCCGATGAGGCTGGCCATAACGGCAATGGCGGTGGCAAATCTTGCACTTTGCGCTCTGATTGCTTCGCTGATGGCTCCTACGCCTAATCCAATCCAGATGGCAAAGGCATAGAACGAGCCTGAGTAGGCATAGTCGCGTTCGCGTGGCTGGAGCGGAGTCTGGTTGAGGTAGACTACGATGGCCAGTCCTGTCATCAAGAACAGCAGCAGGATGACGAGCAGCTGCTGCCGGCCCTCACGCCCTCGCCGCCATTGCCAGAACAGTCCCGCCAGTCCTAACAGCAGCGGTAATGCGTAGAAGACGTTGCGCCCTTTGTTGTTAGCCAGGTCCGACGGCAGTTTGGTGGTGTCGCATCCCAACAGCCAGTCGTCAATCCAGCTGAAGCCCGTTATCCAGTTGCCGTGCTCTACCTCACCGTTACCCTGGATGTTGTTTTGCCGTCCCACGAAGTTCCACAGGAAGTAGCGCCAGTACATGAAGTTCACCTGATAGCTGATGAAGAAGCGCAGGTTCTCGGCAGTGGTAGGCCGGTTGCCCTCTTTCCTGATTCCCCCCATCCAGTCCTCGTAGGCCTTGGCGTGCCGTGCGGAGTGCATACGGGGGAAGTACATGTTGTCATTATATGCGTAATTCATATCGTGGCGCACCACCTCATACTGCTGCTTGGTGGAGTCGGACGAGGGACGGTAGATAGCCTTCCCTTCTTCCAATTTCGGTATAGGTTCGCTACAATATGCAGGGCCATAGAGAAGCGGCGTCTGTCCGTACTGTTCGCGGCTCAGGTAGCTGCCGAGCGAGAAAATGTTGTCGGGCGCATTCTCGCACATCGGCGGCTGGGCATTGGCTCGGATGAGGATGACTCCATAGCTGCTGTAGCCAGCCAGTATCAACAGCAGGCAGGCTATTGACAGCTTGATGGTCCTTCGCTGTACCTTATAATATATAGTGACAAGCGTTACGGTCAGCAGGATGATGTAGCAAATGAGGCCTGTGTGATAGGGGCAACCCAGCCCGTTGGTAAACAGCAGTTCGAACCAGCCGCCCACCTTCACCACGCCCGGTATGACTCCATAGAGGATGACGCCCACCAGCAAGCCTCCTGCCAGTAGCGTCAGAAGCATGCCCTGCCAGGTGACCCGCTTTGCCCAACGGAAATAGACCACGAACGACATGGCGGGCAGGCAGAGCAGACAAAGCAGATGGACGCCGATGGACAGGCCCGTGATATAGGCAATCAGGATCATCCACCGGTCGCTTTGCGGACTGTCAAACTCATGTTCCCACTTCAGAATCAGCCAGAACATCAGGGCTGTCAGGAAACTGGAGAAGGCATAGACCTCGGCTTCGACCGCCGAGAACCAGAAGGTGTCGCTGAACGTATAAGCCAATGCACCGACAACGCCACACCCCTCAATGGTGATGACCTTCGGGAGTGTCAAAGCCGTCCCCGTGGGGCAAATCAGCTTTCGGGCGAGGTGCGTAATGGTGAGGAACAGGAAGAAGATGCAGCCTGCACTCAGCAGCGCCGACGCGATGTTGACCATTAGCGCAACTTGTGACGGCTCGCTAGCCAGTTGTGAGAAGACGTTGGCCAATAACATGAAGACAGGTGCCCCAGGCGGGTGCCCGATCTCTAACTTGTAGCCGCAGGCGATGAATTCAGAACAGTCCCACAGGCTGGCCGTAGGCTCTACTGTGAGACAATAGACCGTAGCTGCGATGGCAAAGACCAGCGCCGCTACACATGAGTTGAGTTTCGAAAAAGTGGATGGTTTCATCATGCTTTGCTCGTTTTTCCGGCAAAGCTAAGAAGAATATTCCAAACAAGCTGCAAAAACTGTCTGACATTTGTCTGACATTTTACGGATGGCCCGTTGCCAGACTTCGGGATTATCAATTTTCCCCCATTTCATCGGTAATCAGGCGATATGCCTTGCTGCGGTCAGATGCTATCCGAAGGCTCGAATGACGCTCCACGACGGGCTTCAGTCGTTTGATAAGTGTGTAGAGCGTTTCGCTGGCATCAGGCTTTCCGGGCCAGAGTGCAGCACAGATTTCGGCTTTCGAAAGCTGATGCGATGGCGATAGCCACAGCAGCTCCATCAGTTGTTGCTGCATGGGGGTCAGCTTCACTTCACAGCCTTTTGCATCGATGAATCGGCCTTCTTGCAGAGCCAGTCCGCCGTAGAGTCCCAACGATAAGCGCTTACGATGCTGATACAGGCAGAAGAGTCCCCATAACAGCACCATCGACCATAGCACCATAGAAGGGCGTTGGTCGGACAGCGAGAAGATGGTGGCCGTAGAAACCTGCGGACGTGGTGAGAAACCGTTTTTGGTATCTACTGTCAACACGGCCTGTCCCCTCAATGCCTCCAATTGCAGATGACTGTTGAACACCCGTATGGTGTCAACGCTGATAACGTCCGACTGCTGTTCCTGCATGGTGATGGCCAGTGCCCTGTCCATATCCTCATTCACCATTCGCCTCGTACTGCGGAAACTGTCGAGGCTGGTCAGAGTAGAAGCTACTATCAGTGCAAAAAGCACGATGACTGCATATTGCTGTTTCATGTTGCTCGTTTTTTATAATTTTCCTGATTCGTGGTAAGAATAGTATTCGCCGTCGGTGACAATGACGTGGTCGAGGAAGTGGATGCGCATGACTTCGCATGCCCGTTTGATGCTTTGGGTCAGCTGGTCGTCGGCCTTGCTGGGCTTGAGACTGCCGGAAGGGTGGTTGTGGCAGACGGCAAGGATAGTGGCGTTGGCAAGGACGGCTTCGCGGATGATGATGCGGATGTCGACGCTGACCTCAGAGATGCCGCCGTGGGCGATGCACATTTTCTTGATGAGGCGGTGGTTTTGGTTCATCAGCAGAATCCAGAACTCCTCTACGTCGAGGTCCTTCAGCTTGTTGTGCATGTGATTGTAGATGTAGGTTGCCGTGCCGAGGTCGGGACGTTCCTCGGGCTGAGTGTCCTGCCGGCGCTTGCCCAGTTCGCAGGCAGCCATGATGGTAATGGCTTTTGCAGGGCCTACGCCGTTGTACTTGCACAGGTCGTGAATAGACATCTTGCCGAGGGTGTTCAGGTTGTTGTTGCAGTCGGCCAGGATTCTCTTCATCAGCGATACGGCATCTTCCTTCGTCGAGCCGCTACCCACAAGAATCGCCAACAATTCAGCATCGCTGAGAGCCGACGGTCCGAGCCGCTCCAGCTTTTCCCGAGGTCGGTCTTCCTCTGCCCATTGGTTGATGTTCAGTTTGTCGGCCATTACTTATAGAAGTTCTTTTCGAAGGCGGTAAACTCGTCCTGCTTCAGTACACAACGTTTCCACCACGACTCGATGAAGCCCAGACCGTAGCCCATCAGCTGCGTGAAGGCAGCGGGGATGCTGAGCAGACCGACGTAGGGACTGCGGTTCTTGATGGTGGAGTCGATGAAGATGATGACACTATATAATATAATAGGTACCCATGGGGCGAAGCACATCCAGTAGAACTGATCGCGGTCGACGTAGTGCATCAAGGCGCGGCCAACGGCGGAGATAAGCACCAGACCGATGACACCGATGGTGAAGACTGTAGGCAGCAGGTGCACCAGCTTCAGCGTGCCTGGGTGGCGTTTCATCAGGTTGATGCGGGCGATGCCGCTGTTGTAGACTTGACGGAAGAACTTGCGGAAGTCGGTGCGCCGCTTGTGCCACACCCATGCTTCGGGAATGAGTCGCGTCTGGTAGCCTGCTTCGACGATGCGGTAAGAGAAGTCGATGTCCTCGCCGAAACGCATCTTCGAGAAGCCGCCCAACTGCTGGTAAACATCGCGGAGGATGCCCATGTTATAAGAGCGCGGGAAGAACTTATCCAGCTTAGCTTTGCCGCCACGTATGCCACCGGTAGTGAAGAACGACGTCATGGAGTAGGAAATGGCCTTCTGTACAGGCGTGAACGACGGGTGGGCTGCATCGGGACCGCCAAAACATTGAACGTTGAACATTGAACGTTGAACGTTGCCTGCGTCTTTCGGCCGAGCGGAACATTGGACGCTGTTTTCTACAGCTAGTAGATAGCCTTCGGGCAACACGACGTCGGAGTCGAGCACGATGAGCCATTCGCCACTGGCCCGCTCTGCACCGTAGTTGCGGCTTTGTCCGGGACCGCTGTTGTCCTTGTAGTAATAATGCAAATCAAGGATGCTTGCGTATTTGTTGCAAACATCCTTGCAGGGGTTCTTCGAACCGTCTTCCACGATGATTACCTCAAAATCTTTGAGCGTCTGCTGGCAAAGGCTTTCGAGCAGTTCGTCCACCTCGTCAGGGCGGTTGAAGACGGGAACGATGATAGAATACTTCACAGGGAATTACTCCTTAGCACGAGCCAGATAGCTGCCGTCGCGGGTGTCAACCTGAATGAGGTCGCCCTCGTTGATGAACAGGGGAACGCGCACTTCAACGCCAGTCTCCAGTGTGGCAGGCTTCAGGGTGTTGGTGGCGGTGTCGCCCTTGATACCGGGCTCAGAGTGGGTGACGCGCAGGATGGTCTTCACCGGCATTTCGGCGTAGAGGATAGTGCCGTCGGTGGTGTCGCTGACCACTTCTACGATGTCGCTCTCCTTCATGAACTCATGACCGATAACGAGGTCGTTGTCGATGGGAATCTGCTCGAAAGTCTCCTGGTTCATGAAGATACGTCCAGACTGGTCTTCGTACAGATACTGGTAGGGGCGGCGCTCGATGATGACGTCCTCCAGTTTTTCACCGATGTTATAGCGGCGCTCCAGCACACGTCCGTCAGAAACATTCTTAACCTTGATGATCATAATGGTGTTACCCTTACCTGGCTTGCGGTGCTGGAAATCGATGCAAACCCAGATGCCTCCGTCCATGCGGATGGCAGTTCCTTTTTTAATGTCTTGTGAGTTAATCATATCAATAAAATAATGTAATATATTGGAATTTGGGTGCAAAGGTACGAAATAATTATGAATTATGGATTATGAATTATGATTTTTTCCCAAAAAATTTGCGTAATTCAAAAGAAATGAGTACTTTTGCACCCCAAAACGATAAATAAATCACAAAATAAAGAAGAAAAGCAATGAAAAGAACGTTTCAGCCGCACAATCGCCGTCGCGTGAACAAGCACGGCTTCCGTGAGAGAATGGCCACAAAGAATGGTCGCCGCGTGTTGGCTTCACGCCGCGCTAAGGGTCGTAAGAAGTTAACTGTTTCTGACGAGCACCACGGAAAGTAATCGAGTTGTCTCGAAAAAGAAAAAATGAAGGTAAAACAGAAAGAAGTAGGGAATATTCTTTGCTTCTTTCTGTTTTTTTATTACTTTTGTAGGCGAAAAGTAATTTATCGATGAAAACAAAGGAATTCTTTGGTAAGTTCTGCAGTCTGTATCTGTGGGGAAACCTGTTTGCAATGGTGCTTGTCGTAGTGGGTTTATGCTTCGGCGTCAAGTACGGACTGGAGTTGTACACCCATCACGGTGAGGGCATCAAGGTGCCCAAACTCATCCGCATGTCGTGCTCCAATGCCCGTCTGTTGCTGGATGAGCAGGGCTTGATATTGATGGTGAGCGATTCAGGCTATAACAAGCGGCTGCCTGCGGACTGTATTCTGGCGCAGTCGCCGGCCGATGGCATCACTGTGAAGGAGGGACACATCGTCTATGTGACGGTCAATTCCCCCTCATCGCCGAAGGTGGCCATACCTGATATCGTTGACAACAGCAGCTATCGCGAGGCTGAGGCCAAGCTGATATCCTTGGGGTTCAAGCTACTGCCGCCCAAACGCATTTTGGGAGAACGCGACTGGGTGTACGGTGTCTTGTGCCGCGGCCGTCAGATCAACAGTGGCGACCGGGTGTCGATAGATACGCCGCTCACGCTGATGATAGGCAACGGACAATACGGTGCCGACGAAGACATAGACTATACAGCGCCGGAAATTGTCTATCCGGAAGAGCAACTTGATGGTGCCGGTATGGACGAGTTTGAAGAAGTGGACCCTGAAGAGGAGGAAGAGTACGTTGGAAACTGAAATGATGGATATAGACAGTGAGGAACTGACTCTGGACGACCAGGAACTGGACGATGAAAGTCAGCAGCTCTACGAGCACTTCCGCATAGAGGTGGATCGTGGTCAGGAGCCGTTGCGCATTGACAAGTTCCTGACCGAGCACATGCAGCACTCCAGCCGTAACCGTATACAGCAGGCGGCCGATGCCGGATTTATCCATGTGAACGACCGCCCCGTGAAGAGCAATTACAAGGTGCGCCCGGGCGATGTCATCACCCTGATGCTCGACCGTCCGCACTACGACACGACCATTGAGCCGGAGGACATACCGCTCAATGTGGTCTATGAGGACGACCAGCTGATGGTCATCAACAAACCGGCTGGCTTGGTGGTGCATCCTGGTGTGGGCAATTTCCACGGTACGTTGGTCAATGCCATAGCCTGGCACCTGCGTTCGTTGCCGACCTACGACCCGAATGACCCCAGCGTGGGGCTGGTACACCGCATTGACAAGGACACCAGCGGACTGCTCGTTGTGGCCAAGACGCCCGAGGCCAAGACCAAACTTGGCGTACAGTTCTTCAACCACGATACCCACCGCAGCTATTATGCTCTGGTGTGGGGGCATTTTACTGAGAACGAAGGGCGTATAGAGGGCAACATCGGCCGCGACCCCCGTGACCGTCAGCGCATGGCCGTCTTTCCGACTGACTCTGAAATAGGCAAGCCTGCCGTCACCCATTGGAAGGTGATTGAGCACTTTGGCTACACCACACTGGTGGAGTGCCGCTTGGAGACGGGCCGTACCCATCAGATCAGGGCTCACATGAAGCACATCGGTCATCCGCTGTTCTGTGACGAGCGTTACGGTGGTACCGAAATACTGCGGGGTGAGCGGTCGTCAACCTATAAAGCGTTCATCCAGAACTGCTTCAGGCTTTGTCCCCGTCAGTTGCTCCATGCCCGTACCTTGGGCTTCGTCCATCCCATGACAGGGCGACAGATGGACTTCACCAGCGACCTGCCCGAAGACATGGCTGCTGTGATAGAGAAATGGCGGAATTATATTAGAAACATAGCAATAACGTGATAACGTAATATCAAGACAAATGGAAAATTTGAAGAGAAACATTGCCATCGTCTGTGGTGGCGACTCATCCGAGCACGACGTCTCGCTCCGCTCGGCACAAGGACTTTATTCCTTCTTTGACAAAGAACGCTATAACGTCTATATCGTAGACATTAAGGGTCAGGACTGGCACGTGGAACTGCCCGGAGGCACGACGGCCCCAATTGACCGCAACGACTTCTCGTTCATGGAGGACGGCAAGGCCAAGTTGTTTGACTATGCCTACATCACCATCCACGGAACTCCTGGCGAGAACGGCGTGCTGCAAGGTTATTTTGACCTTATCGACCTGCCTTACTCCACCAGCGGCGTGTTGGTTGAAGCTATGACGTTCAACAAATTCGTGCTCAACCAGTATCTGCGTGGCTACGGTGTCAGCGTTGCCGACTCGCTGCTCATCCGTCAGGGCTATGAGGAACTGGTGAGCGATGACGAGATAGATGAGCGCATCGGTATGCCCTGTTTCGTGAAACCCGCTGCCGACGGCAGCAGCTTCGGCGTATCGAAAGTGAAGAACAAGGACCAGTTGGCTCCCGCTATTCGCAAGGCGATGTTGGAGAGTCCGGAAATCATGGTCGAGGCGTTGCTTGAAGGGACAGAGATTACGCAAGGCATCTACAAGACCCGTGAGAAGACGGTCATCTTCCCCATTACTGAGGTGGTTACGTCGAACGAGTTCTTCGACTACGATGCCAAATACAATGGTCAGGTTCAGGAGATTACTCCGGCCCGCATCAGTCCCGAAATAGCTGAGCGCGTGAGCAAGATAACCAGCCACATCTACGATATCCTGCATTGCAACGGCATCATTCGCATTGACTACATCATTTCGAAGGAAGGCAAGATTTCGATGCTGGAGGTCAATACCACGCCGGGCATGACGGCTACCAGCTTTATTCCCCAGCAGGTACGAGCCGCTGGCCTGTCGATGAGTGATGTGCTGACCGAGATTGTGGAAAACCAATTCTGATATGAACGAGTTCGACGAGATAAGGCCCTACGAGGCGGGAGAGATGAAGCAGGCGTTCGACGACTTGTTGAACGACCGTCAGTTCAATGTGGTGATGAAGGGTTTTGCACCGTGGCTGCCGAAAGGGCTGCGCAATGGCCTCTTGCGGCTTGCCTTTACAGGGGTGAAGACACCGCTCGACTTCCAGAAGCGGTTTATGAAACCCATTGTACAGTATATCATCCGCAAACATACCGACGGCTGTTCGTTCGACGATGAGGCACTTGCGGCCAATGGGGTCAATGTGGCTCATGAAGCTCGTTACACCTTTGTCAGCAACCACCGCGACATCGTGCTTGACTCGGCCTTTCTCGACGTGCTGCTTGTCAACAGCGGCTATCCGACTACTGTTGAAATAGGTATTGGCGACAACTTGCTCATCTATCCTTGGATCAAGCGACTGGTCCGCATGAACAAGGCTTTCACCGTGCGCCGTGGACTGACGGCCCACGAGATGCTGCGTTCCAGCCAGCTCATGAGCCGCTATATCCACTATGCTGTCAACCAGAAGAAGGAGAATATCTGGATTGCCCAGCGTGAGGGGCGTGCCAAGGACTCCGACGACCGTACACAGGAGTCGGTGCTGAAGATGCTGGCTATGGGCGGCGACCTGCGTGAGTTGAACATCGTGCCGCTGACCATCAGCTATGAGTACGACCCCTGCGACTACCTGAAAGCGCAGGAGTTTCAGCAGAAGCGCGACAACCCAGCATTCAAGAAGAGCCGTCAGGACGACCTCGACAACATGAAGACGGGTATCTTTGGCTACAAGGGGCGTGTCAGCTACCATTGTGCTGCTCCCATCAACAC
>JAEEGG010014500.1_pt1 | contig 16681 bp, 6 predicted proteins | sample 9134161 | NCBI WGS metagenome assembly JAEEGG01 (sample SAMN16246543, study PRJNA631951) | gut metagenome | biome: gut microbiome; feature: rumen; material: CR-attached | host: Bos | place: Iran: Karaj | collected 2018-10 | reverse complement strand
CGACTTCCGGACTCTTCTGGATTTCCTTGACGATTTCCAGTGTCCTGTCGCGGGCTGTTTCCAGGGAGGAGTTGGCGGGATATTCCAGCGTGACGCTCAGCTCGCTTTTATCAAACGACGGGAAGAACGACATGCTGACATGCGGCAACGCCAGGCATAGCAGGGCGATGGATATGCCGACGCACAGGAGGATGACGAGCCAGCAGCAACGCCGCGTCAGGCCGATGCTCTTGATGAACAGTTTTTCGACGGCGTTGTAGCCGATGTCCCATACGGAGAAAATGGCCTGCATGATTCTGCCGGGCTTCCGTTCGCCTTTCGCGTAGAGGATCGATGCGAGAATCGGCGTGAGCGTGAAGCTGACGAACAGCGAGGCCAATGTCGCGACGACCATGACGCCCGCGAATGGCGAGATGAGCAGGCCGACGATGGAGGACATCATCGCCACGGGGACGAAGACGACGACGTTGGTCAGCGCGCTGGCGGCGACGGCGATGACGACTTCCTGCGCTCCTTGGATGGAGGCCGCCGATGCGTTTTTCCCTTCATGCATCCGCTTGAAGATGTTCTCCAAAACGACGACGGCGTTCGTGACGAGCACGCCGGCGGAGCAGCCGAGCGAGACCAGCGTCATCATGTCGAATGTGTAGTCGAGGCCTTTCATGGCGATGAAGGAAATGACGATGGAGACCGGCATGGAGATGGCGGCGATGAACGTGGAGCGGATATCATGGAGGAACAGGAGTAGCAGGAACGCCGTCAGGGTGATGCCGAGCAGGATGCTGGACCATGCGTCATCGACGGACGCCTGGATGAATTCGCCTGAATCCTTGAACCATTTGAGTTCGATTCCGCCGGGCAGTTCGCCGTTGTTGACGATTTGCTTGAAACGCCTCTGCGCCTCGGTGATGACTTTGACGGCGTTGGCGTCGCTTCGCTTGATGATTTCCATCTGGACGGCGGGCTTGCCATCCAGATAGGCCAGTTGGCGCGTCTCCTTGGACATGAGCTTGATGTCGGCGATGTCGCCCAAGTAGATGCGTTTGCCGACGTTGGAGGAGATTTCGATGTCCTTCATGGACTGGATGTCGCGGTATTCGGCATCGTAGGTGACGGACATTTCCCGCCCGTTTTCACGGATATGGCCTGCCGGCAGCTTGATGTTGGACGAGGAGATGCGGGAGATGATCTTCTCGACGGTCAGGCCGCTGTCCGCAAGTTTTTCACGGTTGAGGATGACGTGCAACTGCATCTCGTTGCCGCCGTGGATACGGATTTCGCCGACGCCCGGAATGCTGGAGAATTGCTTTGCCAATGTTTCGTCCGCATAGTCGTAAAGCTCATCAATGGAATGTGTTCCTGTTAAAAACATCGTGACGACAGGGATGGCGTTGATACTGACTTTGCTCAACGTCGGCGTTTCGACGCCGTTCGGAAAGTCTTCAATGATCGTGTTGATTTTCTCCCGGACTTCATGGATCATGATATCGACATCCGTTCCGAGCACGAATTCCAACGTGACGGCGGAGGCGTTCTCCATGCAGACGCAGGTGGTGTGCTTCAGCCCGTCGATGGAGGAGACCGCGTCTTCAATTCGCTTGACGACATCGACTTCCATCTCCTCGGGGGAGGCTCCTGGATAAATGGTCGTGATAACGATGTAGGGGATGTCGAATTTCGGCATGGAGTCGATGCTGATGCTCCTGTACATCTTGACGCCGAGGAAGATCAGCATGAACAAAAACGCGCACATGGCGACTTTTCGTTTGACTGAGAGTTCACTTATTGACATGTGGCCACCTCTTTATATAATATGGTAGGCATTATTGGATTTCGATGCGGGAACCGTTGTTGAGGAAATACTGGCCTTCGATGACGAACTTTCGATCCTGCAAGTCATTGGCGTTGAGGATCTCCGTGAATCCATCCGTCGTGAAGCCGACCATGGCCGGAATCTCCTCCGCCGATGAATTGTTGACGGCGAAGACGACGGACTGTCCGCCCGCACGGGCGAGGACGGCGTCCGACGGCAGGCCGAAACCGGCGCGCTCCGCAAGGATGACGGCGACGTCGCACAACGTGCCGCTGATGAGATTGGCCTGCTTCGGCAGGTCGGCCTTGATCTCAAACGTGCGCGTCAATGAATCGATGCTCGGCGAGATGTAGCTGAGCTTGGCGCGGCAAAGCTCCAGGCCATGCAGCGACAGGACGACGGTCGTTTCAGGCGTGATGGCCGGATAGTAGATGGAACTGAGGTAGAGGGATGTTTCCAGATTCGTCTGGTCCTCCATCGCGAGAACGGCCATGCCGTTGGAGACGAATTCGCCTGTCTCATGGTATTTGGCGGTGATGACGCCGTCATAGGGGGCGCGGATTTGGGAGTCTTCGAGATTCTTCCGCGCGATTTGCAGGCTTGTTTCCGCCTGTGTGATGAGAACATCCTTGTAGGCGAGGGCGGTTTCCGCTTTTTCGGTCGTCGCCTGCGCGTTTTTCCATGTGACTTCCATGTTTTCGAAGGCCTGTTTCGTGATGACGTTGCGTTTGAAAAGCGTTTCATCCCGTTCAAAATCCAGACGCGCCTTTTCAAGATTCGTCTTGGCGATTTTCAAATCCGCCTCCGCAATGCTCTTGTTTTGCTGTGCGACTTTCAGATTCTGCTCCGCGATCAGGACTTGGTTCTGCAAGTTGACTTGATCCGTCTGGAACAAAATGTCGCCTTTTTTGACGCGGTCGCCTTCCTTCACTTTCAACGCATCGATGCTGCCGGCCATGCGGGCGGCGATTTTCGCGCTGTTGACAGGCTGGATGCAACCTTGGACCTGTATTTGACGACGGAATTTCATCGGCGTGAGCGCTACTGTTTTGACTTTGATGGCGGCAACCTGACCTGCTGATTCTGTATCTTCTTTTGATGAGCACCCCATGAGGCAGATGACCGACAGGGCGCAGGCGATGATTTTGGCTGTTTTCATGTTTTCTCCGTTCGTTTGTTCTAAATAGAACAAAATTGGTGTGGATTGTCTTGTCACATAACCAATATACCGCCATGAGACGTTTTTTAAAGAAAAAAGTTCCAATTAGAACAAAAAAAGTTCGAAATAGAACAAAAATTTCGCAAAAAAATTGAAAATGGCGGAAAAACAGGTTCTATTAATATAAGGAAAAAGGAGTCATCATGAAGAAGAAAAACGACATGGACCGCCCGTCAATAGAGGAACAGCAGTTTCTGCAGGCGTTGAATTCATCCTACCGCCTGTTGGTGAATTATGGAGCGCGCAGTATCAAGGGGCTTGGCGTCACGATGGCCCAGGCCTACATGCTTGTTTTTTTGGGACTTCATCCGGATATGACGCTGGAGGATATCTCCAAGGAGCTCTTCTTGGCCAAAAGCGCGATTCATCTGACGCTCCACCAGCTGGTGAAGGGCGGCTATCTGGAAAAGGTTCCCGTGCCGCATGACCGGCGGATGTACCATTTCAAACTGCTGGACAAGGCCACTGTACTGCTGCCGGTCTTCTACGGCCTGATGCGGGACATCAACAAACGCGCCTTGTCCGTGTTGTCGGATGATGAACGGAAGACCTTCCTGAGCCTTCTGGGCCGTGTGAACCAGATGATCAAGACGGAGTACAAGGATAGCTAAAAGCTTTATTCTGAATGTTTTCTAGTCTTCTAGTCTTCTAGTCTTCTAAGGATTCTAGGATTCTAGGATTCTAGAATTCTAGGATACTAGCGGCAGAATAGTTCCGCCTTCGCGGATTTTGCACACCATTTCTTTGATGTCCAGCGAAGACAGCGGGAGATTGCCTTTTTGTACGCAGAGCGCGGCGGCGAGCCCAGCGGCCTCGCCGGTCTCCATGCACGTCGCCTGGACGCGGACGCCAGCGAAAGCGTCTTCGTCCGCCGAAATCGGACGGCCCGCGACGAGCAGATTCGAGACGCCTTCAGGCTGAAGGCTACGGAATGGAATGTAGGCGGCGATTTCCGGATAGTGGAGAATCTGCCCGTCGCCGCTCGGCAGATGAATGTCGACGGGATGGCAGGCGCGGGCGATGGCGTCGGTAAAATGCGTCGCCTCAAGATATTCCGTTCCTGTCAAGACATGTTTCCCATGGATACGACGACTTTGGCGAACGCCAGTCATCGGCGCGATGGAGGAGATGACGCAATGTTTGAATTCCAGAACATGCTCCTTCAGAAGACTGACGAAACGGAAGACGTTTTCACGCAATTCCGCCGTGGCACGCTGGCTGTCCATCGCATCGACGGAATTCATGGCGGAGCGCGACATGTTGACGGTGACACAGCCGTCATCGACCGTCGAGCAGAACCACGGCCCTCCGAATTGCGGCACGTCAACGCCTTCTCCGCGAAGTTTTTCGAACAGTTCGCGGATGAATCCCGCGCTGTGGTGGATGTTGTTGTTCTTCTGATGGATGATGTGCATGCGCGGCGTGGTCGTATCGACGTTCGCCAGGCAGAAGATCAACGAGGCGGGCTGCGGCGGCCGCGTGTTCGGAAGCATGGGGACGCCCGCATGGAACGCGACATCCGCATCGCCCGTCGTGTCAATGACATAACGGCCGGATATGGCCTGCAAGCCGTTTTTGTTCGCGACGACGACATGGTGGATTTTATCATCGTCATGAATGCAGTCCGCGACGAATGTATTGGTGAATAATGTGATGCCTGCTTGTTGTACAAGTCGTTGTGCGACGAGCTTGTAGATTTCCGGATTGAAGCTCAAGTTGCCGCGTGGCTCTTCGAGAATGGCGCCGTCGGCTTTGATCAGTTCTTGCGCGAAACGCCATGGGAAACCGCCGATGACGCGTTCGCCTTTGTACGAAAACTCGCTCATGGGATTGACACAACCGCCAGTCGCCATGCCGCCCAGATAGGAATTCTGTTCGAGCATGGCGACTTTCGCGCCGTTTTCGGCGGCAGTGACGGCGGCGGCGATGCCGGCTGGACCGCCGCCGCAGACCAATACGTCAAACGCCCCTATGATTGGAAGCTCTCGTGAATAAGAAATCATTAATTGTAAATTGTTAATTATTAATTGTTAATTGTAGCAGGCTTGAGTTTCATCTCTTTCGTATAGATGGTTTTGCCTGCGCAGCCGAAACAGTCAATAGGCGTGATGGCGAATCGCAGATTGGCGTTCACGGGGAGCTCGGAGAGGGCGAAAACGCATTTGACGGTTTTGTCTTGACGTTCAGGGCTGAGGAAGAACTTGTCCGGCAGGACGCGTTTGCTGGAATAGATGCGAAGCATGTCATGCATGGCGCGTTCGGCGCGGACTTCGTAATCATATGTGTGGACGCCAGTTGCGGCGGGCGGAAATTCGATGGTCACTTGCGGTGTCTGAACTTTGTTGCGGTCTGGTCCGACGGCTTCCGTGACGGTAATTTGGTCGACGGCATCCTCCGCGAATTGCGGCGGATTCTTCAAACCTTCTTGAACTTTCCGTTCGCGGGAGTAGGGCTTTTCTTTGTTGAGGGGCAACGGCAGATTCCAGTCAGGCCCGAGCAATTCGTCGAACACGAATTCGCGGCGTTTGATGTTGATATGGTCGTCATAGACGGAGACTAGCATGCCGTGGCGGCCTTCCTGTGCGTTCGGCGGCGCCATCTGGAGGACAGGTTGTTCCTTCATCTGCCAGTTGCCGTTTTCACGACCGTAGCGGGAGATACAATACCGTAGGGAGGCGGTTCCGATGGAGGTGAATTCGCCTTGCCAGATACCGGATTCGTCTGTCAGTGGATAGTGCGAATGGCCCGTGAAGGCTATGGCGTTCGGGAAGGGCGAAAGGGCGCGGGTGGCGATGCCGCCGTCGTTGCCCCAACACCATGGGCCGTAGTTCGTGTTGCCCGGCTGTTGGTGCTGCGTGTAGAAGAATGGCATGTTGGGATCGATTTTAGGACCATACTCTTTCATAAAGGCTTCCAACTGCTTCTGATAGAAGCTGAAATGGCCACCGATGAAGGTGTAGCCTTTCACTTGTTTTACGTAGATGGGCTTGAACTCTTCATGGAAGCAAGCATCCCATGCTGCTGGCAGATCTTTGATGACCGTTTTCTGGAAGATCTTGTCCTGGTCTTCTTTGGAACGTTGCTTCCATTTGCCGTAGCGGAAGCCTTCCACGTCATGGTTGCCGCAGACGAAAATCTTCTCCACATGTTTGCCGTTCAAGCCTTTATCGTCGGGGAAGATTTTATACCAACTGTCGGAGAAATCTTTCAGTTCCGAAAGGAGGCCGCGGTCGGCGATGTCGCCCGCGACAAGCACGGCATCAACATCCTGTTCTTTGAACCATTGAATAGTCTTCTCCCATGTCTCGATGTTGTGTGCGACGGTGATATGGACGTCCGAAACGACACCGAAGCGGAGTTTTGGCGTCTTCCCGTCGTCGCCATCGGCGGCGAGCAGATTGAAACCGCCGAACGACGACAAGCCGGCGGTCATGGCTATTCCTTTGAGAAAATCTCTGCGGTTGAAATTGAACATAATAATTCCTGTAATGAAAGCCTAGAATACTATCAGCCCAAAATCTGCTTAATGTGCGGCAGAATCGCTTCAGAGAAGCGGAGGAAGCCGAGATCCGTCATGTGGCAGCCATCGACCATGCCTTCCCAGAAATCTTCGCCGACGGATTCCGTGAAACCGTTGAAGAAGAAGACATTGGCATCGCCATTTTTGTTGCGTTTCTGCGTCTCTTCCAGCATGATGAGCGTCTGCGTGGAGAGTCGCGGCGACGGATTCTGAAGTTCTTCGTAGATTTCCACGCCGGGCGTGGGGGCCACGAGCAGAATCGGCGTCGTGGGATGCTTCGCGCGGATGATGTCGATGACTTTCGGTAGCGTGACGGCGAACTCTTCGATGACTGTATTCCAGCAGTAGTCAAGCATATACAGCGACGGATTCTTGATGTCGGCCAACATGGCGGCGATTTCGGGCTCGCCGCGGCCATTGCCGGAGAAGCCGAGATTGATGACTTCGCGGTTCAGCATGCGGGAGAGGATGTTGGTGGAGCACATGCCCGGACGCGTGGCGCATCCGCCCTGCGTGATGGATGTGCCGTACATGACGGCGGGGCGGTCGTCAACAAACGGCGTGGGGGCTTCCAGTTTCGCGTCGTCGTCGAGACCGATGGCGAGTGATTTGACGCCATTGTAGAGCGGGAAATTGATGATGACGTCGCGCATGTCGCGTTTGAGGCCTGCGCGGACAGTGGTCGTGAAATCGCGCTTGGAATGGTCGGTGCGGGTCACGCCGAGGCATTTCCAGATGTCGCCGCTTTTGATGTAGATGTCAAAGCCTGCGCTGCCTGTGAAAGCCATGTGATCCATGCCGCCAGTGGCGGCTAACGTGGCTTGGATAAGGAATCTAGAACTGTCAGTGCGGAATCGGACTTGTCCGCCGGCGGTGTTGCTGCTGAGTTGGATGGCACCGCAATCTTTCGACGGAATAACCTGCGGTTCACCATTGGGGAAACGTGTGACGGTTTCCGGACGGTCCATCGGGAGGCGTTCATACAGTTTGTCGGTTTCGAACCAATTGAAGCCGCAGAGCTTCATAGGGGCTTCGAAGGGGAGATGCCATGCGACGCCGTCGGCGTCTGCGGGTTTAATGGCCATGGCGGGATCAAGTTCAGCGATGTTTTTCATGATGCAAATCGTGTTTTTAGGGTGGAAAATGAAAGAAAAAAGCAGATACATTTACATTACATTAATTAATAAAAAGTGCAAGTAGGGAGGGGCGCACTGGAGTGCGACTCTCCTGCGCCATTTTTCATGGAAATATATTGACAGTTTACTATTATTGTAGTATTATTGATAAAACACAAGGCAATTGGAATATCCTTCCAAAGCCCTGCATGATTTTCGTATAAATACAATTAAAATACTTTTCTTACAAAAGGAAACTGACGATGAGTGGAAAAAATTGGAATGTCATTTTGTTCGGTCTTGTTGCATGGATGCTGATGGCTTTGTCCATACGGGCTGAGGTGAAGGTGAAGGATGTCGCCGTGAAGCCGCGGTGGCCGTGGAACGGGTTGGTCGATATCACGTATTCCATTGAATGCGATGAGACGGATGATGAAGGGAATCCAAAGGGTGTCTATCTATCATTCACGGGATTTGATCGCGACCATAATGTGGAATATGCCATGCAGTCGTTGACGGGTGACGGGGCATCAGACGCCGTGAAGGCGGGCGGCCCCTACACCGTGACGTGGAATATGGCTAAAGACGCCCCGAATCTCAACGCCGCCGCTTTCCAGGTGAAGCTTGACGCCTTTGTGGAATTCGGCCCCTATCTGGTGATAGACCTTTTGACCGGGGCGAAGCGCTCCAGCAAGACACCTCCGAATTTGCATGACGACAAATGCCGCACGACGGAGCTGTGGCTGCGAAGAATTGATCCGGGCTCTTTCGTGAGCAAAGATATTAATAATGACGGAGTATGGGTAGAGCCGCATGACGTATTCATCACGAAGATGTTCTATATCGGCATCTTCGAATGCACGCAGAAACAATGGGAGATTGTCGGTGAAAACGAATTGTCCGTCAAGACGTTTTGGTTAAAAGGGGATACGCGCCCGGCGGATGACGTCACTTACTTCGCTCTCCGTGGTGACAGCGATAAAGCCTTGCATGGTTGGCCTAGATACGGCCATGACGTTGACGACAATTCGTTCATGGGAAAACTGCGGGCGAAGACGGGACTGTTGTTCGATTTGCCGACGGAGGCTCAATGGGAGTACGCCTGCCGCGCGGGCACGCAGACGGATTTCAATTTCGGGGCGGATTTAACCGACTGGAATGACTACTACACCTTCGAGCCTTTAAATGATTATTGCCGCTATAGTGCCAATATTTTTGACGGGAAAGGCGGGTATTACGAACATACAAAAGTCGGAAGCTATCGGCCCAACGCGTGGGGGCTTTATGACATGCATGGCAACGCATGGGAATTTGTGCTGGACTGGTTTGAAGATAAAGATCCAATGATGACAGAACCGGAGATTGATCCTGCCGGTCCGATGGTCGATGATCCGAAATCCAGCCGCCGCGTAGTTCGTGGCGGCAATTGGGAATCCAATGCGGCTGACTGCGTTTCGTCGAGCCGCCAGGCTTATTCTTTATATAATCGGCGAAGCGCCGATACTCGTTCGGATGATTCTGGATATTCACCCAGTTTCCGCATAGCTTTTCTGCCGTTTGAGCAACTGTCCGACGCCAATGCGCAGGAATTATCGAGCGATTCCGTTTTGTCCGATCTTGTTCGGGTTGATGCCCGTTCAACCGTCGGCGGCCGTATCCTCTGCGGCACGGAACGCATCTCCCCTGTCGCAACGAAAGAAAGCGCGAACGCACGGCTGAGTATCGACGGTGCCGTGACCAACGGCTGGACCGTTGAAAATCCGCTTCTTGATTCCATGGCCATCCGCATGGACGGCTGGCATCGCTTCACGCTGGACGAAGGCGCGAATACTGCGTCGATTGATCTGCTTGTACTGAATAGCCATGATGTGGAAATCCATGGCGGCGTGTTGGAGGCGAATGAGACATGGGCGGCGGACAAGCTGCATGTCATCCGTCATTTGGTGCAAGTGCCGGAAGGCGTGACGCTGACAGTCGAAGCGGGAGCCGTCGTGAAATTCTGCGAAGGCACTGAGTTGCAGATTGATGGCGCCATCGTCGCGGATCGGGCCGTCTTCACGACCATCACCGACGATACGGCGGGCGGCGACACGGATGCGAACGGAGAAGCCGCCATCCAGTGCTACAATTTCTATAAGATTACAGGAAACGGCAGTAAGACGTTGACAGACTGCGACATCCGCTATTCGGACAAAGTGGCCGCCAGCATGACGTGGAAGTCCGGTGATGTCATCCACGTCATGGGTTCGTTGTCCGTGCCCGCCGGCGTGACGCTGACCATCCAGAAGGGCGCCATCATCAAATTCGCGACGGGGGCGGAACTGAAGACGGACGGTGGTTCCATCATCGCCGAAGGAGGCTTGTTCACTCACATCGCGGATGATTCCGAAGAGGCGGGCGGCGACACGAATGAGGACGGTACTGCTACCGTTCCTGTCTATGACGCCTACAAGCTGACTGGTTTTACCCTTTCAGAAGACTGTGAAGTACGCTATGTCACAGCGGCTTACGCAGGCGGATCCATTAATAACGGGGAGACGATGACACTGGGAGGCAACCGCATCTACAAGATCAGCAGCGATATTGTTGTCCGTGGAGGCGGCAAGCTGATTATACAGCCTGGCGCGATTTTGAAGATGGAGGAGAACACGGGTATCTTTGTATATAGTGGCGGCACGCTGGAAGCCATTGGAACCCGCGCCCAACCCATTGTCATTACATCCCTTAAAGACGATAGTTACGGGGGCGACACGAATGGTGACGGCGAGGATTCAATGCCTGGCGGCGGTGACTGGAATTACATTGACATTAATGGTACAGCCAATTTGGCATATTGCACGCTGATGTACGGGGCACCAAACAATGAAAGTGGAATCGTGCATGTGGGTAGAGGCAGTGTTCTTGAGATGGACTCCTGCATTGTGGCTCATGCTAAATATGATGGCATCTGGAACTGGGGCGGATACGTCACGGTTCGAAATTCCATCATCATGGGTGTGGGGATGAGCGTGGCATCCTATTATGGAAGCCTCAAAAATGAGTACGTCAATTGTGTTTTCTATGCTAATCAATTCATTACCATGTATTGGTCGAACTTTTCAATGGAACATCTGGATTTCAAAAATTGCGTGTTCAAAAACATCTTCTCGGGCTGGATTAGTGACAATGGATATACAGGGGCGTATGATCATCTTACATTCCAGAACTGCCTTTTCCATAACGACATCGGATATGCCGAGCAGTCTTTCCCGAAAGTCGGTTCCGACGGCAACATCTGGGGCGATCCGCTCTTCACAGACGCCGACAACGGCGATTTCACACTGAAGGCTGGGTCTCCGTGCATTGACGCGGGCGACGGAACCGTCGCCCCCGCAACAGATTACTGGGGAAGACCGCGCATGGACGTCCTGAAAGTGGCGGATACTGGCACGCCGAATGAAGACGGAATCTGCGTGGACATCGGTATCTACGAGATGCAGGGCACCTACAACGGAGCATGCGCGAATCTGACGGTCACGGCGGTTTCTGCACCGTCGGACGTGATGTCAGGCGAGACCGTCACAGTCAGATGGACCATCACAAATGAAGGGGAAGACAAAGCCATCGGTCCATGGCGGGATGTCATTGCTTTGCAAAGTGTTGACGAGGCGCTTGGCGGCCAGATCGTCACACTTGGGGAAGCGGTCGTCAATGAGACGCTCGAGCCGCAGGCCAGCGTTACGATCGAAAGGACGTTCCAACTGCCGCCGTTGAAGACGGGCAATTGGCGTGTCGGTGTCACAACCAACGGTTATCGTGACGTTTATGAAGTCAAACGGGCGGACAACCAGTCGTTTGCAGAGGATGTGACAGCGGTGGCGTTGCCAATCTGGTCTTCCACCAATAATCAATTTAGGATCAATGGTTACAGCGAGATGGGCTTTGTGTTGCCGCCGTCCGCTGCCGCGAGAATTATGACGGTGACGTTGCCGCCCGCTGCAAAGATGTCCGCATACGGAGCGGGCGGCTATCTGCCGTCTGCCGTGAGTTCGGATGTGAAGAGCGTCACGTTGTCCGACGGGACGGTGTTGCTCTATGTCCCTGCGAATGAGTCGGAAACGTATGTGACGCTGGTGAACGAAGGCGTCGCGTCCGCGACGGCAACGGTCTCCGTGGAAGAGACGGCGCTGTCGTTGCTGGAGGCGAGTCCTTTATCTATCTTTAACCAAGGGACTTCGACGATGCGCATCATCGGCACGGAACTTTCCGCCGACAGCGTGTTCACGCTGACATACGGCGCCACGGCGGTGACGGGCACGACGATCACTTTGGAGGACGGCCTCGTGGCGGTCGCCCAGTTCAACGTCGATGGCATTGACGGCGGCAGATACACGCTTTCCGTCGAGGATGGCGGCAGGACGGCGTCGATGGCGGGCGACATCCTCGTGAGGCCAGCAGGAATTGGCCCGAAATTGGAGGCGTGGCTGGAAACGCCGCCGGCCGTCCGCGACGGCCGAATCTACACGGCGTGGCTCTGCTACAAGAATTCCGGCGATGTGGACATGACCATGCCGATATTCGAAGTGGAATGCAGCGCGACAACGCAGATTTCCTACACGGTGGACGGCGAGTACGCCTCCCGTCCATTGCGCTATGCAGGCATTTCGCCGACGGCTCCCGCCGGCGTCCTGAAGGCTGGCGAGGAGAATCGCCTGCCTATCTTCTTCTCGTTGAATGCCAGTTACACGATTCGGTTCACGACGATTGCGCAGGAAGAATGGTTGTCCAATCCCACGTTCGGCACGTGGGCAAACTATGGCGAGGCGATGGCGCGAGCGGCCACGCGGCTGAATGCGCGCGGAAAGGAGGAATATAGGGGGAGCGTGATCTACGAAGAGGCTTATTCGGAAATCTGCGGCACCTTGAAAAGCGCCATTTCCGGCCATTTGAAGGAGAAGAACACGGGCATCCCGCTTGAAGGCGTCACCGTCCATTGCTATGGAACGGATGACGAGGCGGACTCGACCACCGTGACGGACGCCGACGGTTGGTTTGTCTTTGACAATCTTTCATACGGTACGGAATATGAACTGCTTGCGGCAAGCGGCCTGCAGGAGGAGAATCTTGTTGTCGCCACGCCGGACACAGGCGAATTGACGGGAGTCGTCCTGTCCATCAAAAAGCTGCCGACCGTTCACGGCTGGGTGCTGACGGAGGCGGAAGACTTGCCGCTCGCAGGCATGGACGTCACACTGTATTCCGACGGCATGAGCGAACATGCGACGACGGATGACGAAGGCCATTTCTCATTCGAGAATGTCACGGCAGGGGAGTATTCGCTGCAAGCGACTCCCGCCGAAGGATATGCGGGAGAAGAGCAGACCATCACCGTCACGGAGGCGGACAGCGAGAAGGCGGTCTATCTGCGGCTTGAGAAAGGAAGCATCGTGTATGGCGTCGTGACGCTGGAAGACGGTGATCTGCCGCTGCCGGGCGTGACGGTTCTCGCCATGTGTGCGGCCACGGGCGCGACCTATACCGCCGTGACGAACGACGACGGCGTCTATCAGCTCTCCGGGCTTCCCGCCGGACGGAACTGGCTCATTCTCGGCGGCGACGGCTACGAAGCGATCCAGCGCTACGCCGTCGATGTTCCGGAGGAGGAGATCACGGAGATTGAGCAGAACATCACGGCGGTCAAGGCGGCGCCGTTCACGGCGTTGCCGTCACAGGGCGCCGCGCCATTGACTGTCAAAATCTACGCCATGGAGAAGGATTTCTCCTCCAATGCCAGCGACTGGCGTTGGGATTTCGACGGCGACGGTCAGATTGACTACCGTGGCGCGAATCCTTCTTGGACTTACACGACGCCTGGTAAATATGACATAACGGTCTGGTATGTCGATGCGGAGGGCAACGAGGCCACCGCCGTCAAACGCGGCGCAGTGGAAGTGCGCGAACCTTTGGAAACGATCGTCAATGATAATGTCATTGTTCTGACGGATTCCACAGATTACGACGTGGTTGCGTTCACCGAAAACACCGTGACGCTGAAGCAGAAGGTCGCCAATCCGGCGAAGCCCGTGTCCGTTGGAAGCGTTTTGCTGAGCAATCCGGACATCGAACAGGCCTTCTCACGGAAAGTCGTGTCCATGACTCGTGTCGGCGACACATTGGAACTGATTACGGATCAGGCAAAGTTCGATGAAATCTTCGAACAGTGTGACCTTTCGATTGTCGAAGAGCTTTCGGATGGTGATATTGAGCCGGTATCCGAGACACGTGGAGGCATGCGAGCCGTTGATCCTGAGCCGGGTACCACTTTGGAGTTGCGGCTCACCGAGGTGGACTTACAAGTCATCCCGTTTATCGAGAAGCCGGTATTTGAGTTCAATGTTCGTTGTGAAAACAAGAAAATGAAGCAAATGCATATGGCAATGGTTTTCCCGGTGGGGCTCCAGATAAAATTTCATGATGAATTGCGGGCGCGTATCACTACCAAGAAGACGAAAAACCTTTTTAGATTTAACAAAGGATGGACGTGGTTTGCTGGACCAATTCCAGTTTGGACAACGTTGAGATTTGATTTCAATTTGTTCTTCCTGCTTGATCTCAGTGGGCGGCTAACAGTTGACTTGGCGCCGAAAGTCACGCTCTACATAAAACGTGGTTTTGATATTTACTTCACGGAGAATGGCGGTATCGTCCCGATCAGTGAGAATACGATCGACACAGACCTTCCACCGCTGGAGCTCAAATTCTTGGACGCCAGCTCCATCAGAGTCAGCGCGGGTATCGAGGCGGTGCTCAGCCTGATGCTCTATGAAGGGCTGATTAAGATGGGGGCTGGCGCCGATGCAAGCCTCTTCCTGAAACTGGCCAATTCACAGAAGCATCCGGGCAGGCCGTCTTTTTCCATTGGCCATGGGTTGAAAGCATACATCCATGCCAGTGTGCTCTATTCTGAAAGCGAGTTTTTAAGGGCACTGAAAATCGACTTGTCCTCGCTTAGCTTTAAGCGAATACTTGGATCACTTGAAGTCCCTTGGATGGAATGGTTCCCCGCCATGCCTGAATTCACCTACAGTCCGACAAAAGACATCAAGGTGAATACGCAAATTAATTTTACCGACAAGTCCTTGAAAGGCGATGAAAGCTTCAAGGTGGAGAAATGGCTATGGGATTTCGGCGACGGCCAGACCTATGTGGCCACCGAGGAGCAACAGGGGCCTCTGCCGTATGCCTATGCTGACGACGGATGCTATGAAGTGTCGTTGAAACTTGAATCCGAACATTTTGGCTATTTAGGAAAATACACGAAGACAATCCACGTCGGAGATGACGACGATGACGATGATCCGCCGACGAAACCACCGACGAAACCACCGAAAACAACCAAAGGCGGCGTTCCCATGAACTCCGTCGATCCGAATGAAATTTCGGGCATGATCGGTCTGGGCGACTCGGGGACGCAGCGGTTCGTGAAGCCTGGCGAATGGCTGGACTACACGGTGTATTTTGAAAACAAATCGACGGCGGCGGTTCCCGCTCAGGAGGTCACCGTGACGCATCAGTTGTCCAAGTGGCTGGACTGGAGTTCGTTGGAACTTGGCGAAATCGCCTTCAACAATCAAATCCAACTTGAACTGAAGGGCAAGGCGCGCGGAACGGCGACAGTCCCGCAGAACGACACGAACTATCATGTCCAGATGACGGCCGCGACCGACGAGACGACGGGCGGCTTCACGCTCTACCTGCGCAGCTACGACAAGACGCGGCAGGCCTACGGCTACTGGCCGGAAAGCGTCTATGCGGGCTTCCTGCCGCCGAACGACAGTACGCATCGCGGCGAAGGCCATGTGTCGTTCCGCGTGAAAGTGCGCGACGACGCGCCAGAAGGCGCGTTCATCAACGCGGAGGCGACGATTGTCTTCGACATGAACGAACCGATTACGACAGCTCCCGCATGGTTCAATTGGGTCACGACGGAAGAGAATCCCGTGGCGGATCCAACGACGCTGCGGTGGGATACGTCAGATGACGAAGACGGAACGACTTACGTCGTCAACTACTGGATGGGCGATCCCGATCCGACGGCGGAGGCCACGACGGTGACATTCAATTCCGACGTTTTGACGACAGGCAGTTTCCAACTGCCGGACGGCCTCGCTCTCGGAACCTACTACTGGAACGTGACGAAGACGAACGGCGATGAATCGTCTAAGACCTCCACGTGGAGTTTCGACTTGTTGCCGATTCATACGGTAACGGTCATCAACGGCGCGGGAAGCGGAACATATAAGCAACAGACGGTCGTGACAGCGACGGCGACAGGCATGGACGGCCGGATCTTCACCGGCTGGACGGCGGAGGGCATCGCGCTTTCGGACAGTGAACGTTATGCGACGGTGCTGGTGTTCGTCATGCCGGACAACGATGTCACGCTGACGGCGAACTATGATTTGCTGGAAGGGGAAATCCCTCTGTTGCCCGGCTGGAATCTGGTTGCGGCTCCCGGCAATCTAGACAGTAAAAACAATGCATTGGCATTCAGCGGATTGCAACCGTTTGTCTATGACGCGAAAACCAAGGCGTATATGGGCAAATCGTTCCCGTTGAACGGCGGTGAGGCGATGTGGATATACAGTCGCTCCGCCCGGAATGTCCCGCTGGCCTATGAAGACGAAGGCAGCGTGGTTGGCGGTTTGACGGACAAACGTGGCTGGCAGATGGTCGGTGTTGGCGGTGAAGAAGACGTCACATTGGATCATGTGCTTGCCGCGTGGGAGTGGTCGGCAGGAAAATGGAAGCCGTTGGAAATCAACGACGGAACAGTCTTGCTGAAGGCAGGCCGCGGGTATTTCATCTACAAGGAGTAAATGGCGGAGGCGTTTCGCCTCCGCCCGACGGCCTCCGCCCGACGGCTTCCGCCGTCGGCACTGGACAGAAATGGCGGAGGCGGGACATCCCCCCGCAGGTGATACCATCAACGGCGGGACGCCGTCGTTACAATGCATCCAGAATGCCTTTGATGT
>JAEEGG010014499.1_pt1 | contig 16682 bp, 9 predicted proteins | sample 9134161 | NCBI WGS metagenome assembly JAEEGG01 (sample SAMN16246543, study PRJNA631951) | gut metagenome | biome: gut microbiome; feature: rumen; material: CR-attached | host: Bos | place: Iran: Karaj | collected 2018-10 | reverse complement strand
ACATGTGATTTTCTTGTGATTTACTTTTGATTTCAACCACAAAATTACTGAAAATCAATAATATGTGCAACTTTTTATCCATTTATTTCGCTCTCTTTTCCCTCTTTTCTAATTCCGCCAACGGGTATGATTATTTCATAATATGGATGTTGTGAAACTATTAGCCCGCCTGAATTTACTTCAAGCGGGCTGAGTTCGTTTATGGCCAAATAGAATTTACTCTACAATAACCTTCTTCACTTCAACACTATTTCCATTGCTGATACGGACAAAGTATATACCCGTCTCGCTCAACTGGAGATGCTGCAAACCGTTCACCTCATTGAGACTGAGAATTTGCTGTCCCATGGCGTTGAAAACGTTGACTTGTGAAGTCTGGCGCAGTTCGATGGTAAAGTCACCATTTGAGGGATTGGGATAAATGGTAAAGGCATCTAATCCCGTCGAAGGATTGTATTCGTTCAAGTCGAGTACTACATTAGTAGGTGGTAGCACGATGTTATCCACCCAGACGCAGTCTTGACCACCTGTGGCACCGCCATCTTTTTCGTAGCTCCAAGTGAGGTGATGGCTACCTTCAGGAACCATGAAACTAATGTAAGTCCATCCGGTTTCGCCCGACCAACGGCCCATACGTTCGCCATCGACATAAAACACCAGGAAGTCGTAACCCGTCTCGGTGGAGGTCCTCACATAGAAACTGATCTCGTTGTCGCAAGCAAAGTCATAGTCGAGACTCATGTCGGCATGGCTGCTGTGACCCATCGATGTGGTGTGGGCGCAGTATTGTCCTAGGTAGGTTCCGTTGGTGACAATCTCCCAGCCACCTTCGCCCTCGAACTGCCAGTCGAACTGGCTGAAGTCACCCGTCTCGAAGTCTTCCATTTGACTGTCCACGTTGAGGAAATAGGAATCCGTGACGATGTAATTTCCTGAATAGGTGGCCAAAATGAGTTCAAAGGCTTGGGCGTTTCTGGTTTCTGCAATGCTTAGAGTGAAATCAACAGTGAAAGTGTCATCAACAGCCAAATCGCCAATGCTGAAGAAAGTCTGGTCGAAGATGATTTCTGGGGCGGAACAGAACACGCCAAAAACAGTGCTTGGGGCAAGGCTGTGGCCGGTGTTCTGGCCAATGAAATGCAGGGTGATGGTCTCGCCGCTGTCGGCATGGCCGTTGCTGTTGCCTTCTACTTCCTCCAAGATGGTAGCGATAGGCCCGAAGTCGGGGGCGTTGAGGGTCATATCGAATTGGCTCACCCAGGTCTCGTTGTCGTTGATGCAGGTCAGAGTGAAGGTGACTACAGTTTGGTCGGGCACATCGTCGCTAACGGTGATGGCAAAGGCATTGTCGAGGCTAACGTTAGCATAGGAGTCTACTGTTCCAACCGTAGCAGAACCTTGCGTAACAGTGATATACGGTGCGTCACAACTCAAGGTGGCGGTGACGTTGTTGGCCGAAAGGTTGCCAACATTGCGGAAGCCAACGTTAAGGCTTTGGCTTTCGTTGAAGTCCACTTGACCGTCGGGATCGTTGAGGGTGTAGCTGTCGAAAAGCACATGGGCACAATTGTCGTTGTCGAAATGCAATTCAAGGTGCTGCGGCCAACCATTCATGCCCGTGACATAGAGGTCGAGGACATCGTTGTTGTTGACGGCGGCAAAACAGAGTTCTGACTCGCCATTGGCATCGGTGGAAGCCAAAGCAATCAGTTCATCTCCCTTGAAAAGTCGGCATTCGAAGTTGTAAACACCATTGCCATTTTCATCCTTCACCGTGACGGGGATGCGGTTGGTACCCACAGGAAGTGTGGTCGTGCAGTCGATGTCGGGTGTAAAAGGCTCGTCGAACCAAGCACTGAGGCCAACATCACCCAAGGCATTGAGGGCATAGAAAGTCCAACGCAGTACGCCAATCTCGCCATCCATGGTGATGAAAGGCGAGGTCTGTATCTTACTTTCTTTCAAGGCTTCGCCGAGACCAGCCATGCGTTCGTGGCAGTAGGCATCGATAAGCTCACGGTGGTAATGGTTAGAAGGGCCATCGCCTAACTGGTTATACCAGCCATAGCGCGAGTTGCCGATGGCGGCCACGGCGCCAGTTTCGTTCACGACCATGCGTTCCAAGATACAGTCGTCGGCAAAGTCGCCACAGATGCAGCCTTGGCTCTTGAAGATGAAGTAGTTGTGGTCAGTACCATTGGCGCCATAGAATAGGCTCGGCGTGATGTCCCAGTTGCTCCAGCCCGACACATAACTCGTGTTGGCATGGCCGAAGTGGTTCACGAATTGTATACCATCGTTGATGGCAGCAGCCAGTTCGTCTGGGTCCCAACTGTGGGATGGCGTTTCATAGATACGCACAAAATCATAGTCTTCAGGGTATCCATATGTCGTATAGCCGTTGAAGTTGCACTCACCAACGAGACGCTCTAGGTCGTTGCTGGCATATACGCCATCGCCGAGGTGCTCGCCAGCTAGGATGGGTCTACGGAATTCGCCTAAGACAGGCGAAGTCATATAGCTGAATGACTTGGAGAGTATGGTCTCCAGTTGGTTGGCATTGGTGAAAGGCAGACGTGCGATGGACAATTCGGGCAATAGGTCGTCTTCTCCGATTTCGCCCCATTTGTTGTCGCCGTCGTCATTCAAGGTGCCATCGAGGCAGGCATAGTAGCTGTCGGAAGGCACGTTGTCGTCGTAGCCTTCTTGGGCGTGACACCAAAGGCTACGATAGGGGACCAAGTTGACATCGCCGCCGAGGAGTACCATGGAGATACCGTTTTTCTCGTATTCGTCGATGATGTAGTTACGGATCTTTTCCTTGTTATCGCGACCTTGCATTTCAGCGTAAATGTCTTGGGTGGTGGCAACACGGACGCGTATGCCGCGACCAGCATAAAGGGCCACATAATCTGAGAAGTTCTCCACATAGTTTTGTGGTGTGATGAGGAGCATCTCGTATTCCGGCAAGGCACCGTCGCGGCGGGCATAGCTATCAAGCATCTCGGCATTTTGCGCCAAGCGGTTGATGCTGTTTCTCGTTTCGGGACGTAGCCAGAGTTTGCGGCTGTGGTCGGCACGAGAGGCCTGATATTCCACTGTGACCGTCACGGTCTGGGCATAACTGACCTGACCTGAGGCAGGTTTGTATTTCACAGGAGTGAAGCCTCCGAAAGCAAACGACACGCCGTTAAGCACTTGCGTGTTGACGGTGTTGAAGTCTTTATTGGGATAGGCCTCGTTGGAGCGGTATAATGCCTCGTTTTTCTCAAAAGCCATCGGGCTGTCATCCGAAATGGGGCGCGACCTTTGCGCAGGGATGAGGTTATATTGGCCTTCCAGTTCCACAAAGTTGCTCAAAACCACATGGATGGCGGAGGCTTCTGTGTTGGGCGGCAGCATCAGGCTGATGCTTTGCCAAGGTAGTTGTGGCTCGCCGAAGGTGCCGTTTTGGATGGATTGCTCAAACGAAAGCGTTTGGTATTCAACGACTTGTTGAACGGTGGGCTTCCCGAAATGATAAGTGTGTGTGATGTTTTGCGCCGAGACAATGATGCTAACGGCAAGCAATAAAAAGGTTAAAGAAAGCTTTTTCATATAGATTTCAATATTGAGTCGCAAAAGTAAGCAGAAATTAGTTAAGGGGTAAGGACTTTGTTGTAAAATCTCACTCATTAGGATTGCCCAACACATCATGCACTTTCCAAGATTGTGCTTTTATTTTGTAGGAGGCCATGCAACGGATGTCAGTGACAGAAGCCCCAAACAACACTTGATAATTGCCCGCTGCGGTTTCCCATGCAGAATGTTCCTCATTGAAAGAAGCTAAATCGTATGCGCTGACCTTCATCGTTAAAGTCTCGGACTCGCCTGGTGCCAATAGTTTGGTTTTGGCAAAGGCCTTCAACTCGCGGGAGGGTTTCTCAAGACCGCCAGATGGTGCGGACACATAGAGTTCAACGACTTCGCGGCCTGCCACTTTGCCTGTGTTGGTTACCGTAATTGTGGCAACAAAACCATCCTTGTCGGCTTTAACCTTGGGTTTTGAATAACTGAATGTGGTATAGCTCAAGCCATAGCCGAAGGGGTAGGAGACCTCCACATTGTTGGTCTGGAAATAGCGATAACCCACCCAGATGCCTTCGGCATAGTCGGTGTAGTCGACATTTGGGCGTTCGCCTTTTCTGCCTTTGGTCATGTCCCAATAATAGGGGAAGTTTTGGGATGACGGCATGTCCATATAGTTGATGGGAAAGGTCATGGGGAGCTTGCCTGAAGGATTTACTTTGCCCCTCAAAATGTCGGCCACGGCATGGGCGCCTTCTTGTCCAGGTGCCCAAGGCAACACGATGGCATCGACCAGATGTTTCCAAGATGCGGTCTCAATGACGCCGACGATGTTGAGCACAACGACGACATTCTTTCCTGCTTTATGGTAGCTCATGCTGATGCTTTGAAGCAGTTCTCGCTCGATGGAGGTAAGTTCGAAGTCGTCTTTCACGGCACGGTCGGCTCCTTCGCCTGCAATTCTTCCCAAGACCACTACGGCAACATCGTTGTCTTTGGCCTGACGTTCAATGGCTTTCACTGAAACTATTGGCTCGGGGCGGTGCCGTTTGTCAATGGCACTGCCTTCCATCTTTTCCGTTGCTGACTGTGTTGCATAGCACGTGCGGTAGAATTCGGCCAGGTTTTCATCCAAGGTAAAGCCCGCTTCGGTCATGGCTTCCTGCATATTGGCGACATGTGCTGTGTTTACTTCACCCGAGCCCGTCCCGATGCCAAAGAAGTCAACAGAGGTGATGCCATAGAGTGCAACTTTTTCGCTGCCTTTCAGCGGCAAAGTGTTGTTTTCATTGCGCAGCAGAATAATGGATTCCTCGGCAGCTTTACGCGCCACAACCGCATGAGCTTTCAAATCGGGCTTGTTGGAGAATTTGTAGCCCTTGAAATGCGGAGTCTTGACAATGTATTGTAGCATCCGACGCACATTGCGGTCAAGCTCCTCTTGGCTGATGGTGCCCTCGTTGACGGCAGCCAAAAGGCGGTCAATCTCTACTTGTCGGCCAGGTTCCATCAAGTCGTTGCCAGCTTTTGCGGATTTCACCGTTCCGTCTTTGACACCCCAGTCGGTCATCACGATGCCGTCGAAGCCCCACTCGTCGCGGAGGACAGTAGTCAGCAGGCCGTGTTTCTGTTGGGTGTATTCGCCGTTGAGCTTGTTGTACGACGACATCACCGTCCAAGGTTTCCCTTCCTTGATGGCAATCTCGAAGTTTTTCAGATAGAGCTCCCTCAAAGCGCGGTTGCTTATGCGCGCATCGTTTTCCAAGCGGTTAATCTCTTGGTTGTTGGCCGCGAAATGTTTGACCGATGTGCCTACACCGTTTTTCTGTATGCCACGAACGTATGCCGCAGCCATCTTGCCCGAGAGCAGCGGGTCTTCGGAATAGTACTCGAAGTTGCGCCCACAGAGCGGGTTACGGTGGAGGTTCATGCCTGGGGCGAGCAGCACATCGACACCGTATTCCAGCACTTCATTACCCATGGCTGTGGTAACGGTTTCCACAAGTTCAGGGTTCCATGAGCTGGCGAGGAGCGTGCTAGTGGGGAAACCCGTGCAATAGAAGGTCTGGTCAATGCCTTCACGTGTTGGTTTGATTCGAAGTCCTGCAGGACCATCGGCAAGTACCGTCATGGGAATGCCGAGACGCTCGATTTCACGGGTATAGCCTGCGGCGCCAGGCACCAACGAGCCAGGACCGCCCACCAAAAGGGTGACTTTCTCCTCAATGGTCATCGCGTTCAATATTTCTTCGACGTTGTCTTCACGAAGTGTGAGTGTCTGTTGGATGGTTTGAGCATAGGAAGACAAGCCCCATGCAAAGCAAAGCAGAATAGTGAAACATGTTTTTTTCATAGCGAATGAATTAATTTGGGTACAAAAATAAAAAAAACTCGCCGAGATTTTTTCTTTTTTCTACTTTTGCCCTTTAAAACTGCAAAATATGAACAAGATTAGAGCTGCCGTAGTAGGTTACGGCAATGTGGGCCGCTTCGCACTCGAAGCTTTGGAAGCCGCCCCCGACTTCGAAGTGGCGGGCATCGTCCGTCGCAATGCTAACAAAACTATTGAACTCTCTCAATACGAGGTTGTTAAAGACATCAAGGAACTGAAGAACGTGGATGTGGCCATCTTGGCATGCCCCACGCGCAGCTGTCCCGAATACGCCAAACAGATTCTGCCTTTGGGTATCAATACTGTGGATTCCTTCGACATTCACACCTCCATCGTGGACTATCGACGTGAATTGATGCCTATTAATAAGGAAACGAAAACCGTCAGCGTCATTGCAGCTGGCTGGGACCCGGGTTCGGATTCCATCGTCCGCACTTTGATGCAAAGCCTTGCGCCTAAAGGCTTGTCGTACACCAACTTTGGTCCAGGTATGTCAATGGGTCACAGCGTTTGTGTGCGCTCCAAAAAAGGTGTGAAGAATGCCTTATCAGTAACCATTCCTTTGGGCGAAGGCATCCATCGTCGCATGGTCTATGTGGAACTCGAAGATGGCGTGACTTTAGAACAAGTGACCAAAGACATCAAGGCTGACCCGTATTTCGCCAACGACGAAACCCATGTGTTTGCCGTCGACAGCGTAGATGCCGTCCGCGACATGGGCCATGGTGTGAACTTGGTGCGCAAAGGCGTATCGGGCAAGACCCAAAACCAGCGCATGGAATTCAACATGAGCATCAACAACCCAGCTTTGACGGGTCAGGTGCTGGTCAACGTGGCCCGCGCCACGATGCGCCTGCAACCTGGTTGCTACACGATGGTGGAAATCCCTGTCATCGACATGCTCCCTGGAGAGCGCGAGGAACTGATTGCTCATTTAGTGTGACTTATGGGATTTGCTTCGCAAAGAAATCTGTCAAAAATATGAAAAATAATCTAATAAAAATCTGAATATGAATATTTTGAATAAGATTTTTGATCGATTTCATGTCCACAGGACAATCCTAATACTATTTGTTGTATTGGTTGTTTGTTCATGCAACAAGAAGCAAGACAAGGTTGAGGCTTTGTTGTCACAAATGACCATAGAGGAAAAATGCGGCCAGCTATCTTGTCCCATAAGTTTCAATTTCTACGGTAAAGATGGCGATTCGCTTTGGTTTGCTACTGATTTCATTGGAATGATGGACACTATGCCGCTCGGCTCCTGTTGGGCGGTACTTCGTGCCGATCCTTGGTCAAGGAAGACGGTGGAAACGGGTCTGCATCCACGCGAGTCGGCAAGGCTGCTGAACAAAATGCAACGTTATGCGGTGGAAAACACGCGACTTGGCATCCCGATACTGTTTTGCGAGGAAACGCCTCATGGGCACATGGCTGTGGGTACGACTGTCTTCCCGACAGGTATCGGCCAGGCAAGTACTTGGAATCCTGCCTTGCTCGAACAGATGGGCGAAGTGATGGGGAAAGAGGTGCGCCTTCAAGGCGCACAAATCGGCTATGGCCCCGTCCTCGACATCGCCCGCGACCCGCGTTGGTCAAGGGTGGAGGAAACCATGGGCGAAGACCCGTATCTTTCGGGCGTTTTAGGTGCTGCGGTAGTGAAAGGAATGCAAAAAAATGTTTGCGCCACCTTGAAGCATTTAGCCGCCTACGGCATCCCGCAAGGCGGACACAATGCCGCCACTGCAGAGGTTGGACAAAACCGCTTAATGACAGATTACTTGCCTTCCTTTGAAAAAGCCATTTGCGAAGGCGGTGCCATGACCGTGATGACTTCCTACAACACCATCGACGGTGTGCCATGCTCGGCGAATCAATGGCTGCTTCAAGAGGTGTTGCGCAATTCGTGGAACTTCAAAGGTGTCGTTTTCTCCGATCTAAATGCCGTCAACGCCATTTATGCCACGCAACATGTGGCCGCCGACCCAGCCGAAGCCGCTGCCATGGCTTTGAAAGCGGGTGTCGATATTGACTTGGGCGGTTACAACTATGGTGGCTTCTTGAAAGAGGCCTTGCAGCGAGGTCTCGTCACCGAAGCCGACATCGACCGTGCCGTGCGTCATGTCCTTCAACTGAAATTCGATTTGGAATTGTTTGAAAACCCATACGTTGACGAGGCTTTGGCAGAGGCAGGAGTGGGCACAATAGAAAACGCCCAATTGGCCAAGCAAGTGGCATTGGAATCCGCCGTTTTGCTGAAAAACGACGGCGTTTTGCCTTTTGGCAAAAACATCAAAAAGGTGGCTGTCATTGGACCGAATGCCGACAATATGTACAACCAACTGGGTGACTACACCGCACCCCAAGCCCCTGATCGCATCGTGACCATGCTCGAAGGCATCCAAGAAAAGGACAGGGCAGAGGTGATCTACGCCAAAGGCTGTGCCGTGCGCGATGAGAACGATGCCAATGTTGACGAGGCGGTGAAAGTTGCCAAAGCCGCTGATGTGGTGGTGTTGGTGGTAGGCGGTTCTTCTGCCCGCGACTTCAAGACAAGCTACGAGGAAACGGGTGCTGCCATCGTTAACGAGTCCATTTCCGACATGGACTGCGGTGAGGGTTACGATCGCTCAACTTTGAGGCTTTTGGGCAAGCAAGAGGAACTGATGCAGCGCATCTACGCGACGGGTAAGCCCGTTGTGACGGTCTACATCCAAGGCCGTCCTTTGGACATGAACCTTGCTGCTGAAAAGTCAAACGCTCTGCTGACGATGTGGTATCCTGGCATGGAAGGCGGTTCTGCCTTGGCCGACATCCTTTGGGGCGAATACAACCCCGCTGGCCGTCTACCTATCTCTGTGCCGCGCTCGGTGGGACAAATACCCGTCTATTATTCCCAACCGCAAACGGGAGATTATGTTGAGGAAACCTCCAAGCCTTTGTTCCCCTTCGGCTATGGTTTGAGTTATACCCAGTTCGAATACAGCGATTTGAAGGTAGAAGTCTTGTCGGACATGTCATCCCAGCAGAGGCTTGTGGGTGAGCGGGGATTTATGGCCGACACTATATTAAGAGTCTCTTGCCAAGTCAAAAACATTGGTCTATGTGATGGCGACGAAGTCGTCCAACTCTATGTCCGTGACGAGGTGGCCTCTATCGCGCCTGCCTCCAAACTCTTGAAAGGTTTCCAAAGAGTGCATATTAATAAAGGTGAGACAAAACAGGTCACTTTCTACCTCACCGAACGCGATTTGGCAGTGTATTCCAAGGAAAAAGTCTGGCACATTGAGCCTGGCGAATTCACTATTATGGTAGGTGGAAGTTCAGAAAACAATAGGCTTTCAGTGTCTTTATAATTTCTTTGTAAAGATTATTGCCCTTGTCGTTATTTGGAATAATTATAAATTTTCTTGATTATTTTTTTTTCATCGTGTATTACAATTAAATCTCTATTTTTGCCATGATTATGATAAAATGAGTATTATTAGAAACTAAACTAAAATATAAAATGAAAAGATATTCAATTGTCACAATTATTGCAATAATCGCGATGTTTACTTCATGTAAACCAGAAAATGATGATTATTACATTAACCAGGTAAATGATAATCAACCTACTTCAATTATGGAGTATTTTGATTTTTACAAAACACAATGTGATGCAGAGTTTATGATGCAAAGTACTAAAAGTACCTATTCTGAACCTTCATTTAGTGCCATGGCAAGCATAAAAGGAAATCAATTCCCAAAAGGCCTTTGCGTTGATGGGCAAAACGCGCTGAGGTCACAGGATTATTACTATTCCAAATCAGCTGATAAAAGTTTTTCCAATTTCCATAATAATGACTTTATAATTGATCCTAAAAATTTGTATGGCAGACAATTCCAAATTAGCAATTTGGTCAATGATGTTTCATTAAAGTCTTTACACGAACTGGGTGACACTACAATTTGCTTTCCGCAACTTATCAGTGTTCATTTTGAGAATCTTCAAGATGGTAAAGTCGTCGCTGGTTCAAAAATAGTTTGGAATATTGATGCCAACAATGAGAATGGAATTGTAATTGCAGCTGAATACGTTCCTTTGTCGCAAAGCGATTCAGATATCGCATCCGAAAACCCCGATCATCTTATTTTTGGTACAACAGTTGCAGATAATGGGTCCTATACTGTTACCTCAAGCGATTTATCTTATTTTCCAACTGGGGCATATGTCCATATTTACGTTGGTAGAGCGGCTTGCGAAACCGTTGTTGGCCCTAACAATTATTTGTATAAGATATCAGCGTATACGTTGTTCGTTGATGGCCTGATAATTAACGGATAATTATCTATGGCTCGAAACTTTTTAAAAGAGACTTCAGTTCTGCTGGGGTTCTCTTTTTTATTATTCATTTCTTGGAATTATTATGGACTACTAATCGTTTTGGCATTGTGTTTTTTTTATTGTTGTATTGCGCGTGTTTTGGATCGCAATTTTTGGTTTTTTATTGGGCAAGAGACAATATCTAAATATTGTTAGAATACGAGCGATCGAATTTCGTCGTAATATTATTAAGTATTCTAATAAAGGATTCTCTGCGGTGATAGATGAAAAAGGAGAAATCGTACAAAAAATAGACAAAGTATTCCAGAATGTTGAGGCTAAAAGAATAAATAGGCCTTCTTTTTATTGTAAATTATTGAATTTTGCTTTCAAAGAATAATAGGATTCTTCTGCTCTTAATTAGCTTACTTTCACATTCACAATCCCGTTCCTGTCGCACCGTACCACCACGCGTTTGTACTCGGTCTTTCCCTCGTAGACGCATTGGATGACGAAAGTAATATGGTAAACTTTCTTTCCTTCGATGGGTTTGTATTCTTCGTCCTCCCAAGTGCCCGAGAGCGGGAAACTCGGATTGTCCATCTTGCGCGTATATTCCGTGATGTTGTAACGAAGGATGTCGTTGATGCCCCTGAGTGGATAAGGGCTGGCCTTGGCCAATTCGGCAGGCCAAAGCTGGACTTTCTTGCGGTAAAGTAACACCTTTTCGTCCTTGCCGCTCACTTCGGTGAAGAGAGGATTACGGCTGCGTAGTTTCATCACCTCGGGCAGTATCTTGTCGCTGTCGATGAAGTCGACACTGTCCTTGCTCCAGCCAATGTATCTTTCTTTGACGCGGAAGTCAGTGCGGGTGTCAAACACCTTGCTGCTGACACGACGTGCGAAAATAAGGCGTAGCCAGTCTTTTAGCCTGTCCTTAAACATATAGCTGATTACCAATGCGATAAGGAAAGGTAGAGTGAAGTTGCCGTATCGTTGCTGGAAGAAAAACGACGACAAAGTGGCCACCACCATGGCAGCACCTGCGGCAAGACTGTAGAGGATTTGTTCAACTAAGAAGGTGTTCTTTCGCTTGGTGGCGTTAAGGTAAAGGTCGCTCTCGGTGAATTTTTTAAGGAGGCTGGCTCGGAAGACGAAGTCTTCGTTGCCTTTGGGCTCGTCCACTTTTACGCAGAGGTAGCCCTGTTTTTCCCTATAAGCCCTTTCTTCAAAGAGCACTTCTTTGAACCGTGCTTCAAGTTGCTGATATTCATCGGGATGCTTCAACCGAATGTTGTCGCGGAGTCGGTAGGCGTATTTCTCTAAGACATTGCTCAAAAATTCATCGCCGTAGGCAAATACTTGCCTTATCCTATCCGAAGCGTTTTTCTCATCCAGCTGACCAAGAAGATGGCGATAGCGTCCTAATATCTTGCAGCCGTCTATCAAATAATGTTGGCATTGTTCTCGACGGTTGGGCATGTCTGCCTCATGGGTGAGGACAAAGCAGCCATCACGGAAGGCACTCTTTGCAATGGCACAATACATCCTGATGGCATGTGTGAGGTCTTGCGTGTCATCGGGAGCGATGTCCAGGTCGTTGAAGTTGGTGATGAGCGCTTGGTTGGGAAGCAATTGCTCGTCGTTAGCCAATTCATGCAAACTATAGGACGGGGTGATAAGGCGCACACCCGACTTGAGGTCGCGGTAGAAGTCGTCTTTGCTGTACTTTGCCGCGTTGATGTCGAGGCTGTTAGGGACAAAAATCCACGTGTTCATCACATAGTCGGCGTATTTCGTTGGACGTTCCGCTTGATGTGTATTGAACCCTACCTTGAACTCCAAGGTGAACTTGTCGTGGACTTTTGTCTCTAAGTCAATCATTGTTGTGCATTTCTGTATTGTTCATCAAGATTGAAGCCTTCTGGATGCTTGGCTTTGATGTCTTTGTAGTAGTCCCAAATCTCGGCCAAGTCTTTGTCGTAATCGCCAGTGGGATAGAAGATTCGTTCTATGCCACAATACCGTTTCTTGTAGTCGATGAAGCCAAGAACGATGGGTACATTGGCACCTTGAGCGATGACATAGAAGCCTTTTTTCCAATGCTTTACGGCTTTTCGGGTGCCTTCAGGACAAATCACGAGTTGTGTGTCTTTGTTTTGGCTGAACATGTCAACCATCTGCTCCACAAGGTGGTTCTGATGCCCACGATTGACCGGAATGCCGCCGACTTTCTTCAAAAGCCAGCTAATGCCAGGCTTGAAGAACTCTTGCTTGATCATCACCTTGAACTTGATGCCGTAGTACCAATAATAGGCCAAGCCGACAAAGAAATCCTCGATGGCGGTATGCGGTGCCATGATGCAGACGGCATTGCCAAGGTCCTTTGGGGCCTCGTTGACGGTCTTCCAACCGCCAAGGCGAAGCCCCAATTTACCTATTTGTTTTTTTATACCCATGATTACCAAATGGTTGCTCTCTCTTCAGGAGCGATGTACATATTGGTTCCTTCGGGAATGTCGAAAGCCTCGTAGAAGTGCGGCATCGAGCCGAGGGTACGGTTGACGCGAGCCTCGGCAGGTGAGTGCACGTCGGTCTTCACTTGGCGTTCGATGTACTTGTCGCGCGAGTTGTTGCGCCAGATAGTGCCATAGCTGATGAAGAAACGCTGGGCAGGCGTATAGCCGTCGATACTTTGGTTGGCCTTGGCCTCATCGGTCATCTGGTAAGCATCCCATGCAACATTAAGACCACCGAGGTCAGCGATGTTCTCACCGAGGGTGAGTTGACCGTTGATTTGATAACCTCTCACATTGAATTCGTCGAAGAGCTTCACAAGTTGTTGGGTGCGTTCGGCAAACTTGGCAGCATCTTCTTCGGTCCACCAGTTGTTGAGGTTGCCCTTCTCGTCGTACTTGCAGCCTTGGTCGTCGAAGCCGTGTGTCATTTCGTGGCCAATCACCACACCGATGCCACCGTAGTTGACGGCGTCGTCAGCATCCATGTTGAAGAAGGGAGGTTGAAGGATGGCGGCGGGGAACACGATTTCGTTCATCTCGGGGCTGTAGTAGGCGTTGACAGTCTGCGGGGTCATGAACCACTCTTCCTTGTCGACAGGCTTGCCGATTTTGGCCATTTCCCTCTCGTTCTCGAAACGGATGGCGCGGTGCACATTCTCGAAATACGAATCAGGTGTGACTTCATACTTGCTGTAATCCTTCCACTTGTCGGGATAACCGATTTTCACGTTGAAGGCATCGAGTTTGACGAGAGCCTTGGCTTTGGTTTCTTCGCTCATCCAGTCGAGGTTCTTGATGCGCTCACCCAAGGCAATACGAAGGTTGCCAACGAGGTTCATCATGCGCTCTTTGGCCTCGGCAGGGAAGTGCTTTTCCACATAGAGTTGACCGATGGCTTCGCCCAGACAACCCGAAGTGGCGTCAAGGATGCGGCGCCAGCGGGGCTGCTGCACTTCCTGACCGTAGAGGTAGTTGCCATAGAAGCTGAAGTTCTCAGCATCGAGGTCGCTGCTCAACATGGAGGCGCTGCCGTGGATGACCTTCCAACGCAGGTAGTCCTTAAGGGTGTTGAGGTCGGTGTTGAGGATGATTTTGTCCATAGCGGCCATGAAGTCGGGCATACCCACGTTAAGGCTTTCGATCATCGGGGCACCAGCGTACTTGAAATAGGTGTTCCAATCGAAATTGGGCGTCGTTTTCTGCAATTCGACAAGCGTTCTCATGTTGTAGGTCTTGTCGGGGTCGCGGCGTTCCACGCGGGTCATCGAGTTGGTGGCTAGTTTGGTCTCAAGGGCCAGGATGCGCTTGGCCTTGTCGGCAGCGGCTTCCGGTTCGGTGCCGGTGAGTTCAAACATCTTCGCGACATGTTCGACGTATTTGTCGCGCATCTCTTGCGACTCTTCAACGAGATAGTCGTCGCGGTCGGTCAGGCTCAAGCCACCTTGATAGAGGTGCATGATAACCATTTCGGCATTCTTCGGGTCGGGGCTACCGCCTGCTCCAAAGAATCCGCCGATGCCGTCGCTGTGGAGCTTGCCTAAAAGCTCAGCAAGTTGGGTCTTGTCGTTAAGGTTGTCGATCATCTCGAAATAGGGCTTCAGCTCGCTGTAGCCGCGCTCGTCGATGGCGACGGTGTCCATGCCAGCGTTGTAGAAGTCACGGATTTTCTGGGCCACGCTGCCTTGTTGTGCGGTGGTGTCTTGTGAGACCTCATCGATGATGTCTTGGATGAGAAGCTCGTTGCGTTGGTCGATTTCCGTGAAGGCTCCGTATGTGGAGTATTCTTCCGGAATCGGGTTGTTTTTCAACCACTCGTTGTTGACGAAGCGGAAGAAATCCTCAGCCGGGTTGATTTCGGTGTCCATGTTGCTCAGCTCGATGGCGGGAACAACTTCTTTCTTGGGTTCAGGTGTTTCGGCTGTCTTTTGTCCACAGCCAGCTGCCACTGTACAAATAATCGTCATGGCTACAATGTGTTTTTTCTTCATTACTATTTATTTAAAGATTTAAGATTCAATGATTTAAAAATGAGATTCCCTACGGGAATGGAGAATAGTGTTGTGTGTATACACGGCGGCATAACCAAGTTAAAGGAGGTTTGGTGCCCAAAGCCGCCGTATTGAATAATAATGACAATACGCCATTCCCGCAGGGAATCTTCAACCTTTCCATTATAAATCTCCTTCTAGTTTTAGTTCCGTCTGCAATGTCCTCAAATAAGGCCGCTCTTCCACCATCTTTTCAAACTTATCTTTGTCGGTATAGGCCTCGATTTCGGCGGGACGCTCCATCACCTCGGGCTTGAGTTGGTATTGGTTGTTGTGCAGGCTTTGTTTCAGATGGTGTTTCAAGGCGCTCATGCCTTCTGTGTCGTGCTCAAAGAGCAGGTTGTCGACGCTGAAATGGATTTCGGAGGTGCCTATTAATTTAGGCGTGTATTTTCCTAAAGCCGCCGCAAAATTGGGTGAGACGTTCTTGTAACGGTTGACAAAATCAGCCCAAGCCGCAGTGAGTTGCTCCTGTGTGAAAGGAGTGTTCCAAGTTTCTTCTTTTTCTTCAGACTTCTTCTCGGCTTGCTGCATCGCCTTGTTGATGCTTATGCTGCTTGTCGTTCCGCGGGGACGGACGATAGGCGCAGCGGACGTTGCGGTCGTTGAGCCTGTCGAAACGGGAGCGGCTTGTGGTTGGATTGTTGGCTGTTGAACTGTTGGATTGTTGGGTTGAGGTTGATTTGGCTTGTTGGTCGGCCCTTCGACAGGCTCAGGGACCTTAGCGGTAACCACGGGCTCGGAGACCTTTGCAGTAGCGGACGTTGAGCCCGTCGAAACGCCGCTAGGTACGGTAGGGTTTACGTTTTGCGCAGGTCTATTCTGCGGCATCTGCACAGGCTGTGCTTGTGTCGTAGGTAGATTCAAGGCTTGGCTGCACAAGGCGCACATCTTCAACAAGGCAATCTCCAAATGCAAACGCTTATTATTGGCGGCACGATAGTCGATGTCGCACTTGTTGTTGATTTCCAAGGCTTTAATCAGGAAGGGTAGGGGACAGGTTTGCGATTGAGACAGATACCTTTGCTTCAATTGCTCACTTACTTCCAAAAGCTGTACCGTAGAAGGGTCTTTGCAAACCAAAAGGCTTCTCAGATGGTTACCCATGCCGCTGACAAAATGCTGAGGCTCAAAGCCTTTGCTGATGATGTCATTGAGAATGAGCAGGATGTCGCTCGTGTTGCCATGAAGGATATGGTCGACGATTTGGAAATAATAGTCGTAATCCAACACATTCAGGTTGTCGATGACATCCTTGTAGGTGATGTTCTTGCCGGAGAAACTGACCATTTGGTCAAAGATGGAGAGTGCATCACGCAAGGCGCCATCGGCTTTTTGGGCGATGATGTTCAAGGCTTCAGGCTCGGCACTAACACCTTCGCTTTGGGCGACAAAAGCCAAATGCTTGGCAATATCATCCACAGTAATTCGTTTAAAGTCAAAGATTTGACAGCGTGAAAGGATGGTCGGGATGATTTTGTGTTTCTCCGTGGTGGCCAAGATGAACTTGGCATACGCAGGCGGCTCTTCCAAGGTCTTTAGGAAAGCGTTGAAAGCTGCCGCCGACAGCATGTGAACCTCGTCGATGATGTAAACCTTGTACTGCCCTATTTGCGGTGGAATTCTCACCTGATCGACCAGACTGCGGATGTCCTCCACCGAGTTGTTGGATGCAGCGTCCAATTCATAGATGTTGAACGAGGCATTGTTGTTGAAGGCGCGGCACGACTCGCATTCGTTGCAGGCCTCCATGTTCTCCGTGGGGTTGAGGCAGTTGATGGTCTTGGCCATGATACGGGCGCAGGTGGTCTTGCCCACGCCTCGCGGACCGCAAAACAGGAAAGCTTGCG
>JAEEGG010014492.1_pt1 | contig 16686 bp, 8 predicted proteins | sample 9134161 | NCBI WGS metagenome assembly JAEEGG01 (sample SAMN16246543, study PRJNA631951) | gut metagenome | biome: gut microbiome; feature: rumen; material: CR-attached | host: Bos | place: Iran: Karaj | collected 2018-10 | reverse complement strand
CGGTCAATGCACACGCTTCGACGGTGTACAACCGGACCAAAGAGGCTGAAGTAAGCGAATCCGTCAAGAATATGGTGATGGGTGAGGCGCTGGTATGGAAGGCGTACGCTTATTTCTTCCTGGTCCGCTCCTTCGGTGAGGTACCGATCATCCATGATATTTCCAAGGCTATCGCCGACGGCAATTACAATGAACTGTACAAGGCTCCGAAAGAGGACGTGTACAACTATGTCGTGATGCTGCTGGACAAGGCGATGGAGCTCCTTCCCAAGAAGGTGGCCAACAAGGACGGCCGTATCGACTATTACAGCGCCGAGGCTCTCCTGGCGAAGGTTTATCTCCAGAAAGCCGGCGTCACCGGTACCCTGAACCAGGCTGACCTGGACAAGGCAGCCGGATATGCAAGGGATGTCATCGAGAACTCCGGCCGCATGCTTCTGGAAAACTACAGTGACGTTTTCCGGATGCAGAACAATAAGAATATCGAATGTCTCGTTTCATGGCATTGGGATGCTTCCGCACAGCCCTGGACCGCCCAGAACGCTTTCCAGTCCGACCTCGCCATGAACGGTTTCGACGAATTCGGAGACTGCTGGGGACAGTGGAACGGTCCGTCCATCGCCCTCCAGGACCAGTTCGGCGTAAGCGCTACGCAGGACCCGTCCCAGCGTAGCGACGTGGATACCCGCCGTAAGGCCACGATGATGCTGGCCGGAGACGTGTATGATTATTTCTGGAGCGCGCAAGGCGGTTTCGATTACCTCCGTTTCTTCTATGATGACAATTACGGCCCCAGCGGCTCCGCCAACGCTTCCGACAAGTCGATGAACAGTCCGACCGGTGCCGGTTGCGTCAAGTTCCTCTATGGCGATGGTGCCGATCACATGGCTGCCCTGGGCGTGTCTGCCGGCCGTATGGCCTATGGCCTCTCCACCCATATCCTCCGTCTGTCCGACGTCTACCTGGTGTATTGCGAATCCAAGCTTAACGGTCCCGGTTCCTCCACGAGTGACCCTCTGGCCCTCGATGTATACTTCCGCGTCCGCAAGCGCGCCATTCCGACCTTGACGGAGACACCTGCGTCCATTACGTTTGAGCAGGTGTGGAAAGAGCGCAACCTGGAACTCGCCCTCGAAGGCGACCGCTGGTACGACTATGTCCGTGTGGGCTACTACAATCCGGACTTTGTCGTTTCCGACATCCAGGGACAGCGCCGCAACAACTTCAATTCCGGCTCCAATACGACCAGCCTGAATGATGTGTACAAGGCATATTACGAGACTGGTGTCTGGAATGCCACCGGCATCAACTACAACGTCGACGAATTCCCGGCCCCGGGCCGCGACGCCATCCTGAACAAGGTGGCCGCCCTGCCGTTCCCGTCCGAGGATGTAGTGTACAATCCTCATCTGGAAGATCCGGCCCAGCCGTTCGACTTCGAAACCATTGAGTTCTAATCCCTTAACTGCAGAAGAAAATGAAATACAGAATAGCCAATTACCTGGCCGCTGCCCTTTCTCTCGTCCTGGGATTCACCGCTTGCGTAGATGAGCCGGACAAGTTCGTCCTTGCGGACGGCCTTCCGACCATCCATTATGTCCGTCCGATCGACGTCAACCAGAAGGATTCCCTCCTGACGGCCGCCTATATGGGCAATGGCATCTGCATCGTCGGCGAGAACCTCAAGAGCGTTTACAAACTGGTCTTCAATGACCAGGAAGCGGTCCTGAACAACAGTTACATCACGGATCATACCTTGCTGGTGGATGTCCCTAACACCATCCCGGCCGAGGTGTCCAACAAGATTTATTTCTACAATAAGGCGGGTGAATCCGTCGCCTATGACTTCCAAGTCCTGGTTCCCGGTCCGACCATCGTGTCGATGTCCAACGAGCATACCCCTCAGGGCGGTACCGCCATCCTGTACGGCGATTACTTCATCGATGACCCGAATGTCCCGCTGGCACTGACCATCGGCGACAAGCAGGCCCGGATCAAGGCTTTCACCAAGGGTTCCATCACCTTCGAAGTGCCTTCCGATGCCGTCGAGGCTGAGGTCAAGGTCACGACGATTTACGGCGAGGCCAAATCGATCTTCCGCTACATGGATACCCGCGGCATGCTCTTCAACTTCGATACGGATCCGCACCCGGGCAACCATGGCTGGCATGCGCAGATTATCGAGTCCGATGCGACTTCCCTGGATGGCAATTTCCTCCGTCTGGGCGATCCTGCCGTGACCATGTCCGCCGACGGCGGCTGGAACGACAACAACTTTTCCTTCGAGTATTGGCCGGGCGACTGGGATTCTCCGGTCAGCTATGCCGATTCCCCGCGCTTGACGGACTTCGTGGATTTCTCCAAGTGGGAAGACATGGCCCTCAAATTCGAGATGCTCATCCCGAGTTCCAATCCTTGGATGGCCGGTTCCATGCAGCTGATCGTGGGCGGTGTGGATAAGATTACGGACGGTGCGGCCGGTGCCGTGGATATTGACGGAAACATCACGGCCGGTGCCAACAACACCTTCTTCAACGGGACCAGCCTGCCTCGCGGTCTCTATACGCCCTGGTCTGCGACCGGTTCTTTCGACACGGCTGATCAGTGGGTGACCGTCACCATCCCTTACAGCAACTTTATCTACGGTTCCGACGGTACCATGGCCACGGGCCCGAGCCTCACTCCCGAAGATTTCACTTCGCTGACGATCTTCGTCTGGAGCGGCGGCTATCAGGGCACGGAGTGCAACCCGGTCATCAAGATCGACAACATCCGGGCCGTCCCTATCAAATAACCCTAGAGCGATATGAATATGAAAAAGATCATTTCCATTGCCATAGTGGCTTTCTCGGCCGCCCTGCTGCTCGGATCCTGTGCCCGGGAGCAATTGGACACCGACCAGTTTGTCACTGAAAAAGTCGCTCTCAACGTTTACGGCCCTCAGCCGGTCGTACGTGGCGGCGAACTCCGCTTCATCGGAAGCAACCTGGAGAAGGTTACCTCCATCGAGATTCCCGGCGTACCCGCCATCACGGACATCACCGTCGTCAAGTCGGGTGTTCCGAGCGAGATCCGCATCACGGTCCCGAAAGACGGACCCGAGCCGGGTTATGTGGTCCTGACGGCCTCTGACGGCACCAAGATCACGACGACTACGCAGATTTCTTACTCCGAGCCGATCTCCATCGACTCCTTCTCTCCTACTACGGCACTCCCGGGTGAGACCATTACCATCAAGGGTGACTACCTGAACCTCATCCATGAGGTGATTTTCACCAAGAACATGATCGTCTCCGAGAAAGACTTCACGGCTCACGACCGCTACACCATCAAGGTCGTCGTGCCCGAAGAGGCACAGACAGGCGTCCTCGGTCTGGGAACCATCGATGAGACGGCCATCGGCGAGATGGACGAGGCTGCTGCCGAAGCGCTCCTAAAGAGCCTGAACATCATCGAAACCGAAGAGGAACTGACTGTCAAGACGTCGACCGGCAAGGTAGTGAAAGACAGCTACAAGGCCGGTGAAACCGTCACCATTACCGGTTCTGACCTCCATCTTGCCAAGGCGGTCTTGCTGGAAGGCGCCACTGTTTCGGAATTCACCGTTTCCGGTGGAAAGCTGAACTTTGTGCTTCCTGCTACCGCTAAGGACGGTGAGGTCTCCCTGGAGATGGGTTCCGCCGTGACCGTTCCCGTCGGCTCGATCACGACCGTTGTCCCGACCGGACTGGCGGCCGCTCCTTCACCCGTCAAGAACGGTGCGGAACTGACCATCACCGGTAAGGACCTCGACCTGGTGACCGGCGTCGACCTTCAGAATGCAGGCGGCGTGGAATTCACCAACGAGGGTCAGATCGTCCTGACCGTGCCCGAGGCCGCCCAGACCGGCGATGCCGTCCTCCATATGGAGAATGGCAAGACTGTCACCGTAGCCTACACCCTCGTGGTGCCGACCGTGACCTCTTTCAGCGAGAATCCTGCTTCCGCCGGCTCCGCCATCACCGTCTATGGTACCGACCTGGATCTCGTCCGGTCCGTGACCTTCAGCGGCGGTATCAACGTGGATGTCGAGATCGAAGCGGATGCGTTCTCCGTGGCCGTCCCGACGGCAGCTGAGACCGGTGTCTTTGTGCTCAACCTCAAGAACGCCACTTCCGTCGAAACCATCGAACTGGCGATCGACAAGCCGGCCGGAGCCTACATCCCGGTCTTCCCCGAGGAAATGTATGCTCCCGGCCAGATGTTCATCGTCGACATCGAGAATCCGGAACACCTGACCGACGTGCAGGTGGACGGCACGAGCGTGACCTACATCCTGAACGGCAACACCCTGTACCTGTCCATTCCGGAAGAGGCCCGACGCGGCAGCCAGATCACCCTGGTTTCCGACAACGGTTCCGTGACCTACACCATGAACATCGATCCGGGTGATATCATTGAGACGACGCTCTGGACGGGATCCCTGGAGATTGCCGGATGGGCGAACAACGAGATGCGAGACAACCAGATATTCACGGGTATCGAGATGAAAGCCGGCCAGACAATCCGTTTCTACGGTACCTTTGCCGACTGGTGGTGCATCCAGATGTTTGATGGCCACTGGGGTGAGATGTCCACCGGTTACAACGATGAGAAACACCACATGGTCAGCGCCCGTGTCGTGCCTGAGGCCAAGGAGCAGGGATTCTTTGCTCTGACCCTCACGAACGACATGATTATGAAGCTCCAGACTTTCATTGACTGGGGTTATTGGGGCATCATCCAGGGTGAAGGCATCACGCTGACCAAGATTACCTACTACGAGGATAATTCCGACGGTACGGAAGTTTGGGCCGGACCGGTTGAGCTCACATGGAGCGATGGTGGCCGTGCAGCGGTCCCGATGGCAGCCTTCCAGGTCGCCAAGGCCGGTCAGAAACTCCGCTTGTTCTACACCCAGAAGGATCAGACCTGGGGTCAGGCCCAAGTCAATGACGGCGAATGGAAGGTCCTCGACATCTCCGCCTCCGGTATCCCGAACCCCATTGTCCCGACGGACATCTATGGCTGGTTCTCCGACGGCGTCCTTGACCGTTGCACCGAGATCACCCTTACCCAGGAACTGCTTGATCATATCCTCGCCCGTCCGACGGATTACGAAGGTGTGACCTGCGGTGTCATTATCCAGGGTTCCGATCTGATCTTCAATAAGATTACCATCAAGTAATCCTGTTTTTATTCCCGGAGGGAGTGACCCTCCCTCCGGGATTTTTATCTATTATGACCAAAACCTTCCGTTTTCTGGTCGTCCTTGCGACCGCCCTTCTGGTGCTCGGGTCCTGCGAAAAGGATCCTGTGACACCGCCGACGCCTGAGGATAATGCCCCCAAAGACCTGAGTCTCAGCGCTTCATCCTTTGATGTGGCGCAGGCTGGCGGCAACATATCCCTTACCGTAACGGCGCCTTCCCGTCCCAAACTCAGCGGAGTTCCGGACTGGATAGCCCTTACGGACGGGACATTCAAGGACTACAGGATCACATTCGGTCTGACTGCGGCTGCCAATGCGAGCTATGATGTCCGCGAGGCAGTCTTGACCGTGACGGCAGGGGCCTTGTCCAAGACAGTCACCGTCAAACAGGCCGCCCTTGAGCGGAAGGAAGTGGATAAGTCCAAGATTCCCACGGCCCCCGTCAATCCCAGCGCGACGGCCTCTGCCCGGAAGCTTTACTCGTTCCTGTTGGAGAACTATGGCGGGAAGACCTTGTCCGGCGTCCAGTCGGCGGCGTCCCATACCAACGATTTCGTGGATGCCGTGGCCGCCGCGACGGGAAAGCATCCCGCCCTGGCCGGATACGACTTCATCTTCCTGCAGTTCTCTCCGACCCCTGCGGGATGGAGCTGGAGGCAGGATTACACCGATATCTCAGCGCAGAAAGAGCATTGGAATGCGAATGGCGTCATCTCTTACATGTGGCACTGGAATGTGCCGGAAAGTGAGGAGGTGTATCGGGGAGGAGGCACGGACGGCTATGCCTTCTACATTTCCGGGAACAATGGTACGACCCCGTTTGATATCCGTGAGGCAGTGAAGGAAGGGACCTGGCAGCATGAGTGTATCTTGGCTGACATCGACGAGATTGCGGGGACCTTCAAGCAATTGCAGGAAGCGGGTATTCCCGTCTTGTTCCGTCCCTTGCATGAGGCTGCCGGGAATTATACGAAATACAATCCTGCCGGCGGAGCCTGGTTCTGGTGGGGCCGCTACGGCGCAGAGCCGTGCAAGGCGCTTTGGAACTTGCTCCGGGACCGTCTGGAGAAGCACCATGGCTTGAACAACCTGCTTTGGGTCTGGACCGTGGATGTGGTTCCCGGATTCGAAGCGGCGGCGAAAGAATGGTATCCGGGCGATGACAAGGTGGATATCGTCGGTGTCGACATTTATGAGAATAACACGGGTGTGAAAGGGACCCAGTTCGATTTCCTGCAGGAAGTGACCGGAGGAAAGAAGATCCTGACCGTCAGCGAATGCGGCAACATCCCGGATCCCGCCGCCAATATCGCGGCCGGGAATCCCTGGTCCTGGTTCATGGTCTGGAATTCTTCCGACGCTGCCGGCAATATTATCCTTACACCTCGCGACTGGAACCTTAACACCCTCGATTACTGGAAGAAAGTAATGACGGATGCGGCCGTCTATAACCGCGAAAATATGCCTTCCCTGAAATGAAACGCTTCTTACTGTTTTCGGCCACGCTGCTGGCCATCCTCTCCTGCGGAGAGAAACCGACGCCGGACAAACCTACGCCCGACATACCTTCCGGTCCGACCGCGATCAGCCTGAGCAAAAGTACATTCTCCGTTGCCCAGGCGGGGGAGACCCTGTCCCTGGATATTACGGCTCCCGCACGTCCGAAACTGACGGGCCTGCCGGCTTGGGTCAGTTATAAGGATGGCACTTTTAAAGACTATAAGATCAGCGTTGGGCTGACCGTGGCGGTCAATGATTCTTACGAGTCGCGTACGGCGACCGTTACCGTGAGTGCCACGGGTGCCTCGGACGTGACCTTCACGGTCACGCAGGAGGGGAAGACCGTCGTCCCGGATCCGACGCCCGGCACCAACCGGGCCTGGCAGATGGCCCGGAAACTCGCTCTGGGCTGGAATATGGGCAATCATATGGATGCCTTCTACAACGGGACCTGGGCCGGTGATAAATTCCTCTATCCCGATGAGACCTGTTGGGGGAGTGCGCCTGCCACCCAGGCGACCTTCAACGGGGTGAAAGCGGCCGGATTCAGTTCGGTCCGGATACCCGTAACCTGGCTCAAGATGATCGGGGAGGCACCGGATTACAAGATTGACGAGACCTGGCTCTCCCGGGTATACGAGCTAGTGGGCTATGCCGAACAGGCCGGCCTGAATGTGATCATCAATACCCACCATGATGAGAACCACCATTCCATCATTGAAGGAGGAAAAGACATCGATACGCGGTGGCTGGACATTCTTGCCGCCTCCAAGAATGCGGAAGTCAATGCAGCCGTCAAAGCGGAGATCCGGGCCGTCTGGACCCAGATTGCCGAGAAGTTCAAAGACAAGGGAGACTGGCTTATCTTCGAAAGCTTTAACGAGCTCAATGACGGTGGCTGGGGCTGGAGCGCCGATTTCCGGGCCGATCCCACCAAGCAGTGCAACATCCTGAACGAGTGGAACCAGGTTTTCGTGGATGCGGTCCGCGCCACGGGCGGCAACAATGCGACCCGCTGGCTGGGTGTGCCGACCTATGCGGCCAACCCTACTTTCGAGCAGTATCTGACCTTACCTACCGATCCCGCCGGCAAACTGATGCTCTCCGTCCATTTCTATGATCCCTCCGATTATACGATCGGGGATGAACAGTGGTCCGACTGGGGCCATACCGGCGCCCCCGGCAAAAAATCCAGCGGCGGTGATGAAGACCATGTCAAGGATGTCTTCGGCAACCTGTTCCAGAAGTATGTGGACAAGGACATTCCCGTCTATGTCGGAGAGTTCGGCTGCTCGATGCGCGCCCAGTCAGACGCGCGTGCCTGGGCCTTCTATCTCTATTATCTGGAATATGTCGTCAAAGCGGCCAAGGTCTATGGTCTGCCCGCCTTCCTTTGGGACAACGGCGCCAGCGGTGTCGGCAAGGAACAGCACGGATACATCGACCATGGGACCGGCGGCTACGTCGGCAACAGCAAGATTGCGGTCGATGTCATGGTCAAGGCGATGACCTCCACCGACAAGAATTACACGCTCCAATCCGTTTACGACAGCGCACCGAAATTCTGAATATGAAATACGTACTGAAACCTGTACTAACTGCCGCCGCAGTCCTCGTCCTCGCTTCCTGTGGGGACGGGGGCCCGACGGCCTCCCCCCGCCAGCAGCTGCTGGACCGCCTGGCGGCTTCCGTCGCCGAAGGCAAGATCCTTTACGGTCATCAGGATGACCTTTCTTATGGGCACGCCTGGAAAGTGGAGGATGTCACGGGCGATCCCTTGGAGCGCTCCGACGTCCGGGACGTTTCCGGCAGTTTCCCCGCCGTCGTCGGTTTCGACCTCGGCGCCCTCGAACTCGGCCGGACCGCCAATCTGGACAACGTGCCTTTCGCCCTGATGCGCCGGGCCGCCCTGACCCATGTGGAGCGTGGCGGCATCGTCACTTTCTCCTGGCACCCATGGAATCCCCTGACAGGGGAAGACGCCTGGGGAATGCCGGCGGAACGCGCCGTCGCATCCGTCCTTCCGGGCGGGGAGAGATACGACTTTTTCATGGGCTGGCTCCGTGCGGTCGGAGATTTCTTCGACACCCTGCGCGATGCGGAGGGGAACCGCATTCCTTTCATCTTCCGTCCCTGGCATGAGCACACCGGAAGCTGGTTCTGGTGGGGCCGCGACCACTGCACCGTGGAAGAATATGTGGCCTTGTTCCGCATGACCCATGACTACCTGGCCGCGGAGCGCGGGATGGACAACATCGTCTGGTGCTATTCGCCCGGGCGGGAGTCCGACGAGGCGATGTACATGGAGCGCTGGCCCGGCGACGACGTCGTGGATATGATGGGTCTCGACTGCTACACCTACCTGGGCGAAGACGGCATTGAGGCCGCCGTAGCCCGCTACAAGGAGCAGGTGGGCGGCGCCCTGGACTATCTGACCCGCCTGGGAGAGGAGCATGGCAAGCTCATCTGCCTTTCGGAAACCGGTTTCGAAGGCCTCCCCGATCCTCACTGGTGGACGGAGGCCCTGTATCCGACGATCCAGGACCGTCCGATCGCCTATGTGCTGACCTGGCGCAATGCCTGCGATAAGCCGACCCACTTCTATGCTCCCTGGGATGGGTTTGAGCATGCCGCTGACTTCAAGGCGTTCAGCGAGAAAGAAGATATCGTGTTATTGAATCTTTAGGCCTATGACATTCAACGAGAGACTGGTCGACCTGACCTGGAACCATGAGCAACTGATTGCGCGCCCGAACGAACCCCTCGAGGGGAACGGCGTCTACGAGCGTTATAAATATCCCATCCTGACGGCGGAACATGCCCCCTTGTTCTGGCGCTATGACCTGGATGAGCAGACGAATCCCTACCTGATGGAGCGCTTCGGCATCCATGCGACCTTGAACGCCGGTGCCATCAAATGGAACGGGAAATATGTGCTGATGGTGCGCGTGGAAGGGGCTGACCGGAAGAGTTTCTTCGCAGTGGCGGAGAGTCCGAACGGGGTGGATCATTTCCAGTTCTGGGACCGGCCGGTCACGATGCCTGAGTGGGGCGAACCCGCAACGAATGTGTATGACATGCGCCTGACGGCTCACGAGGATGGCTGGATCTATGGCATCTTCTGCGTGGAGCGGAAAGATCCGGCGGCGGCCCCGGGAGACCTTTCTTCCGCTGTCGCCGCGGCGGGCATCGCCCGGACGAAGGACCTCGTGAACTGGGAGCGCCTTCCGGATCTCCAGTCCAAGAGCCAGCAGCGGAATGTGGTCTTGCATCCCGAGTTCGTGGAAGGGAAATATGCCCTTTATACACGTCCGCAGGATGGTTTTATCGACGCCGGAAACGGTGGCGGCATCGGCTGGGCTCTGGTGGATTCGATGGAGCATGCGGTCGTGACGGAGGAGAAGATCATCAATGCCCGGCATTATCATACCATCAAAGAATGTAAGAACGGGGAAGGTCCGGCGCCGATCAAGACGGACCGGGGCTGGCTGCATCTGGCACACGGCGTGCGGGGTTGCGCGAGCGGCCTCCGTTATGTCCTGTATCTGTATATGACCGCCTTGGACGACCCGTCCCGCGTGATTGCGGAACCTGCGGGATTCTTCATGGCGCCGGAGGGTGAAGAGTATGTCGGAGACGTGATGAACGTCCTCTTCTCCAACGGCTGGATCGCCGATGAAGATGGGAAGGTCTATATCTATTACGCCTCCAGTGACACCCGGCTGCACGTGGCCGTCTCCAGCGTGGACCGGCTCGTGGACTATTGCCTGCACACGGAGCCGGACGGTCTGCGGACCGGCCTCTCCGTCAAAACGCTGAACCGTTTGATCGACAAGAACCTCAACAACCAGTGATATGGGAAAGATCCGGACTTCCTTTGCGGAAAAAGTAGGATATGGCTTCGGGGATATGTCTTCCTCGATGTTCTGGAAGATATTCTCCTACTACCTCCCCTTCTTTTATAGCAACATTTTCGGCTTGCGGCTGGACCAGGTGGCCCTCCTGCTGGTCGTTACCCGAATCTGGGACGCCGTCAGCGACCCGATGATGGGTATCCTGGCGGACCGTACCCGGACCCGCTGGGGAAAGTACCGCCCCTATCTGCTGCTGATGGCGGTGCCTTTCGCCTTGAGCGGTATCCTGCTCTTCACGACGCCGGACGCCAGTCCGACGATGAAGCTGGTTTGGGCTTATGTGACCTATATCCTGATGATGACGGTCTATACCGGCATCAACGTGCCCTACGGGGCGATGCTGGGCGTAATGACCGACGATTCAGACACCAAGACGGTCCTCAGTTCCTACCGCATGTTCTTCGCGTATGGCGGCAGTTTCATCGCGTTATTCTGCTGGGAGCCTCTGTGCAACGCCCTCGGCGGTTATGGTACGACGGGTGGCTGGGCGCATGCGATGTGGGTGATCGCCACGGTCTGCCTGCTGCTCTTCCTGCTTTGTTTCGGGATGACGCGGGAGAAACTCCATACCGTCAGCACCGTTTCGGTGGGCAGCGACTTGAAACTCTTGCTCAAGAATGCGCCCTGGTGGATCCTGATCGGAGCCGCGCTTTGCTCCAACCTCTTCAATACGGTCCGGGGCAGCACCGTCGCTTATTTCTTCAACGATGTAATCGGGCAGAATGTCCATCTCCAGCTGGGCAGCCTGAGTTTCCTTTTCTATGCGGGCCTGTTCCTCTCCATCGGAGAGGTATGCAACATGATTGGCGTTGCCCTGGCCGTGCCGCTCTCCGCCAAACTGGGAAAGAAGACCACCTACATGATGTCTTTCGCAGCACTCATCGTCCTGAGCATCCTGTTCTTCTACATCCCGGTGTCCGGCAGCGGCTACTGGTGGATGCTGGTCCTGCAGGTCGTCATCAGCATCTTTACGGGCGTGATTTCCCCGCTCGTGTGGAGCATGTACGCGGATGTCAGCGACTTCGCAGAGAACCGTGACGGGACTGCTTCCACCGGTCTGATCTTCTCCTCCGCCTCGATGGCGCAGAAGTTCGGAGGTGCGTTCGGCGGCGCAGCCGTGATGTGGATCCTGCAGGCGTTCGGCTACAATACGGCCGCCGGCGCCGTGCAGACACCCGAAGCCATCCAGGGGCTGAAGATCCTGATGAGCTGGGTTCCGGCCGCCGTGGCCGCGCTGGCCGTGGTCATCGTGTTTTTCTATCCCCTGACGCGCAAGCGCATGGACCGGATCCAGGAGGAACTGGCGGTCAAGCGCGGCTTGACGGGCGAAGAAGATTCGGCAGCGGCGGACTTGGAGCGGTCCGGCGCGGGCATCGGGGAGCCGGAAAGAACCCTGTCGGGGAAGGCTCCCCTCAACCCATCGCCGGCCCCGCAGTCGTCCGCCGATGCGAAATCCCTCTTCAAGGGCCTTCCGGCCGTGATGCGGGGCGTGCTTGCGGTGTTGGGCATACTCATGCTGCTGGAATTGGCTTTCGTGCTCTTCAAGGGCACCGACAAGGCTGCCACTCCTGAACCGGAGCCCCTGGCTGGCCTTTATGTGGACGGCACGACGCTCAGAGAGCGGGGGACCGAAGCCCCGGTCGTCTTCCGGGGAGTCAGTTTCGGCTGGCACAACATCTGGCCCCGTTTCTACAACGCGGATGCAGTCAAGACGCTGGCGGAGGACTGGGGCGTGCGGATCGTCCGGGCCGCCATCGGCGCCGACGACCATGCCAAAGCGGACAATCCCGGTATCCATGGAGGTTACATGGGTGAGCCCGGCTTTGCGCTGGACTGCCTGTACGGGGTCGTGGACGGCGCCATCGCCAGCGGCTGCTATGTCATCGTGGACTGGCATTCGCATGTCCTGCACAAGGAAGAGGCGAAAGAATTCTTCACGACGGTTGCGACCCGCTATGCGGATTGTCCCAATGTGATCTACGAGCTCTACAACGAGCCGGTGGAGGACAGTTGGGCGGACCTGAAAGCCTACGCAGAGGAGCTCTGCGCCTTGATTGACAGCATCTCCACGGTGCATCCCCTGATCCTGATGGGCTGTCCGCACTGGGACCAGGACATCCACCTTGTCCCGGAGGATCCCGTGACGGGATACGACAACCTGATGTATACGGTCCATTTCTATGCGGCCACGCACAAGGAGTATCTGCGGGAGCGCTGCGATGCGGCCCTGGCCGCGGGCATTCCGGTTTTCATATCGGAGTGTGCCGCCTGCGAGGCGACCGGCGACGGGCCGGTGGATGCAGAATCTTGGAAGGCCTGGAGCGACTGGGCGACGGCACGGGGTATCTCGATGCTGACCTGGAGTATTTCGGATAAAGTCGAGACTTGCTCGATGCTGACCAAGGAAGCTTCTTCGGAAGGTCCTTGGGAAGAAGCGGTCGTCAAGCCTTGGGGCAGGGAAGTGCAAGCCTGGATCCAAGAATAACAGATGAAACAGTACGGTTATTTCGATGACGACGTACGGGAATTCGTAATTACCGATCCCGCAACTCCGTGGCCCTGGATCAACTATCTGGGCTGCGAAGATTTCTTTTCCCTGGTTTCCAATACAGCCGGCGGCTATTGCTTCTGCAAGGACGCCAAATTCCGCCGTATCCTGCGCTACCGTTACAACGGCGTGCCAATGGACAGCGGGGGACGCTATTATTACATCAAGGACGGAGACAGCGTCTGGAATCCCGGCTGGAAGCCTTGCAAGACGCCTTTGGACCGTTATGAATGCCGGCATGGGATGGGTTATACCCGTATCATCGGCGAGAAAGACGGCCTGCGCTGCGAAGTGCTTTTCTTCGTGCCGAAAGGTGGCCGCTGCGAGGTGCACCGGGTGCGCCTGACCAATACCGGCGCCGCGGTGAAGCGCGTGCAGTTGTGGTCTTTCGTGGAATGGTGCCTCTGGAACGCCTCCACCGACATGGAGAATTTCCAGCGGAATCTATCCACCGGTGAAGTCGAAGTCGGAGACCGCATCCTTTACCACAAGACTGAATATCGCGAACGCCGGGACCATTATGCCTTCTTCGGCGCCAACCGTCCCTTCGACGGTTTCGATACCGACCGGGAATCCTTCCTGGGGCCTTATAATGGTTTCGACACCCCTCAGCAGGTGTTCGCCGGCACATCCGGCAACTCGGTTGCCCATGGCTGGAGCCCGGTCGCCTCGCACCGTTTCGACCTGACGCTGGAAGCTGGCAAAAGCGAAGAGTTGATCTTCGTGTTGGGTTATGTGGAGAATCCGCCGGAGGCCAAGTTCTCCGCGCCCGGCATCATCAACAAGGCGCCTGCCGAGGAGCTGCTCGAGGCTTTCGGTACTCCGGCCAAGGCGGATGCCGCCTTCGCGGCATTGAAGGGATACTGGGACGGGCTCTTGTGCCGTTTCCAGCTGGAGTCTGCCGTGCCTGAACTGGACCGGACGGTCAATATTTGGAACCAGTATCAGTGCATGGTCACCTTCTTCATGAGCCGCAGCGCCAGTTATTTCGAGAGCGGTATCGGCCGCGGCATGGGTTTCCGCGATTCCAACCAGGACCTGGCAGGCATCGTGCATCTGATTCCGGACCGGGCCCGTCAGCGCATCCTGGATATCGCCGCCACCCAGTTCCCCGACGGGGGCTGCTACCACCAGTACCAGCCACTCACCAAGCGCGGCAACCACGATATCGGCGGCGGCTTCGGCGATGATCCGCTCTGGCTGATCTTCGGCACGGTGGCTTATATCAAGGAAACAGGTGATTTCAGCATCTTGGAAGAGAAGGTGCCCTTTGATAACCAGCCCGGAACGGAGAAGACCCTGCTGGAGCATTTGAAGATCAGTTTCGCCCGTGTGGCCGATAACCTGGGCCCCCACGGCCTGCCCCTGATCGGCCGGGCCGACTGGAACGACTGCCTCAATCTCAACTGTTTCTCCGACAATCCGGACGAGTCTTTCCAGACCACGGAAAACAAGACCGAAGGCAGCCGGGCCGAGTCCCTGATGATCGCGGGCCTTTTCGTAGCTGAAGGCAAGGACTTCGCCGAATTGCTCTCCCAGCCTGCGGTTTCAGCCGATCCGGCCTATGTCGACGAGGTGCGAGAGGCCGTCTCGAGAATGGAAACCGCTGTCAAGCAGCATGGCTGGGACGGAGAATGGTTCCTCCGCGCCTACGACTACTACGGACGGAAGATCGGCTCCTCCGAGAATGCGGAAAGCAAGATCTTTATCGAGAGCCAGGGCTGGTGCGGCATGGCCCGCATCGGAGCGGACGAGGGACTTTGCGGCAAGGCGCTGGATGCCGCATCGAAGTATCTGGAATGCGAATACGGACTGGTGCTGAATGCGCCGGCCTTCAGTTCCTATATCAAAGACTACGGCGAGATCAGTTCCTATCCGCAGGGCTATAAGGAGAATGGCGGTATTTTCTGCCATAACAATCCCTGGGTCATCATCGCCGAGGCGATGGCCGGCCGCGCGGATGACGCCTGGCGGCACTATTGCAAGATTTCGCCAGCTTTCGCCAAAGACCAGTCCCTGCGCAAGGTAGAGCCGTACGTGTTCTGCCAGATGGTGGCCGGAGCCGAAGCCGCACACCCCGGTGAAGGCAAGAACAGCTGGCTTACGGGCACGGCCGCCTGGACCTGGAAGACGGTCAGCGAGTTTATCCTGGGAATCAAGCCCCAGTACGACGGCTTGCTGGTTGAACCCTGCATCCCTCAGCACATCGGTTCCTACCGGGTGCGACGGCGTTTCCGCGAGGCGGAGTATGACCTGACGATCCGCCTCACCGGGAAGGGAGGATCCTTCCGTATCCCTTACCGGCCGGGCTTCCAGGCTTTGGAAATCGAATTATAAGCTTTCCGGTAAAAGGTCCAGCGTGACGGTCCGGTCCCCGATGAGGACCCGGACCTGACCATGGGATCCTTCGATGGAGCGGACCAGGACCTGGGCCCTTCCGGCGAAGGGCAGGATCCGCAACTTTTTCCCGTCTGCAGGACGTTCTGTTTCCTTGAATCCCGGATTGCCATTGCCCCAGCCCAGGAAACAAGCGTTTTCGACGCAGACATCCAGGCTCTCCTCGGCACTCCGGATATCCAGGACTGCCAGATCCTGCCCATCGGCCTTGAGGGTCGTCTTGGAGGCGCTCACGGAGGTTTCCGTCAGTCGTTCGGGCCACTGGTCCGTGGCGACGGTCTTCCCGTCTCGAATTCCCTTGGCACTGAAGCGCTGCGCGTTCCCGGCTTTCCAGGCCAGGTGACCGTCGCGGGGCATTTCCTGCCGGCCGAGACGCCGGCCATCGGCATATAGGATGACGCTGCTGCAGTTGGAATAAACCCAGACTTCTCCGTCGCAAGGGCCGCAGATATGCACCATCGGCACATCCGTCCAGGCGGATTGGAGATAAAACGCTTCATCCTTCGGGAAACAGCAATAATCCAGGATGCCGAACTGCGAACCGGTCGCAGGCCAGGCCATCGGATTCGGTTCTCCGCGGTAATCCTGCCCCGTCCAGTAGAAGATACCGGCCGCCCAGGGCCGCTCTTTGTAGAACTTCCATCCATGCTCGATCACGTTGAGGCGTCCGGCCGTATCCACGCGGTTGATGGGTTTCATCCAACCTTCTTCCGGGACGGTGGCATAGCGGCCACGCGTGCCCGATCCCGTAGTCTCTTCCGTTCCCACAACCGGGTGATCCGGGTATTTGGCATGATACTCTTCGATGGGGTTCTGGATGATGTAGTTGTAGCCGAAGACATCGACGCCCTTGACGATTTCACGGCCGCCGGCATTGGCATAGGTGGCGGGCCGGGACGGATCGAGCCGATGGACTTCCTCCGTCATCCGCCGGGCGATGCGGTAGCCCTTCTCATTGTTCTCGACGGCCCATTCCTCGTTGCCGATGCTCCAAAGGATGACGCAGGGATGGTTCCGATCCCGCCCGATCAGCTGCCGCAGCTGGCCGAGCTGCTCTTCGTTGACACCCAAAGGACGGTTCTCGTCGATGACGAGCAT
>JAEEGG010014489.1_pt1 | contig 16687 bp, 9 predicted proteins | sample 9134161 | NCBI WGS metagenome assembly JAEEGG01 (sample SAMN16246543, study PRJNA631951) | gut metagenome | biome: gut microbiome; feature: rumen; material: CR-attached | host: Bos | place: Iran: Karaj | collected 2018-10 | reverse complement strand
CAAGACCCTGGACAAGACCCTCACCGAGCAGGGCCTCGACCACGAGTTCTTCGTCTCCGAGGGCGGTCACGTCTGGGCCAACTGGCGCCTGTACCTGAACACCTTCGCCCAGAAGCTCTTCAAGTAGGCTTCCCCTCCATGGTTATTACCTATTAACCATATTAACAACTAACCTCTAACCGTTCATTTTATGAAAAGCATCCAAATGCTCAAGCGCTTCGCTTCGGTGCTCGTGGGGCTCGCCCTCGGAGTGTCGTTGCTGTCCGCGCAGGAAAGACTCACGGTGAAGGGTAAAGTCCTCGATCCCGAAAAGCAGCCCGTCATCGGTGCGGCCGTCCTTCAGGCCGGCACCACCAACGGCGCCGCCACGGACCTCGACGGCAACTATACCATCACCGTGCCCGCAGGCGCGACGCTCGAGATCTCGGCCATCGGCTATGAGACTCTTCGCGTCGTGGCGAACTCTTCTACCCTGAACATCACGCTGCAAGAGGAATCCACCCAGCTGGAAGAGACGGTGGTCGTCGGTTACGGTACGCAGAAGAAAGCGTCCCTGACCTCCGCCATCTCCAACATCCAGGCCGAGGACATCACTTCCACCAAGCAGGCCAACCTGACCTCCGCCCTCCAGGGCAAGGTCCCCGGCCTGCAGATCCGCCAGAACTCCGGTGCGGTGGGTTGGTTCGACGATGACATCAGCCTCCGTGGCTATGGCGAGCCGCTCGTGATCATCGACGGTGTCGCCCAGCAGTCCAAGTCCATCCAGTACTGGGGCTGGGTCTCCAACAACAACTCCTCCAGCGCCGCCCTCGCGGAACTGAACCCGGAGGACATCGAGAGCATCTCCGTCCTGAAGGACGCCTCCGCCTCCATCTACGGTCTCGGCGCCCAGAACGGTGTCATCCTCGTGACCACGAAGAAGGGTCAGATCGGCAAGCCCAGCATCTCCTACTCCAACACCTTCACTTATGGTGTCCCGACCGCCCTCCCGAAGGAGACCGACATCGCCACCTACATGGAGCGCGTGAACGAGCAGAAGCGCAACCACCACGAGAGCATCCAGTTCTCCGCCGAGGAAATCGCCCACTATCGCGGTCTCACGGACGGATCCAACAATTTCAGCTGGTATGATTCCGTGTTCAAGGACCACACCTTCTCCCAGCTGCACAACATCTCCCTCCGCGGCGGTAACTCCGCCACGCAGTACTATGTGAGCGGCAACATCACCAAACAGGACGCCATCTACCGCGCCGACACCGGTGACTACAACCGCTACGGCCTCACCGCCAACTTCACCACGAAGCTGACCGAACACCTCTCCTTCACCTTCCAGACCGTCCTCAATGTGACGGACCAGGAAATGCCGCCGGCAAACACCACGCAGAACGCGATGTACTACGGCTTCCTGACCGAGCGTACCATCCACGCCACCCTCGACGGCGACCCCAGCAAGTTCGTGGATCCGGGTGGAGAGCACCGCAACCCCGTCGCGCTCATGACCTCTTCCGTGGCCGGTTCCAAGAAGGACAAGTCCATCACCTTCCGTAACAACGCCGACGTCCGGTACGACGCCCCGTTCCTCAAGGGCCTGAACTTCCAGGCTTCCGCCGCCTACGACGTGGTCGACCGCAAGGGCACCGAGCTGTCCCTGCACTTCCCGCTGTACGACCAGGATACGGGCAATCTGGTGACCTACAACCCGGACAAGAACCAGTATTCCGAGACCTGGCAGGACTATATCAAGTATTATGGCCGCATCCAGGCGAACTACAACGGCACTTTCGCGCATGTCCATCACGTGGGCGCCACGCTGGCCGCTGAAGCCACCATCAACCAGAACCGTTCCCTGAACGCTTCCCGTCAGTTCGGCGACTTCTTCACCCACGACATCATCAACCAGGGTGACAGCTCCACCGCGCAGAACTCCGGCGACCGCGGTTCCAACGCTTCCGCCGGCTATGTGGGCCGTGTGAACTATGACTACAAGGGCAAGTACCTGGTCGAGGCCATGGCCCGTTACGACGGTACCTATCTCTATGCTCCGGGTCACCGCTGGGGTTTCTTCCCGTCCTACTCCCTGGGCTGGCGCATCTCCGAAGAGCCGTTCTTCAAGAACATCCTCCCGGCCGTGAACAACCTCAAGTTCCGCTGGTCCGACGGTCTCACCGGCCGTCCGCAGGGCAGCGCCTACGCTTATCTGTCCGGGTTCACCAGCGGCGGCAACTACGTGTTCGAGGACGCCGGCCAAATCCCCGGCTTCGCCAACCACTCCCCGGCACAGACCATCATCTCCTGGGCCAAGGTCCGGATGATGGACTTCGGCTTCGACTTCGAAGTATGGCGCGGCCTCATCGGCGGTAGCGTCGACTGGTTCTGGAGGAACACCTCCGGCATCGCCGCCGCTTCCACCGCCACGGTTCCTGACTTCTACGGCCAGAGCCTGCCGCAGATGAACCTGAACGCCGACCAGAACGTGGGTATCGACATGACGCTCTACCACCGCAACCACATCGGCGACTTCAACTATCGCATCCAGGCCAACGCCACCTTCTCCAGGTATCGCACCACGTACCAGAAGTCGGAAGAGACGAAGATCTACTCGTCCGCCTCCAACTACTATTCCAGCCACATGATCGGCCGTTGGTCCAACGCCCGCGGTTCCAGCACCTACCACTGGCTGCCCGGCAGCCCGCAGTTCACCAGCTGGGAGGAGATCAACAACAGCAGCATCTACTACAATGGTGACATGCAGCAGATGCTCCCCGGCATGTACAAGCTCGAAGACCGGAACAACGACGGTACGATCGACGGAAACGATGTCTACTATGTTTGGGGTCAGGGCAACGCTCCCCTCCAGTTCGGTCTCGTCCTCTCCGGCAGCTACAAGGGCTTCGACTTCAACATGAACTTCGCCGCCGCCACCCTCGTGAGCAAGCAGGTTCCCCTTGCCGGCGGTATGGGCTACGGCTTCTTCAAGACGTTCTACGAGAACTACAACGACCGCTGGCACCCGGCGAACCCGGAGGCCGACCCGTTCGATCCCGCCACCGAGTGGGTCGCCGGTTTCTGGCCGGCCCTTCTCCCCGCCACCTCCGCTTACGACGGTCGTCAGTTGACCTACGGCGCGAACCAGCCCTACACCTTCGTGAACGGCACCTTCGTCCGCCTCAAGAGCGTCGAGCTCGGTTACACTTTCACTCCCGCTTTCCTGCAGAAAGTCCACGTCCGTTCCCTGCGCGTGTACTTCAACGGCACGAACCTCCTGACCTTCTGCAACAAGCTTCTCAAGCCGTATGATCCGGAGCGTAACCAGGGCAGCTACCTGGGTATCGCCGGTAATCCGCTGATGAAGAACTTCAGCGCCGGTATCAACCTCAACTTCTAACGAAATGAAGCATATGAAAAAGATATTTACCTATATTCTCGGCGCTTCTATCGTCCTCGGCCTGGCCTCCTGCGACAAGATCTTCGACAACCTCGAAGGCGACCTGACCAAGATGTCCGCGGCGGACCTCACCGCGACCGAGGCCGGTCTGGACCGTCTGATGTCGACGCTGTACCAGTCCATTCCGATGGGCGCTTTCTCTGAAGGCGAGAAGAACACTCCCAACGCCAATGAGACCTCCGGTGGCAGCGGCTATTCCGGCGGCGTGAACGGCAACTGGAACTACACCTACGTCCGCGACATCAACTTCTTCATCAAGTCCATCGGCGAGGCCAAGGAGAACAACGTCATCTCCGAAGCCACCTACAATTCGCTCCTGGGCGAAGCCAAGTTCATCCGGGCCTACTACTATTTCGCTTCCGTCCGCATCTATGGCGGCGTTCCGATCGTGACCGAACCGCTGGACGACAAGTACGACGGCGGCGAGAGCCCGGAACTGTACATCCCCCGCAGCACCGAGAAGCAGACCTGGGACTTCGTCCTCGCCGAACTGGATGAGGCGGCCAACCTCCTGCCTGACTCCCGCGGCGCCAGCAACTACCGCGCCACCAAGTGGTCCGCCCTCGGCCTCAAGTCCCGCGTCGCCCTCTGGGCCGCTTCCGTGTGCAAGTACTGGAAGAACGCAGGTCTGTCCGGCTACAAGGCCGTCGACGAAAAACTCGCCTACATGGACGCCGCCGACGCCAATGGTTACTACCAGCAGTGCATCGCGGCCAGCGAAGCCATCATCAACTCCGGCAAGTTCGGCCTCTACAAGCCCACTCCCGCCAGCGTGGATGAGGCTGTCAAGAATCTCAGCACCCTGTTCCAGGCCCGCCAGAACGAGGAGTTCATCTTCGGACGCAGCTACAACAACGGTGTCACCACCAACTCCAACGGCTGCGACCTGAAGAACTCCCCGAACCAGATCCACGGTTCCGGTACCGGCGTCTGGAAGTTCGGCTGCTACGGCGTGACCCTCGACCTGGTGGACGAGTTCGACGACTACGGCCCCAACAACGCCGGCACGGTCGGCACGGTCAAGACCGTGACCAACGGCAACGAGACCTATGTCGTCTCCCTGCCCGGCCAGAAGACCGGCCAGGATGCCATCAAGGGCATGAACTTCATCGAGTACGACACCATGGACGGCCCCTTCCAGAACAAGGACGCCCGTTTCAAGGCCTATGTCATCTATCCCGGCATCGTGTTCCGTTCCGTTCCCATCATCATCCAGGGCGGTATCTGGGCTCCCGACGGCAGCCTGTCCGTCTATGACGACTCCAACCCCAAGGTCACCGTGGGCGGCACGGATTACTTCGGCTACGGCGCCATCAACGAGACCTACTATTCCGGTTTCTACTACAGAGGCCACACCAACGACGGTTCCTGGTACACCACCGGCTTCGGCATCCGCAAGTTCTTGAACCCGGACAAGGCCGTCTCCGAATCCCAGAACCCTTGGTATGACATCCGCTACACCGAAATCCTCCTCAACTACTGCGAGGCCCAGGTGGAGACCGGCGGCACCAACGCCGGCAAGTCCAAGGAATACCTGAACGCCATCCGTCGCCGCGCCTTCTTCCAGGACCAGCGGGACGCCACCCTCAGCAACGTGCTCCACGAGCGCCGCGTCGAACTGTGCTTCGAAGAGGACTACGCCCGTACGCTGTACCGCCGCCGCGCCTTCTTCAACCGCGAGCGTGACCTGTCGAGCAACCCCAACGGTGGTCGCAAGCATGCCCTCATCCCGATCCTGGACCTGCGCAGCGGTTCCCCCAAGTACGTGTTCGTGCGTGCCAACCACTATGACTGGGACACCGACCTCCGTCAGTCCATCGCCAGCTGGAACCCGCTCGCCTACTACAGCGGCGTACCGAACTGGAACACCACCAACAAAATCACTCCGAACCCCTCTCAGGAATAATAGCATATGAAAAAGATAATTTCTATCTTCTCCTGCGCCCTGCTGCTTTCGACCGCCGTTTCTTGCGACTGGTTCCAACTGGACAACCAGGAAGGCTGGAACGCGAAAGTCCAAGGCAAGATCATCGACTCCGTCACCGGCCAGCCGGTCCAGTCCGAACAGGGCAGAACCATCAACGTGGTCGAAAAAGGCTGGGATACCGAGGCGAACCAGAGCTGGCGCATCAAGAACGACGGCACCTACCGCAACGACCTCGTGTTCGCCGGCGAATATGTGATGAACACGATGTCCGGCGCGAACTTCGTGGCCGACCCGCAGCCTTTCACCCTCAACAAGGGGGAGAACACGGTCGATTTCAAAGTGACGCCTTTCGTGACGATCTCCAACGCCTCCGTCACCGTCGAGGGCGGCAAGATCAAGGCCACCTGCAAGGTGAAAGCCAATTTCCCGGCTGACAAGATCAACAACATCGGCCGCGTGATCCTTTGCGCCTATCCGGACCGTTTCGTCAAGGTCGGCGCGAACAAGTGCGACCAGGACGAAGGAGCCCGTGTCGAGAACCTGGACCCGTCCACCGAGCATACGGTTACCCTCTACATCGACCCTCAGTTCAAGAATAAGGAGGGAATCCTGGTCAATGCCCAGGAATTCCAGTATGACCGTCCCCACTATGTGCGCATCGGCGCCGTCGGCGGCCACTATGACGTCGTCCCTGAGTACTGGGAGACCGTCCAGGACTGGAACCGGGTAGATTGGGATGCTTTCAATGCCGACGGACAGCCTTGGGACCGGATCGCCGATTATCTCCCGAAGGTTTTCCATCCCGCAGAGTATGCTCTCGACGGTACGTTCAATCCGAGCGGTGTCTATAACTACTCCACCGTCTTCAAGGTGGACATGAAGTCCGGTACCGTGACCGAGGTCACCGACTGGTAGTCTGCGCTCTTACGATACCGGTCCGGCATAGTCCGGATCGGTATTTTTTATAACTACCTTTGCACAAAACACTTGCATCGTTATGAGAACCTTCCTTTGCACGGCTCTCTCCGTGTTGATGCTCGGATCCGTCGCGCTCCGCGCGCAGGAATACGAGTATCCGTTCCAGAACCCGACCCTCCCGGAGGATGAACGGCTGGACAACGCCGTCTCCCTGATGACGGTCGATGAGAAGATCGCCACGATCGTGGGCCAGGGCGTCCCCCGCCTCGGCATCGCCAACCCGGGATCGACCGAAGCCATCCACGGCATCGTCCGCGGCGGCTCCAACGAGCTGCCCAACCTGGGCTTCGCCGGCCAGTTCCAGATGCAGGCCCAGCAGCAGGCCAACCGACGCCAGAACAACAACCGGCAGCAGCAGATGCCGCAGATGCCCGCGCCCCCGCGGTACCGCAACAGCACGGCCTTCCCGCAGGCCTATGGCATCGGCGAGACCTGGGACCGCGAAATGGCCTGGATCGTGGGTGACGTGATGTCCTACGAAGCCCGCTTCTACTCCAAGGACAGCCCCCGCAAGGCCCTCATCCTCTGGGCGCCGAACGCCGACCTCGCCCGCGACCCCCGCTGGGGCCGCACCGAGGAGAGTTTCGGTGAAGACCCTTACCTCGTGGGCGAAATGGTCGCCGCCGAGGTCAAGGGCATCCAGGGCGACGATCCCACCTACTGGCGGGGCGCGGCCCTGATGAAGCACTTCCTCGCCAACAGCAACGAGGACAACCGCTACAAGACGGATTCCCGCTTCGACGAGGCCCTTTTCCGTGACTACTACAGCTACGGCTTCTGGAAGGGCGCCAAGGCGGGCTCCATGTCCGTCATGACCGCCTACAACGCCTACAACGGCATCCCTTGCATCGCCGCCCCGTTCATCAAGGAAGTCCTGATCGACGAGTGGGGCATGAAGGGCACGATCGTCGATGACGCCGGCGCCCTCCGCTTCATGTACATGCCGGAGATGCACGGCTACGCCGCCGACGTGAACGACGCCGTCACCAAGGCCCTGGAGGCCGGCCTCTCCCGCTTCATCGATTCCAACTTCGCCCAGGTGAAGGCCGCCTTCGACGCCGGCCTCCTCCGCGAGGAAGTCATCGACGCGTGTACGAAGGCGAACCTCCGCACCATGCTCAAGCTCGGTCTGATGGACGCCGCCTGCCCGTTCGACGCGCAGGACTTCGGTTCCGAGGAAGACATTCCTTGGGAGCGCCAGGAGTTCAAGGACAAGGCGCGCCTCGTGACCCAGAAGTCCATCGTCCTCCTCAAGAACGAGGGCAACCTCCTTCCTATCGACAAGAACAAGGTGAAGAAGATTGCCGTCTTCGGCAACCGCGCCGAGGACGTCCTCAAGGACTGGTACGGCGCCCTCCCCGCCTACAAGGTTTCCGCCCTGGACGGCATCAAGGCCAAGGTCGAGGGCACCGACGTGGAAGTGAAGTTCCAGCGCTGGGATTCCGACGGCTCCGCGCAGGAGCTGGCGAAATGGGCCGACGTATGCATCGTGTGCGTGGGCAACCACCCCGCCACGAGCCCCGACTGGGACCGGCAGTCCATCCAGGCCCCCTGGGCCTACGGCACCGTGGCCGGTGACGGCCGCGAAGCCCTGGACCGCCGCAGCCTCCAGCTGGAGACGGAAGACCTGATCAAGGTCGTCTGGCAGGCGAACCACAACACCGTGGTTACGCTCATCTCCAGCTTCCCGTTCGCGATCAACTGGACCGCCGAGAACGTCCCGGCCATCGTCCACCTGACGCAGTGCAGCCAGGAGCTCGGCAACGGCCTCGCCGATGTCCTGTTCGGCGACTACAACCCCGCCGGCCGCCTCACCCAGACCTGGGTGAAGGACATCCTCGACCTCCCGAACCTGCTGGACTACGACATCCGCCACGGCCGCACCTACATGTACGCCAAGGCGAAGCCCATCTTCCCGTTCGGCTTCGGCCTCAGCTACACCACCTTCAAGTATTCGCACATGAAGGTGAGCAAGGACGGCGACAACTACGTGGTCAAGTTCGACCTGACGAACACCGGTTCCCGCGACGGCGAGGAAGTCGTCCAGCTCTATGCGAAGTTCAAGGGGGACGACGCCTCCAAGCGCCTCCGCGGCTTCGAGCGCGTGGCCGTGAAGGCCGGCGAGACCGTGCCCGTGGAAATCGTGGTCCCGGCCGACGACCTGAAGCTCTGGGACAGCGCGAAGCACGACTGGGCCTTCTTCGGCAAGAAGGCGAAACTCATGCTCGGCGCCTCCTCCGAAGACATCCGCCTCAAGAAGAACATCAAACTCTAAACCCTTAACACAAAACACTTTATGAAACGAATTCTTACCATCCTCGCCACCGCTCTCCTCACGGTGACGACCCTCTCAGGACAGGAACTCACCAATTTCGCCTTCGGCGGCCGCGGTCCCCGCATCGTCTCCCCCGAGGTGAAGGACGGCAAGGTCACCTTCCGCCTCGCCGCGAACTACGCCACCCGTGTCCAGCTCTCCGGCAACTGGATGGCCAATCCCTGGACCGGCACCGAAGACATGAAGAAGGGTGAGAACGGCATCTGGGAAATCACCATCGACGCCCCGGAACCGGAAATCTACACCTACAACTTCATCGTGGACGGCGTTTCCGTCAACGACCCGCTGAACGACAAGGTCCAGCGCGACGGCACCCGCTACCTGAACATGCTGTTCATCCCGGGCCCCCGCTCCGAGAACTACTACGAGGCCAAGAACCACGGTTCTGTCACCTACCGCTGGTATGACAGCGCGCTTCTGGGCATCTCCCGCCGTATGACCGTGTACACCCCGTACGGCTACGAGAAGAACCCGAAGGCCAAGTATCCCGTCCTCTACCTCCTCCACGGCGGCGGCGGTGACGAGGAAGCCTGGACCTCCATGGGCCGCGCCGCCCAGATCCTGGACAACCTCATCGAGAAGGGTCTTGCGAAGCCCATGATCGTCGTGATGCCGAACGGCAACCCGAACCAGCAGGCCGCCAACACCCTGGGTCTCAGCACCATCCAGATGGACCGCCAGGATCCCAAGTGGCAGAACGCCTATGTCAACAGCCTCGTGAAGGAAATCGTCCCGTTCATCGACAAGGAGTACCGGACCATCGCCAAGGCCGACGGCCGCGCCATCGCGGGCCTGTCCATGGGCGGCGGCCACACCACCTCCGCCACCCTCCTCTATCCGGGCGTGTTCAGCTACATCTGCCCCCTGAGCTGCGGCATCCGTGAGAGCGAGCAGCTGGACGACCAGCTGAAGGGCATCCAGAAGGCCGGCTACAAGCTCTACTGGATCGGTGTGGGCAAGGAAGACACCGGCGCTTACCAGGGCTCCCTCGTCCTGGACAAGCACCTCAACGACCTGGGCATGCCGCACACCCTCTACGTGAGCGAAGACGCCCACGTCTGGAAGAACTGGCGCCTGTACCTGAACACCTTCGCACAGCTGCTGTTCAAGTAAGCTGCAGATCGTAACTGTCGACCAGACAGTGCCTCACAAGAAATCGCCCAGGCGGGAATGCCTGGGCGATTTTGCGTAATGGCCGAGCTGTCAGCCGATTGTATTTGACGGACTATCTGCGCTGGCGCTGGGGCCGCTGCTGGACCTCGGGGGCGGTGAGGACCTGGGCGTTCATCCACTCGAAGAGGTTCGCGTGGCCCTGGGGGGCGACGGTGCCGCCGCCGTTGTTGGTGGGCTTCACGTCGCCGTCCGTCTGCTCCTGGGAACCGGTCACGGCATCGTTGAAGACATAGCACCAGGAGAAGTGTCCGAAGAGCCGCTGGCCGGGATTGTCCATCCCCTGCACATTCTCGAACATCGACATCCAGACGTTCTTCGCACCGGCCTTCATCAGGCGCTGGAATGTGGGGATGCAATGGGCCTTGGGATCGACGGTGGTGTCGTCGTAGGACTGCACGATCCAGATGTTCTCCTCGGCAAGGGCTTTGATTTCGTTATCGGAGATGTTCGCGTCCATATAGGCCTCGCAGGTGGGATAGGCCGCCGCGAAGTAGCGGGGATTGCGGATGAGCATATGCATGGTCATGAAGCCGCCGTTGGAGCAGCCGCCGATGTAGATGCGGTTGCGGTCCACATCGGGGTGACGGTCCACATAATCGTCGATGCAGGACTTGAGGACGTCGGCATAGACGGACGGGTACTCGCCGCGGCCGAAGCTCTTGGAGGTGTTCATCCACATCGTCGGGCACTGGATGGAGAGGACGTAGGCGCCGTTCTCGCCGCCTTCCGTCGTGAAGTGCTGCTGGATCTGCGGGCGGATCAGGGAGACGACCTCGTTGCCGAGCAGGGTGATGGACACGTCCACACCGCCTTCGCCGGCGCCGTGCAGCCAGATGACGAGCGGATTGGCCTTGCCGTCGCCCTTGAGCGACCAGGGCTCGTAGGCGGCGTAGGTGAGCGTCTCGTTCCCCGGACGTCCGGTGGAGCGGCCCGTGAAGGAACCCTTGGCGAAATAGTCGGCCTCGGAGACGAAATCCTTGAGGGCCTTGTCGGTCTCGCACTCGATGGCGGTGAATTTCTGCTTGCCCACCTTCAGGGTCTTGCCGGGCTTCAGGCCCACTTTCACGCTATAAGCATCTCTCCAGACGCCCTGAGCCGGGGAAAGGCCCAGGCCGCGGCCATTGGCCTTCTCAAGTCCCAAGGCGAGGTATTCGCCCTCCGGGTTGAAGGCGCCCCTGGCGTCGGAAGGATAAACGGTCAGGACATTGCGCTCCGTGCCGTTCGTATTGACGGACAGGAGGGCGGGATCCAGGTTGTCAAGCTTGATTTCGGGCTTGACGACCACAAGATTGACGGCCGTGGAGGCCTCGTAGGTGGTGACACCCACGACCTGAGGTTCCATCTTCAGGGTCTGGGCGCCGGCGGCGGCCGAGGCGGTCAACGCCAGGGCGGCGAGGAGGGATTTGAATGAATTCATCTTATGCAGGGATTGGTTCGTCGATACTAGAATTGCTTGACTAGCCAGTCCATCGGACTGCCGGCGGAGTAGTCGTCCAGGAGCGGGACCCAGGAGAAGTGGGCCAGCATCGGGGCGACGCCCCAGCGGACGAGGTCCTCGTCGCTGTAGATGAGCATCTTGTCGCCGGTGGCGCCCAGGCGCTTGCGGGCCTCGGTGTAGGCGTAGGTGCTGGCGACCTTGCAGGTGCGGTCGGTCTCGGCGTGGACGAAGTACATCGGGAGTTTCACGAAGGCGTCGATGTCCATCGGGGAAAGGACCATATTGGCGCCGTTCCACTTGTAGACGCAGTCGCCGCGCCAGACTTTCTCCACATCGTCGGCGTATTGGCCGGGATACTTCTCCTCGACCTGGTGGATCGGGACGATCGGGTCCATGGCGCAGCAAGGGATGGCCGCCTTGAAGCGGTCCGCGAACTGCATCATGAAGCGCATCGTGCAGCCGCCGCCGCTGGAGGCGCCGGCGCAGAAGAGCTTGCTGCCATCCACCTTGCCCTCGGCGATCAACTGGTCGATGAAGGCCATCTGGAGGGCGTTGTTCCGGTCGATGAGCTCGATCTTCTCGGGATACAGCGAGGCGCTGTAGGAGTAGTTCGGATTCGCGAGCGCGAACACGAGGGTGGCGCAGGGAATGCCTTCCGTGGGCAGGGAAACCAAGCAGCGGTTCGCCGTGGCGACCGTCATCAGGTCCTTGTCATACTCGCCGCCGCCGATCTGCCAGACGAGAAGCGGGGCGTTCGGGATGACCTTTCCATCGGCATCCTTCGGCAGGTGCAGCATATACTCCCGCGTCAGGCCGCCGAAGGTGAAGGTGCCGGTCTCGCAGTCGTCCAGGATGGCGATATGCTCGCCGGTGACCTGCGCGGCGGTGACGTTGAGAGCGGAGTCCACGGCGCAGTGCAGCTCCCACGGAATGCGTTTGAACCAGCCTTCCGACTTGCCGGCCTTGTTGAAAGGCTTGGCCTCGATGCGGAGGACGTTCTTGTTCACGGAGAGGACGATGCCGTCGTCCTCGTATTCAGCCGGGGCCTGGCCCGTGACCGCATCGACCATGGCGGCCGGGACGTTGTTCACGAGGTCGAAATCGGCCGCGGTCAATCCCTTCAGGGAACGGGGATTGGAAACGGTGATCTCGATGGCGTCCGCCTCCAGGCCGTAGTCGCCCACGACGGAGTGCAGTTCGACCTTCTCCACCTGGGCAGAAGGCCTGGGGCCGCACGCTGCGGCAAGCAGGGCGGCCCCAAGGATCAAAATTCTACGCATATCGCTTACTAGATGGTAACTTCAGCCTGCTGGCGGATGTCGTCGGAAGCGGCGCCGAGCAGGAGAACGAGCTTGCCGTGCTCCAGATCCCAGGCGTTCTTGTCGACATTCCAGTAGCGGAGGTCCTTCACGGGGATCTCGAGGGTGACGGTCTTGGTCTCGCCGGCAGCGAGGGTCACACGGTCGAAGGCCTTGAGTTCCTTCGCCGGCCACTCGACCTTCGCTTCCGGACGGGCGACGTAGAGCTGGACAACCTCGTCGGCGGTCATGCCGCCCTTGTTGGTGAGGTTGAAGGTCACCTTCACGACGTCCTTCTTCGCGGAAGCCTTGACGGCGCCGTACTCGAAGTCCACGTAGGAGAGGCCGTGGCCGAAGGCGTACATCGGCTTCACGTTCTTGGTGTCATACCAGCGGTAGCCCACGAGGGAGCCTTCCGTGTACTTGGACACGGGCTTCGGCATCTTGGCCATCATTTCCTGGATTTCCTCCCGGGACATCCGGGTGCGGTCCTGGCGGTACATCAGGGTGAAGAGGTCGCCGCCCTGGGTCTTGTCGGGGAAGTTGCCCAGCGCATAGGCCGGGGAATCCTCGAGCTTGGCCGGGAAGGTGAACGGGAGCTTGCCGGACGGGGCGATGTCGCCAAAGAGGACCTCGGCGAGGGCGGTGCCGCCTTCGGTGCCGTTCCACCAGCCCTGGACGATGGCCGGGGAGACGGGCTCCAGCTGACGGAGGTCGGTCGGACCACCGGAGATGAGGACGGTCACGAGGTTCGGATTGGCGGCGGCGAGGGCGGCGACGACCTCGTTCTGGCCAGTCGGCAGGTCGATGTTCTGACGGTCGGAGCCTTCGGTCTCGATGCTCTTGTTGGTACCACCGAAGAAGATCACCAGGTCGGCTTCCTGGGCGAGGGCGACGGCCTCGGCGCAGAGGTCGGGATCGGCGGCCTCGTCGATGGCGGCGGCCTCCAGCGGGTTCGCGTTGGCGGACGGAGGACCCCAGCGGCGGCCCGGGAAGTTCTTGTAGCCAGGGGCGTAGGTGACTTCGACACCAGCCTCGGCTGCGCGCTTCTGGATGCCCTGCAGCGGAGTGACTTCATAGAGGGCCTTGACACCGGCACCCATACCGCCGCTCTGGGTCTTCAGGACGGCGTTCTGGCCAATGACGGCGATCTTCTTCACGCTCTTCGCGACCGGGAGCACACCGCCCTGGTTCTTGAGGAGGACGATGGACTTCTCGGCGACCTTCTTTGCAATCTGCTGCTGCTCGGGCTTGGAAGTCATCTCGGTGTTGGCGACGTCGTCCGGAATAGCCTCGATGGCGTAACGGACGCGGAGGATCTGCTTGACTTTCTCATCGACCAGGGCCTCGGTGAGGGCGCCGGTGGCGATGGAGTCGATGACCGGCTGGCCCAGGTAGTTGGAGCCCGTCATCTGGACGTTCAGACCGTGGAGCATCGCGCCCATGGTGCTGTGCGTGCCGCCCCAGTCGGAGACGGTGAAGCCCTTGAAGCCCCACTCGCCGCGGAGAATCTCGTTCAGCAGGTGCTCGTTCTCGGAGCAGTAGTCGCCGTTCACCTTGTTGTAGGCCGGCATCACGCTCATGGCGCCACCTTCGACGACGGCGCTCTCGAACGGCTTGAGGTAGATCTCGCGCAGGGTGCGCTCATCGACCTGGGCGTCCACGGAGCCGCGGTTGGTCTCCTGGTTGTTCACGGCGAAGTGCTTGATGCACACTGCGGTGCCCTTGTCCTGCACACCGAGGGTGTACTGCAGGGAGAGAGCGGCGGAGAGGATCGGATCCTCGCTCAGGTACTCATAGGTACGGCCGCCCACAGGCAGGCGCTGGATGTTCACGGCCGGGCCGAGGATGACATCCTTGCCGCGGAGGCGGGCTTCCGTGCCCATGCCGGTGCCGTACAGGTAGGCCATTTCCTTGGACCAAGTGGCCGCGAGGGCCGATCCGGTCGGGAAATAAGTGGCGGAGTCCAGTTTCCAGCCGGCGGGCTGGAAGCCGTTCGGAACGCCTTCCTCGCGGATGCCGAAGGGACCGTCGGCATAGTGCATGTCGGCGATGCCCAGGCGCTCGACGCCCGCGGAAGACATGTTGGTCTTCGAGTGGAGCATTTCCACTTTCTCTTCCAGGGTCATCTGGGCGATGACCTGGTCGATCTTCTTGTCGTTGACGGTGAGCTTGTCCTGCGGAGTGCGGGCGGTGGAGCAACCGAACGCGAGAACGACGGGGACAAGCAGAAGGAGGATTCTTTTCATATAGTGGTGTGGTTTAGTTTGTTCCGCTATCAAAGATACGGAATAAATGCCTGATTTGAAATGGATCACTTAAAAAGCAGCTGGGCGAAGGTGTTCAGGTACAGGCGCCAGTTCTTCCAGACATGTGCGTCGTCGCTCACGTAGAGGGTGTGGGGCATGCCCAGGTCGTTCAGGTGCTTGTCCAGCACAAGGGAGCCCTGGTAGGCCATGTTGTCTTCCTTGCCTACGCCGATCCAGTACAGCTTGTAGCCGGCCTTCTTGATGCCCTCCAGGTCAGCATCCAGGTGGTCGCTCTCGCGGATGCCGCAGCTCAGGGGGCAGATGTAGTTGAACACGCCCGGATACAGGATGGTCGCGGAGGTGGTGTGGCCGCCGCCCATGGACAGACCGGCGATGGCGCGGCCGTCCGCCTTGGCGATAGTCCGGTACTCCTTGTCGATGAACGGGACGATCTCCTTCACGAGGCTGTTGACATAGGCGTTCTGCCACTTCGGATCCTGGCGGTCCATGGCGACGGTCTCGAGGCCGAGGGTGTTCGCGGCGCGCTGGTTCGGGTTGCCGTTCGGCATCACCACGATCATCGGCTTCGCGAGGCCCTTTTCGATGAGGTTGTCCAGGATCTGGGCGGCGCGGCCCATGGAGGTCCAGGCTTCTTCGTCACCGCCGCCGCCGTGGAGGAGGTAGAGGACGGGATACTTGGCCTTCGGGTTCTTCTCGTAACCGTACGGGGTGTAGACCGTCATGCGGCGGGAGATGCCGAGGCTCGGGCTGTCATACCAGCGGTAGGTGACGGAGCCGTGCCTGGTGGCCTCGTAGTAGTTCTCGGAGCGCTCGCCGGGGATGAACAGCATGTTCAGGTAGCGGGTGCCGTCGCGCTGGACCTTGTCGTTCAGCGGGTCATTGACGGAAACCCCGTCCACGATGAAATTGTAGGTGTAGATCTCGGGCTCGAGGGCAGGGACTATGACTTCCCAGACTCCTCCCTCACCCTTCTTCATAGGGATGGGAGATTCGCCCTGGGCCATCCAGTTTCCGGTCAGGGAGACTACGGTGGCATAATCGGCGGCAAGGCGGAAGGCCACGGAGCCGTCCTCATAAACCTGGGGCGAGACAACCTGTTGGCCGCGGTTGAAATTGGCCAGTTCCTGGGCTGAAGCGGCGCCGGCGAGAAGCAGCGAAGCCGCAAGGACAGTAAGGATTCTTTTCATAATGTTCTTATAATTAATTGGTTATTAATGGGTTCAGATAGCACGGCACTTGTGCGCGAGCCACTCGGCCTCCTCCGGAGGCAGAAGCGGCGCCAGCGTGCGGCAGACGCGCGCATTATAAGCGTTCAGCCACTCGATCTCATCACGGTCCAGCAGATCAATGATGATGGCGGAAGTGTCGAAATGGCAGAGGGTAAGAGTCTCGAAGCGCAGCCAGTCGCCAAAGCCGTTCCGGCTGTCCTCGACGCAGAGGACGAGGTTCTCGTGGCGGACGCCGTGCATTCCTTCCCGGTAGATACCGGGCTCATTGGAGGTAATCATTCCCGGGAGGATGGGGGTGCGATTGAAATTCTGGCGTATGTCCTGCGGCCCTTCGTGGACTCCGAGGAAGAATCCCACTCCGTGGCCGGTGCCGTGGCCGAAGTTGCGCCGCGCGCGCCAGAGCGGGCTGCGGGCCAGCACATCGAGCTGGCAGCCCGCCGTGCCGCGCGGGAACACCGCCATCGCAAGGTCGATATGCCCTTTCAGCACGAGGGTGTAATCCTCCTTTTCCAGCATTGTGCAGGGACCGAGAGGAACCGTGCGCGTGATGTCCGTCGTACCATTCATATACTGTCCGCCGCTGTCGACGAGGTA
>JAEEGG010014488.1_pt1 | contig 16689 bp, 11 predicted proteins | sample 9134161 | NCBI WGS metagenome assembly JAEEGG01 (sample SAMN16246543, study PRJNA631951) | gut metagenome | biome: gut microbiome; feature: rumen; material: CR-attached | host: Bos | place: Iran: Karaj | collected 2018-10 | reverse complement strand
ACAGGATGATGGTCAACGACAATCCCGGCTACGACTACGCCACGCTTGGCTCGGTGCTGAAGGACGGCGTAAGCAGCGAGCAATGCCAGTTGGCGATGGAGGAATTGCGGAAGTTGTCGTGCGTGAAAGGCGTTACGATGGCGTATGCTAACCTGACGGAGTACCAAAGCGGCGACAACATCTATCTGCCTGGCAGCGAGCGAGAGAACATGAACATTGCAGACCTCTTCTACGTTGGCGACGGCTATTTCGACGTGATGGGCATCCCCATCGTCTCGGGCCGTACGTTTACAGAACAGGCTGACACGCTGCGCGAGGTGATGGTGAGCCGGCAGTTTGAAGAACGCATGAAACAGATAGCCGGTTGGGACCGCGCCGTGGGCAAGCAGATTATCTGCACCTCGTTCGAAGGCCCTTACACCATCGTCGGCGTGTATGAGGATACCCGTATTGGCAGCATCACCAATCCTGATACCCGTCCCAGCTTATGCTACTACAGCCGCAAGCCAGACCAGATGCACTATATCTTGATTCGCTTCCAGTCGATGGAAGGTCTGGAGACTGCCAATAAGCTGGTGAAGGAACTGATGACCGACAATCCCGACATCGCCATCACGCCCTATAACCAGATGGTGACAGAGCTCTATACCGATGCCCACCGCTTCCGTACGACGGTGATGATTGGCGGACTGGTGGCCCTGCTGATAGCCCTCATCGGACTGGTCGGCTATCTGGCTGGCGAGATAGGGCGCCGACAGAAGGAGATTGCCATCCGCAAGGTGAACGGCGCAACGATAGCCGATGTGCTCAGGCTGTTCCAGACCGACATCCTGCGCGTGGCTTTGCCTGCCGTCGTGATTGGCGCTGTGGGGGCTTGGTATGTCGCCCGCCTGTGGTTAGAGCAGTTCAGCGAGAAGACCGCGTTGTCGCCCCTCATCTTTATTGGCGGTGCAGCGGTGGTGACAGCCGTCATCCTCAGTGTGGTATGCTTGGGCTGCTATCGCGTGGCCAGCAGCAATCCTGTCGATTATCTCAAGAACGAATAGAAGACCCTCCCCCCAGCCCCTCCCTAAAGGGCGGGGAGTAGTTACTTGCTTAACAGATATTTAATATAAACAATTTAGAAAATGACCCTATAAGCCTACCAGTAAAACTATTCACTCCCCTCCATTCAGGGAGGGGCTGGGGGTGGGTCTCTTGATTATGATTAAGTTAGAAAACATTCAGAAGGTGTTCCGCACGGAAGAGGTGGAGACCGTGGCATTGGGCGGCGTATCGCTCGAAGTGAAGAAAGGTGAGTTTGTGGCCATCATGGGGCCTTCGGGCTGTGGCAAGTCTACCTTGTTGAATATCCTGGGCTTGCTCGACAACCCCACCAGCGGCCGTTATTGGCTCGACGGCGAGGATGTGGGTCAGCTGAAGGAGAGTCAGCGCACGAAGGTGCGCAAGGGCCAGATAGGCTTTGTGTTCCAGAGCTTCAACCTGATCGACGAATTGAACGTGGAGGAGAATGTTGAGTTGCCATTAACATATCTGGGCGTTCCCAAGAAGGAACGCAAGACGAGGGTTGAAGAGGTGCTGCGCCGGATGGCCATCAGCCACCGCGCACACCACTTCCCCCAGCAGCTCTCGGGCGGTCAGCAGCAGCGCGTGGCCATTGCCCGTGCCGTGGTGATGAACCCCAAGCTGATTCTCGCTGACGAGCCTACCGGCAACCTCGACTCGAAGAACGGCTTGGAAGTGATGCAACTGCTCACCCAGCTGAACCAGGAGGGCACCACCGTCCTGATGGTGACCCACTCAGAGCGCGATGCCGGCTATGCCCAGCGAATAGTGAACCTGCTCGATGGTCAGGTGGTTCCCGAGGTCAGTCTTTGAAGTCGAGCGTCAGCTGCTGCTCCTCTGCCGCCCGCTTCTGCTGTGCCTTTGAGATGAGCATAGGGCGCAGGCGCTCGGGGTGCAGCTCGTTGATGCCGATGATGGGCTGCGAGAACTGCGAGGTCAGTTCGTTGCAGGTGATGAAGTACTTGGCCTTCTTCATCACCACGCCCATCTTCTTCAGGTCGAAGGACGTCAGGCGGTTGAAGCGGCGCGAGTTGACGATGAGCCAGGCCGACTTGGTGCCGAGGCCGGGCACGCGGAGCAGCTGTTCGTAGTCGGCGGTGTTGATGTCGACGGGGAACGCTTCGGGGTGGCGCAAGGCCCAGGCGAGCTTCGGGTCGACCTCGAGGTCGAGGTTCGCGTGCTGGTCATCGACGATTTCCTCCACCTTGAAGTGGTAGAAGCGGAGCAGCCAGTCGGCCTGGTAGAGGCGGTTCTCGCGCACCAGCGGCGGCTGCTTCAGCACCGGCAGGCGCGGGTCGTAGGTGTTCACGCTGACGTAACCGGAGTAGTAGACGCGCCGCATCGTGGGCTGTCCGTAGAGCATCGACGACATCTGCAGGATGTCGCGGTCGCTCTCCTTCGTGGCGCCCACAATCATCTGCGTCGACTGTCCGGCGGGCACGAAGCGGGGCGCGTGGCGGTAGCGGCGGCGGTCCTCCTTGTTCTCAAGCACGCCCTGCTGGATGAGCTTCATCGGCTGGAACACGCTCTGGTGGTCCTTCTCCGGCGCGAGCAGCTTCAGCGACTCCTCCTTGGGAATCTCGATGTTCACGCTCATGCGGTCGGCATAGCGGCCGGCCTCGTTGAGCAGTTCCTGCGAGCAGCCGGGAATGCTCTTCAGGTGGATGTAGCCGTTGAAGCGGTGGATGGTCCGCAGGTCGCGGGCAATGGCCGCGAGGCGCTCCATCGTGTAGTCGGGATTGCGCACCACGCCGCTGCTGAGGAACAGGCCCTCGATGTAGTTGCGGCGGTAGAACTCCATCGTAATCTCCTCCAGTTCCGAGACCGAGAGCGTCGCCCGCTTGATGTCGTTCGAGCGGCGGTTGATGCAGTAGGCGCAGTCGTACATGCAGTTGTTGGTCAGCATCACCTTCAGCAGCGAGATGCAGCGCCCGTCGTCGGCAAACGAGTGGCAGATGCCCACGCCGCCGACCGTCGAGCCCACCATGCCCTGCTTACCCTTGCGCACGGTGCCGCTCGACGAGCACGACACGTCGTACTTCGCCGACTCTGCGAGCACCCGCAGCTTCTCTATCGTCTTCTCCGTCAGCATACGGGTGCAAAGATACAACAAAGGTGTGCCATAAGTCGGTACACCCTCGAAGGTTTAACATTTTTTATTCAAAAAGCGGGGCCTCCATTAGCCGATTATTCGTACCTTTGGGGCAAAAACCAACGAGACAATGAAAAGACCGCTATTCTTAACCCTGCTACTGACCGCCATCGTCGCCCTGCCGACAGTGTCGAAGACCACCCGCGCACTCACCGAAAAGGATATGGGCGCCTATCTCTTCACCTACTTCAGCGACCCGACCCACGGGCTGTTTATGGCCGTCAGCTACGACGGCTACACGTTTACGGCCGTGAACAACGGCGAGCCGATCATCGCGGGCGACTCGATAGCCGAGCAGCACGGCATCCGCGACCCGCATATCTACCGTGCGCCCAACGGCAAGTTCTACATCGCCATGACCGACCTCCACGTCTTCGGCAAGCAGAAGGGCATACGCACCTCGCAGTGGGAGCGCCCCGACGAGTTCGGATGGGGCAACAACCGCGGACTGGTGCTGATGGCCTCTGACGACCTCATCCACTGGACGCACCACGTGGCGCGCATCGACCGCCTGTTCCCTGACCGCTTCGGGCAGATAGGCTGCGCCTGGGCGCCGCAGACCATCTGGGACCCGCAGGCGGGCCGTCCGATGGTCTATTTTACCATTCGCCAGCAGGCCGGCGGGCGCACGAAGCTCTACTACAGCTACGCCGACGAGGCGTTCACAACCCTGGAGACCGAGCCGCAGCTGCTGTTCGAGTATCCCGACTCGACGATTCAGGTGCTCGATGCCGACATCTGCCCCATGCCCGACGGCCGTTACTTCATGACCTACGTGTCGCAGGAGAACCCCGGCGGCATCAAGTATATGATTTCTGACCGCATCAACCACTTCGACGACTACCATGCTGAGCAGATTGACGCCGAGCGCACGGGCTGCGAGGCTCCGAACGTCTGGAAGCGCATCGGCGAGAAGAAGTGGGTCGTGATGTACGACATCTACAGTGTCAACCCCCACAACTTCGGCTTCGTCGAGACCACCGACTTCAAGACGTTCACGCCCCTGGGCCGTTTCGGCGAGGGTAAGATGAAGATGACCAACTTCACGTCGCCCAAGCATGGCTCGGTCATCCACATCACCAAGGCCGAGGCCAGGCGCTTGGAGCAGTACTGGGCCGAACAGCAGCGGAAGTCGAAGACCATCCGCAGCGGCGAGCTGTGGTACGACGACGGCGGGCGCCACATCAATGCCCACGGCGGCGGCGTGCTGAAATACGGCGACACCTACTACTGGTACGGCGAGAACAAATCGGACTTCACCAGCGATGCGCTGGTCGGCGTGATGTGCTACGCCTCGAAGGACCTCGTCAACTGGCGCAACTGCGGCGTCGCGCTGAGCGTCACCGAGCCGGCACCGGGGCAGGGCAACCGTCAGGGCGCCCGACGGCGCGGCGGTGCCACCACCGACTCCGACATCGAGCGCGGCTGCATCCTTGAGCGTCCGAAGGTTATATATAATAAGGTGACGAAGAAGTTCTGCATGTGGTTCCATCTCGAACTGAAGGGTCAGGGCTACAATGCCGCCCGTTACGGCGTGGCCGTCGCCGACCGTCCCGAGGGTCCCTTCAAGTTCCTCTACTCGCAACGCGCCAATGCAGGGACGTGGCCCATCGACTTCGATGCCCAGGCTGTGGCGGTGGCCGATACGCTCAATGCCGCCCATTATAAAGACTGGACACCGGCCTGGATGAAGGCTATAGCCCAGGGCCTCTACGTGAAGCGCGACTTCGGCACAGGCCAGATGGCGCGCGACATGACGCTCTACGTCGACGACGACGGACGGGCCTACCACATCTTCTCGAGCGAGGAGAACCTGACGCTCCATATTGCCGAGCTGACCGCCGACTACCTGCACCACACCGGACGCTACACCCGCGTAGCCTCCGCCGGCCACAACGAGGCGCCCGCCATCTTCAAGCACGACGGCACCTACTGGATGATTACCTCCGGCTGCACGGGTTGGGAGCCTAACGAGGCCCGCATGTTCTCCGCCCCCAGCATCTGGGGACCGTGGACACAGCACCCCAACCCCTGTCGCGGTCCGCTGGCCGAGAAGACCTTTGGCGGACAGAGCACCTTCATCCTGCCCGTCGACGACCAGTACATCTTCATGGCCGACATCTGGCGCCCGCGCCATCCCCGCGATGCCCGCTACATCTGGCTCCCCATCGAGTTTGAGCAGGGCAAGCCCGTTGTCCGCTGGCGCGACGAGTGGCAGCCTACGCTGTCTTTGGCAGCTGGTAAGTAAACTCGTCGAAGTCGGTAAAACCCATCTGTTCGAGTTGGCGGCGACTGCGCAGGCGGTCGCCGTCACTGTTGTAACCCGGAATCAGGGGCAGGCGGATGGTGACCTTCGGCTGTAGGCCCTGTTCAGCCAGATAGCCGAGGTTGGCTACGACCTGGGCATTGTCGGCCTGGCAGTAGCTGCGGTAGATGTCGGGCGACAGGTCTTTCACGTCCACGTAGTAGTGGTCAACGTAGGGCACCACCTGCTGTAGCCGGGTGAGCGGCACGTTGAGTGACGTCTCCATGTAGATGTTCCATTCCGGCGGGCATCGTCGGCAGAAGTCGGCAATGACATCGCTGCGCAGCAACGGCTCGCCGCCGCCGAAGCAGATGCCGCCTCCCGTGGCCTGGAAGTAGAGGTCGTCGACGGCCGTCTGCTGCAGAATCTCCTCTGCCGTAAGCCGCTGCCACACGCCGTCGGGGCGCAGGCACTGGCTGTTCAGGCAGTAGCGGCAGTTGAGCGGACAGCCGTGGAAGGCCACAAGTGTGGTGACGCCCGTGCCATCGGTGGTCAGTCGGTGACGGCAGATGCCTATGAGGGGAACTTTCATTTCAAGCGGAATGTAACGGGAATTGTATATTTCACAGCGACAGTCACGCCATTCTGTCGGCCAGGCATCCACTTGGGCATACCCTCGACCACGCGCAGCGCCTCAGCATCGAGCAGCGGATGGACGCTCTTGACGACTTTCGCATTGCTGATACTGCCGTCGCGCTCCACGAGGAAGGTCACGACAACGCGGCCCTGAACGCAGGTCTCTTCGCACTCCGGCGGGTATTGCACGTTATTCTCTAAGTACTCCATCAGTTTCCTGTCGCCACCCTGGAACATCGGCATCTGCTCGGCTATGTCGCCGAATATCTTTGTGGTATCAGGAGCAACCTGTGGTTCGACGACCACTTCACCAGATCTGAGCACCACACCTTCATCATCTTCCTGTTCCTCTTGCGTTACGAGCGGAGCTTTCGGGGCAGGGGCAGCTTTCCTTGACTGTTGCTCCTTGACGAAACTGGCCGTGTCGGGCTCTTCGGGCACGGCCACCTTGCCCACCACCATTACGTGCTCTGAGTCGCATCTGGCTTCCGGCTCGTGATAATCCACGTCACCCCTCAACGCTTCGGGTTTCTCGGTGACGGCCTTCGTGCCTGCGGAGGTGCAGGCCGACAGCAGACCGACCGACACGCCAATCACAGATACCGCCCGGCCTAACTGCCGCCTCAGTCCGAGCTGCCGTTCCAGATAGCGCACCTCAGCCTCGCAGGCGGGACAGGTGCCGAGGCACGGCCCCTCATAGTGGCACTCGCGCGGTTCATACTTAATGTCGTTGGCCTCGGCTATTTGCCTGCGGATGGCCTTCAGCGTCTTGCAAGTTGATTTTCCTTTTACCATAGTCTTGATTGCTTTTATAGGTTTCTGCCTGCAAAGTTAGGAAAAAACATCGCATCGCGCAATACCCTGACCGCCCTTGACACGCATGTAAATGACTACATGCCTGAAACACAGAAAGATACGCTAACGCCTACGCGCTGCTTTGACACATAAGATAAGATGATTACTGCGTGGGGCGCGCCTTGACCATACACCAAACGCCGATGACGACAAACGGGATGGAGAGAATCTGTCCCATGTCGATGGGCAGTGAGGCCTCGAAAGCCTCTTGAATCTCCTTCGTGTATTCTATGAGGAAGCGGAAGGCGAAGATATAGGTCAGGCACAGGCCGAAATACCAGCCGGTGCCGATCTTCTGTGGCCACTTCTTGTGCAGTGCCCACATCAGGACGAAGAGCAGGGCGTAGGCGATGGCCTCGTAGAGCTGGCTGGGATGGCGTGGCAACTGGTCGACCTTCTCGAAGATGAACGCCCATGACACATCTGTCGGCTTGCCGATAATCTCGCTGTTCATCAGGTTGCCCAGTCGGATGAAGCAGGCGGTGGTGCCTGTGGCGATGGCAATGTTGTCGAGTACCGTCCACAGGCTCAGTTTCGTTCGCTTGCAGTAGAGCCATAAGGCGAACATTAGTCCTGCCGTGCCGCCATGGGAGGCCAGTCCGGCGTAGCCAGTCATCTTCCAGCCGCCGTCGGGCAGGAAGTGGATGGGCAGCAGCATCTCGACGAAACCCTTGAACGAGGTGAGGAAATAGTCGGGCTGGTAGAAGATGCAGTGGCCCAGGCGTGCGCCGATGAGGATGCCTATGAAGCAGTAGAAGAACAGCGGGTCGAACAGCTCGTCCTTGATTTTCTGTTCCTTGTAGAGCCTTTTAACTACGAAGTAGGCTATGGCCAGTCCGAAGAGCCAGCACAGGGAGTACCAGCGGAAGGAGTACGAGCCGATGCTGAACGCCTCTAACGACGGGTTCCAGAGAATGTAAAGTAGTGTGTTCATTGTTTAATGTGTTCTTTTCGTCATTTGATATATTTCTTGCCGTTAATGATATAGATGCCTTTGCCAAGGCTGCCTGAGGCGACGCGGCGCCCGGAGAGGTCGTAGACTTCGGGGCGCGGCAGTGCTGCGGGGTCGTTGCTCAATTGGCCTATGCCATCGGCAGTCTGTGCCTTCCCCAGCGGGAAGAGCATCCACTGGCGGTGTGTGGGCGTGGCGTTACCGTCCAGATAATGCCAGATGGTGACCGTCGTACCAGCGTTTGATGACGCATTTGTAAGGTCAAAGCCGTGGGAGCGGCCGCGACTGGCCAGGATCTTGAAGTAGGGATAGTCAACTTTGTCGATGTAGAAATTCTGCTCGCTGGCCGTTACCGTCTGTGCCGTGAGCGACGAGCTGCCGTTGGCGCGGTGAGCCGTCAGCCGCAGTCCGAGGGCGTTCTGTAGGCCATAGGTGCCGTTGCCCTCGTCGGTCAGTCTCCAGCGTTGCGGCTTGCCGTAGTCCGTATCTTCTATTGTCACCTTGCTGCCTTTGGCCGAAAGGGCACGCATAGTCTCCTGGCGCGGCACGATGAGGTACTCACAGCCGTCGGCCAGCAGTTCCGTGGGTTCGGTGTAGGCCGAGCGGAGCGGTATGACCAGTGTCGTGATGCTCTGCGAGGGCAGCTTCAGGGTGAGTGTGCTGCCGTCGAGTGCAACGCTGCTGAGTGCGCTGGCGAGGTTCTCGCTGGCTGAGGTGCGATAGGCACGGATGCTGCTGCGCTCGGGCATTTCCTCGAACAGCGACAGGTCGATGATATGTGTGGCGGTGGCACCTTCGTTCAGGGCTACCAGCACGAGCGTGTCGCGGGCTGCATTGACGGCTGCCAGCGACTGCGGACAGAGCGAGGTGACGATGTCGTAACCGCGGAGGATGAAGCGTGAGCACTGCTGGCGCACGTAGAAGTTCTTCACCTTCGAATAGGTCTGGTTGGCAAAGCTGCCGCGAATGGTGCACCACTGGTCGTTGGCCTCCTCCATGTACTGCCAGTCAATCCAGGCCTCGGGCTGAATGTAGCGCATATCGTCGAAGAGGCGCTGCGCCATGGCGAGGTTGCCGCCGATGCCGTTGCCGCCCGAGCCGGTCTCGCTCATCCACAGGTCCTTGCCCGTCTGGTGTGCCAGCTGGGCACAGCGGGCACGGTCGACGTTGTTGCCCGAATAGGTGTGGGTGTTCCACTGTCCCACCAATTTGTCAGCACCTGCCGAGATGAAGCGCTTGAAGCCCTCGACGGCCAGTCCGACGTTGGTCTCGTCGGCCACTGAGATGACGGTGTTCAGGCCCGACTCGCGCAAGATGGGAGCCAGTACGCGCACGAACTTGATTTGCGACTCGTAGTCGAAGTGGCAGCCCTCCTGCGGACCGTTGGCATACCAGAAGCCTGTGACCGACTCATTGAACGGCTCCAGCGTCTTGAACTCGATGCCGTACTCGTCCTTGTAGTGCTTGCACACGTCCACCAGATAGTGGGCAAACTCCTCGTAGTACTCCGGCCGCAGGTTGTCCTTGCCGCCGTCCACGTTGCCGCTGACGCAGCCGCTGTAGGTCATATAGTAGGGACAGGAGTTGCTGAACGCCTCGAACACGGCGTCGGGGCGCTTCTCCTTGATCTTGAGCAATATCTTGCGCTGGGCGGCATCGCGCTCCCAGTGGTACTCGTCGCCACTGAAGTCCTTGAAGCCCTCCATCTCGGCACGCAAGCCCTTGCCGCGCCCCATGTGGTGCTGGTCGCAGTGGCGGTTCTCGGGGTCGTCGCCTCCGCCGATGTTGTAGCGGAAGTGACTGTAGTTCAGTCCGGTAGGGCTAACCAGCCAGCTGATAATCTCGTCAATCTTCTTGTCCGACCACTTGCCACACTGGCCAGCCCACCAGCAGAGCGACACGCCCCAGCCGTCGAAATGCTGGCGTACCACCTGCGGACTTACCATGTAGCGGGCGGTGTCGGCAGGCGGTGTCTGTCGGACATTGTCGCTGAAGTACCACTGGTGCTTCAGGTCGTTTCCCTCCTTGTTGGTGTACACCTTCTGATGGCCGTCGTTACTGTCGGTGCCTAAGTATTTGTCGTTAGCCTTGCAGCGCAGTTTCACATACTTGCTCATGGCCGGCTCAATGGCCCATTTGGCATCGTCGGCTGACGGGTCGGTGGTAAACGTAGAGTTCCACTGGCCCGTCAGCGACAGGTATCGTTGCTGTCCCTCCACCTGAATAGTGTAGTAGCCCTGTCCAACGGGCACAAAGGTGAGCTTCTGCGGGTTACTCTTCGTGGGCGACTCTATCCATCCGCCGCCGTCGGTACCCCTCTCCAGGTGGTTGCCGCTGCTGTGCATCAGATACAAGGTCGTGGCCTCGCTGAAACTCGTCTGGCCGCTGATGATGCCACACGCCATACACGCCACAGCGACCAGCAAAAGCCGGAGGAACGTATGTTCAAACTGTTTCAAGACACGTATTCTCATTTATTGCAGGATAAAAATGCGGAAGTTCTTCACCGAGCCGGGTGCACCCTGTTCAGCGCGCGGCAGGTACTCCAAGGCGCTGACGGTCTGCACCGAGCCGAGGTCGATGACCAGCAGGTGGGGAGCCTGAGCCGACTTCTCCGTCTGCCAGTAGGTAGACTCCTGCAGGTCGAAGACCTTGTCGCCCAGGTGGTTGCCGTTCTCCTCCTCAGAGTTGGCGTACTTCGTCTTCCAAGGCTCGCGGCTCAGGCGCTTGCCGTCCTGACCTTGCAGATAGAGCTCGGCGATGGCTGCGCGGTCGCCGTCCTTCTGGGTGCTGAGGCACTCGATGGCGAGGTAACGGCCCTTGGCGGTCTTACCAAACTGAATCGTCTGCCAGCCGTTGCCAGCCTTGAAGGCTCCAGTGGCGACGGGCGTAGCGCTGTTCAGGTCGGGCTTGTCGCCGATGTTGTTGTGCTTGTTCGACTTCTCCAACTGGAGCTTGTTGAGTTCAGGCTCGGCCTGACCCCAGACAACAGTTTCCTTCGGGCCGACGATGTCGAGCACGATGATTTCATTCTTGCCCTTCTTCAGCCAGCAGCCGGGCACGTAGAGCGTCTGCTGCGGACCTATCGACCAGATGCGGCCCATGGCGTGGCCGTTCACGTAGACCTGACCCTTGCCCCACGTCTCGAAGTTCAGGAACGTGTCGCCCACCTTCTTCAGCGTGAAGTAGCCACGGTGGTAGCCAGGCTTCATAATGTCGCTGAGCTTCTTCGACCCCTCATAGCCCTGTGTAAAGGCGAGTGCAGGAACGCTCCCTTTCACCTTGCCGGCAGCTACCTGGTCGTTGACGCCTTTCACCATGTCAAGTGTCTTCACTGCTGTCTCGTAGTCATCGGGAATGGCTACATTCATCCAGTTCTTTGGCGTCAGCACCATCTCCACATCGTCGGTCTCGGTGGTCAGCGTGACGTTGCCTACGATGCCCTTGAAGTCCTTGATGGCACGGCCGAAGTTGATGCGTCCCATGCCTTCGACGATGATAATCAGTTCGGCGCCTTTCTTCACGGCAGGGATGGTGAGCGACTTCTCGTTCTTCACGCGGTCAATCTTACCAATATATTTGTTGTCGATAAACACCTGGGCGAAGTCGTGGAACTCGCCGGTGAGCACGCTCTGCGAAGTAATCTCGGGCAGACGAGTAGAGTACATCATCGTGCCCCAGCCCATATCCATCTCCTCGAAGGTCTTGGGTGCGCCATTGACGGGCTTGGTCATGGCGGCCATGAAGGGCGCGAACTCCGTCAACTCAAACTTCGGTACGGTGATGATGGGCATCGGGGCCTTGGGCACGGCGGGCAAGCCCCCCTTCCGTCCCCCGAGGGGGAAACCGTTGGCGTCGTACTTCTCCATCATCTTGCGCAGCTCCCAGAACTTCGGGGTGGCAAGGCCGTATTCGTTGATGGGGGCATCGTAGTCGTAGCTGGTGACGTCGGGGGCGAAGCCGGGACTGTTGGCGCCAGCCCAGTGGCCGAAAGAAGTACCGCCGTGAGTCATGTAGAGTGAGAACGAGATGCCCTTCGAGAGCATTTCGTCCATGCCCTCGACCATATCCTTGGCAGGACGCGTCTCATGGCGGGCACCCCATTTGTCGAACCAACCGCTCCAGAACTCGGAGCACATCTTCGGGGCATTGGGGCGCAGCTCGCCGAGGCGGCGGAACTGCTGGTCGATGTTGGCACCTGTGCCGAAGTTCATGGTCCACGTCAGGTCGTCAAGACCGTTCTTCTCGAAGTTCGACGACCAGTCGCACTGAAAGAGGAGAGGAGCCCCCCCTACTGCCCCCGAGGGGGCTTCATTACTCTGCTGCTGGGCATTTGTAGCCCCCTCGGGGGCCGAAGGGGGGGCCGTGGGGGCTGTTGGTGCCTTGTAGATTTCGCGCAGACAGTCACGGATTTCCGAGACGTAGGGCTTATCCTCGCCATAGCTTCCATATTCGTTCTCCACCTGAATCATGATGATGGGACCGCCGTTCTGGATGGTCAGCGGCTTCAGCTGTTCACCCACCTTCTCTTCGAAGATTTTCACACGCTCCATAAAATAAGGATCGCGCTCGCGCAGGCGAATATCCTTTTTCTTTAAGAGCCACCAGGGCAGACCGCCCATCTCCCACTCGGCGCAGACGTAGGGACCGGGGCGCACGATGACGTAGAGGCCGTTCTTCTGAGCCAGCCGGCAGAACTCTGCCACGTCGTTGTTGCCCGTGAAGTCGAACTGTCCCTCACGCTGCTCATGGATGTTCCAGAAGATGTAGATGCACACGGCGTTCATGCCAAGCGCCTTGCACATCTTGATGCGGTGCTCCCAGTAGGGGCGTGGAATACGCGGGTAGTGTACTTCGGCTGCCTTCACGATGAAGGGCTGGCCGTTCAGGAGGAATGTCTTGTCGCCCGTGGTAAACGTTCCCGGCTTCTGTGCGGCAAAGCCTGTGGCGGGCATCAAGGTCATCAATGCCGCCAAGGCCAATTGTTTTAGGATCTTGGTCATGGTAGTATGTTTTTTAGGTTATTTGCTGAAGTCGAAGCCTAAGCGCAGGCCGTCGTAGGTCTTGCTGATCTCGCCCACGGCCTGAATGTTCTGGTTGCCGCTCATGGCAGCCATTGCCTGCAGGATGGTCAGCAGCTTAGAACTCTCAAAGAGCAGTCCGATGCCGGTGTAGTTGCGCTTGGCGTAGCAGTTGATGGTCAGCAGCATGCTCTGCAGCGTCACCTTGCTCGAGGCCTCGTCGTAGGTCCACTTACCGCTCATCGGCGTGCCGCGGAAGGTAGCCGTGTAGGTGCCGTCCTGCTTGAACGTGACGTTCGTGTTCTGGCTCGTGATGCCTATCTGCTGGTAGTAGGGCAGGGCCTTCTCCTTGATGCGGGTGGCAGCCACCTCACCGCCGGCCTTGGCCAGCAGGTTCTCGCTGGTGAAGGCGCAGCCGGGGCCACTGTAGTTCCACGCACCGATCAGGTCCTGAGCCGTCACCTTCTGTGCGCCGATGACGCTGATTATCACGTTGCCGAGGGTTCCTCCCTGCAGGATACCGCCGAGGATGTTTCCTTGTGTTCCACAGCTGGTAACGATCATTGCCACAGCTGCCAATACGATTGCTTTTACTTTCTTCATGATGTAAGTTATTTAATTGGTTTTAATCTTCAAACTGCAGACTCAGCTGTCCGTCGCCGAGCAGGTTGTAGCTCATGCGGTGGTAGGGCGTCGTGCCATACTGGCGGATGGCCTCGCGGTGAGCCTTCGTCGGGTAGCCCTTGTTCTTCTGCCAGTCGTACTGCGGATACTCCTTGGCCAGCTGGTTCATATAGTCGTCGCGGTAGGTCTTGGCCAGTATCGAGGCGGCCGCAATGGCCATGTACTTGCCGTCGCCCTTGACGATGGTGGTGTGGGGCAGGTCCTGATATTTCTTGAACCGGTTTCCGTCCACGATAACAGCCTCCGGCCGCACCTTCAGCTGGTCCAGTGCGCGGTGCATGGCCAGTATCGAGGCGTTGAGGATGTTGATCTTGTCAATCTCCTCGGGCGTGACGATGCCCACGGCCCACGCCACGGCGTCGCGCTCTATCTGCTCGCGCAGTTCATAGCGGCGCTTCTCCGTCAGCTGCTTAGAGTCGTTCAGCAGCGGGTTCTCATAGCCGTCGGGCAGGATGACCGCCGCCGCATAGACGCTGCCCGCCAGGCAGCCCCGTCCGGCCTCGTCGCAGCCGGCCTCGATGAGGCCGTCGTAGTAATGGGGGAGAAGAAGACCCACCCCCGGCCCCTCCCTGTGAGGGAGGGGAGTGGTTACCTTTACGCTATCTCTTTTCTCTTTCATTGCTTTGGTATTTACTCCCCTCCCTCACAGGGAGGGGCTGGGGGTGGGTCTTGTGGGGCCGGGGGTGGGTCTTGTGGGTCTAAAACATTTGTACGACGCGGCGCAGTCCGGCTACGAGCGCGTCAATCTCCTCTTTCGTATTATACATGGCAAACGAGGCGCGCACCGTCCCGCTGATACCGAGGCGGTCCATCAGCGGCTGGGCGCAGTGGTGCCCCGTGCGCACGGCGATGCCGAGGCGGTCGAGCAGCGTACCGATGTCCAGATGGTGGATGCCGCCGACGTTGAACGACACCACGGCGTCGTGCGGCTCCTCCGGTCCGTAAATCGTCACCCCGTCAATCGTCAGCAGCTCGTCCATACAGTAGCGCGTCAGCCCCTTCTCGTGCGCCTCGACTTTGTCGAGGCCAATGTCGTTCAGGTAGTTTATGGCCGTTGCCAGCCCGTGCGTCGCCACATAGTCGGGCGTGCCCGCCTCAAACTTAAATGGCAGCCGCTCGAAGGTAGTATGCTCCCACGTCACCTTGTCGATCATCTCGCCGCCGCCCTGGTAAGGTGGCAGCTTCTCAAGCCACTCCTCCTTGCCATAGAGCACGCCGATGCCCGTAGGCCCGTACATCTTATGTCCGCTGAAGGCCAGGAAGTCGCAGTCCAGCTGTTGCACGTCAATCTTCAGGTGCGGCGCACTCTGCGCCGCATCCACCAGCACCGGCATCCCTTTCTCGTGTGCCGCTTCTATGATGCGGCCGACGGGGTTCACCGTCCCCAGCACGTTGCTCACGTGGGCCAGGCTCACCAGCCGTGTCCGCTCTGTTATCTGTGCTGCAACAGTGTTGCAGCATAGCTGACCGTCGTCGGTGATGGGCAGGTGGCGCACCACGATGCCGCGCTGCATGGCCTGCAGCTGCCACGGCACGATGTTCGAGTGGTGCTCCATGTCGGTGACCAGCACCTCGTCGCCCGCCTGCATCTGCGACTGGCAGAACGTCTGGGCCACCAGGTTAATGGCCTCCGTCGTGCCCCGCGTGAAGATGACCTCTTCCGTCTTGCGGGCATTGATAAACTGGCGCACCGTCTCGCGGGCCGCCTCGTGCAGGTCGGTGGCCTGCTGCGACAGGTAGTGTACGCCGCGGTGGACGTTGGCGTTGACGTTCAGATACTCTTCGCGCATGGCATCGAGCACGCACAGCGGCTTCTGCGTCGTCGCCGCATTGTCAAGGTAGACCAACGGCCGGCCGTACACCTCTCTCCCTAATATCGGGAAGTCCTCACGCACCTTGTTTATATGATAGTCACCCCTCATTTCTCATTCCTCATTCCTCATTCCTCATTTACACAGCTTACACCCCTCACACTTGTTCAGCTCGCCGCGGAAGCGCTTCTCGATGAGATAGTGCAGGCGGTCGCGCAGCGGCTCCAGTTGCATCTTGTCGATGACCTCGTTGATGAAGGCATTCTGCAGCAGCAGTTTCGCCTCCTGCAGTGAGATACCGCGCTGCCGCATATAGAACAGCGCCGCGTCGTTGAGCTGGCCCACCGTCGAGCCGTGGGCGCACTTCACGTCGTCGGCATAGATTTCGAGCATCGGCTGGGTGTACATCCGGGCCTCCTTCGTGGCCGTCAGATTCTGGTTGGTCATCCGCGACGTCGTCTTCTGCGCGCCGTGCTCCACCAGCACCCGGCCGGCAAAGGCCCCCGTGGCCTTGTCGTCGAGCACGTATTTGTACAGCTCGTTCGACGTGCAGTGGGTGGCGCGGTGCGTTATCAGCGTGTTGTTGTCGACGTGCTGCTGCTTGTCGGCAATGACACAGCCGCAGCACTGGCACTCGGCGCCCTCGCCCGACAGCGTCAGGTCGAGCTTGTTGCGCGTCACGCCGTTGTGCAGGGTAATGACGTTGTGGGTGACGCGGCTGTCGCGCTGCTGGTCGATGTAGACATTGCTCACGCGCACGTTCTTGGCGTGGGTCTCCTCCAAGCAGTAGAGGTCGAGCTGTGCATTCTCGCCCACGAAGGCCTCGATGACCTGCGTGGCCAGGAAGTGGCGGTCGTCGGCGGCGTGGTCGCAGAACAGCAGTTTTACCTCCGCACCCTCCTCAACGACGATGAGCACGCGGCGGTTCACCATCAGGTCGACATCCGAGCGCAGGATATTGATGACCTGCACGGCACGGTCCACCTTCACGCCGCGTGGCACGTAGACGTAGAGGCCGTCCTGCGCCAGCATCGTGTTCAGGTCGGTGACGGCGTCGCCGTCCTTCCCCGCCAGCCGGTTATAGTGCCCGGTGGTGGCAAAGTCCTTCAGCGAACCGATGACGACGCCTTCGGGCAGATGGGCGCTGGGCAGGGCCTGGGCGTAGAACTGGTCGTTGACCACGAAGTAGAGCGAGGTCGAGAGGTTGGGCACGTCGCAGCTGAACGTCCGGTAGGGGTCGACGGGAATCTGCAGGCGGTTCAGGTTCA
>JAEEGG010014487.1_pt1 | contig 16690 bp, 8 predicted proteins | sample 9134161 | NCBI WGS metagenome assembly JAEEGG01 (sample SAMN16246543, study PRJNA631951) | gut metagenome | biome: gut microbiome; feature: rumen; material: CR-attached | host: Bos | place: Iran: Karaj | collected 2018-10 | reverse complement strand
AATGATTTCTTCATGATGATAAGTTATTTACGGTTAGCAATTACATTTTAGAATGTGTTCAGGTCAACTTGACGCATGGCACCGAAGAACTTGATGGTACGCTCGCCACCGCTGGTCAAATCCTTGATGTGGATCAGGTAGAAGCCAGAGGCCACAGGCGTATTGGCAAAGTTCGTGAGGTCCCATTCAAGACTCGTTGTTTCATCCGTATCCTTACGGAACTGACGCACCTTCGTGCCACTCAAGGTGTAGATCGAAACGATACACTTGTTGGGCAGGTTGGTAATCTTCACCTTATTGGTCAGTGCGTTGCCCTCGTATGTGTTGTAAGCGTAGTAGGGGTTCGGCACCACCGTGATGAGGTTAAGGTCTTCGTCAGTCTTTTCAGGATCGTTCTGGACAGGATCCCAACCATCGATCGAGAAGGTGTACTTCGGATTCAGGTTGTTGATCATCAGATCCGGATTTTCTTCCTGGAGCGGGTAGCCGTAACCAGGAGCGTAAGGCTTGGCCAGACGGATACGAACGCGGCACTCATTGCCTTCAGGCAACCATTCCATGCCTTCGATACCCATCGGCATACCAATCCACATGACCAGCTGATAGAAGTTTCTAAGCATATTTGATTGCGCACCATAGGCCATACTCTGGAAAGCATTAAGCGAATTGAACAACAGTTGACCACCGTCATAACCATAGTTCTTCATTTGTTTCCATGGGAAATTATTTGGCACAGAGATGGAATCCATACGCCAAATGTAAACAAAATGCTTGCCACCAAACACAGGATTACCGTCTGATCCACGGAAGATGGCCGGGTCATATTCCTGCAACAAACCTGAAACATCTTCAGCAGTTACCTTCTGAACCTTGGCAGGATTGAAGAGCATATCGCGACCCCCCAAATCTTCCAAGTAGGAATCTTCACCGAAAGCAACATTCAAACGAATACCGTTCTCAACATCGATGACATAGCCCGGGAACCAGCCCATACCTTGAGGAGCGATGAAGTTAGGATCTTCCTCGTTAGCACTGACATATTCCTCTGAACCAGCCTCCGACCAAAGATTGAACTGAACATCCTGGTTGGCTTCGTTCTTTATCATGTATGGATTACCTTCCTTGTCAACAGATGCATGCTTACGCAGGAGGAAGCGGCGCACACCGTTTTCAGTAAGGTTCTGATCCATACCCATCTCAATTACGGGACAACGCGTCCATTTACTCTTATCGGAAGTGAATACTATATCGATGCTGGTAGTCTCCTTAAAGAAGGATTCATAGTAACCGGGTAAAGCATCAAGAGCAACGGGGCCAGGATTTAACACAGAACCTTGTTGATGGTATGAAGAAAGAAGAGCAGGAGCCCACGAACGGTTGGCAATCTTTTCCCAATTCTCATTTGGGTCCCAAGGCTGACTCTTACCTGAAGCACCATATTGTTGGGAAGACATGTTATAGTCGTTTGCAGAACTATTACCTTCACTCATATCAACATACGTGCCAGAACGAATCCAGTTCAAGAAGGACCCAGGCACATCAACATCACGAAGACCACTCATCCAAGGCTGGTTAGGATCGGTGTATTCTATCGATGAAGTGATGACACCATTGTTGTTAGCGACAACAGTATAATAGTCATGCCATGGGTCAGTGCCATCATTCTTATTATCATAATACTGGCCAGCCCAAATACGACCAAACTGGTAGACCTGGCTAACATTGATAGATAAACCACGTTCGATGAACAATTGTTCGTTTTCATAAACCGTGGTGGTGTCGCTATAGATGGTGTCCGGTTCGGTCAAGTCAACCAAATACCATTTGTTGACCAAACGGGCGGCCGAGTCACCTCTGATTTCATTGTTATTAGTGATGTGTTGCGTGTATTTCACAAACATAGTATCAAACACCAATTCGTAAGCGTGCGACTTCACATTCAGCGGGTCAATAATCTTCACGCTAATCGGACCATAACCAGCTTCATAAGAGGGATGGTAGCAGGCAGGATAGTTGGGATTACCAAAGCGGATATTCTCATTTGCCATCTTGACCTTACCATTTTCGTCGAACAAGATCTTGTCTACAGTTTCAGCCGTCAACTCAAGCTCATTGTAACCATTACCTGCACCAACCAAGCGAGTCACAGCCGGGCTGTCACCATATTGGGCTTGAAGCACAGTACCATTAACAATCTTATGAGGAACAGCAGTATAAACCTGAATGTTCTTTCTACCTTCGAGGTAAGGCTTCTTTTGGCCAAGCAGGCCAGTAGCATCTTCCTGGTTGTAGGTCAAATAGTTGTTGTAGGCGTATGCCACAGCCATATAATAATAAGGTGTGTGGTTGATCAGGTTCGGGTTGTCGCTAGTCGAGAACTCGTCCTCAGTCAGCACGAAGCTGTGGGTGATACCGGCGTCGCCGCCATTCACCTTCAGGCTCGGCACGTTGGCTTGCAAAGCCTCGTCGAAATCGTAGTTGAGCAGACGACCCACGTTGTTACGCACGTCGCACTGGAACACCAGACGGGCTTTGTCATTATTGTTCAGCTCATCGGCGCCCACTTCGGCGTTGGCCAGCTGATACACCTTGTAACCTTCGAAACGATAGTATCTGTCATAGACATAGACGGAATCCTTATATTCCTCTTCGACTTGATAAATACTGTCGCCTTGATTGCTGATGTACCAAGTGGTATCCTTTCTAACCAACGTTCTCTCGGTTCTACCGGTCGGGATTTCAGGATCAAGTTCAATGTATTTCTCCTTATAGTTGTTGGAGAGCGTACCATTCGACAGATAGATGATGAGCTTTTGGTCGAGCTCACGGATGGTCAGGTCAGGAGCGTTAGGACCATCGATGACCTTGAAGCAGTTGTCGAACAGAGCTTGGCACTTGTCGTCGACCACGCGCAGCAGTTCAACGGAAGCCCAGGCACCGCCCGAGGTAGCACGAGCCCACGGCACACCGAAGGTGATGTAGTTAACTGCACCGGGTTCCAGGGTGAAGGGGCCAGCGGATTGCATGAAACGACGGTCGTTAGGTGCATTACCGCATTGTTCCTCCGTCCAGTACTTACCATTCTCATTGAAACCACCGTTAGGTTTGTTGCCACCAGTACCCCAGTTCCACGGGTCGGAATCGCCAGGGAACATGAAGTCGCATTCAGGACCAACAACATCGCTGCTCGAGAAGGCATCGCCACCGTAACGCATCTTGGCACCGTTTCTCCAAATACCACGCAGGTAGTTGTAGTACTGAGGAGCAGTCCTCGGGTCACCATTATCGGAGTCAGAGTTGTTGTGATACACGAAACGACGCATACCGAAACGTTCATCGTCGATGATGCCGTTACCGAAGTTCACGCCGTTGATACTTTCGTCAACAATCTGAATGGCATTCGTGGTATCGTAAGTAAAAATGGAGTCATTACCTTCCATATGATCGAACGTAGCAACAATTTCAAACTGATATTTGGGATTGTCGATACCATCGGGATCCATGTAGGGGCCCTGGAAGAAGTCGATACCCAACGCCGGAGGCTGAGCACCGTAGGCTTCAGGTTCACCGCTACCGTCGATAGCTGAACCATTATAGCCGTAACCTAGACCACGACCGATATCGCAACCTACGTAGTCGTCCCAACCATAACCGAGGTCAACGTCGGTCCAAGGCGAGAAGTAAGTACCCGTCAAGGTATAGGTGGAACGGTTGATGATTTCGTAGCTATAGAAAGTCATGTTGTTGATTTCGTCGTTCGTGGCGAAGGCGAAAGCCTGGGCACGCACTTCGATACCGATGGCTTGACCGCCCGACTCAGTGTGGGCAGCACCTTTATCGTTGAAGATCCACCACAGGGTTTGGTCACCCTTCAGCACTTGGTCGGCCAAGATGGAACCGTGCATCGTGCCTTCTCTTTCTTCTTCCATGGTCGGAATCTTGGTGTGGCAGAGTTCGTTGGAGATGTCGTAGTACGGAAAGTCACCAGAATTGGGATCGTATTGACCATCACCATCGACATCGTAGAAGGGAGCCAGATAATAGGCGATACCATCTGGGTCTTCACCACTACGGGTGGCAGGCCAATTCTCGATGATGGAAGGCATCTGATAGTCTTCGGCAAGCTTGCCAGTGTTGGGGTCGAAAGCGGCGAGGAACTCGTCAACTTCGGCGCGGGTAATCTTATAGATCTTATCCCACTTGGCACAAGTCTCAGCAGTAATGGAGGCCTTGCCGTCGACGGTCAGAGGGCCAGTGTAGTAGTCGTTACCAACCTGACGGAAACGCAGGGCGGCGCACTTCAACTGGTTGTTGACGTCGACACCGGCGATCCACAGAGAACCAGCAAACAAAGAGGTGGCAGAGCCGTTGGCTGGGATGAAGTACTTGGAACCCGTTCCAGCGGGCAGGTCCCACCACATGTCACCACCCGCGTTTATACGGGTTCTGACGTTGTTGATGTCAAGCCATTCAAAAGCTGACGAAGGCGTACAACCAGCAGCGGTTTGGGCGCGCTGGCCTTTGCTGCCATTCTGCTCATACTTGTACATCTCAGCCTTTCCTGGAGTCACAGCGCCCGCGATGAGCAGGGTCGCTAACAAAATTCGAAATATATTCTTCATAATACTTGTAATTTTTCGTTATGAATATTCTCTCCTATTTAGAAATTGAAGCTCATACCGAGTCTGATGTGACGAGGCATAGAGTAGAAGCCGCCATTGTTGACAAACAGTTCATACATCTGGATGTAGGCCTGCGGGTCAATCTGGGCGTTGATTTCATTAGCCCATTGAGGTGCCGAGAGGTAACCGTCGTCGTCGGGGTTACCGGTAGCGTTATACACACCAACGATGTTTTTCGAGTTGAGCAGGTTCAGCACTTGCAGGTACACGTTTACGAAAGCATCGCGACCCTTCGAACCTTCCTTCTTTCCACCCATGGTGAAGGTGAAGTCCTTGTCGACACGGAGGTCGAAACGGAACGAAGCGGGGATACGGGAACCGTTGTAGGTACCATTCAGCAGGGTGTTACCACCGGAGATGGGTGACGACACGTTACGAGCAGCGGTGAAAGGCGTACCCGAACCACCGTTGACTTGCAATGCGAAACCGGTGTTAGAAAGGAATTGGACACCCTTGATGGTAGGACCATCATAGTCCTTACCTTCGGAATAACGATAGTCGAGCGTCAGGTTGAAGCTGTGACGACGGTCAGCGTTGGTCGGGAAGGTGGATCTCAGGTTAGGCACACCAGCAGCAATCAAAGCTGCAGCGGTGGAGGTCGAAGAACCGGTCATGTCGGCATACTGCAAAGTGTAGCTGGCACGGATACGGGCGTTCTTCGTACGACGCATGTCGTAGCTGGCGGTCACACCCTTGACGGTACCGAAGTCGAGGTTGCTGTAGGAGTTGTAAGCCTTGGGGAAGGCACCGTTGAAACGGTACATCTGAATCATGTTACGCAACTCATGGTAGTAAGCCGAAATCGTCATTGACGAGGTGTTGGTCACCTTCTGGGTGAAACCGAGTTCATACTCGATGGTCTGCGAAGGCTTCAGGTTGGGGTTGGCAACCGTACCCGAGAGGTCGGTGAAGCGGTAGTAGTACAGCGGGCTGCAGTAGTAGGCACTGGTAGGACGCTGAGTCAGCACATCGTAGTGAGCGAAGAACAAAGCTTCGTCAGAAATCGGGAAGGAGAAGGAGATACGAGGCATGATGCTCCAAGCAGGATCGTAGTCCTTGAAGGATTCCATGTCGACCTTACGCTTGTCCATATCAACAAATTTGTACTTGATCCAAGGCGTCACACCCGTACCCATATCGAGGACATCGGGGTTGGAGATTTCAACACCTTCTGCATTGTACCAAGTGTTGCCATTACGGTAACCGACGATTTCAGTGATTTCAGAAATCTTGTTCACGTAAGGAACGTAATCGTCGCCAATGTTGTCAGGAATATAAATCTTGGAAGCGTCACCAACGAAATGGAAATCACCACCATCAATATTATGGCTGCTAATAGCGCTCTTGACGTTTCCAACAGTATTGAAGTCATACAGCACATACGGGTCTTTCAGCACGTCCTGGTTGGCATCGAAACGGTCGACACGCACACCGATGTTGAAGATCAGGTCTTTGAAGGCGAACTTGTCTTGCAGGTAACCGGCCATGTAGATGGGCTGTTGGGCACCAATCGGGCGGTCAAAGACGCCTTCACCGTCTTGATGGTTGAAGAAGTCGGAGAGTGAAGGACGCTCGGTCAAGGCATACTTGGTATGGCCGTCGTAGCTGTAACCATAGTAGTAAACCGAGAAGTTACCGTCACGGGTCAACTCGTCGGCGCCGAACATGCTCATGTCGAGGCCACCTTCAACCTTACCGGTTCTCATCTTACCGTTTTCATCGTAATATTTAATCGTGTTGTTGTCGAAATCATAAGTATCAATCAGGATCCACTCCGTGCCGTTGACAGGCAAGCCCATGGCTTGACGCAGGCGGGCGTCGAAGGTGTATTGGCTCTGATCGTCATACAGTCTGTGATACAACACCGTGTCGGCATGGCCGTCGTAGGCGTTGGCATAAGGTGCCGACATATCGAGCTCTCTGATGTGGAAGTTGGTCATGTCACGCATCAGCGTCCAATAGTTGGCGCTGTACGACATCTGAGCGTTGTTCTGTTGCTCGTATTGGAAGCCCAACTTAATATCGTGAGAGTTGTCGCCTCTACCGAGGGTCAACGAACCGTTGACGTTCACGGCAATCTGGTCGTTCACGAACTTGTTGTAGGAATCTTGGATGGTGCCAGGCACTGCATACAAGCCGTACACATAGTTCGGTGACATACCGTTGATCAGACCGTTGTTCAGGATGATGTTGGAAAGGTTGTTGTAGTAACCCACAGCACCATAATCCTTATACAGTTCGAAATAGTTGTTGGCATAGGTAGCCAGATCGGGGTTGAAGTTGGAGGGCCTGAACGTCACCAAGGTGTCGTAGTAGTTATCCAACACGAAGACGTTGCTGAGGTTTTTGTATTCGCCATTGACCAGAACCGAGTCGACAGCCGTCGTCTGGAAGTGGTAGTTGGGAGCCCTGTAGGTGGTGAACTTACCCAAGTTGCCGTAAGCGAAGATGTTGTTCCACAGCTGGGGGTCGCCCGATTCGCCTTTATAGCGCGAGTAGTCGGCCTGAATGCTGTAGTACACATTGGAGACCAACGAAGTGCTGTTGGGATCGCTCTGGAAACGCTGGGTGAAGCGGACATAACCACGATAGGTGCCCGACTTCGACAGATAGTTCTTGTCAGTATTGAAGTAATACTGGCTACGGCCGCTGGGATAGTGGCCGCCGCTCATCACCATCGAACCACCGATGGTCAGGTTGGTGGTCTTACCCGTACGGACGTCGATCTTACCCGTCAGGTTAATGCTCTGGTTGGTCGAGTTGTTGAGGAAACGAGTGTGGTACAGGTCATCCTTATGCGTGTAAGCAGCGGTAGCATTGGTACCGATGCCGATCGTCAAAGGATTGGTCCTGATCTTGTCCATGTACTCGTCTTTGGCACGGTAGTAACCAGTAGCGGAGCTGTAGCCATACTTGTTGTGCGTGATATCAAAAGCGAGGAAGAAACCGAGGAGGGCTTCCTTGTCGTCCTTCTTGCTCTTGATGAGCGGTCCTTGCAAGCTACCACCCAAGCGGCCGTGGCCGTAACCGTCAACCGAATACTCGGCTTCGATACCGCCACCCCAAGTACGGCTGGGGCCCTTGGTGGTCATGTTGATGATACCGCCCATGGCGTCACCGTACATAGCAGGCGTACCACCCAAGATAACGTCGACCTGGTCGATGGCGCTTTGGGGGACGCTGGTGCTACCGATGACTTTCACACCGTCGATGTAGTAGACGGCGCCTTCACGCGAACCACGGATGGAACCGACCTCACCGTCAGCGGAGAACACGCCACCGACACTGGCGGCAACGCCTTCTGCCGAACGCACCGGCAACTTGGCGATTTCCTCGGAGGTGATGGAGGCACCTTGCGTAGTGTTATCCTTTGAAATCAAAGGAATTTCGTAGTCGACAACCGTGACTTCGCCAATGTTGATTGCTCCACTGGCCATCTTGATGTCGTAGAAGGTGATCTTGTTGGCCGGAATGACGATGTTCTTCACAACGAAGGGGTTGTAGCCGATACAGCTCGCCTTCAGGTCATACGTTCCCGGAGGAATCGGGTTGATGTCATAATTACCGTCAAAGTCAGAGGAGGTACCTCCCACTTGTGTTCCGCCTTTTTCAACAATGACGTTTGCAAATGGTACCGTTTCTCCTGTGTCATCGGTAATCTTACCCTTGAGTCTTCCTTGCGCTTGTGCCATGGTCATCGTGCAGGTGGCCAGGACGATGGCAAGGGTCATTAGTAAATTTTTAAACATACCTTGTAATTTTATGTAATACTACTTTGTTTGGTGCATAAGAGTGCATTAAAAGTCGTCAAAATTACAACCTTATTTGAAAGTACGCAAGAAAAATATTCGTTTTTTGTATTTTTTTCTTTGCGAATTTTCGCTTCGATTGTTTATATTTTTGATTTTCAGTCATTTGAGAAAATACGCTTCAATAAGATTTTTTCCCGCTTCAATCGCGATTTTTAGCTTCTATACCGTTTTCCCGTACATTTCAGGACGAAAAGAACGGGTTGCTGCGCTGTCGACGACGCATACGCTCCGCATGACGCTTGTCTTTCTGCATCATACGCTTGGTTTTTTTGGCTTGACGCTTGTAATGGGTGGTTTTGGCTTTGTCATACTGCTTCTTCGACTGCCGCTCCTGCTGCTCCAATTGACGCTCCGCCCTCCGCATGGCGCGCGACCGCGATGAGGCGCAAGAGCCAAACAGCAAAAGCAAGACCAATAGGCAGGCCACAATGCTGATTCGCTTCTTCATAACACACTATTTTGGTTGCAAATGTAACATTTTTCCACCATTTCGGTACTATTTTGAGAAAAAAAGCGTTTCTTTGCTGTTATGAAAAACACGAGACTACACCTATTAATATTAATAGCACTCCTGCCCTTGCTGCATGGCTGCACGAAATATTCGGAGAACCCCCACAGGCCAGTTTTGCCTTATCCTATCACAATTTACCCCAACCAGATGCAGTATCAGAATCTACATACCATTGGTGGTTGGGAATACATCACTTCCGAGATGGAAAGCACAAGCCGTGGCATCATCGTTTTCCACAGACCCGACGCCAACAATCTTGACGACACCTTCGCTGCCTACGACCGCATGCCGCCCAACGAACCCGACGCTTGCACCGACAGCCATGGCAACACCACCAGAATGGTCGTGGAATTTCCCTTTGTCGTCGACCGCTGCAACAACGCATATTACAACATCCTGAACGGACAAATTATCATCCGCGAACCCGATATGGTTCCCAACTTCCCCACCGACGGCACACCGGTTTACAACTTAATCCAGTATCACACCTCCTTTGACGGGAACAAACTGACGATTTACAATTAATGGGAATCCTCATCGTTTTCCATGATGCGCCCCTGTCGCTCAATGGAAGCCTGATGAATGGCCTCAAACACCTTATTAATTAATATGGGCGACAAACCCATGTCGGCACCTGTGGCCACATGGTCGGCAAGAATCTTCTTCCAACGATCCATCTGCACCACGGTGACGTTGTTGCGTTTCTTGTACTCCCCTATCTTCGCACTCACCTCCATGCGACGCGCCAACAGCTGCAACAGCTCGCTGTCGATGTCGTCGATCTCGCCACGCAAACCGGCGAGGTCGCGCTCCACGTTAAAGGATTGCTTCGAACGGAAGGTCAAGCTGGACAGTAACGATTTCAACGCTTCAGGCGTGATCTGCTGCTTGGCGTCGGTCAGAGCTGCATCGGGATTAATATGACACTCCAACATTAATCCGTCGGAAGCAAGGTCCAAGGCCTTCTGTGCCGTAGCCTGCAGCAACTCGCGGTTGCCACAGATGTGGCTCACATCAGTAATGAGCGGCACGTTCAGACGTTGGGTGAGCTCGATGGGAATCTCCCACATGGGGTAATTGCGATAGGGCGACTCCTTATAATATGAGAAGCCACGATGAATGGCCGCCAACCGCGTCAGACCCACCTTTTGGAAACGCTCGAAAGCGCCCATCCAAAGGTTCAGGTCGGGAGAAACTGGGTTTTTGATGAACACGGGGATGTCGACACCCTTCAAGGCATCGGCCAACTGCTGCACCGAGAAGGGATTGACCACAGTGCGGGCACCTATCCACAATGCATCGACGTCGTATTTCAACGCCAACTCGACATGCTGGGGCGTGGCCACCTCCGTGGCTGTTGGCAAGCCCGTCGCACGTTTCGCTTCGAGGAGCCAGACGAGACCCTGTTCTCCACTGCCCTCGAAGGCATCGGGGCGGGTGCGCGGCTTCCAGATGCCGCCGCGCAGCATCTTCACCTCGGGGATCTCGGCCAAGGCCTGCGCCGTAGCTATAATCTGGTCTTCGCTTTCGACGCTGCAGGGACCAGCGATAACGAAATGCGTGGATAACTGTGTGTAAGTATTGGCCATATTGTTTGCAAAAGTACAACATTTTCAGACCTGCATTGCATTTTTTTGTAACTTTGCACTTTAATTATATTAAGCAACAAAGAATATCAACATACAATGAAAAGAGTAGAAATCAAGCAAGCCTTGCAGATGCAAGCCTCTGACAATGAGATTACTGTTATGGGTTGGGTGCGCAACAAGCGCGGCAGCAAGAACGTGGCCTTTATCGCCCTTAACGATGGCTCCACCATCAACAACCTTCAACTGGTCATCGACCTGAATGTCATTCCCGAAGAAAAACTGGCGCTTATGCACGCCGGTGCATCACTTTGGGCCAAGGGCGTCCTCGTCGCCTCGATGGGTAGTGGCCAGGCCGTGGAGCTCTCCGTGAAGGAGATCGGACTGTTCGGTCCCGCCAACCCCGACGAATATCCCCTGCAGCCTAAGAAGCACTCCTTGGAGTTCCTGCGCGACATCGCCCACCTGCGTTTCCGCACCAACACCTTCGGTGCCGTCATGCGTCTGCGCCATGCCATGGTGTTCGCCATCCACAAGTTCTTCACCGAGCGAGGCTTCTATAATATCCACACGCCATTAATCACTGCCTCCGACGCTGAAGGCGCAGGCGAGATGTTCCAAGTTACCACACTCGACCTCAACAACCCGCCTCGCGACGAGCAAGGCAATGTCGACTATAAGCAGGACTTCTTTGGGAGGTCGACCAACCTCACCGTTTCGGGACAGCTCGAAGGCGAGTTGGCAGCCACGGCATTGGGCAAGATCTACACCTTTGGCCCCACTTTCCGTGCCGAGAACTCCAACACCACACGTCACTTGGCCGAGTTCTGGATGATCGAGCCCGAGATGGCCTTCTACGACATCAACGACAACATGGACCTCGCCGAGGAGATGCTGAAATACTTGATCCAATATGCTTTGGACAACAACATGGACGACCTCCAGTTCCTCAGCAAGCGCTTGCAGGACGAAGAGAAGGGCAAGAAGGAAGAAGACAAGTCGATGGAGCTCATCAGCAAGTTGCACTTCGTGCTCGAGCATGAGTTCGTGCGCCTCACCTACACCGAAGCCATCGATATCCTGCGCAACTCCAACTACAACAAGAAGGGTAAGTTCCAATATCCCGTTGACGGCTGGGGCGTCGACCTGCAGTCGGAGCACGAGCGTTACCTCGTCGAGAAGCACTTCAAGAAGCCCGTCATCCTGACCGATTATCCGAAGGAGATCAAGGCCTTCTACATGAAGCAGAACGAAGACGGCAAGACCGTCCGCGCCATGGACGTGCTCTTCCCTGGCATCGGCGAGATCATCGGTGGCTCGGAGCGTGAGACCGATATCAACAAGATCCTCGACCGCATGCATGAAGTCGGCATCCCAGAGGCCTCCATGGACTGGTACCTCGACAGCCGCCGCTTCGGCTCGGTGCCGCATTCCGGCTACGGCTTGGGCTTCGAGCGTCTGCTACTCTTCATCACCGGCATGACCAACATCCGTGACGTCATCCCGTTCCCGAGAACACCGAAAAACTGCTTGTATTAAATTAATAAGTTGTCAGTTGTTCAGTTATTCAGTTGTTCAGTTGATGGACGACGCTAACTGAACAACTGAACAACTCCAAACTGACAACTGAAATGCCCAACCAACGATTGACTCAAACCCAGCGGCAGGAACTGAAGCTTTCGCCGCAGCAGATCCAGCTGATGAAGCTGTTGCAACTGCCATTAATCGAACTCGAGCAACGCATCAAAGAGGAGATGGAGATCAACCCCGCCCTCGAAGACGTGCGCGACAACGACTATGAAGACAACGAGCCAACCGTTGACGAGCCCACCGACGAGAACGACAACGGCGAGAACGACGACTATAACGACGACGAAGTCAACTTCAGCAAGGACGACGAGTTCGACATCAACGACTACCTCTCGGAAGAAGACCTCGAAGACTACTCCTATAAGCTGCAAGCCAACAACTACAGCGGCGATGATGACGACTACGAAGCTCCCATTGCCAACGAGGAGACCTTCCAGGACTACCTGAACCAACAACTCGCCTATCACGACCTGACCGAGAAGCAACTCGAGATCGGGCAATACATCATCGGCAATCTCGACGACAACGGCTACCTCAACCGTCCTGTCGCCAACATCGTCGACGACATGCTCTTCACGATGAACGTCTCCACGACGGAGGAAGAGGTGACCGAGGTGCTCCGCATCGTGCAACAGCTCGACCCGCCCGGCATCGCCGCCCGCGACTTGCAGGAATGCCTGCTCATACAGCTGCAACGCCTCCAAGAAGACAACCCCTTCCACAAAGACTATAACCTCTCCATAACGATTGTCAAGGACTTCTTCGAGGAATTCACCAAGAAGCATTACGACAAAATCGCCAAGAAGCTTGAAGTCAGCAACCGCGACCTGAAAGCCGCCTTGGACGAGATCCTCAAGCTCAACCCAAAACCCGCCGATGCTTCCAGCTCAAGCACCAAGAACATCCACTACATCACGCCCGACTTCTTTGTCTTTGTCAGAGACGGCAAGGTGGAACTCTCCTTGGACGGCCGCAACGCTCCCGAACTGCGCATCAGCAAGTCGTACCTGAAGATGCTGGAAGAGTTCTCCAACAGCAAGGACAACCGTAGCAAACAAGAGGCCGTGCAGTTCGTAAAGCAGAAGATCGACTCCGCCAAGTGGTTCATCGATGCCATCAACCAAAGGCAGAACACGCTCTACATCACGATGAAGGCCATCGTCGACATTCAAAAGGATTACTTCCTCACAGGCGACGAGACCCAACTCAAGCCCATGATCCTGAAGGACGTGGCCGACAAGGTAGGACTCGACATCTCCACCATCTCGCGCGTCGCCAACAGCAAATATGTGCAGACGCCATACGGCACCCATTTACTGAAATTCTTCTTCAGCGAAGGCATCACCAACCAGGAGGGCGAAGAAGTCTCGACCCGAGAAATCAAGAAAATCCTGAAAGATGCCGTCGAAAACGAGGACAAGGCCAACCCCATGACCGATGAGCAACTGATGTTCGTACTGAAAGAGAAAGGCTATCCCATTGCTCGCAGGACCGTGGCAAAATACAGAGAACAGCTGGGCATCCCCGTGGGACGAATGAGAAAGAAGATTTGACGAAGGGACCCACCCATCTCTGGCCGAACTATTGGCCTTACATACTATTTTGGAAACAATATCGTTTTTATCTTTGTGAAAACGAACCTCTATACCAACAAAAAGCACTGGAAATGGGCCTTGGCTGTTGTAGCCCTGCTCATTATCGGCGCGTCGTTGTGGTACACCAACCACTTAGTGAAATCCATTGCCGAACAGGAAACCAAGCAGGTGAAGATGTGGGCTGCCGCCATGGAGCAGCACGCTGTGATGATGAAATCGACAGAGGAGTTCTTCAACAAAGTGAATGAGCAAGAACAACTGCGCGTCGACCTGTTGGCCAACGCCTACCGGCGCGTCATGGATATTTCATCCAACGAGAACACCGCCACTTACGTCGACATCATTCGCAACAACATCAGCATCCCACTGGTACTCACCGACGGGAAAGACAACATCGTCTCGTCAAACAACCTGCCCCCTGACCAAGAGGGGAAGACCATCTTCGATGACGAGATGAAACGTGCCTACTCGAAGTTCCCGCCCATCAAAATCGACCCAGGCTATGGCTTCGTCCAATACCTGTATTATAACGAATCGAGGATCTACACCGACCTAAAGGCCGTTTTGGAGGACATGTCGGACCACTTCATGGAGGAAATCACGCTCAACTCAATGGGTGTGCCCGTCATCGTCACCAATGAAGCCCAGGACACCATCCTCAGCTTCGGCAACCTCGACTCCCTCATGATGCAGGACAGCAACTACGTGAGGCAGCAGCTGGAAATCATGCGCAACGAAAACGACCCGCTGCAAATCGAGTTCATGAACAAAGGCAAAGCCGCCATCTTCTACCGCACCACCGACCTGGTGCAACAGATGCGCTACTACCCTGTCATCCAGTTTATTGTATTCGCACTCTTCCTGTTGATTGCCTACCTACTCTTCAGCTATGCCCGCCGCTCAGAACAAAACCAAGTGTGGGCCGGCATGGCCAAGGAGACAGCGCACCAGTTGGGCACGCCGCTCTCCTCGCTGATGGGTTGGATTGAACTCTTGAAGATGCAGGACGAGCCTTTCGTAGGCACCCATGAGATGGAAAAAGACATCGAACGCCTGCAGATCGTCGCCGACCGCTTCTCAAAAATCGGTTCCGTGCCTACTCCCGAGCCCACCGACATCAACTACCTCATCCGCGACACGATGGATTACCTGCAGAAGCGGTTCTCCAAGAAGTTCGAATTCGAAATCAACCTACCCGAAGGCGAGCTGATTATGCCATTAATACCCTCGTTGTTCCGCTGGGTGCTCGAAAACCTGACCAAAAATGCCGTCGATGCCATGGGCGACCACGGCAAGATCACCCTCGACCTCATCGACGACGGCGACCACATCCACCTCGACTTGAGCGACACGGGTAAAGGCATTTCGAAGTCGAAAATCAACCAAGTGTTCAATCCGGGTTACACCAGCAAGAAACGCGGCTGGGGATTAGGTCTTTCACTGGCCAAGCGCATCATCGAGGACTACCACAAGGGCAAAATCTTCGTGAAATCCTCCGTCGTGGGCGAAGGGACGACGTTTAGGATTACCTTGAAAAAATAGAATAAAAAAAGGAGGCGTTGCCTCCTTTTTTATTTCACGTTTTATTTATTTATTTCACGACAATTCTTTGTGTTTCGCTGTTTCCTGATTGGTCATATACCTTCAGCAGATAAACACCTTGACTCAACGAACTAACATTCATTTTGTCCATAGCGCTTTCCAGCATCTTCTGGCCTGTGACGCTATAGATTTCAGCCTTCTGGAAACCTTCGGCCTGTATTTGGATTTCGTTTTCGGCAGGCACAGGATAGACCTTCACATTGGAAGTTTGGGCGTTTTCATTGACACTAGTGAGGTCCACGTAAACCATATCCACTACGCTGCCATAGAACGATTTCTTTTCCGCATTGTAATTATAAGCTATATCGATATCGCCATCGGCAGGAGCCCAGTCATAGCCACCAAATCCATAGCACTCACCGTGCTTTGCATTGCCCATCTCGTCATATTCGAACTTGTAGTGATATTCATCCAACCAATTACCTCCATCCCATTCCTGTACATACTGATCAGTGTAGACACCGCCTTCATAGATATAGGAAGTCTTCTCCGAGTTCACCCATTGCGGGTCAGCCCAATCCTGCATAAGGATTTCGGTAACGTTTTCGTCAAAGTCGAGGGTGTAGGTGTACTTCTCATCATTTTGCCATGCACCGCCTTCCATGTATTGCACGACATGCACGATGGTATTGTTGTCGCGAGTGTAAGTGTTGAGCACTGATGAAGTCCATGTGTTGCCGTTCCACTCCCACTCAAGCACGGTCCAAACATCACCTTCGAAATTGTAAACTTCCTTGAGCAAGTTGACCCACTGACCATTCAGGTAATACTGATAAACAACCTCGCTAAGGACATCAACGTCATAGGTAGAAGAAACCAGCAAAGAATTCTCCCAATCATAGCCATTCCATTCCTGACCAAGCATTTCAAACACATTGCCATTGAAGTCATACTCGTATGCAATACGCGACTCGTTTTCCCAAAAATCACCGTAAGCTTCTGTTATTTCCTCGGAAAGGTAAAACTCCGACTCGTCGTAGTAGTAAGTCGTTCGATGTTGGGTACCGTCAGACTCATAGTAATTGGCTTGCTGCGGCACGATGTAGCTCTCACGGACCAATCCGTACTGTTTGAAGACCCGCTCGGTAATCTTCGCTTTCATTTCAGCCTTGCTTTGTGCAAAGCCCAAATTTCCAAACGCCATCACAAGAATGGCCATAGTAAATAATGCTTTTTTCATAGTTATAAGTATTTAGTTTTTAATGACATCGAAATAATAGTTGATTCTCGACTTGGGAACATAATCGTTTTGTTCAGTCGAAGGGTTATAGACCGTTTCATAGATGACGTGCCTTGCAAAACCGTGAATACG
>JAEEGG010014484.1_pt1 | contig 16694 bp, 15 predicted proteins | sample 9134161 | NCBI WGS metagenome assembly JAEEGG01 (sample SAMN16246543, study PRJNA631951) | gut metagenome | biome: gut microbiome; feature: rumen; material: CR-attached | host: Bos | place: Iran: Karaj | collected 2018-10 | reverse complement strand
GTCATGTTGCCCAACCGCTTTCATCACCGCCCGACGCGTATCAATCAGCCAGGCTGTGTTGCTCTTCCGTATGCACTTCCAGAAGTCCTCTCTGCGGCATTTCACCGCAGAGAGATCTTTCGTATTTTCTTGATAGCAAAACATAGCGTCCTCCCCTATTTCTTGATTTTCTTACACTTACGCAATTGTTCCAACAACACACACAGGTCACTCTCCAGCACGTCGGCACAACGACTGCGACCCAGGCGTTTCTTGCCCCTCGATTTGATGAAGATGCTGCACTCCGACATGTACAGACGCCCGCAGTTCGTCTCAAAGATCGTCTCAAAGTCACTCCCGCTTCCGCCTTTCTTCTCGGCATCAAAATCCACATGACCGTCATTGTTCACAAACAGCGATCCCTTGATGCGCTTCTTACGATTCGCCTTGATGTCCTTGACGACATCCTGTTCAATGCTTACAATTGTATTCTTTTTCATAATCGATTCGAATTAGTGAGCTGTCAGGAGAAAGCGAAGATTTTAGTTTGAGCTCAATTCCGTACGTACACGTTTTCTCCGCTCACGCCATCGACTCGGTTATTAAATGTCTTTAATCTCTCTCAGTGTCAATTCACTGGCCAGTAGATAGAGGAATCTCTCCCTTGCATCCTCGATGCCTACATTTTCCTGCATCTTCAGGATCTCTGCCACGGTCGATGCCAGTCCCATCAGCGCCACCAGCGTAGGGTGTTCCCCCTTGACATGCTGTCCCAATACCTGCATCAGCTCCGCCGTCAGCTGCTCCGACTCCATCACTACGGCTTCTGCCGCCTTGTACGCATCAGTCTTGCGCACCACCTTCTTGTTGTTCTTCTTGTTCATTTTCATTGTTTCTTGATTGTTGAAATATACATTCTGTTTTCGTAGCGGTCCTGTCCCTGCTGGTCTTGCCAGTCACGGACGCCCATCGAGAGTTGAGTGCGAACGGTGTCGCCCTCGTTCAAGTAACCCACAAGCGAACGGGCATAGTCGCCGGTTGCCTCTGCAAACAAGGTGTCCACACCGTCAGTCAGCACGAAGCCCATACTTGTAAACACCCTCTGTTGACCCTGTTGGTCTTGGTACTGTCTGTCTTGGATAGGCAGCACCTTCTGAATCTTCATTGTTTTTTCCATTTTTGCTTTAAAATTTAAATTAATAATGTGCATCGGGAAACCCTTTGCATTTGATTTCGAAAGCAAAATTAGGCATAAAAAAACCTTTCCACTTAGGAGTAGTGGAAAGGTAGTAAAAGGTTAGTGAAATAGGTAGTAGAAGTTAGTGCAGCATCTCGTATTGCCTTTCTAGTTCCTGAAAAAACAACTGTCCTATGACCTTGTTTTTCTGGAACACTTCACTTTCGGAATTGGTGGGCTTATAGTCTTCCCATTCATCATAGTCAATGGATGCAAACTTCAGGGCACAGGGCGCTTTCAGGTTGTTGATGTCACATTTTACTTCTAAGGTTTCAGCTATCGCAAGACTGTTTATTCTGTCGCAACTGGTAGCCCATTTCGAACTCCATCCGCATTTTGCGGCCAACACTTTAATAACACCCAGAAACAATTGTTTCTCACAGAGCGGCTTCTGTTTGCCGTTCAAAGCTACGATAGCCCGACTAATCATTTCGTCCGTGTAGTCTGTTGGCAGTCGTTTCTTGTTTTTCTCCTCATGTGAATTATTAAAGGTAGCTGAGCCATTGATTATATTGTAGTTCGTAATGCTACCATAAAAGTTGTTGATGATTCCACCTTGGGGATTCTTCTGCTCGCTATCCATATTGTCAATCTTTTGTTGGGTTAGGGTGAATGTTTACGTTCTCTACATCCTTCAGGAATTCATTAATAATCTGAATGTTACAGACTCCATAGATGATAATCTTGCTTCCACGACTTCTGTTCCTTCTTTTCTGGCAGTAACTTCTGAAGATTTTCTTGATTCTCTTCAAAATACCAGGGCTACACACTGCCTTTCTTAATGCAGCCCTGCATGGCCTTAAGCCAATTAGCTCGTACTTTTTCATACTTTTGGTTTTAAGTAGTTATTAAATAATTGTTTTTCAAGATATCTGGTCAAATAATACGTTCTATACAAATGGAGAACGTGAGACATTACAAACACAGCGACCTCATGAACCGCAACGTATCTACGAGTGGCTGTATCTGCAAATGCTCACATCTCCAAGGACGCAAGCAAGGCAGACATCTTCGTACTCGTTTGATACTTTAGATTTGCGGTTCTTGAGGTCTACGAGAAAGCTGTCTTAACTCTATTTTTCCACGATATCTTTTTCGGAATGCAAAAGTACAAATTTTTTCGCAATCATCCAAAGTATAGAGAGTTCTTTTTCTTTGTTTTTTTAAATTCCCTCTTTTTTGCCCATCTGAATAAAGAGCGTAGCCTCTTAGCTACGCTCTTTCTACCAAACTACTAACTTTATCAAACAACGCACAAAATGCAATCTGCTTCTATTATTATCCTTACTATTTTAAACTATAGAAAACATTTAAAACAGGGTATCTGGGTACACCCCTTCTTTTACAAGCTGCATAATACGATTCATAGTATTTTCGCGGTCGGCTGCGTATGTCACGCCGAACCACTTGCTTGTCGTGTCGAGAACTTCACAGGTAGTAGTGCCATCGTTGATGAGTTTGTTGACCATTAGCGGGATGAAGAACTCGGCCTTCAGGTTCTCCATGTTCTTCGAGTCGCTGAGGAACTCCTTGAAGTAGGCCTCAGAGTGTTCGAAGTAGTCAGGTGTGAAGCCCCACATATTCATACTTACGGGTACGTTTTCCTCAAGAGGCTGCCACTCACCTTGCTCATCCTTGTATGAAATGGTACCGTCGATACGCATAATCTCGGTACGCTCCACGACATCCGTCAGATGACGCTTCTCGTTGTAGGCACAGACACCACGGGCCACACTGCCGTTCTCGCTCAAGGTGTTACATACGCGGAAGCCCACCATCGCATACTGGTTCTTGGCGCCCTCTGGCAGGCTGCTGAGGAACTTGCCAATCTGTATAAAAGCATCTCGACCATAGAAATCGTCGCAGTTGATGACACAGAAAGGTTCTTTGATGATGTTCTTGCCCATCAGTACGGCATGGTTTGTACCCCACGGCTTTACGCGCCCTTCGGGAACGGTGAAACCTTCGGGCAGTGCGTCGAGTGCCTGGAAGCATAGTTCGCACTGTATTTTGCCCTCGTACTTCGAGAGAATCTGCGTGCGGAACTGCTCTTCAAAGTCCTTGCGGATGACCCATACGATTTTGCCGAATCCTGCTTGGATAGCATCGAAAATACTATAGTCCATAATGGTCTCGCCATTGGGTCCCAGACCGTCGAGTTGTTTCAGACCGCCATAACGGCTGCCCATACCTGCTGCTAAAAGAAATAATGTCGGTTTCATAATTCAATTGTTATTTGATGTTTCTAACTCTCTTTTCCCAGTTCCATGCTGCTGCAAGTGTCTCTTCGAGTGTGCGCTCAGCCTTCCATCCGAGTTCTTTGTTTGCGAGGGCTACGTCAGCCCAGACAGCAGGTACATCACCTGAACGACGGCCTACAATTTTGTAGTTAAGTTTTAGATTGTTGACCTTCTCAAACTTCGTCACCAGTTCCAGAACAGAGACAGGACGCCCTGTTCCGATGTTGAAAATCTCATAGTCCTGCTTCATCCTGCCCTGCGTCATACGGTTGATGGCAGCCACATGCGCCTTGGCCAAGTCCACCACGTCGATATAATCACGCAGGCAGGTGCCGTCAGGCGTGTCATAGTCATTACCAAATACTGACAGACATTCACGGATGCCTGCAGCCGTCTGGGTAATGAACGGCAGCAGATTGTTGGGAACGCCACGCGGCAGTTCTCCTATCAGTACCGAGGGATGGGCACCAACAGGATTGAAATAGCGCAACGCCACGCCGTGCAACACCGGGTATGAACGACAACAGTCATGCAGAATATCTTCTGCCATCTGTTTGGTGTTTCCGTAAGGCGAAGTGGCAGGCTTGCGCTCTGTCTGCTCCGTGACAGGCAGTTTATCGGCATCGCCATAGACGGTAGCCGACGAAGAGAAAAGGATGTTGGGACGCCCATAGTCCACCATCAACTGGCAGATGTTCATAAACGAAGTAAGGTTGTTCTGATAATACATCAGCGGCTTTTCCATCGACTCGCCCACAGCCTTGAAGGCAGCGAAGTGAATCACCGAGTTGAACTTGTATTTTTTGAACACCCCTTCCAGAGTATCCTTGTCGCAGGTATCCACCTGTTCAAAAGGCACATCAACGCCTGTTATTTGACGTACACCTTCCACGGCAGCTTTCTCCGAATTGGAGAGGTTATCCACTATTACGGCATCGTAACCCGCGCCAATCAGTTCGACGATAGTGTGTGAGCCGATATATCCGGCACCGCCTGATATTAATACTGTCTCTTTCATTTCATTACTTTTTAAAAGGGAGGGTTCACTTTAAATCCCTTCTATAACATAATTAATTCCAACTAACTTAACCAAATTAATACAAATGTATCATTAATGAAAACAGAGTCCCATAGTATTAATCTTCACTTCGTTTTGCGTTCCAAACCAATGCTGTAAGGATGACAGACAATAGTGCAGAGCCGATCCAGAACCAGTTTACATAGGTGAAATCATAAACTTCTGTACCATTTATTACTGTCTTGTTACCTTCTATAAGAACACCATTCATGATATCTTGGAGACCTGCCCCCAAATAGCTTGCAATTCCGACAACTCCTAAAGCAGCTCCTGCCGCTGCACGCGGGGCAAGGTCAACAGCCATCAATCCTCCCAAAAAGCATATAAGAACACCTATGCCTAAACCAAAAAGTACCATTGCTGTCACATCAACCCAGAAATGTACACCAGGAACAAGGAGGAAAAGAGATAAAGCGACTACATCCATCAGACCAAAAATTAGTGCAGGCATGTTTCTGCTGCCTTTAAAGAATTTGTCTGATATCCATCCACTGAATACTGTCCCAATAATACCGCAAACGGAACTAATGGAAACAATAAGGCTTGCATCCAATGTAGAATAGCCTTTTTGTGCTTCGAGATAGAACACCCCCCATGAGTTAACTGCATAACGACTAATATACATGAAGGCACTTGCTAATGCAAGAATCCAAATTGCTGGATTTTTAAGTACAAGTTTTTGAGCACGATTGAAATCCTGTGTCTTATTCTCAACTTTTGTTCCTGTAGACTTCTGCTCACCAAGTAAGAATCCCTGACTTTGAGGAGTATCTTTCATAAACAAGTAAAGCATAAAGAAGCCTATGATACCGATAATACCAGCCCCAATAAATCCGTATCGCCATCCCATCCAACTAACCAATAAGGCTATGGTAATAAAAGTAATTGCCTCTCCAAGATTATGACTTGCGCTCCATATACCATAGAATGTGCCTCTTTCTTTAGAGCTAAACCATCTGTTCAAAGAAACGACACCGGCAGGAGCACCCATTGACTGAAGCCAACCGTTGATTCCCCATAGGATGGCAAAGACAACAAACATGTCGGTGAAGCCAAGAATCAAGTTAACAATTGCTGTCAACAACAATCCAGTAGCCATAAACCGTCTTACATTACAGCGATCTGCCAAGAAACCATTAGCAAGTTTACCAACGGCATAAACAAAGAAAAGACATGATCCGATAATACCCAATTGGGTTTCTGTAAACACTCCTTCATCAACTATAGGCTTGCGTACAATATTCATGCTCAGTCGACATACATAATATAGGGCATAGCAACAGGTTGCCGTAAAGAACGTTGTCAACCGTATCTTCTTAAACTTATCCTTCGGAACATCCGAAGAATAGTTTGGGGGAGAAATCTTATAGAATGATGTTATTTTTTCAAACATATGCAATTAGGTTTAGTCGTGTAGATTACGTGAACGCAGATAATCAAGTAAGAACTGTGGACGGTCTGTCTGAATGATTCGTGCTCCAAGCACATCAATTAGATAGCCATAGCCATTGTCGAAATTTTGCAGAGAAGCATCGTCATCATGTCCGCCAGCCATTGTGTCCCATAGTGTATTATACCAAATAAGAGATCGCCCTTTCATAGTCTTTTCCAATTTCTTTGGCAAAGGATTAGAGTCTAACTTATACAACAATTCAAAAGCCACAGGATGCATATCACTGATGAAAGTTTCAATTTGTTCTTCAGCATTTGGCTTATCAAGATTAACTATTGGCATATAAATGACATCCTTTAAATAGTCACCATACAATGACCTTACTTTCTCGGCAGATCCATTACCTTTCATGACAATTTGTTTAGTAGTACCAGTCTTCACCATCAGTTCATAAACTTGGTCAAAATATCGGTCAGCTTTGTCAAGATTGAGCATAATTTTACCTTTAGCATGGATTAGCGCCTCTTCAAGGGTTGGCACATTGTGTATGGTTCGTATTGCACAGCCATTCTTTAACTTTAACGTCTTAATATAGGCCAAGGTTGTATCTGCAATTGCTCCTTTTCCTGTAGTTGTTCTATTAAGGGTAGGATCATGCATCAATATTAGCTGACCGTCTTTTGTGCGCTGAACATCTAATTCGACGATATCAACTCCCATCTTAATGGCATTATCAATTGCTGCCAATGAGTTCTCAGGATAGTTTCTCCAGTCTCCTCGATGTGAGGCTACTATAACAGAACTGTAATCCCTCTTTAATAACTTCTCTCTAATAAGGGAGACTCTGTCTTGAGCCATTGCACTAATAGAAAATAGTGCCAACAGCAAAAATACACTCTTCTTCATTGTTTTAAGTTTCTTTTATTTATAGTTTTCAAATACTTGTTAAGCAGCATGGGATTGTCACTAAAGATGATATCTGCCCCCTTGTCTAAAAGCCATTGATACGAATCTGCAACGTTTGTTATTGCCAATTCATCATCATGTCCTCCATTGAATTTTGCCCAAAGGGAATTCAGCCAAATACGATAGCCTTGTTTCTTTAATTTGGGTATTTCCGCAAGAATCGCCACATTATCATCTGAGAATGAGAAACTGGCAACAGGTATAGGAAAATTTTTCTTAAAGTCGGTAAGTTTCTGCAAGTCACCAGAATCCTTGCTCACTAAAACGGGAATGTAAATCACCTCATCTGGTAAAGTTCCAACTTTCTCTTTGAATTGCGAACTATCAAATGAGGCCCTAAGTACTATTTGAGAAAGACATCCCTTTAATTTTGCTATCTCTAACACTCTGTCTTTAACTTTTACCCACTTATCTACCTGAATGAGAATCCTCCCTTTTGCAAGTTCAAGAACCTCTTCATAAGTAGGAATTCTTTGACGCGTAACAATACCTATAGGGGATAACAAATATAGTTGTCGAAGTTCTGAAAGCGTATGGTCTGAAACTTTCCCCATTCCTGTAGTCGTACGTTCAAGTGTCTCATCATGTAAAACGACAAGAGCTCCATCCTGCGTTTCCTGCACATCTATCTCAATACCGTCTATCCCTTCGTCTATACATCTTTGGAATGCTATAAGTGAGTTTTCAGCAGGAGCATTCCTCCAGTCTCCCCGATGGGCAAAGATCATGACGTAATCACTTTTCCCTCCATCAAGGATAAGAGATCGTAAAGTATCAGCCCGATTTCCTTGAGCAAATGAGACAAACGGGATTATGAGTAGTAAAAGTAGGATTTTCAGTTTCATATAGATGCAAAGTACTCTGGAGGGATATATTGCAATCCCTCCAGAGATTGTTGTTTAGAAATTTGTGCTATCTTCCCAACCAGGATTCTGTGTCAAAGCACCACCCGAGAGGACACGCTCACTAGCAGGAATGGGCCAAAGGTAATCCCTGTTTTCATTCCACGTTACTGAAATGGTTGGGATTGCATGGATGAAACCTTTTGTGCCTTCAGATAGAATCACATCCTTGCCAATTTGCTTAGCTGTTCCCTTAAAGTTTCCTTTATTTGTAGTATATAGAAGAAGATCTGCCTTTCCGTCTCCATCCATATCGTATTCGCCTTCACCTGGGAAGTAACATCCATAGAATGGCTTTGTCAATTGTTGACCTTCCTTCCATCTGAGAATATCCCATATTCTGAAACCTTCTAAAGCCAACTCTACAGTACGCTCTCGACGTATCTCTAATATAACACCAGTATTACTACTCCTTGTCACGTTAGGATAATATTCAGACATCAATGGATCAATAGTGGCATTGGCTGTCGCTAAATCTAAATGAGGCATCTTAGCCCTATCACGTATCTTGTTGATCGACTTATCCAAATCAGCCTGTGTCAATGTTCCCAGTTCAGCCTTGGCTTCCGCAAAATTGAGATAGACCTCTGCTGCACGGAATAAAGGGAAGTCTGTATAGGATTTATTAGATCCATCGTAGGCCGTCGCATTGACATATTTGATAGGCTGATATCCAGTCAGCGCATTTAAGTTGTTGGTTGTGACTTTTTTTGCTCCCGTCTGAATGTATCCAGGACATAATATTGTCTGTTCCAAGCGTGGATCACGATTTGCAACTTCTTCTGTAAAAATCTTCTTATCATAATCTGCTTGTGACGAATAGAAAGAACCATCTTTCATCAAGTAATGATTTACTAAACGCTTTGTGAAACCAGCCCTATCATTCTTTATGTTAAATTGTACACTATGGAGGACATTTGCTGTGGCACTGTATTTGCGCGTCAAGATAATCTCATCACTCACAGCATCAATGCTGTTAAACAAATCACGATAAGGTTGAGTGCCTGTAGTATACAATTTATAACCACTATCGTTAATAAATAATTCGGCTGCCTCTGCTGCTAATCGTAAATACTTATCAGCATTGCCGAGTGAATGATACTTCCTGAATGTTCCTTCATATAATGCAACTCTACATTTTAAAGCAAGGGCTGTCCACTTGGTTACATGGACATTATCTTTTTTAGTTGGAAGAAGGTCAATAGCTTTATCTAAGTCAGCCATTATATTATCCATTATAATTCCCCTGTCTTCACGTGCTTTCCTTAGCTGACTATAATCATCGGAAAGTATAACTTCATCATACCAAGGAACAGCTCCATATCGACGGACCTTTATCCAATAAAAATACGCTCGCATAAAATGAGACACACCATCATACTGCTTTTTCGCATCAGCATCCTGACAGTCTCCCGAATTTTCAAAGTAATAGTTGATTTTACGGAGCATAGTCCATGTCCATGCGCTTTCGTCAGCAGCCGAACGCTGTCCCATCATCAAGTCGCCAAGCGAGTTGTCAATCATGTCATCAGCATTGGAACCGGCAGCATCGTTGGCAGCAGCCAATTGTGTATAGTAGCCATTGCACCATAGTTCCAAGTCGGCCGCTTTCTTGAAATAATTGTTAGGACTGATAGTGTCCTCTGGCTCCAGCGTCAGTTCGCAAGAGCATAACAAGCCCAACCCTAATAGGCCAATTACAATATAATTACATTTTTTCATAATGTTTCAATTATTAGTGTCAACTGATTAAAACTTTACATCAACGCCAAATGAGAAGGATTTTGAATATCCATATCCAACACCAGAGCCAGAGTTGTAAGTACCAGAGGTGTTTGCCAGTTCCGGGTCTACCGTCTTGCAATATTTCTTCATGGGTGATGTGTACCACAGGTTCTCACCAGTAAAATAAACACGGATGGACTGGAAGATTTTGGTACTCTTCAAAGGCAATGTATAACCAATGGTGAGATTTTTCAGTCGAAGGTAAGCAGCATTTTGCAAGTAACGGTCTGTTGGTACACTCAAAGAACCGCCGCTATACGACTGATATCCACGTGGACGTGGGAAATATCCACCTGGGTTGTCCTCACTCCAACAATTGTCCATAAAATCCTTATGAATAAATGACAATGACGGGAAGGAGTATGGTCCCCAAAAATCATATGCGTATGTTGTTGGGAACCAGTCACACTTTCCTACACCCTGGAAGAATGCGGAGAAATCGAAACCACGATAACTGGCATCCAATCTGAAAGAGTAAGAGTATCTGGGCAAGGAATTTCCGATAACGCTCTTATCTCCAGGATCATCTACAGTGCCAGAACCTTCATTGATAACATTGTCCCCGTTTACATCTATAAATTTCACATCACCAGCCATCAGATGGTTATCAACTTTTGAGTTGTAAACACGCTGATTAACGGCTTTGTCGTTGATTTGTGCCTGATAGGCAGCGGCCTCCTCGTCAGAACCGAACAGCCCCTCAACCTTGTAGCCCCAGATCTCTCCCAGTGTCATTCCCTCGTAATAGTCGGAAATCAGTTTGTCGGGATTGTTGAACTTGGTAATCTTCGATTTATAGTCACCGAGTGTTGCGGAGATGCCGTAATCAAAGCGGTGGCCTGCCAACTTGAAATGGTCATTCCAGCGCAGATAGATTTCCCATCCGTTAGTGCGCAGGTCTGCGCAATTCTCTTTGGGGGTCGTTGCTCCATAGACAGAGGGTAATGTCAGCGAATGAGTCAACATGTCTTTCGTATCTCTTCTAAATATGTCAATTGTGGCTGTTAAGCGACTATCAAAGAAACTCAAGTCAAGTCCCCAGTTATAGGTCGTCACGGTTTCCCAAGTTAGGTTGTTTGACAAAGGAGATGACACACTTGCATAGTTTGCCTGGCCATTACCATCAAATGTATATGACATCACATTGTCTGTGCTAATCTTATCAAAATAAGCATAATTAGACACCTGTTGGTTTCCAAGACTACCTATGGAGAAACGTATTTTTGCATTATTCCAGAAAGAAGAAAGAGGCTCCCAGAACTTTTCCTGACTGATTCTCCATCCGACAGATGCTGATGGGAAGAATCCCCAACGGTCATTCTCTGAAAATCTTGAAGAACCATCAAAACGACCACTTGCCTCGAAAAGGTACTTACCTTCGTAGTCGTAATTTATACGTGCAAAATAACCCAGTGTACGATACGCAGAGATTTCTTCTGTGATAGTTGATTCACCTGTAGCAACACTGAAAGAACTTAAATCTTTACTTAAAAGGTCGTTTTGCTTAACACTTAACTGAGTAAATCGCTGGTCCTCATACTGCATACCTGCAACCGCCTTGAAGTTATGCTGTTTGTTCCAAGTATGTGTATATGTTCCATAAACATTGACAGAATGACGATTTGTATTTCCATGAAGTTCCTGCCAATAGTCTGTTATAGCACCTGATGTAAAGGTCTTCACTGTACCACTTTTATCCAAATATTCAAAAGGCATACTACGGCGTTTGTATATTCTATTACGATATTTGTATGCGTATGAAGCCGTAATAACCAAGTCTTTGAAAACATCAATATCCAATTGGTTAGAAATGATGTAATCCTTGTTTCCGCGAGAGTTACGAGCTTCGTTGGCTGTCAGGAAGCCAGCATGACCTGCTCCTAATGGTGAATTGGCACCCGTCATAGTATTTACATACTGAATTGTTTGACCATCAGGAGAAAGTGGCATAACAGCAGAGTTGACATTTGACTGAAGACTATGAATAGTCATCTGCTCATCATAATATCCAGCATACTTGTAATTGGTATAATTGAAATTGAAATTACCCGTATAGTGGATAAAGGGTGCTATTTCTGCATTTAACTTGGCACGGAATGAAAGATTTCTATATTTATCATTATATATTTTGAAAATACCATCCTGTTGCAGGAAACGTCCGCTTATGAAATAGTTTACTTTCTTGTTTCCTCCAGTTATAGAAATATTATGCTCATGTTCAGGTCTGGTAGTCTTATAGAAATAGTCATACCAGTCAAAGTTTGAATAGAAATATAATTTACCGTTTTTTTCAACAGTCCAGGGACGGTCTGGATTTTCTGTCTCATCGTATCTTCTTGCTTCAAGCATTTCTAAGTCCTCACCAGTATATCCCCACATCAATTTGCCTTGATAAACATTATAGAATTGATTTACAATATTAACATGGTCAAAACCTGTCGTAATAAAGTCTGTTGATGTCGTATTCTTACGCCATCCAATTCGACCGTTATAATTGACGTTAACTTTACCATCAGAATCTTTTCCACTTTTGGTTGTAATCAGAATGACACCAGAAGATGCCTTGGCACCATAAATAGCTGAAGCTGAAGCATCTTTCAATACAGAAATAGATTCAATATCATTTGGATTAATTTGATTGAGGCTAACTTCCATTCCATCGCATAAAATCAGTGGAGTACCACCATTGACAGATGCGACACCACGAATATCTATTGAATAGTCAGAATCCATAGAACCCGTGTTGAAAGTTAAGTTTACTGATGGGTCTGCACCTTGTAATGCACCAGCAGCAGAAGCTACTGGACGATTATTGATGTCTTTTGAACTAATTGTTGCTACAGCTCCCGTCAGATTTGCACGTTTCTGCGAGCCATAACCGACGACGACAACCTCACTTAAGATCTGATCGTCTTGTTGGAGTACAATACTTGAAAGCTTATTACCGTTATTGGCTTTTACCGTTTGGGTTGTGTAACCAATATAGGAAATTTCAATATCCGAATTTGGCGAGACATTAGATACTGTGAAATTACCTTCATAGTCAGTAACGGTACCGTTGCCAGTTCCTTTTTCCACTACGCTGGCACCAATAACCCCCTCACCTGTTTCATCAACAACTTTACCCTTGACTGTAATCTTGTCAGAAGAAGTAGCTTTTGACTCTAACGGAGTTATCACGATTTGATTGCCTTTAATTTCATAAGTACAACCAGTATCACTAAGCAAGTCGTCCATGACCTGCGTAACACTCTTGTTCTTTTGGTTAAGAACAACTTGTTTGTTGACATTGAGTTGAGAGGCATTGTAGGCAATCTTGTAATTGCTTACAGACTCAATCTTCTCAAATGCTTGCTTAAGAGTCAGACGTTCATTGTTAAACGAGACATTCTGAGCCCCAACGGAAAGACTGCCAGCGAAAAGAAGCATAGCAGAAATCCAAAGAATGAGTTTTTTTCTTTGTTTCATTTTAGGTTCAGTTTTCATTAATAACATTAATAAATAGAGTTAGTATATTTAGGACAAGATAAAAGCCCCAAATACCCAATCTATTATTGTTAACAAAACTAAAAATTTTTATTCTATATAGACATCCTGTCCCTTTATCTCATAGTGAAGGGCGGGTACCAGCATTTTGATAATAGACATAACTTCTTCAATGGATTCATTAGAATTAAAATGAACACGAATGGTCTGGTCATCAAACTGGTCGTTTCTTATATGGATTTTCACATTATAGGCTCGTTCCAATTGGGTTATGACCTGACGGAATTTTGCATCGTTAAAATATAATGCACCCGTTCGCCATACAGAATAATTATCAATATCAAGATGTGAGATATCTACCTGACCAGTCTGTGAATTATACACAAGATGGTCATGGGGAGACAAGAGATAAGTTTGATTTTTTTCTTCAATTTCCACTTGTATCTTTCCAGATTCAAGCGTTGTGGTGATTTCTGGATTATCAGGATATGAGCAGACATTGAAAGATGTACCTAACACTTTCAACCTTATCTGGTTAACGTCAATAATAAAAGGATGCTCCTTGTCTTTTGTAACATCGAAGAATGCCTCGCCAGAGAGGCAGACATTCCTTTCCTTTGATACAAATTGAGAGGGATAGATGAGCGTACTTCCACTATTAAGCCATACCTTAGAACTGTCTGGAAGGGTTACCAACTCACGTTCGCCGTAAGCTGTAAATTTGTGGATGAACCTAACCTCCTTATAATAGTTTGGCTCATAACTCATGCTCTTATATATAAAATAGGTGGAGCCTATAAGAACAACAGGTATTACCCAAAGAGCAGCTAATCGCAGCCATGCGTATAACTTAGGCATACGGCTATTGCTTCCCCAAATAGCATGAGTAGTACGCTGCCAAGCACGCTCTATCGCTTCCTCACCAGCATCATCATGATCAAGACCGTCCCATATTTCACGAAACGTATCCTCTGTGTCTTCGTCAGAAAGTGCAAGCCGGCGATGTACCTTTGTTACCGTCTCATCTGTCACCTGGTGACTGAAGAAGTACTTGATGATATGATGTATATATCTACTCATTCTTGACCATCCTTTGTTTAATGACTACTACTTTTTATCTCACACCCAATTACATAGTAACAAAATAAGTATTTTTAGCATCTTGCGTATATCTCCCAATGCTAAATTCAGATGATTTTCTACTGTTTTCTTCTGAATGCCCATCTTCTGGGAAATCTCTTCATTAGTCAATCCTTCTTCCCTGCTCATCCGATAGACGGCCTGTCGCTGTGGGGGCATGTTGCTAACTATCATGTCTATCAGAATTTGTAAATCCTGGGCTTCTACTTGTTCTTGCTGTGATGGACTTGGTTCCCTGAGATTCTTGATTGTTTCAATATCAAGGATGTGGGACTTGTTAGAAGAGATGAAATTCAACACCGTATTCTTAGTAATTGTATAGAGATAGGTGTCTATATTTTCTACTTCTGCAAGCATGGAACGCTTCATCCAAAGCTTGGTAAAAACCATCTGAGTGATATCGTCTGCATCAGTTTGGTTCTTAATGAATCCAAGAGCGAAATAATAAACTTTGCCATAGAATGCCTTGAAGACCTGATGAAAAGCATTATGGTCTCCTTCGGCTAATTTCTCTATAATGGCTTTGTTTATGTTCATCTTTTACAAATTTCCTGCAAAGGTAATAATAATATTCAAAGGAAAGAAAAAAAATGAGAAAAATCTATTCCATTTCCCTCTCATCATACGTATTTTTAGAATTAAACGAATGAAAATACCGCCTCACAGACACGCTGTGGGGCAATACTTACAAGTTCCATCGGCTATTTTAATAAATCCAGAATATCCTCAGGCTTTGCCTGCATTTCTGTAATGGCACACAATCCGGCACCCATATCCTTTAGACTGGCCCCCATAAAATATACCTTATCGTCAATAATGAGGAAACGATCATGGTTTTTATGCGGCAACTGTACAAAATCGATAGCAGGATACTGCTCATTGTGTTTCTTCAAATCCACCAGGAAGTGCTCGTAGTAGCGGCTATGTATTGCGGCAGAAATACCATCAGCACGTTTATTCAACAACGATAGCACGCGATCATCCACAAAGTTGTCAATCAGCACAATTCTCTGCTTTGCACTCCTTATCAAGTCCGACACATAAGCCCAAGCATCCCATACACATCCTGTTTGGAATATCTGCTCTGGAAGGAGTTTTGGCGAGCGTTCTTCCATCTTGTCAAGAATCAAATCAATCTTTTCATCTGTCTCTATTTGATGGCGTTCCAAGTGTGCTATACGCATTAATATCCCAGCATTCTGCACAATAAAGCGGCGCATGGCCACGAAAGCATTCATTATTACAATGCTTCTTTCTATTGCTTTCTGACTATGCACTACTGATGAAAGTTGGCCTATTCCTTGCTCTGTGAAAGCGTAGGGCAAGGTGGGGCGAAATTTCAAGGATTGGAGGTGGTCACAATTTGCAACCACCTCGTCGCGTTCTTCTTTAGTCAGTTCAAAACGAAAATTACTTGGAAATCTGGCAGAATTGCGGTTTGCTTGTTGGTTTAACCGTTTTGTTGTTACCCCATAAAGGCGTGCAATATCCTGATCTATAAGTACTTGTTCGCCTCTGACAGTAATAATCAGTTTCTCTATATCATGTTGACTGAGAGTTAACTCGCCATTTTCTAGGTGGTCACAATTTGCATCCACCTCTTTGGGGTTGTCGCAATTTGCGACCACCTCAGGCGTTTCTTCTGTCTTCTTTTTCATATTTGCCATACCTGTTTTCTTATTTCGCTTACAAAGTTACTACTTTTTTCAATTACTTTAGTATGTAAAACTCGAAAATGTTATATGGCGTGGCGTGGCAAACGTGGCATTTGCGATTTTTGATAGGAGTGGCAATACGCTTTTATAGTATTTGTTAATTTTATATATATTATAATATATATAAAATATATAATATTATATTTTAACATTTGCATCACAACGCTTCGATTCCATTTTTTGGAAATGCCACGTTTGCCACGCCACGGCAAGATCATTAAAAATATGGAAAATATGGCTCTCTGGGCAGGAAAAACTTTTTCCCTGGGCAGGGAGAAAAAATAATTGAAAATATTTTGAAAATTTTTGTCAAAATATTTGGTAGTATGAAAAATATTTACTAACTTTGTAGCGTCAAATTGAAAGAGCAAGCGCGCAGCACTGGAGAGGAGACAAGGAAGAATAAAAAGAATAAAAGAATAAAAAAATAAAAAATTAAAAGATTAAAAAATTAAACATTTGAGTCATTCCCGTTAAACGGGAAAGCGGCGTAAGCCAAAAGGGCTCATTATTATAAACTATTTAAAAACTAAGAGGAGATTAAAACTATGACAATGAAAGTAAAAGCAGTAGAGAAGAAGCTGAAGTTTACGAAGGACCCGAACGATGCTGGCGTTTATCGCTACGTGATGTCGCCTGAACAGTACTCGAGCCTGAACCAGAAGAAGGTGATCAAGGAGGCTGCCCTGCGCAGTGGCGTGAGTCAGGGTGTGATGCAGGCCTGCTGGGATGCAGCTGGTGAGGTAATCAAGGCATGGGCAACCGCAGGCCAC
>JAEEGG010014483.1_pt1 | contig 16695 bp, 16 predicted proteins | sample 9134161 | NCBI WGS metagenome assembly JAEEGG01 (sample SAMN16246543, study PRJNA631951) | gut metagenome | biome: gut microbiome; feature: rumen; material: CR-attached | host: Bos | place: Iran: Karaj | collected 2018-10 | reverse complement strand
CGTATGGGCTTTAGCCCTGAAAGCTATACGTTTATGACAATGGGTAGACTGAACAAACTTATATCTTATATCTAAAAAAAGTTAAATTATGAACAGAAAACTGCCGATTCTTATAGAAGAAAATAAAAACAAGGGAGACAAGATATGTTTGAAAGATTAACCGGAACAGCAACATTTAATCTACTTTCAAAAGGTTTAGATGTAGCTTCAAAGAGACAGGCAGTTATTTCCAATAATATAGCTAACGTAAACACCCCCTTGTTTAAACGCCAGATTGTTACTTTTGAAGACGAAATGGCAAGAGTTTTCGATGGCAAAGTCGACATCATCGGTCGTAGAGAAGATGACAAGCATATTCCTATAGGCAATTCTGACTATATGACTATTGGTCCGACTACTCACAAAGACCGAATTCACATTATGAGAAACGATAAAAATAATGTTGATATCGATGTAGAAATGAGCGATTTGGCAAAGAACACCATGACATATCAAATTCATGCCAATAGACTGGCCCAGATGTTCGCACAGTTAAATGACGTTATAAGCAGAGGAGGTAGAGCCTGATGACAATGTTCAGAAGTATTGATATTTCTTCAAGTGGTCTTACCGCGGAACGCCTCCGCATGGATGTTATTTCTAACAACATTGCTAACGTAAACACAACCAGAACACAAGATGGTGGACCATTCAGAAGAAAACTTGCAATTTTTGAAGCAAGACACGCATATGGTCAGCGTGCATACATGGATAGAATTTACCCTCAGGAACCACGTCGAGGAGTTAGAGTTAATGCAATCCTAGACGACATGACTCCATTCAAGCTTGAATACGACCCCAATCATCCAGACGCAGACGCAGATGGATACGTAAGAAGACCAAATATTGACATCGTTCACGAAATGGTTGATATGATCACTGCTACACGTGCTTACGAAGCTAATGTCACCTGTATCAATTCAGCCAAAGATATTACTAATGCTGCTTTGAATATCAGCAGCAAGTAAGACATAAGATAGAAGACCATAAATTGAGATAGAAGATTATAGAGCAAAGGGACAAACAAAATGCGAATAAACGAAAACCATCCATTACATGGTGTTCTTAGTGATAAACCAAGAAGACCTACCACTAATGCAAAAGAACAATGGGGAACATTTTTAGATAAACTGGAAACTGCAATAGGTGAAGTTGATGCTTTAGGGAAAGAATCAGACAAACTCACTCAAGATGCAGTTTTAGGAAGAGTTGAAAATCTCCACGACGTTATGATTGCTGCTGAAAAAGCTAAAACAGCAATGAACCTGACTATTGAAGTTCGTGGAAAGGTTATTGAAGCATATAAAGAAATAATGAGAATGAACTTCTAAACCCTAATACCTAACAAAAAAATAATTGAAAATTATTTTTTAAGCTCTTTACAAGATTTGTTTGGCGTACTATAAATATATATACACAAAAACTCCTATAAAAAATAAATAGATAAAATACAAACAATCCTATAGGAGTCATAAATAGGGAGTGCAGATAAATGAACGATTACCTCAGGCAACTGTGGGAACCGATTACTAAGCTGTCAAAAACACAGCGTATTATTTTAGGTTCCGTTGTCGGTTTAGTTGTTGTTGCTATTATTGTAGCAGCAATGTGGGGAACAGATAAAGAGTATATTCCTCTTTTTCAAGAAGAACTCAAGTTAGATGATGCCAGCAAAATCAATGCTAAACTAACTGAGTTGGGGTTAGACCATAAAATTGGTAAGACTGCCAATGAAATACTTGTTCCCACAACAGATAAATCCTACATTTTATTAAAACTCTCAGAAGAAAAAACTCTCCCTGAAGCAAAAGCCGGCTGGGAAAAACTTATCGACCAGCGCTCCCTATTCCAAGGTACTACTCAGCAAGAATTTGATTTAAACTTCGTCAGAGGTTTGCAAGAAGAAATTGTTACAGCCCTAAAGAGAATGGGCCCAATTGAAGACGCTAACGTAAATATCGTTAAGCCCAAGAAGACCACTTTTAAAGAAGACCAAAAAGAACCTTCAGCTAGCGTTCTCTTAAAACTTAAACCCAATACTACTGTTGAACCTAATCAAATAAGAGCAATCAGAGATTTTATCTGTTCTGCAGTAGAAGGTCTTGAACCCGACAAGGTTAAAATCTGCGATGACCATGCAAATGACCTTACTCGCGTAATCGAAGATGAAGATTTGATGACCATCGAAAAATCTCAGACCATTCAGATTAAGATTACAAGAGATAGAGAAAGATATTTGCAGGGTGCCCTTCAAAGAATGCTTGAATCAATGTTCGGCGATGGCAAAGCAATAGTTCAAGTTCGCTTGGAAATGGATTTCGACCAGAAAGAAGCTGTCAGCGATGTAGTAGTTCCATTAGAAGGCACTAATCAAGGCATTGTTATTTCCCAAAAGACAGAAAATGAAGAATATGAAGGCCGCGATTTAATAGAAGATGGTGAACCAGGCGTTAATTCGAATCTGCCTCCTGGCTCCCCAGCCTACCCTGGCACAGAAAATGGCGTTTTAAATAAATATAAAAGAGACGGCACTATTACTAACTATGAAGTTACCAAATCAAAAGAAAAATTCATAAAAGAACAGGGCACTATAAGAAGATTAACTGCTTCTGTAGTCATAAACGGAGATCCTTCAGAATATAAGAATACTGAAGACCAGATTTTGGCTATTGCCCAAACTGCTATTGGTTATGATAAATCACGTGGCGATAAAATGAATCTAATGGTAATGCCATTCAGGAATGACGACCTAGTTCGTGCAAGAGAAGAAATGGCTCTAAAAAAGGAGCAGGAAAAACAAATGTTTAAGATTATTATGGGCCTCCTCATGGCTTTCCCGATACTCATCGGTTTAATTTATATTGTAGCTAGAATCACAAAAGCAAGAAGCCTTGCCAAGGAACAGGAACGCCTTGCCAAAGCTGCTGAAGAAGCCGAAAGACTTCGCAAAGAACGTGAAAAACAACTTCTTGCTCAAAACGAAAAACAATGGAAAGAATACGAAAAACGTTTCTCTGACGTTAAGAACTGGTTCCCAGAAATTACTAACCTCGAAGAAAAGAAACGCAAAGTTCAAGATCTTAAACTTAAAGCTTATAAATATGCTTCTGAAAATGATGAATTACCGCCTGACTTCGAAGAAATGAGTCCTGAAGAAAAATATGCATTCCGTGAAGCCTTCCAGAAGAAAGCTGATGGCAAACTTCAGGGTGAAATTGAAAGACTTGAAAAGATTGTTTCCGAACGTGATAGAGAAAGAGAAGGCGAACTCAGCAAACTCAATGCTGAAGCCATTGCCCGTGACGAACTTGAAAAACGTGTTAGAGAACTCATTGAAAGAAAACCCGATGATGCTATACAAGTCATCAGAGGTTGGCTCAATAATAAATAATAGGAGATTGAACTTTGGCTACTGATGTCCAACCACAACAAGTGGTCTTAAAACCTGAAGACTTGCCGGCATTAAACATTCCTGGGAAAGCAAAAGCAGCTATTCTACTAGTTTTTCTTGGCCCAGAAACAAGCAGAGTTATTCTGCAATCTCTTTCTGACCAGGAAATAGAAACTCTTACTATTGAAATAGCCAAGCAGAGAAAAATCTCTACTGAAGAAAAGCTCTCTGTATTATTTGAATTTGAACAAATGATGATGGCTAGAAAGTTCTATGCAGAAGGCGGCTTAGAATATGCAAAACTCCTATTAGAAAAAACAGTTGGACCTGGCAAAGCTTTGGAAATTCTTGCCAGAATGGGTACTTCATTGCAGTTACAGCCATTTGAAGCGGCTAGAACAGCAGACCCAAGCCAATTGGCTACTCTTATTCAAAACGAACATCCACAGCTTGTTGCTATGATTATGGCTTATTTACAGCCAGAAAAAGCCGCTGTAGTTCTACAGTCAATGGACCACGACTCACAGCTTGAAATAGCCAAGCGTCTTGCATTGATGGATAGAACAAGCCCAGATATCACACGTGAAGTAGAAAACTACCTTGAAGAAAAGCTTTCTTCTATTATTGGTCAGGATCTTACAAATGTTGGTGGTATCGAACCTCTTGTCAATATTTTGAACTCTGTTGATAGAGCCACTGAAAAGACCATTATTGAAACGATGGAAGTTCAGGAACCAATTCTTGCTGATGAAATCAAGAAGAAAATGTTCGTATTCGAAGACGTTGTTCTTATTGATGACCGTGGCTTGCAGCGTCTGTTCAAAGAAATCGACCAGAAAGACCTTTCTCTTGCACTCAAGGGTGTTACAGACGAAGTCAAAGAAAAATTCTACAAGAATATGTCCAAACGTGCTGCAGAAATGCTCAAAGAAGATATGGCATATATGGGACCTGTTAGAATGCGTGACGTTGACCAGGCTCAGCAGCGCATAGTTAAATTGGTAAAGAAACTTGAAAGCAAGGGCGAAATCATTGTTTCTAGACCAGGCGAGGAGGAAATGATTGGCTAATCGAACTAGAGGGATTGATATCCTTGTTGATATACTACAATATTGCGACACTAAAACCCAGACTGATATTATTGCCGGTCTGACTCCTATTCTTGAACAGGAAAGAAGACCAGATTTACTATCAGAACTTAGAAAGCAGATAATACTCTTTGAAGATTTGGCTTACGCAAATCAGGCTGGTGTTCAAATGCTTCTAAAGTATGTAACCATAAAAGACTTAGCTGTTGCTCTTATAGGTGCTCCTGAATCAGTAGTTAAAAACATAGCAGCGGCAATGTCAAAAAATATGTTTAACGACTTAAAAGCAGAAGCCACTCTGCGTAAAAATGTCAGTCAAAGTGAAATCTCTTTGGCAAAAGAACGTATTATCAATGAAGTCAAAGGTTTAATGAAAGAAAACCGACTTTATATCGACAAACCAGATTCAAACAAAATCTATTAAGGTATTCTTATGGTATTCAGAGTTTTAAAGGCAAATCAGGTTAAAACAGTAGAAACACCTTTCATGGTGGAACATGGGCAGAAACAAGAAAAGCCCAAAGAACCAGATATTGATCCCAATGAAGATGCTTTTGCAGCAGAAGCTTTTCATATCCTTTCCCCTGAACACTTAGCCGGAAACGGAGAAAAGATTCAAACAAAGCCACCTCAGGAAGATCAATCAAACTCTGAAGGAGCCTCTACAGAAGGAAAAGAACAAGCAAATCCACTAGCTCAAAAAGAACAGAATGAAAATTCTTTCCTTTCTCAAGCTGCTAGAAAATCAAGACACGCTGCAGTTCTTGAAAAGCTGAAAATAAAAGAACTTGAACTAGACGCCTTAGAAGAAGAACTTAAAGAATGGGAAAGTCGACTTCAACAACAGGAAAGAGACCTGCTTGCAAAAGAGCAGGAAAGCGTTCAAGCCAACATTAAAAAACGCCAAGAAGTTGAAGCTGAATGTAATCAGACTTTAAAAATGGCTAAAGAAGCCGCTGAATCTATAAAATCAGCCGCAAAAAATGAAGTCGAAGCCATGAAGAAGAACGCTAAGCTTGAAATGGAGTCTGTCAAACAAAAAGCTTACAAAGAAGGATTTGATTCAGGTGAAGAAAAAGGGATAGCTCAAGGTGAAGCAGAAGGTTTAAAAGAAATTGAAATCGACTGGAAAAACCTAATGAACGAATCTGAAATGATTGTTAAAGAACTCCAAACCAGCCGAATGGGTATTTTAAATGCTTCACAGGAAGAAATGCTTCGCCTTGTTATCTCTTTTGCAAAAGCTGTAATAAAGGTTGAACCCTTAGCTCAGCATGATATTATCCTTGAAAACATCAGACAGGCCATTTATGGCATTAGTGATGTGGATAAAATTGTCATGAAAATCAATCTTCGTGACAAAGCAATGTGTGAAGCTCACAAAGAAAAGATTCTTTCTCGTTTAAGCGGAGTAACAGAACTTCAAATTATTGAAGATTCAACCCTTTCACCAGGTGGTGTTAAAATTGAAACCGGAGTCAGCACCATTGATGCTACTCTTGAAACTCAAGCTAGAGCGCTTGAAAAAGCTCTACTTGAAAAATTTGAAAAATCTATGACCGAGCAGCAATAATGAGTTTTAGTTTATCCGATTACGCTTCTGTAATAGAAAGCACTGAAACAATCAAAATCAACGGGCGTGTAACAAAAGTTATCGGTTTGCTTATTGAAGCAACAGGTCCTCAGAATCCTGTTGGTGACATTTGCAACATCATGACAGCAAGCGGTCCTATGCCCTGCGAAATTGTCGGTTTCAGAAAAGACAGTGTTCTTTTAATGCCTTTAATAAATACAGAAGGAATCAGACAAGGAAGCGAAGTAATACCAACAGGCACACCATTGACCGTTCCTGCAGGTGATGAACTGCTTGGCAGATTAATAGACGGGCTTGGCAACCCAATGGATGGGAAAGGAAGTTTTCCAGACCATCTTAAACGAGTTCCACTAAATAGAGAACCTCCCAACCCATTTACAAGAAAACGAATTCTAGAGCCTCTTCCCACAGGCATAAAAGTTCTTGATGGTCTTTTAACTATTGGGAACGGGCAAAGACTGGGTATTTTTGCAGGTTCTGGTGTTGGTAAATCAACTCTGCTTGGCATGATAAGCAGAAGCTCAAAAGCCGATGTAAATGTTCTAGCCCTTATCGGTGAAAGAGGCAGGGAAGTTCGAGAATTTCTAGAAAAAGACCTTGGCGAAGAAGGCATGAAACGTTCTGTAATAGTTGTTGCCACTTCTGACCAACCTGCTCTAATAAGAATTAAAGCTGCTTTTACTGCTACTGCGATTGCTGAATATTTCAGAGACCAAGGCAAAAATGTAATGCTGATGATGGATTCCGTCACCAGATTTGCTCTTGCCCAGCGTGAAATTGGTCTAGCTACTGGTGAACCGCCTGCAACAAGAGGCTATACGCCCTCTGTTTTCGCAATGCTTCCAAAACTCTTAGAAAGAGCTGGAACCTCGCAAAAAGGTGCTATTACAGGCATCTATTCGGTATTGGTTGAAGGTGGCGATATGGATGAACCTGTTGCGGACGCAGTAAGAGGTATCTTAGACGGTCACCTTGTTTTAAGTCGAGATTTGGCTCATCAAAATATATATCCTGCAATAGATATACTTAGTAGTATTTCACGTTTAATGCCTGAAATAGTTGATAAAAAGCATTACGATAATGCAGGGAAACTGCGCAACATCTATTCTACTTATATGAATAATATAGATGCAATCAGGCTTGGGGCTTATAAAGCAGGGTCAGATCCTCGAATAGATGAAGCAATAAAGAAACAGCCTATGATCGAAAACTTTATTAGACAGGGAATAAAAGACGCTGTTCCATATGAAGTTGCTGTAAATGAAATTGCAAAAATCGCAGGTGGAGGTAAATGATATTAAACTATGGCCTTTGTATTTAGATTAAATCAGCTTCTTCAGATTGCTATCCATGAAGAAAACGAAGTAAAAGACCGTTTGGCAAAGAAAGACGGCCAAATCGCTGAACTAGCTGCAAAAATTCAAAAATACAAAGACGACCAGGAAGAAGCTTTGGTTCAACAACAACAAGATCTTTTAGCTGGTGATTTTACCAAAGTCCAAATGTATCCTGCTTACTTAAACTCATTAAAAAAATCTGAAATCTTTTATTCTGATGAAATGGAACTTCAACAGAGACAAAGAGCAAAGATTATGGAAGAGCTGTTGGAAAAACAGCGAAACCGTAAAACCTTTGAAAAACTGCGAGAAGCTGATGAAGCAAAGTATAAAAAAGAAATGTTGAAAAAACAGCAAAAACAGTTAGACGAATTTGCCAGTAGGAAACGAAATTCATTATTGGAGCCAGACAATGCTTGAAAACATGAACAGATTAGTTGAAAAAATCGACGCTCTTAATAAAAGCTTAAGTATTTACGCACCTAAGCATAAAAAGAGAATAAATTCTAATAACTTTGCAAAACAGCTTGAATTAGCAACTTCAGGGAATAACATTTCCTCCTGCTCTCCTGCAACAACTGTTAAACCAACAGATAAAGAAATTGCAAGTAACATTAGAGAAGACATAAATAATCTTGTTGAAAAATACTCAAAAGAATATAATTTAGAACCTGCATTAATACAGCAATTAATAAATGTTGCTTCAGGATATAACCCTAATGCAGTTGGCAAAAATGGACAACTTGGTTTAATGCAAATCAACCCCTCATTATTAGGGCAATTTGGCGTTACCAACCCATTCGACCCACAACAAAATATTTCTGCGGGAACTCAGCATCTTTCCCAGCTTCTGCAGAACAATAGCGGGAATCTGCCATTGGCTCTTGCAGCCTATAATACTGACCCTATGACTGTTAAAAGATTCGGTGGAGTTCCCCCTTATTTAGATACAAAGAATTTCGTTAATCAGATTATTAACGGACTCAATAAATAATATAAAAAGGAAAACATAATGCCTGACAACAACGGCGTAAACGAAACAGAAGAGCTTCTTGAAGAGTATGAAAATACTGAAAATCAAGCAGACAGAGAAACAGAGGAAGAAGAGCATAAAGAGCCTTCAAAACTTTTTAAGTTTATAAGCACTCTTTTTTATATTTTCCTTCTTTGTTCTGTTGGTATTGCTCTTGTCATTACCCTTTTCACTCTTGATTTCTTAGATATTATAAACTTCAGAAATGCTATACCAGAAAACTATCGAAAAGGCTGGCCTCTAGAAGCTTATTATGAATTTGTAAAGCTCCATCAGCTACCAGAAGAACAACGCTATCAGCAAATGATTTATGATGAACAAAACCGTTATAATAAACTTATATCTGATGGAAACAAAAATCTTGAAGACAGAGCTAAAGCCTTAGAAGAATCTTACAGAGCATTGGTAAGAACCCAGAAAGAGCAGTATAAACTCGACCAGGAAGCTCTTAGAAGAAAACAGGAAGAATTAGCCCTTCAACAGAAAAAGCTTGATGACGCCTTGGCTGATTTAGATAAAAGGAAGAAAGCAATAGATGATTTGTCTAACAGACTTGCTTCTGAAGCCATAAGCATTGAATCAAGCCTGATAAGATTTATGGAAAAAGAAAACAGACTCGACCAGGTTTGCGCTATTGCAGCCCAAATGGAACCCAAAGCTCTAGCGAAAGTTTTCGACGAAGTTCCTGATGACCAGCTTATTTATGATATTATGGGAGGCTTGCAGCCAAGCCATTCAGCAAAAACTCTAGCCCATATGGACCCAGAAAAAGCCGGCAAAATAATGAAAATCAGTAATAACCCATTGACTCTTCCTCAGCCTGGTGCACCAAGAAGCTATATTCCACCTTCATTGACCAATTTAATTGAAGAAACAAAAGCCAATCGAAGATAAATTATCGAGCATAAAAAAAGGCTTGGAATTAATCCCAAGCCTTTTTTATTACCTTAATTCAAACTAGCTAGTATCTGTTCTCTTTCTTCCTGGTCTAATTTACTGCTTCTAGTAGCCTGAAGAACTTTAATTCTAAGACTTTCATAAAACTGCTGTTTGTCTTCCGGACTATCTTCAATAATTACCTTTGGAGGTTCAATCATAGAATATACAGCTTTTTCGGCATCAAATTTTTCAAATACTTTTGGAGCATCAATACTTGCAAAAAATGACTTATTTGATTCAAATCTTTCATCTTCGCTGGAATCATGGAAAAGAACAGTCATAGCAACATCTGAGCGATTTTCCAAATCTTCTACAATCTGTTCAGCTATTTCTTCATCAATAGTTACTTCCGGAAGTGGCAAAAGACTTTCATCCTGGTCTAAGATTAAATCTATAGCTTCTTCCTCTGCAATAATCTTTTCTTCATGATCTTTGTATTCTCTGTTCTGAAATTCCTTTAATCTTTCCTGCAAAGCTTTGATTCTTGAATTTAAATTATCATTTTCTATGCTGGAAGCAAAAGAAACACCGCTACAAAAAAAGCAGAAAAATGCAATACCAAGTCCTAGAGCCAATCTACGCATATATTACCTCCGCAGCCGATTCAACATTCAGCTTTTCTTCTTTATTTATCGGCTAAGCAAAGGCTATTTATTAGAAAAAGAATAATAATTTATTCGTGACCGTAAGCACCAATCTGCCCCTTGTTAGAAGCTACATTATTAAGTCCAGAATTGCTTCTAAGATGGTAATCGTATTTTGTGCCCTGATCTCCCATAAACATTGGGTCAATATTATATACCGAAGCACCTAATTGATTGCAGTTCAAAGCGGCATATTTAAAGCCATAAATATTATTATAAGTGTAAGATTTACCGCTGCCAGACATATCTTCAATACCAACACCCAATTCAGCAGAATGCATATTAGCTATAATATTATTCATGATTATAGCATCAGAAGCACCTTCAAGCAGTATTCCATTTTCTGCATCAATGGTAACGAACTGAACATCGCATTTATCACCACTTATTGTTAAACCATTCTTCAAAGAATGAATTACAGCATTTCTTATGACTGTATCTGTTTTATCACTAGATCTAACACCAGCTGTCATAGAATTTCTAATATCAAAATCATTTATTCTCAAGCCAGTATTGTTATTAAGAACAACTCCAACATCACAGTTAGTCATTTCAAAATCAGATAAGACACAATTGGTTGTAGATTCAGCCTTTATACCTATTTCGCAGTCTTCTGTAACAATGCTGTTTATGGCTGTTCCGCTCGCAGTCAATAAAGCTAGACCAGTTTTACAATATCTTGCCAGATAATTGTTTACTATTACATTGTTTCCATATATTTCTAAGCCTGTATCAGCCCCGGAAATAATAACGTTACTGATTTCGCTTTTACTCTTTTCATCTGTAGATAGAAATCTGATACCGTCCCAGTCATCTTTTAAAGGAACAGATGCTTGAGAAAGAAACTTAATTGGCTCACTTTCTGTACCGCGTGCGATCAAAGTTCCTTCTACTATAAATTCGCACACATTCTTTTTAAAACCTGTCGAGATGTTAGATTCTGCCATAAACCTTATAGAAGTTCCTGGTTCTATAGTTAAAGTGAATAAAGGAGGAATTCTTAAATCTCCTTCTATATCAATTGGACCCCATTCTTTTTTCCAAACAAGATTTTCACTTATAGAGCCTGTTGGAATAAAACTCTTCTTAGCAGGTACTTCTGAAAGATTTCCTTCATAATCTACTGCATAGACATTATAAGTATAATATCTTCCTGCAAAAATACAGTCATCAACTATAGAAGTCTGACTAGAAAAAACATCTTTTTCATCTCTTAAAAGAGTCATTTTACCGTCATTTTCGCTGCGGTAAATTCTGAATCCCTGTATTGGGTCTTTTCCATTATATTCCCAAGAAAGCTCAGGACCATTAAGGCTTTGAGAAATCTTAAAGTTTTCCGGGCTTTCCGGAGCACCCTCTACATCATACAAATGAACAGTCTTAAAACTGGTATTATCTGTTGTAAAAGTTCGACCATCAGCAGTTTTCCCAGTAACTGTAAAATAATATTCTGCACCAGGATAAAGATTATTTAAAGTGATTCTATGCTGTGTAGCCATTTCTGCAGTTGGCTCAGTTGTACTGATCATTCTTGTCAACTCTCTATAAGAAACAGAAACGCTCATTTTTTCATGACATTTTATGTCTAATACAGCACTAGTCTTGTCTATTACAGGCACTGTTGCCGAAATCATTTTTTCCATGCCTTCGACAATAATGTTTATATCATATAGGGTCTGACCATAACCTAATTCAACAGTTGAAGAACCTAAGAAATAACCGTCTCGTTCAACAGTCAAATAGTGATGACCAGTATCAAGAGAGGTAAACATATATCTACCCATTTCATCAGTTTCTGCTTTGTAAAGAGAACGGTTGGAAGTTATTATGGCCCCTTTTACAGCTTTATTGTTAGTGTCAAGAACAAGACCAGAAATACTGCCCCTCTGAGTCTGTAAAACAGGGTCGTCATCGATTTGACAACCTACTGTTGCAATAACAAATATAGAGATTATAAAAATCATTGTATATCTGAATACAGCCCAAAACACTCTTTTTTTCATAGTCTTGAAACTCCGTATCTGCCAAGTTCTAATCCAAACTCGTCATTCATATGCAATAATGAAGCTTCGTTCAGTTCATAACTATATGGACTTCCACCAATAAAGCCTGGGTCTATTTCAAGAGAATCAGTACCTATATAACAACCTTCACAGGATTTTCTGAAACCATAATAATCATTATAGTTATAAGATGGATAATAAAGGCTGTCTTTGTATGTAATACCTATTTCTCCAGTATTGTTTGTATTAACAAAAATATTGTTTTTTACATTTAAATTGCCCGTATCTATTATCAATGCGTTTCTTGCATCAATAGTGCTATGATCAATGATATTGCCACCATCGGTCTTTATAATATTATTGTAATTGACTCCATTGGGACTGACTATAAGAGTATTAACTATTGTGCTGTTACCAAAAACGCCTCTAATACCAGTATTGGTTGTGTATATATCTGTTCTGCGGACAAAAGTCTGATCAAAACTGCTGTCAGTGTAGTTTTCTACACCAATTGCAGTATTTGTAATTAAAGAATCGACCAACACTACGTGAAAGCATTTATTAATGGAAACAGCAACCGAAGCTATATCATCAAAACGACAATCAGATACATCAACTCTTTGTCTTATATTTTCTAATCTGATTCCGCCTACAGAGTGCTTTATTGTTAAGCCGCTGACTCTGAAATTTTCAGAAGTAACATTTATGGCATAACCATTGCAACCAAATATATTAGCATTTCTTACAGAAGAAATACCTGTAACAGAAGAGAGAATTCTCATACCTGCCCAATGGTCACGATTCCCAGAACCATCAAGAGGACTGAATATAACTGGCTCAGATTCTGTTCCTTCAATAGTTAATGCACCATGAACCAGAATTTCAACTCTATCTTCATCAAAACCAGCTTTATAAGAATCTCTTTCACTGATTTGAAATTCAGAGCCAGCTTCAACCTTCATATTTACACCCATAGGAACGATCAAATCAGCAAACAATTTTATCGGAGAATCTGCCTTAGTAAGTGTGATATCATCTTTTACAACACCAGGGATAAAAGTTAAATCTGTAATAGTCTTTGCAGATTCAGCTCCTAGATTATTAACCGCTGTAACTGCATAACGGCAGAAAACCCCTGTTTTGGCTTCTATATCATTATAATTGGTTTCACTAGTTATAACATTGCCATTTACTCTGACCCAATCTCCACCTTTAACCTGTCTGTAAACGTTATAACCAGCGACAGATAAAGAAGAGGCTGGTGCTGTCCAACTGATATTAACAACACCCAATTCTGTCATATCATTCAGAGAAGCGAAAGAAGGCTTAGAAGGAGCATCACCACTGGTAGTTCTGAATGTATAATCATAAGAATTATAACTGTTAGCAAATTCATCAAGGTATTGCACCTTGAAATGATAAACGGTTTCTGGCTCAAGTCCGGTTAAAAGATAGTAGTGAGTCTGGCTTGGTCTTTCTTCTGAGACATATTTTCCATAACCAGTTGTAGTGCCATAATGAATATTACAGCAAAGATCTTTATAGGTTTTCCAATTGATTTCAGCAGTAGTTGAACTTACTGTTCCAACACTAACCTTTGAAATACGGCTACTGGCATCAAGTTTGTCCAACTTGATAAAATCAATAACTGTTTCCTGGTCTGATTTTACTTCAACCTGATACTGTTCCAGGGCAAAATCATTATGCTGAATAATTATATTGTTTAAACCGGCAGGAAGTTCAGAAAGTCTGAAAGAACCGTCTAAGCCAGAATAAACGACTTCATCTTCCTGAAAAAGTGAAAAACACTTGGCATTAATTACTGCATCGCCTTTTTCATCAATAAGACGGCTTCTAAAGCTTCCTGTATTCGAATCTCTAGAGCCACAACCTGTTAGAACTGCTGTTAAAACCAGAACAGTTGAAAGCATGCAGACTAATAATATACTTCTCTTAGTTCGGAACATCTTCTGCCCCTATATCTTCATTAGATTCGAAACCAGCATTTTTGAGAATGCTGCCAGAAGATGGAACATAACTGTATTCGCTATTAATTAAAGAAGCTGTAAAGGGGTCTCCGCCTTGAAGAGCTGGACCTGATACTGAAGTGAAGCTCAAGTCTCCAGTTACATTTATAGCATCACCATATGAATTTCCGTATTTTTTGCCAGCTACTGTCTGGCTCCAAACGCCATTACTCTGAACAATAAGATTTGAAGAACTTATTTGTGAGCTTGAATACAAAAGGCCCATACCATTCTTATCTCTATCAGCTAACATAAGGTTACTTCTAACGATTGCCTTAGCTGATTCTTTTACCTGAATACATACATTTGCGTGAATAGTATTGCGACGAATTTCATCCAAGCCATTACATAATATACCAACTCCGCTGCTTCCCCACCCTATTATATTTCTGAATACAGAAGAAGCTGAATTAGTGCCATTAACTTCGATAGCAGTAACCAGATTGCTCTTAATCTTATTCCCTACTATTGAGTTCAATGTATTATTCAAAGCAGTAATGCCATATGTACAACCAATAATTGTATTGTCAGTTAAATTAACAGAACAACTACCGTTAATAACGGATATGCCTGTTGTACAAGCTGATATTGTACAATTTGAAATATTAACGTCTTTTAAAGGTTCAACGCAGGAAATGCCTGTTTCAGAACAATTCATACAACTGCTTTCAGTTATTACAGGCAAACCATATTCACCTTTAATGCCGTTCTTAGCAAATTGAACCTTCAAACCTTTAATAGAAGAAGCTGTCAAATCTGACAATTCTTTAAAGACTATCCCTTCCCAATCGCCGTTCTGGGGAATGTTTTCACCAGAAGTAAAGGCAACCGGTTCGCTTTGAGTGCCTTGAACAAGCAATGTTCCGTAAACATTTACAGCAACAGGAACATCGGTTATACCGTCAGATTCCCATTTATCTCTACCAGAAACTCTTACTTCAGTTCCCTTGGAAATAATGAGACTTGCTCCCTGAGCTATAGTAAGATTTCCTGTAATTTCATAGGGAGAGCCCTGAGAATTCCAAACTACATTTGAATTAACAACACCAGGCATAACCATAGAAACACTTTCTGAAACAGAGCTTTCATCACCGCTACCAGCAACTCTTGTAACTCTGTAGCAGTATTTTTCGCCTACTGTTACGCCCATATCCACATAAGAAGCTTGCTGAACAATACCAACATTTATCTTTTCGAATACGCCTCCAAGGCTGGTTGAACGATAAACATTGTAGCCGGCAAAATCAGCCTGTGCGTCAGCATCCCAAGTAAGAGAAAAAGCGGAATTGCCATTTACCTTGGCTATCTTCAAACCTGTTGGAGGTTCGCCTCTAGAGGCTACGCCAGTGGTAAACGACATTACTTCTGAAGATATCTTTCTGTTGTATTTATCTGTTCCTAGACACTGAAAAACATATGTAGTCGCAGGAATAAGACTAGTCAGTTCAAAAGTATGCTGATATTTATGAGAAGAACTGCTGTTTATAGTCTTTTCTAATTGAGCATTGCTGCCATAAGCAATTCTTGTAGTAGCTTCGTATTTGGTGCTAAAACTTATAGTAGCTTTTGTTGAGGTGACATTTGAAATAACAATATCATATATTTCTGCATTGGCAGGAAGAGCAAAGGTTATATTTTCTAATATGATAGCGCTTTGAACTTCATATGTCTTAGTCTGAGTCTGATAGTTTTCTTTACTGGCAACAAAATCTGTTAATCCAGGTTTGAGAGAATCTAAGGACCATTTCCCATAAAAATCGGAAACAGTTGATTGACCGCCTGCAGAAACAGTAACACCACTCAAAGCCTTTCCGGTCGAATCAATAACAATGCCACAAGCCCCTCCGTCCGCAGGGTCACTTGAGTGCATACAACCAATAAGGCTCAATACATAGAATACACAAATAAATAATATTGTCAGTCTAAAGTTTTTCATAGTATCTTCTTTGGTATTCGACCTTTTTCTATCAAAAACTTAGACATTTCTCGTAAGTCATAATCTAAAAACAAGAAGCACCTCATGATGCTTCTTATTTAAAGCCCTCATGGGGTGCTTCTTGTTATTGTCTATTAAAACAAATTTCTTATATGCTTATGCAGCCTTATTGATCACTCAGGCAACTCTCTGAAGATCAATACTGTCGTCTTCGCTCTGACTGATAAGGTCAATCTTGCCGTTGCTCATATCGAAGAGTCTCTGCTGTATACGTGCCTGAACGATTTCAAGACCATTCGGTAAATCAAGCAGATTGATATCTTTCCCTAGAACATCGCCATAAGTTTCCTTAATATGCTGGATCATGCGAATTCTGAATTCAGCATCAGTTTTGGCCTGAAATAAAGGTGTATTGGGAAGAATCACCGTTTACGCCCCCCTTGTTAAATTTAGATAGAGTTCAACCAACTTATCGGCAATTCCTATTGGAAACTTAACACTATTTTATAATCTCGATAATGCTTATTAAATGGTTTGAGCAAGTAAAACTGTCCTGTTTAACAGGGCAAACGCAAAATTTTTTCTTTATTGAAGAAGCTTAAAAAAACCTTAATTAATAGTCTACACATTTGTCATAATAAGTATAGCGTATGGGCTTTAGCCC
>JAEEGG010014478.1_pt1 | contig 16699 bp, 7 predicted proteins | sample 9134161 | NCBI WGS metagenome assembly JAEEGG01 (sample SAMN16246543, study PRJNA631951) | gut metagenome | biome: gut microbiome; feature: rumen; material: CR-attached | host: Bos | place: Iran: Karaj | collected 2018-10 | reverse complement strand
ATGGGCATCTGCATCCTCGACGAGACCGCCAACTGGGCTTCGGACGGCGGACCGAAGTTCGACCGCGAGATTTTCTGGAAGAACTCGATCACGCACCTCGAGCGCTTCATCAGGCGCGACCGCAACCATGCGTCCGTTCTCGGATGGTCCGTCTCAAACGAGAACAAGCCCGTCATCCTCCACGTCTTCAACCGTCCCGACCTCATGCCGTTCCAGGAGAAGGCGTGGGCCGACTGGCGCGACACGTGCCGCAGGCTCGATCCGACGCGTCCGTGGATCTCGTCCGACGGAGAGGAGGACGGCAAGGGAATTCTGCCGATCACGATGGGACACTATGGCGATCTCGTCCATTCGTACAAGGCCTGGTCGGAGATCGGCAAGCCGTGGGGCGTCGGTGAGGCCAGCATGGCCTACTACGGCACGCCACAGCAGGTCGCGGAGCGCTCGGGTTCGGAGCGCAGCTATGCTTCCGCGCTCGGACGCATGGAGGGCCTCGCGAAGGAGTGTTATGACATCATCGTCGCGCAGCGCGCGAACAACGCGTCGTACTCGTGCGTCTTCAACCTCGCGTGGTACGCGCTGAAGCCGCTTCCGTTCGGAAAGCGCGACCTCACCAAGGCGCCGTCGCTTGAGGACGGAATCTTCTTCGGCGAATACGTGGAGGGACGTCCCGGCTATCAGCCCGAGCGCCTCGGACCGTACTCCTCGACGTTCAACCCCGGATACGATCCCGCGCTTCCGCTCTGGGACGCCTGGCCGATGTACGACGCTGTGCGCGCTGCGTTCGCGCCGGAGGGCCCCGCGTGGTCGAAGTGGTCGATCCGTCCGGAGCAGCCCGCGGCGGATGCGCCGCGGGCGGAGAGCGAGTATGCCGAGGTCATTTGCGTAGGCGACGGCAAGCTCAGGGGTGTACTCGACGCGCAGGGCGTTGTGTTCGCCGAGAAGGTGTCCGAGCCCGCAAAGGCCCTCGTGTTCGTCGACGCGTCGTCTCCGCTCAAGGCGGAGCAGACCGCGGAAGTCGCTGAGCTCGTGAAGAAGGGCGCGGATGCGTGGGTGTGGGGCGTCACGGATGCGAGCGCTGAGTCCGTAAAGCCGATCGTCGGAGAGGGACTCGAGGTCGCGAAGCTTGTGCGCTCGACGTTCATCCCGATGGACCGTCCGCTCGTGCGCGGACTTTACAACAGCGACTTCTATTTCTGCGAGCTTCAGCGCGGCGACGCGTCCAAGTTCTCGCTCGGCGGCGAGTGGATCCGTTCCGCCGACGTCGAGGTCGAGGCGTGCCGCACCGACTGGCGCGAGTGGAACAAGCGCGCCGAGGAGATGAAGACCGCTGCGATCATCCGCACGGAGAACGAATGCACGGCCCCGCTCGCGGTCATAGCGACGCGCCGCATTGGCGTCGCCAAGGTGCGCGTTCAGACGCTCGCCGACTTTGCGAACTCCGAGAAGGGCTACAAGACGCTCTCGCGCATGCTTGCGAATGCGGGTGTGAAGTGCCGCACGGTCGTGAGCGATCCGGCCGAGGCGTTCTTCCTCCGCGACGGGAAGATCATGTTCCCGTCCGTGACGCGCAAGACGCTCAAGAACATCGCGCCGAGGAAGCACACGCTCGAATTCTACGTCTACTCGAACCGTCCGCTCGACGACCTGCTCATCGAGCCCGACATGCCCAAGCTCATGCTCTGGATGAAGGCGCGAGGCTCGACGCTCAAGGTCGGCGACAAGGAGGTCAAGGAGACCCGTCGCACGGACCGCGAAGTCGAGTACAACGAGCTTCCGCTCCAGCAGGGCTGGAACAAGCTCTCGATCGTCGTCGACGGCGATCGCGGCGAGTTCGAGGCGGAGCTCCGCTGCAACAACAAGCCAGACTTCCTCCCGACCGTCCGCGCGTCCCTGAAGCCGCAGGAATGACGCGGACAGAGGAAAAGGCAAACAGCCATGAAGGCGACCGTGCTGGCGCTGCTTGCGGTGTGGACGGCTTTCGCGTCCGCCGCGACCGGACTTGACGCCGTCTCGCGCGGCGCGGACCCTACGGGGCAGCGCGACAGCGCGGGGCCGATGCAAAAGGCTCTCGACGAGCTTAACCGCTCCGGCGGAGGGACGTTGTATCTTCCGCCCGGAAAATACAGGCTCGAGAAGCCGCTTTACGTCGAGGGCGGCAATTCGATCAGGGGCGCGGCGTCATCCGCCGCCTCCTGGCCGGCGAACAGGCCGTCCGTCCTCTGCGTGGCGTTCGGACGCGGCGACACGAACCTCGTGAAGAACGCGGCCGTGAAGCTCAGGGGCGGCGCGTCGCTGAGGGACGTCGCGATATGGCATCCGGACCAGAGCTTCGAGGAACCCGTGCCGTATCCGGCCAGCATCTGGGGCGACGGACACACGAGCGTCGTGGACGTTACGCTCGTCAACTCGTGGTGCGGCTTCTACAACAACCACTGCTCGTCGATGCTCGTGAGGGGGCTGAGAGGCACGGCGCTAAGCATGGGCATCCGCGCGGCGTACGCGTTCGACGTTCCGCGCATCGAACATGTCGCGTTCGACACGGCCTATTGGGTGGCATCGGGGCTTCCCGGGTCGCCGAAGTCCAGGGCGGAGTCCAAAAAGCTCGAATCGTGGGCGGAGAACAACCTCGTCGCAATTGTCGCCGGTGAGCAGGACTGGGGCTATTGGTGGGACGTCTTCGTCGATCACGCCAAAGGCGGTATCTTCCTCACGGTCGTGCCTGACGACAAGGGCGAGCGCATGAACCCCGGCAACATAGCGGCAGGCAAGGTCGTGATGCGCAACGTGCAGGTTGGCATCGAAATGAAGAACGTGGGGTATCCGGGCTTTCTTCTCACCTATGGCGACATACAGGCAAAGCTCTGCTGCATGCACTATTCGAAAGTCCCAGACTACTCGAAGTTCCATGCAGTCGGCATCAAGCCTTACTACAGCTGGAACGCCGCAGTGCAGGTGACGGGCGTGAAGTTCTCCGGCGCGAAGACGCTGTTCAGGTCCGACAAGGACAAGGACGGACTCATCTACTGCATCAACTTCAACGGATGCACCTTTTCGGACTGGAAGGACTGCGCGATCAGCCAGGCGCGCGGCAGTCTCGTCGCGTCCAACTGCAGGTTCGAGGGCAAGGGCGCGATTCGCCCGGGCGAGAACCTTTCGCAGATAGTGCTGAGTGGAAACACGTTCGCTGGAGAGGCGTTCGCCGTCAAGCCGTCCGCCTCCACGGTCCTTTCGCGCGACGACGGCGAGAAGGGCGTAGTGAATCTCTCCTACGACATTGCCGAGCCGAATGAACGCGAGTTCAAGGGCAAGGTGTTTAATGTGCTCGACTATGGCGCCACGCCCGGAAAGGTCGACGACATTCCGGTGAAGGACAGCTCCCCGGCTTTCGCCGCGGCGCTTGCTGCCGCGGGCAAGGCGGGAGGCGGCACGGTGTTTGTTCCGGCGGGTGTGTACCGCATCGCTCGCGGACTCAAGGTGCCTTCAGGGGTGGAGCTGCGCGGCAGTTTCGAGGCGCAGCACTACGGCAACTCCACGCACCGCGGCACGCAGCTCTACGCCTATGCCGGAAAGGGCGAAGCCGCGTCCGCGCCGCTCGTCACGCTCGAGCCTGATTCGGGAGTGGGTGGATTCACGGTGTACTATCCGGAACAGGGCGTGACGGACGACTCGTCCGTCGAGGAGGCGCTGCGCGTGAAGCGCTATCCTCCGACTGTCAGGACCGCGCCCCGCAGCCAGGTGCGGAACATGGCGATCGTAAATGCCTGGACCGCGATCGACGCGATCACTGTGCGGAGCGACGGGCTTCTCGTGACCGACGTTACGGGCGGAGCGCTCGACGCAGGCGTGATCGTGGGGCATGGCACGACAGGCGGACTTTTCAGGGACGTGCACTTCAACTACACCGGTTGGGTCGGACAAGGAAAGTACGCCAATCATCCTCGAGGAGACGACTGGGACAAGACGACAACATGCGGAATGTTCGCCGACTTCACGACGCGCGTGACGCGCGGATTCGTCCTGTGCGATGCGAAGGACGTCAAGCTTCACTCTTGCTTCTGCATCATGGTCGCCGAGGGGATCTCACTGGAGAAGGATCCGTACACGGGCGGATCTTTCAAGGGCTCGACGTGGGGCATGGCTTTCGACGCAAACACGAACGGAATCGTCGGACATCGCGGCGCGGCGCCCAAGTTCGTGGCCAACTGCGCAATGGGCGTGTTCAGCCGACAGCAGGGCGGATACTTCGTGAAGACGGAGCTTGGCTTCGCCGGTGCGATTGCGTCCGTAAATTCCGAGATATGGTCCGGCCGCTCCCGCATCGTCTACCTTGAAGGAGGGCGTACGATTCTTTCACAGTTCCTTTCGTGGTGCTGCTACGAGGGCGTTGTGAAGAAGGGCGCGTCGCTCACAGTCTGCGGTGCGTCGTTCGCGTCCAACAACGGAAACGACAAGGGCGAAAAGACCACGATCACATACGAACGCGGCTCTTCGGGGTTCATCTGCGGTTCCGTCGACGGACGCAGGTTCCTCAAAGTTGAGGACGAGACCGGCGGCAAGCTCGCCTGGCGCAACAACGGTGTGCGGATAGACTGACGAGACTTCGGGAGGTATAAACATGAAAACTTTCAAAGGATCCTTGATGGCGGTAGCTGTCTGCGTAGGTGCGGTTTCGGCCTATGCGGACGCGGTTATTGGCCGTTTCCAGACAGGTTCATCGGTCGCGACGATGAGCCGCGAATCCTCCGGCATCATGCGCATGACGCTTGAGGCGCCCAAGGCTATAGCCGTCGCGGGGAAAGACGCTGCGCGGCTCTCGCTCATGTTCGATATTCGGGTGACTCGTGCGGACGGAGACGTCGGGGCGGACTCGCTCAAGTTCGTTCAGGGCGGAGGCGCGAGCATGACGGACCCTGCGGGCGTCGAGGTGTTCCGCGCGGGGTCGCCTGTTTCCGAAGGCGTCGCGCCGATTATGCGCCGCGCAGGGACATGGATGACGGCGTCGTATCCGCTCGCGAAGATGAACCCGTGCGACGGCGGAATCGGCACGCTCTTACTATCGCTCTACAACGACCTTCCGAAGCAGGGTGTCCAGTGCGGTGTCGCCGTCGAGGTGCGGAACGCGCGCGTCGTCGAGATGAGCGCGGGTGAAGCCGCGCTCGCCGCCGAGATGGATGCGAAGGAGGCGGCGAATCCGCGCACGGTGTGCAATCCGATTGATCTCGAATACATGATCCAGCGGCGCAAGCAGCGCAAGGACGGATCCTTCGAGCCCGTGATGACGGAGTCCGCTGACCCCGCGCTCGTCGTCTTCAAGGGCGAGTACTGGCTCTTCGCCTCTCACGGCGACGGATACTGGGTGTCGAAGGACATGGGGAAGTGGGAGTTCATCCCAGTCGATGTCGAGAAGGGCATCCTTTCCGAATTCCGCCGCTACGCGCCTGCGACGTGCGTCGTCGGCGATTGGCTCTATCTCACGCATTCGGAATCCGGCAAGATCATCCGCACGAAGAATCCGCGCGACCTCAGCGCATGGGAGGACGTGGGGCGTCCGCAGGGCTGGATGGATCCTGGTATGCTCTACGACGACCCCGCGACCTGCGGCGACGGATATGTCTATCTCTACAAGGGTCTTTCCCACTTCGAGCCGATCGACGTAATCAAGCTCGATCCTAAGGACGGGATGAAGAAGGTCGTTCCCGAAAACTACCACTGCGCTTGGCCCGACCGCAACAACCGCGGCTTCGAAGTTCCTGGCGACGACAGCCTCGGATACGACGGCAAGGACACGCAGGAGGGTGCGTGGCCGGTGAAGTACAACGGACGCTACTACCTGACCTGCGCCGTCCCCGGAACGCAGTACGCGAGCTACTGCGACAACTGCTATGTCGGCGACTCGCCTATTGGTCCGTTCCGCCTCTGCATGAACAGCCCCGCAATCTGGAAGTCGACGGGCTATACGCGCGGCGCGGGACACGGCTGTCTATTCGAAGATTTGAACGGACACTGGTGGAAGGTCGACACGTGCCGTCTCGTTGGTTTCGACCGCCGCCTTGTTATAGTTCCGGCGATGTTCGACGAGAAGGGCGATCTCTACACGAACGCTGCGCTGAGCGACTGGCCTTTCTTCGTCCCGGGGACGGCGAAGGATCCGTTCAACGCGCCCGGTCCCGGCTGGAACCTCCTTTCCTGCAACAAGCGCGCCGTTGCGTCCTCAAACTCCGGCACGGCCTCCCTCGCGTTAGACGAGGACATGGGAACGTGTTGGACCGCTGCGAGCGGCAAGGCTGGTGAATGGCTCGCCGTCGACCTCGGCAAGGTGTACGGCATCTGGTCCGTCCAGGTTAACTTCACGTCGATTGACGCGACGGCCGGCGGACGCGGCGAGGGCTGGGCGTACCGCTATCTTGTCGAGTTCTCGCAGAACGGAAAGGACTGGTTCAAGGCGTTTGACCGCTCTAACGCGAAGTCGCTCCGCCAGCACGAGTACGTCGAGTTCGCGAAGCGCGTCGGCGCGCGTTTCGTGCGCGTCACGAACAGGGGCGATTCTCCGGCGGGGTCGCGCTTCGCGATCAATGGACTGCGTGTTTTCGGCGAAGGCGGCGGCGCTGCGCCCGAGGCTGTGGACATGTCGCGCGTCTTCGCGGAACGCCGCGCTGGCAACAACCGCGCCGCCGCTCTCGCATGGCCGAAGGCGAAAGGCGCGCAGGGGTATATCGTCCGCTACGGCATCGCGCCGGACAAGCTGTACACGCACTACCAGGTGATAGGCTCTGAAAGCGTCGTCGTCAATACTCTCATCCGCGGCGTCGACTACTACGCGACAGTCGACAGCTACAATGAAAGCGGCGTGACGCGCGGAACGAGGACTGTGCGCCTGCCCGCGACGGAGGGGCTTGTCGAAGGCTACGACATGCGCGGGGATAGTCCCTCTCCCGCGATAACGAACCGCGTCGTGGGAGTTGCGGTTTACGAGGCGGAAAAGGCGATGTTTGCGGGCGAAGGCGTGAAGCCGGAGTACGAGGTCCGCGCGTCCGGCGCGAAGGCGCTCTGGGGGCTTGGCGCGAAGGGGACGCGCGTCGACTTCGCGAAGGTCGAGTCGCAGAAGGCTGGCGCGGCGACGATGCGCGTATCCTATGCGACGCCGTTCGACGCGAAGGTCGGCGTTTCGGTCAACGGAGGAAAGACAGTTATTGTGACTCTTCCCGCGACCCGTGGCTGGCCGACATACATGACGATCGATGTTCCGGTAGATGGTTTGAAGCGCGGCGCGGGCAACACGATTCGCATCGAAGGTCTCGGTGATGCGTTCCACATCGACTATATCCAGGTGCTTCAGTAGTTTAGGTAGCTTGTTTATGGTCCGCAAGAGAACATTGCTGCGAATTCTGTCTGTTGCTGGAACAGCGCTACACTGCTTTGGCGCGATTGCGGACTGTGACGCCGATGGATGGGATCGTAGATTCAAATACGACTGGCGGATAGATCTCAAGGACGGCGCGTCAGCTGGGCATTCGATCGCAAAGGGCGAAGACGGACGCGTCAAGATCGTCGTGACGCGTCCTCGCGCGGCATATTCGCCTCGGAAGGGAAACTCGCGCACGATAGTGATTCCGAAGGGGGTGACCGTTCTTTCGAAGCCCCTCGTCCTCAAGTCCGGGGAGGAGCTGTTCCTCGAGGACGGCGCGGTGCTGAAGGCTGACGCCGCGTCGGAGGGATTTCCTGTCTGCGGACGCAAGGACTCGCTCGAGCGCCCGCTCACATGGCTCGTTACGACCGAACCGGGTGCCACGAACGTCGCCATACGCGGCAGTGGCGTAATAGACGCCGGCGGGACGAGTATGTTCGCGCGCGGGATGCTTGCATCGTCCGTAGTGCCGCACGCGTGCGACGGATTCGTCATGGAAGGTGTAACGATTGTCGACGGGAACTTCTGGACCGTCACACCTGTTCGTTCGCGCAATATAAGTATCCGAGACGTCGCGGTGCTGAACGATGTCGACGACCTGCGCGAGAACGACGCGTTTGACATCTGCGAATGCACGGATGTCGTCGTGGAGAACTGTCTTGGCGTGTCGCGCGACGACTCGTTTTCGACCAAGACGTGGTCAGGACACCGCGGACAGGTCGCGGCGAAGTGGCACGGCGGTCCGCTTCCGCTCAAGCGCGTCGTGTTTTCCAGATGCCTTGCGTGGACGCGCTGTGCCGCATTCAAGGTCGGCGACGGCGTGGTGCAGCCGCAGCACGACGTCGTCTTTCGCGATTCGCGCGCCTTCGGATGCCGTCACGGCGTGCGGTACAGCCACACCTTCGGTCTTGCCGAAACGAAGGGCGTTGTCTTCGAGAACATCCACATCGATTCCTGGGACAATGTAAGAGGTCCGTTTGGCTGGCTCGACATAGCGCCTGTCGAAAACGGCGTTCCCGGCGAACTTACGCTCCGCAACATAACAGTGGGAGTTAAATCGAATCCTATACATTCGCAAAAAGAAGAAAAGTCTTCAAAAGAGGAGGATTCTTCTAGGGACTGTCCCCGGCAGAATACCCGGTAGTCCGGTGCAGAGGTTCTGAAAGAGAGGAAAACATCATGAACAAACTTAAAATGGCTGCGGTTATGCTGGCTGGCGGCTGCGCGCTCGCGGCGTCGGGGTATGACGTCCGCTTCAAGAACATCTACCAGAGCCGCATGGTGCTTCAGGCGGGGAAGCCGAACGACGTGGCCGGAAGGGCCAATCCCGGCGCGGCGATAACCGTGACGGGAGAGGCGGTGAAGCCTGGCAAGGCACCACAGATGATCTCGCTGCATGTGAAGGCCGATTCGTCCGGACGCTGGACTGTGACTCTTCCGGCCTTGCCGAAACGAACGGTCCTGAAGCTGACTTGCTCTGACGGGAAGACGTCGAAGACGATCGAGGACGTCGTTTTCGGAGAGCTCTGGCTCTGCTCCGGCCAGTCGAACATGGAGTGGAACTTCAACGCCAACACGATTCCCGCCGACTATCTCGAAAAGTGCCGCGCGAGTGTCCCCGCGTTCGCCGGAGACATCCGCACAATCGTCACTGAGCGCAACTGCCTTGTGACCGAGTGCGACGAGATCGGCGGAACATGGAACCGCATCGACAAGGGCGAGGATCTGCGCCGCGCCGGGTCGCAGTTCGCTTATCTCTTCGCGCAGCTGATTTCGAAAGCGCTCGACACACCGGTCGGAATCATCGACTCCTCGGTTGGCGGCTCGCGCATCGAGCCGTGGATCCCCGCGTCGGCGTTCAAGGAAACGAACGTGCCGTTCCACACCCAGGACCGCCGCGCGTTCCGCTGGGACACGTACCAGGCTGCGCTAGCGAATTTCGCGAAAGACCGCGAGGACTTCATGGCGCGCCGCTCGAAGTGGCTCTCGGACAATCCGAGCAACGACCTCCGCAACCGCAACCGCGACACGATGCCGCAGCCCCCGATTGACGAACTCGCGCTTGACCACATGCCGGCGAAGTTCTTCAACGGCAAGATTTGCGGACTCTTCCCGCTCAAGCCCGTAGGCGTCCTCTGGTACCAGGGCTGCTCCAACGATTCCGAGCCGTACGAATACGGCGAGCTCGCCAAGCTCCTAGTGACGTCGTGGCGCAAGCACTTCCGCACCGAGTTCCCGTTCTACTACGTCGAGCTCGCCGCAATCAACGATCCGCAGAACGAGCCTGTGCAGAGGTGGTCATGGGGCGGAATCCGCGAGGCGCAGGGCGAGGTGCTCGCGCTGCCCAAGACTGGCGTCATCACGTCCGCCGACGCGGGCGGATCCGAGAAGCTCGGACTCGGCGACATCCATCCGCCTTGCAAGAAGATGATTGCCGAGCGCGCGGCGAAGCTCGTGCTTGCCGAGGTCTACGGGAAGGGAAATGCCGTCGCTGCGCGTTCGCCGTACTACTCCGGCGTCTCGAAGGCAGAAGGCGGAAAGTTCCGCGTGAAGATCGCAAACGCCGACGGGCTCCGCCTGATGCCGGGCAAGGATAAGATCGACGGCTTCGCCATCCGCAGCGAAAAGAAGGATGACTGGAAGTGGGCTAACGCCGTGATCGAAGGGGATGAAATCGTCCTCTCCTCGCCCGATGTGCCGAAGCCCGTTGCCGTCCGATACGGCTGGGCACGCCGTCCGCGCCTCACGCTCGAAAGCGCGCACGCTCTTCCGCTGCGTCCGTTCTCCACCGACCACGGCTCGACGCTCGACTACGGCAAATGACGATTGTTCATGTTCCGGCGGCGCTTGGTCGCCGGTGTAGACATTGAAAGCAACTGAGGATGCGAAAAATGAAAAACACACTTAGTCAGCTTGTTGTCGTGGGGATTTCAACGTTTTTTGCCGCGGCCTCCGCGTCTGCCGCGTCTGGCCGCTATGCGGCTCCGCACGGCGATGTCGTTAAGATATGGCCCGAAGGGAAGATGCCCGTCGTGTCCACCAACCAGACGTACGCCCCGTTCATGGAGTTCTTCAGGCCGGAGAAGGTGACGACGGACGCGTTTCTGATCGTGACCCCTGGCGGAGGCTACGGTGGCGTAGCCTATGACGGCGAGGGATATCCGGTGCAGAGATTCTGCATGGAGAAGGGCATGGGGATGGCGATACTAAAGTACCGCACGCCGCGTCCGATCGGCAAGCCCATGTATCTTTCCGCCTGGCAGGACGTCCAGCGTGCGATCCGCGTCGCCCGCTCGCAGGCGAAGGAACGCGGCTACTCGCCGGACAAAATCGGCGTTATGGGCTTCTCGGCTGGCGGACACCTCACGCTCATGGCGGCGACGAGCTCGCTTACGCCAGCTTACGATCCGGTAGACGAACTGGACAAGCTCTCCTGTTCGCCGAACTGGGCCGTGCCGGTTTATCCCGCGTACGTCCTCGAACACGACAAGCCCGGCATGCTAATGCCGGAGTTCAAGTTCGACGCGGCGACGCCGAGGATGTGCCTGATGCACGGCGACGCAGACGTCTTTCCGGCGGACAACTCCGTCATGGTGTACAGCAGGCTCCGCAGCATGAAGATACCCGCCGAGATACACACGTTTCTCTACGGCGACCATGTGTTCTTCCGTACAGCGCACGCGGACGACACGGCCGCCGCCTGGCTCGAGACGTTCTGGCGCTGGCTCTACTCGGCCGGCATCCGCACGCCCCATCCGTCCGCGAACGAGAAGGGCGCGAAGCGCGTCATCTTCGGTCCGATCGAGAAGATGGGCACCTACGAGAGGGACGCATGGCGCCGCCAGCCGCAGGACGAGCTCGTCGCGTACAAGGACTCCCCGTTCTGGCTCGCGGACGAATGCGGAACGTTCGAGGCGGACTTCGAATATTTTCTCGGCGACGAGGCGAAGTGGAGCCGTCGGACGGTGCGCGTCACCCAAGATCGTGCATGGGTCGCCGAGAACGACGAGGTCGTGTACGACGGGCCACACGCCGGCGCCGACATCTGGCCGTTCCTGCGCAAGCCCGGCAAGGGACTCGCCGAGCCCGGGCCGCTCGGCATCGCCGCCACGCGCGACGGGCGTCTGCTGACAATGCGCATCCTGCGCACCCGGAAGTAGTCCGGCATTTGTATTTGGCAGTTCTTCGCGTTGAAGAAGTGCAGTGTTTCAAGGAAAGGACCAACTGTTATGAGACCAGCTATTGTGAAAAAATTCATGTTGACCGCGCTTGGCGCGCTGTCGGCGGCACTTTGCGCCGCAGACATGCCCCGCGCGACGCCGGAGTCGCAGGGCGTCAGCTCGCAGGCGATCATCGACTGGCTCGACGCCTGCAACGCCGAGATGAAATACATGCACGGGTTTGTCGTCGTGCGGCACGGCAAGGTCATCGCCGAAGGCGCGTGGGCGCCGTTCGACCCGCTGACGCGTCCGCACATGCTCTATTCGCACTCCAAGAGCTTTACGTCGACCGCGATCGGATTTCTTGCGGACGAAGGGAAGGTAGACCTGGACGAGCGCATAGCTGACATATTCGCGGACAAGATGCCGACGAATCCACCGCCGGAGCTGCTTGAGGTGCGCGTGCGCGACCTGCTGACCATGAACTTCGGGTCCGACGCGAGCCATGCGCCCAAGTGCAACTTCGCCCTTGCCGACTGGGAGAAGGGCATCCTCTCGCGCCCTATGGAGCGCCGTCCGGGCACGAAGCACCGCTACGACTCCGACGCGACGTACCTCCTTTCGTGCATCGTCGAGAGAAAGAGCGGAATGCGGATGATGGACTACCTCAAGGCCAAGCTGTTCGATCCGCTCGGCATGACAAGCCCCTGGTCGACAGTCTCTCCGTCCGGCACCGCCTGCGGCGGCTGGGGCATGAACATGACGACGCGCGACATCGCGAAGTTCGGGCAGTTCCTGCTCGACGGAGGCGTGTGGGACGGGAAGCAGCTGCTCTCGCGCGACTGGATACGCCTCGCCTCCGCAAAGCACACGGCTTCAGGCGGCGGACCCGACTGGCGGCTCGGCTACGGGTTCCAGTTCTGGCGCTGCCAGCACAACGCCTACCGCGCGGACGGCGCGGCTGGCCAGTTCACGATCGTCATGGAGGATCAGGACGCGGTCGTCTCCCTCAATGCCGCCGAGGGCAACACGCAGAAGGAGCTTGACCTTGTGTGGAAGCATCTCGTCCCCGCGTTCGGAGACCGTCCGCTCCCCGACGACGCGGAGCTTCAGAGCAGGCTCGCGGACAAGTGCGCGAAGCTCGAGATATCCGCGCCGAAGGGAACGGGGCTCGCGGGTCCGGCGCTTCCGGCGGCGTGCAGCTACGGACGCAGCAACCTGATGCCGGAGGGCAAGGGCACGCTGGAGAAGTCTGATTCGGGCTGGACGCTCGTGGGCGGCAACCGCCGTCTCGCGATCGGCGACGGAGCCTGGGCGGAGACGACGTGGAAGTTCGACGACGGCAACGTCGAGCCGCTTTTCGCGCTGGTGGGCACGCGCACCGCAATTGCCGCGGGACGCTGGACGAATGAGAAGACCCTCCGCGTGAGCTGGCATCTCCTCGACTGCACGCAGAAGGGCGAGTTCGAGGTCAAGGTGCAGTGACTGCCATCGCGTTGTGACAGTTGCTGAATCGAGGTGAACCGATGAATGGGACTTCAATGAAATTGCTTTCCTTTTGCATAGCATCCATCGGACTGTACGCCGCCGCGCATGCGGGGGCGTCCGGAACGGATAGATACGAGGCGGAGGACGCGCGGCTCGCGGGCGGCGCGGCGCTCAAGGGGCCGAGCCTGGTTCAGTCCGATATCGCCGCGCAGGCGTCGGACATGAAGTACGTCGAACTCGGGACGCGCGGCGCGAAGCTGGAGTGGAAGGTGCGCGAGAGCGGAGTCGACGGCGTGACGCTGCGCTTCACAATGCCCGACCGGGAGGACGGATGGAAGCAGAGCAATCCGCAGGACGAGACGCCGCAGTACCGCCGCGAGGACGTGTTCTGCGGCTCGCTCGAGGTGCGCGTCAACGGCAGGAAGCGCAAGGTGCGCCAGTACGGGAAGGTCTCCGAGGCTATTCCGCTTTCCTCCTACTGGATGTGGCAGTACTTCGTCGGTGACCGTCCGGCGGACGAACCGGGCGGACACGAGATTGCGCGCTTCGCGTTCGACGAAGTGCATTTTGCGATAGACGGCGCGCCGCTTGCAAAGGGCGACGTGCTGTCGCTCGCGAACGTCGACGGGAAGTATCCGTACGGCGTCGATTTCGTGGAGCTCGAGAAAATCCCGGCGCCGATTCCGCAGCCCGAGGGCTCGCTCAGCGTTGCGGACTTCGGCACGGGGCGCGAGGCGATCGACAAGTGCTTCGCCGCCTGCCGCGAGCAGGGGAAGACGATGTACTTCCCGGCGGGCGTGTGGGAGTACTGGACGAAGACCGGCGACAACCGCTGGCTCCTGAACGGCGCATCCAACATGAAGATCACCGGCGCGGGCATGTGGCACACGAACCTGCATTTCCCGGGGGCGAAGTCTTTCGGAGGAGGCGTCGGAGGTGACAGGCTTGCGAAGGGGACCGAGTTCTGCCACATGTACCTCAGCTCGATGCTCCGCTCCCGCTTCAACCAGAATGCGGTGTACAAGGGCATCATGGAGGCGTGGGGCGAGGGGGCGAAGCTGCATCATCTCTGGGTCGAGCACTTCGAGTGCGGATTCTGGCTCGGCGACTACCAGTCGCCCGCGAAGCCGACCGTTAAGGCGCACATCTACGACTGCCGCGTGCGCAACAACCTGGCGGACGGAATCAACTTCTGCCAGGGAACGTCCGACACGCTTCTTGAGAACTGCAACTTCCGTGGAAACGGCGACGACGGAATTGCTATCTGGAACAACGACGCGTGCGAGGCGCAGGACTGCACAGGGATCACGATACGGAACAACACCGTCGAGAACAACTGGCGCGCGGCGTCCATCGCAGTCTTCGGCGGCGACGGACACCTCATCGAGAACAACTACATCAAGGACGGATTCAAGGGCGCGGGAATACGCCTCAACACAGACTTCCCGGGACATCAGTTCCGCAACACGAAGGAGATCCGCTTCGTCGGCAACACAATTGTCAACTGCGGCACGTCCTGGGACTGCTACGGCGACCAGGCTCAGGACCGTCCGTCTCCACGCGGCGCGATAGACTTCCAGGGCGAGGTCAGGAACATCGTCTTCGAACGGACGACGATTGTCGGCGCGCATCGTGCGGCGATTCAGATGATCGTCGGGAACATGGAGAACATTCGGTTCAAGGACCTTGTCGTGGACACCATCGGGACTGACGGCGGGACTAAGTCTCGCTATACGTGGGCGGAGGATCTCGGCCCCGGGCGCGTGTTCCATCTCCTCGGCGAGATGAAGCCCGTCGTCGACGGAATCATTATCCGCAATGTTTCCAGGGACAACCTCGTCAACCTTCAGGAGAAGGACAAGAAATCTATCGTGTGGGTAAAGGAGCCCGTTTTCACATCATCCGAAAACAGTGGAAAATGAGGAGTGATATTTATTTTCTTCTTTTTTCTGCACGCGTTGTTATTTTGTGCCATGATGTTCTCAGTTAAAATGACGAAGGGTATGTAGTGGTGCGCATTTTTCACGGTAATTTTTGCGTGATTTTCTCTCCCAGTCCGGAGGGATAATGGTATAATGTCATCGAATATTTAACTTGTAGTAAATTCACATAACAAGGAGAAGCAATGAAAGTTAAACTTCATAGAGCTACGCTGAGAAAGGTCACGTGCGGGATAAGTGATTGTTTTTGGGCGCATTTTTCTTCGAGTTATAGTCCAGCGGCAATCGGATGCGCGGCTTTCGCGTTGCTGATCTCCGCCGCTTCGATGCCCGCTTTGGCTACGGAGATTAGTTGGCAGCCGCAGGGCGGCTCCACCGACATCAGCGCACAGAGCAACTGGGGCGGTACATTGCCGGGCAACGGCGACCGCAAGAAATTCGGCAACGGCAACATCTCCAGCGACTATACGGTAACTATTCCGGCGGCCACGGCGGAGAACCCGTATCGCGACTATGCCGGTCTTGTGTTTGACGCCGTCACCGACGGCCAGACCGTGACGCTGGACGCGACAGGTACGTCGTGGCTGCAGATGGGTGGCGACGGCCAGGCGTGGCAGGACAATGTTCCGTTCCGCGTCCGCTCCTGGGACCACATCTTCGACGTTGACTACGCGCACAATACATCAGCCGCCGCGAACAACTTCGGCTTCTCGCTTACGGACGGCACGATCTCGTTCAAGCGCGACCTGACGAACGGCTCTGTGCTGACCTTCAATGGCGACTTCAACAACGCCGTCGCCCCTGATGGAACGGAGAATACACACCGCACAGTTCTCTTCCACGACACGAACGCCTACAGCGCCAACTCCAAGATTATATTTCACAGCGGCGAGTCGACGCTGCGAAACATCCAGTTCCGCGGCAAGACGCAGGGCAATGAGTTCCGTGTCGACGGAGGCATCCTGCACGTGCTGAGCGGTCTCGGAATCAACGAAGACTCGAGTGGCGTCGATACAGACGCGTACATGCACGTGACGGGCGACGGCCAGGTGTCCGTCGATTCCGGCTCGGTGTGGATCGGCCGCAACAACGACGGGCGCGGTGTGCTGCGGATCGACGGGCACGGAAAGTTCAATATGAACAGCGGGGCCGTAATCGCGTATTTCCCCGATGGCGGGGCGCAGAGAGGACTTCTTTCCATTGGAGAGAACGGCGAGTACCGTTCGGTAAAAGGTATGAACGTTGGTCATAACGGAGGCACCGCCGAGATCCTCGTCGAGGGGAAGGGAGTTCTCGACGATTCCGGGGCGATAAACTTCGGCGCAGGAAACGGATGCAACGCCTCGCTTACCATGCAAGACGAAGCTTACGTCAATTGGCCGGCCGTTTCGATGATGCGGGACATAGCAGCCGACCAGCAGCGCACGGGCGTCATCACGCTAAAGGACGACGCGATCCTCGATATCATGGTGCGGTATGGAACCTGGGTCAACGGCGCGAGTGGCGACCTCACCATCAACATGTCGGACAACGCAAAGCGCCGTGCGAGCCGGAACGACGGAAGCAACTGGATTCTGTTCGGTGACAACAACACCTCGAAGTTTACTCTCAATCTTGCCGGTGGCACGATCGAGAAGTTCGGCGGCGGGGAACTCGTCCACTTCCAGCTGAAGGGCGGGGCGGAGAGCGAGTACAACTTCGCC
>JAEEGG010014468.1_pt1 | contig 16705 bp, 15 predicted proteins | sample 9134161 | NCBI WGS metagenome assembly JAEEGG01 (sample SAMN16246543, study PRJNA631951) | gut metagenome | biome: gut microbiome; feature: rumen; material: CR-attached | host: Bos | place: Iran: Karaj | collected 2018-10 | reverse complement strand
CAGTTCCAGCAGCGTATCGTAGGTGTTGAAGGAAGGGTTGGCGCGGAAGGTTTCGGCCGCCACTTTCACGGCCTTCTGGTCCTTGGGGGTATACGCACGCAAGGCATGCTGGACGCGGTTGCCCAGCTGGCCCAGGATGTCGGACGGGATGTCCGTGGGACTCTGGGTAACGAAATAGATACCCACACCCTTGGAACGGATGAGACGGATAACCTGTTCGATCTTGTCCGTGAGGGCCTTGGAAGTACCTTCGAAGAGCATATGGGCTTCGTCGAAGAAGAACACCAGCTTGGGCAGGTCCATATCGCCCACTTCCGGCAGGGTGGCATACAGTTCGCTGAGCAGCCACAGCAGGAAGGTGGAATAGAGCTTGGGCTGAAGCATGAGGCGGTCTGCCGCCAGCACGTTCATGATGCCCTTTCTGCCCTCGCACTGCAGGAGGTCGTAAATGTCGAAGTCCGGCTCGCCGAAGAATTTCTCCGCTCCCTGGTTCTCCAGGGCCAGCAGCGCCCGCTGGATGGCGCCGATGGAAGCCGATGTCACATAGCCGTACTGGGTGGTATATTCTGCAGCGTTCTGTCCCACGAAATTGAGCATGGCCCTCAGATCCTTGAGGTCTATGAGCAGCAGGCCGTTATCATCGGCAATCTTGAAGACGATGTTGAGGACGCCGGTCTGCGTTTCGTTGAGGTCCATCAGGCGGCCCAGCATCTCTGGTCCCATGCGGGAGATGGTGGAGCGCATGGGATGCCCCTGTTCCCCGTAAACGTCAAAGAAACGCACGGGACAGCTCTGGAACTGCGGATTCTCTATGCCGAACTCCGGCAGGCGCTTCTCTATGAAGCCGGAAAGCCTGCCCACCTGGGAGATACCGCTGAGGTCTCCCTTCATATCGGCCATGAAGCAAGGCACGCCGGCCTGGCAGAAGGTTTCCGCCAGCACCTGCAGGGTGACAGTTTTACCGGTACCGGTGGCTCCGGCTATGAGTCCGTGCCGATTGACCATCTTCCCCACCAGGGAAAGCGGTCCGTTCTCACTGTGGGCAACGTACAGCCCGCGTTCTTTGTCAAGCATAGTTTTTAGTGTTTTTCCAAATATAGAACAAAATTGCCGAAAGTGCAAAGATTCCCAGGCCAATCCAGGGAGCCGATGCGGCGGGAAGGCCGAATCCCACCTTGTCCACCAGGATGAAAGTGGTGCAGACGGCCGTCATGAACAGGGACGGAAGCAGGGTGACCAGATACCACAGGCCGCCCTTCTTCTTAACCAGATACACGGTAATGGTCCAAAGCGTGAACACGGCCAGGGTCTGGTTGCTCCAGCCGAAGTATCGCCAGATGACGTTGAAGCCGTTGGCATCGGCGATGTTGTACCACAGCAGCAGGGCGGAGGCCACAAAGAGCGGCACGGCAATGTACAGGCGTTTGGCCAAGCTCTTCTGCTCCAGGTGGAGGAAATCGGCTATGATGAGCCGGGCGCTGCGGAAGGCCGTATCGCCGGAAGTGATGGGGGCCGCCACCACGCCCAGCAGGGCCAGGATACCGCCCAGGGTGCCCAGCCAGCTCTTGGAAACGGCAGTTACCACGGCAGGCGCTGCGGCGCCGGTCGATGCCCCCACTTCCGCGGCACCGCCATCAAAGAAGAACCAGGAGGCCACCGCGGCCCACACCAGGGCTACCAGGCCTTCCGTGATCATGGAGCCGTAGAATACCGGACGCCCCAGCTGCTCGTTCTTGATGCAGCGGGCCATAAGCGGGCTCTGGGTGGCATGGAAGCCGGAAATGGCACCACAGGCGATGGTGATGAACAGGCAGGGGAAGATGGGCTGGTCGGCAATGCCTGTCTTCTGGGTCCATCCGCCCAGTCCGTCCCAAAGCTCCGGCAGGGAAGGCCACTTGACCAGCAGGCACACCAGCAGGCCGGCCGCCATGAACAGCAGCGCCACCGCAAAGAGGGGATAGATGCGGCCGATAATCTTGTCGATGGGCAGGAGGGTGGCCACAATATAATAGAGGAAGATGACCCCTATCCAGATCATGATGGACGCCTGGCCGCCGTCTCCGGCGATATCTCCCAGGATGAGGGCCGGCGAGTATACGAACACGGCACCCACCATGGCCAGCAGCAGCACGGAGAAGACCAGCATCACATTCTTGGTCCGTTTCCCCAGATAGGTGCCCACCAGCTCCGGCTGGCTGGCGCCCCCGTGCCGGACGGAGAGCATGCCGCTGAGGTAGTCGTGCACTGCTCCCGCAAAGATGCAGCCCAGCACTATCCACAGGTAGCTGGACGGGCCGAATTTGGCGCCCATGATGGCGCCGAAGATGGGTCCGGTTCCCGCAATGTTAAGGAACTGGATCATGAACACCTTCCAGGTGGGCATGGCGATGAAATCCACCCCGTCGGCCTTTTCTATGGCCGGGGTCTTACGGAAAGGGTCCGGACCGAACATCCGTTCCACGAACTTTCCGTACACGAGGTAGCCCAGGATAAGGGCCAGGATGCTTAAGACAAAGGTAATCATTGGAAAAAGCTGAAATGCACACGCCCGTAATGGCGTTCTTTCACAAAGTGCGGATGCTCCGTAAAACTGTATTCCCCGCCGTGCTCCAGGATGAAGTAGCATTCCGGATGCAGCAGGTCCAGGGAGAAAACCAGGTCCGGCAGGCCCGCAAGGCCTTCCAAGGCATAGGGCGGATCTGCAAAGACCAGGTCGAATTTCTCGTGGCAGATGGGAAGGAAGTCAAAGACGTTGTCCCGCACCATGGTAACGTTGGAAAGGCCCAGGCGCTCCGACTCCTTCTTGATGAAACTGGCGTTCTCCCTGGCCATCTCCACGCAATAGACGCGGGAGGCGCCGCGGGAGGCGAATTCAAAGGCTATGGAACCGGTGCCCCCAAAGAGGTCCAGCACCTTAAGGTCTTCGAACTCGTATTCGTTGTCCAGGATATTGAACAGGCCCTCCTTGGCAAAGTCCGTGGTGGGACGTGCCTTGTATCCCGCCGGGGGCAGGATCACTTTCCCTTTCAGCCTGCCGCCGATAATCCTCATAGCTGCACCACGGATTTGAAATAGCGGTACAGGGACATCTCCGCATCCGGGGAGAGCGGCGTATGGAAACAGACGGTGGATACCTCCGGATTAAGCTGGAGCCGTTTCATGGCCAGGAAAAGGAAGTATTCCGCCGTAGTGAAGTCCGGAGCCTGGAACACGTTGGCCAGACGGAGCGTCTTACCCTGGGCTATGACCAGGTGCAGCCAGCCGTCCATCCACGAAGCGACAATCTTATTATAGTCCTGGATGGCCTCCAGCAGGGAAAGCAGATAATACAGTTCCGGCAGCACGCGGACCGGATTGCCGGAAGCGGGCAGCACGGTTTGGGCCAGGACCCGGGAAAGGGATTCGCCGATTGAATTGGAAAACAGCAGGACGGAAGAAAAATCCGGGACCTCCACCCATTCCACCTTGTCCGTCTCTTCCAAGGCCACCACCTCCGAAAGGGCTTTCCGGACCGAATCCGGATTGAAGAACACATCCGGGACCAGAGCCACCTTGGGGGTGAGGAGGGAAATTTCCACTCTGTCGTACCGCCGCTGGAACTCCGGGGTGGTGAAAAGGCGCTCCGCCCCCATCCAATCCGACTGGCGGATTTCCTGAGGGCTGGCCACCTTAAAAGAATATCCACTCAAGGAAACTTGAATGGATATTCCTGTAAATGATGTATGGGTCTGGTCCATAGGGCCTATTATTCCCAGTTACCTGCGTTGTTGTTAGGAGCGCTCACGGAACCTACCTGCAGGCCTTTATACCTGTTCTGATCCTCGCATTCTGCATCCTTGTTGATGCGGAGCTGGTTGTCCATACCCTTGCAGAGGGCCTTGTACGGCATGCGGGCTTCGAACAGCGGGACCTGGACACCGGAAACGGTCTTGATGGCAGATTCCATCTCCACCTTCTGCTTTCCGGAGAACGGGATGTAGTACAGGGAATCGATGCAGAAGTCCGGACGGCTGGTGAAGAGGGTGTCCTTAACCGGGATCTGGGTGGTTTCGGAGAACACCACCTTCTGGCCCTGCTCATAGGCCTCCCGAAGCTTGGCCGTCATCTGGGCCGGATTGAGCTTCTTGTTGGCCTTCTTGATGGCCTCCGTGTTGGCAACGGCGATGGAGTCGTCATTGGAGCCGATCTGCATGGTGATATCCATCTTACCGGACTCATAGAACATCTTGAGGGAGTCCAAGGTAGGGGAGAAACGGCCGTAGGCGCTCTTGAAAGCCACCTGGAGGGTGCGGATGTCCTTGAGGCGCTGAACCGCAACCTGGGAACGGGCGTCCAGTTCCTTGTTGAACTTGACAGGTTTCTGTACGCTGCTGATGATGAGCCAGGCGAGGAGTACGATAACGGCTGCCAGAACAATCTCGAGGATGATTTTAAGTGATTTGCTCATTATTTTAGTGTTTTATAATTTTCAAAACTTCTCGCAAAGATAGAAAAATCATTTATCAAAAGCAATATATTTTGTAACTTTGCCCACGCAAAAAGTTTTGTAAACATGGATTGTATTCCGCAGGACAGCCTTATAAAGCTCCAGGCGCTCATAGACGGGGCCTCCCGGGTATCCGTGCTGGGTCATACGCACCCGGACGGCGATGCCTTGGGCTGCACCGGTGCACTGACCCTTTTCCTGCGGGATAGCGGCGGCAAGGATGCCGTCCTGGTCCTGCCGGATTCCCCCCCCGACAATCTCCGCTTCATCCTCCCCCCGTTCTGTCCCCTGCTGTGCGGGGACACGGAGCCGGAAGCCGCCGCGGCCCGCCTTGGCGAGAGCGACCTCATCTTCCTGCTGGACTGCAACGGATTCTCCCGCACGGAGGCCCTGGAGCCGTACCTGACGGCCTCCACGGCCCGGAAGGTGCTCATAGACCATCATCTGAACCCGCAGCGTGAGAGCTTCGACCTGGTGTTCTCCACCCCGGACATCTCATCGGCCAGCGAACTCCTGTACTGGGTGCTGAAAGCCCTGGAGGAAAATGTTTCTCCGGAGGCTGAAAAGAAGGCCGATGCCTCCGGAGAAACATCTTCCTCCAAGGCATCCGCCATATCCATCGGAACCTGCCTGCTGGCGGGGATGACCACGGACACCAACAACTTCGCCAACTCCGTGTATCCTTCCACCTTCCGCATGGCTTCGGAGCTCATTGCGGCGGGCGTGGACAGGGACGCGCTCCTGCAGCAACTGTACAACAGCTACCGGGAGAACCGGGTGCGCCTCTTCGGCCATATGCAGGAGCGGGAGCTCCGCATCCTGGGGGACGCCGCCTGCATGATCCTCACCAAAGAACTCCAGCAGCGCTTTGATGTGCGGGAAGGAGAGACGGAGGGCTTGGTGAACGTGCCCCTTACCATTGCCGATGTACGCCTCAGCATCTTCCTGAAGGAGGATGACGGCCATTTCCGCGTCTCCATCCGGTCCAGGAAGGGCACATCGGCCCAGCAGCTGGCCCTGCAATACTTCCACGGCGGCGGACATGAGAATGCCGCCGGCGGAAAACTGTTCATCGGGGAGGACATCCCCTGCGCAGCGGATGCCGCCGCCTATGTAGACAACGCCCTTAAATCTTTCCTGCGATGAAACGTTCCACCTGGCTCTTCCTCCTCCTCTCCGGAGCCCTGGCGCTTCCGGCGGCCTGCAACAAAGAAGAGCTGCAGACCACCTACAACAAGCAGGAAGCCAACATAGCCAGCTTCATTTCCACTATCCAGAAGAGGGATACCACCGCCACCGTCACCATTACGGACGGGGTATACAGGCTCACGCAGCACGACACGCTCAACCTGCCGGATTCCCTCCTCTGGGGCGGGAAGGTGACGCTCCGCTATGCCTGTTACATTCTCAATTCCGCCACGGTGAGCGGAAGCAACCTGGTGGCCACCAACGTGCGTTCCGTGGCATCGGCCGCCGGCTGGTCCCTCACGGATACCACCCAGTTCCAGCCCACCACCCTAACCCTGGACAAAACCTTGCTGGAAGGACTCCGGCTGGGGCTTTATGGCGTACAGGAACAGGACGAGGCCTATATCCTGTTCAATGGAAAATTCGGATTTGGAGACCACATCCAAGGCACGATTCCTGCAAGGTCTGCCCTGGCTTATCATATATGGATAGACAGTATTGAAAACGAATAGAATGAAAAGAACCGTCATATTTTTCACTGCAGCCATCTGCCTGCTTTGGGGGTGTGCCAAGAAAGACACTTCTTCCACAGGCACCCAGGCCCAGGAGTATCTGGATCTTTGGCTTAAAGAGTATCATCCCGGCGTAACAGCCTCCCCTTCCGGCGTCTACATCCTGGAAGAAGAAGTGGGATCCGGCTCCGCCTGGAACAGCGAAACCTCTGCGAGCCTGCTCCTTACCACTATCCGCAGCCTTAACGGAGTCATTTCCGTCACCGGGCACGAAGAATACGCCAAGCAGCTGGGCACCTATGCGGCAGGTAATTATTACGGCCCTGTCGTCACCTTCACCAAAAGCGGTTATGCCGGCGTAGAGGCCCTCCTCACGGGCATGCGGGTAGGCGGCACCCGTACCGCCGTAATTCCCTCCTGGCTGCTCACCACGGAGCGTTATTCCACGCAGAAGGAGTATCTGGACGCCTGCACCAATTCCACCCCCCTCATCTACACCATCACTTTTGCCGGACAGGCAGATGACGTGGTAAAATGGGAGCAGAACAGCCTGCAGGAATATATCCGGGCCCATCTGGGAAATACCGTCCAAGTTGCCAACTTCAACGACGCCACCAAAGAGGCCGATATCTTCTACTTCGGATCCAACGCCGCCAGCATCCAGCAGGGCAAGGAGCCCATCGCCAGCGGGAAAGGATACAAGCTCAACTATACGGGCCGTCTGCTCAACGGGCAGGTGTTCGACACCACCATCGAGAAAGTGGCCAAGGACAACGGCATCTACGACAGTTCCCGCACCTACGCCCCGGTCACCATCACCACGGCCGACACTTATGAGAACTATTCCATGGGCGGCAGTACCAGTATAGTGGACGGCTTCAAGGGCGCCCTCTCCCTCATGAAATACGTGGGTGAAAAGAGCACGGTCCTGTTTACCTCGTCCCTGGGTTACGCGTCCAACGGCAGCGGCAAATCCATCCCTCCTTATGCCCCCCTGCGGTTCGACCTGGAGATTGTTTCCTTAAACGAATAGCGCATGGCCGGTTCCGCAGCTCCTACCGATCTGGGCACCAAGCCAGTAGGCGCACTCCTGCGCCAATACGCCGTCCCTGGCATCATTGCCATGACGGCGTCTTCGCTTTACAATATGGTGGACAGCATCTATATCGGCCACATCCCGGATGTGGGGTCGCTGTCCATGTCGGGCCTGGCCGTCACCTTCCCGCTCATGAACATCTCCACCGCGTTCGGTACGCTGGTGGGCGTGGGCGCCGCCACCATGATTTCCGTGCTGCTGGGGCAGAAGAACTACCCGGTTGCCAAGCGGGTGCTGGCCAACGAAGTCACGCTGAACATCATCACCGGCCTGGTCTTCACGTTGGTCACCCTGCTGTGGATGGACCCCATCCTGCGCTTCTTCGGGGCCAGTGACGCCACCCTCCCCTATGCCCGCAGCTACATGACCATCATCGCCCTGGGCAATGCGGTCACCCATCTGTATTTCGGCCTCAACAACATTGTCCGCGCATCGGGCAATCCCAAACTGGCCATGGGGCTCACCCTGTTCACAGTTACCTCCAATGCCATTCTGGACCCCATTTTCATCTTTGCCCTGGGAATGGGCATCCAGGGAGCGGCGCTGGCTACAGTCCTGTGCCAGTGCATGGCCCTGGCCATCACGTTCCGCTATTTCCTGCATCCGGAGCGGTTCCTCAACCTTCCCCGGAAGATCCGGGAATACAAGGTGGACTGGAGGATTGCCAAAGACTCCCTCTCGATTGGCATGGGACCGTTCCTGATGAACCTTGCAAGCTGCATCGTGGTGCTGTTCATCAACCAGCAGCTGGTAAAATGGGGCGGAGACCTGGCCCTGGGCGCCTATGGCATCGTGAACCGGATCACCTTCCTTTTTGTCATGGTCGTGTTCGGATTCAACCAGGGAATGCAGCCCATAGCCGGCTATAATTACGGAGCCCGACAGTATGGGCGGGTAAGGGAAGCCTACATCAGGACCGCAGGCTGGGCCACGCTGGTAACTACGGTGGGCTGGATCATATCCGTGTTCGTCAACGGTCCCACCGCCAGCATCTTTACCAACGATCCTGTACTGCACGACCTGGCCGCCCGGGGCCTCCGCCAGATGAACCTGGTCTTCCCCATCGTGGGCTTCCAGATGGTCACCACCAACCTGTTCCAGTGCCTGGGCATGGTCAAGAAATCCATCTTCCTGTCCCTTTCCCGGCAGCTGCTGTTCCTGCTTCCCTGCATCTACATCCTGCCCGCCGTACTGGAGTCCGAAGCCGGTGTCTGGTACAGCTTCCCCATTTCCGATACCTTGTCGGCCATCATCACCGCCATCCTGGGCATCGCCCTGCTTAGAAAGCTGGGCAAGCTCAAGGACGGGGACGATCCGGCCGTGCTGGGAAGCCAGATTTAACGCTCAGAATGATAAAAGATATGCATACCATCATCAATGTAGGCCGGAGTTTCGGCAGCGGCGGCGGTTACGTGGGCCAGGCCATCGCCGAGAAGTTGGGAATCCCCTTCTACGACAACGAACTCATCTCCAAGGCGGCCGAAGAGAACGGCTACTCCAAGGACCTCTTCGCCGGCGGGGAGAAGAAGCGTAGCATTTTCTCGGCCTCCAGTTTCTTCACTTCGGGCCGGATGAGCTATCTGGACAGCGCCTATGTCAACGACGACATCCTTTTCAAGGCACAGAGCGACGTAATCCGCAATATTGCCGAAAAGGGGGATGCCGTAATCATCGGCCGCTGCGCAGACTACATCCTCCGGGACCTGGACTGCCTGGACGTCTTCGTGTGCGGGCCGGAAGCATACCGCATCAAGCGCCTGGTAGAACTTGAAGGCTTGTCGGCCGATGAAGCCGAAGCCCTCATGCGCCGCAAGGACCGCACGCGGGAAACCTATTATAACTATTACACCTTCGGCGCATGGGGCGTGGCCTCCAATTACGACCTCTGCGTGGACAGCTCCATCCTGGGCATCGAAGGCACCGCCGACTATATCATCGATTTCGGCCGCCGCGCCGGCAAGATCCGGTGAGCGGGAAAGCCCTCATACCGGTGCTGCTGCTTCTCCTGGCGGGGGGCGGCTGTTCCTTCCTGCTGCGGGGCCACTCCGATGAGGTGCCTCCGGAGCCGGTATACCGCGACTCCCTGAACAGGGTTATCACCAACGCCTTTTCGGAGATTCCCGATCTGGAACCTATGGACCAGGCGGTGGACAGTTTCATGGATTTCTGGAGCCTCCACGGGGTTTCCCTGGCCATTATGCGCAACGACTCCCTGGTCTACGCCAAGGGCTATGGGATGGCCGATTCCACCACGCCCATGACCCCGGGCACCACCCTCCGCATAGCCTCCGTCTCCAAACTTCTCACCGCTATAGGCGTGATGAAACTCCAGGAAGAGGCGAAACTGTTCCTGGACACCCCGGTTTTCGGGCCGATGGGCATCCTGGGCAAGTACGATTCCTACATCCGGGACGACAATTATTATCTCATTACCGTTGAGCACCTGCTGCGCCACCAGGCCGGTTTCACCACCCGGGGCGGGGATCCGGTCTTCTCCCCCTGGACCTCGCTGGAGGACTTGCTGCGGACCCAGTTGAGGCGCCCCCTCTCCTACGAGCCCGGCACCTGGCAGGAATACTCCAATTTCGGCTTCCTGCTCCTTTCCCTGGTCATCGAGCAGGTGAGCGGACAGCCCTACGAGGACTTCATGCAGGAGCATGTCTTCGAACCGGCCCGCTGCCACGGATTCCGGATCGGCGGGAATTACCTTTCCGAACGCCACCCCGGCGAAACCCGCTACTACATGCAGCCGGATGCCGAAAAGACACGCTCCTTCGACGGCCAGTACGCCTCCGTGGAGAAATGTTACGGCGGCAACAACGTGAGCGGTTCCCTGGGTGCGGGCGGCTGGACCGGATCGGCCATAGAGCTGGCCCGGATGGTGGCCAGCATCGATGGGAAAGGCCCCCTGGAAGACATCCTCCTGGACTATTCGGTGAACCAGATGACCAATTACTTTGACCGGGAGACTTTCTCCCTGGGCTGGAACGACACCAAGCCCTGGGGCGAATGGACGCGTTCCGGCTCCTTCTCCGGCACCCAGGCCCTGGTCAAGACCTATGCCGACGGCGAATGCTGGATCTTCATCTCCAACACTTCTTCCTGGCGCGGTTCCCGCTTCTCGGGCAATATCGCAGACCTATTCCGCAGTCTCCGGAGCCGCTACTCTCCCCTGCTTCCCCAGCGGGATTTGTTTCAAGAATAATCTGTCAAACAGAAACATCTGATAGTGATTACATTAACTGTTTCCCGGTGCAAATCGATTTGCACCGGGAAACAGTTAAATCGCTGATATTCAGCAGGATACCTTCTGCAACTCCTTACTCCATCAGCTTCTTGTACTTGAATCGCTTGGGTTCGGTGTCTCCCAGGCGCAGCTTGCGGTTGGCCTCGTATTCCTGGTAGTTGCCTTCGAAGAAGACCACCTTGCCTTCGCCTTCGTAGGCGAGGATGTGGGTGGCGATACGGTCCAGGAACCAGCGGTCGTGGCTCACCACCACGGCGCAGCCCGCAAAACCGTCCAGACCCTCTTCCAGGGCACGGATGGTGTTCACGTCCACATCGTTGGTGGGTTCGTCCAGCAGGAGTACATTGCCCTCGTCCTTGAGGGTAAGGGCCAGGTGCAGGCGGTTCCGTTCACCGCCGGAGAGTACGCCGCACTTTTTCTCCTGGTCGGCCCCGGAGAAATTGAAGCGGGACACCCAGGCGCGGGCATTCACGTCCTTGCCGCCCATGCGCACCCATTCGGAATTGCCGGCAATGGTCTCGTACACCGTTTTGTCCGGGTCTATGGAACGGTGCTGCTGATCCACGTAGGAAATCTTCACCGTCTCCCCAATCTCGATGGTGCCGCTGTCCGGCTGTTCGATGCCCATGATGAGGCGGAAGAGCGTGGTTTTGCCCGCTCCGTTGGGGCCGATGACGCCCACGATGCCCGCCGGCGGCAGTTCAAAGCTCAGGTGCTCGAAGAGCAATTTGTCCCCATAGGCTTTGGAAACGTCCGTGAACTTGATTACCTTATTGCCCAGGTGCGGTCCGTTGGGGATGTATATCTCCAGGTTGGCCTCCTTCTGTTTTGCATCGGCCGATGCCAGCTTCTCGTATGCTCCCAAACGGGCCTTCTGTTTGGCCTGGCGGGCCTTGGGGGCCATCCGGACCCACTCCAGTTCCCGTTCCAGGGTCTTGCGGCGCTTGCTTTCGGCCTTTTCTTCCTGGGCCAGGCGCCGGGTCTTCTGCTCCAGCCAGGAGGAATAGTTGCCCTTCCAGGGAATTCCCTCGCCCCGGTCCAGTTCCAGGATCCAGCCGGCTACGTTGTCCAGGAAATAGCGGTCGTGCGTGACGGCGATTACCGTGCCCTTGTACTGCTGCAGGTGGGCTTCCAGCCACTGGATGGATTCCGTGTCCAGGTGGTTGGTGGGCTCGTCCAGCAGCAGCACGTCCGGCTCCTGCAGCAGCAATCGGCACAAGGCTACGCGCCTGCGCTCACCACCGGAGAGTTCCTTGATCTTCTGCTCCGAAGGCGGGCACTGCAGGGCGTCCATGGCCCTTTCCAGTTTGGAATCTATCTCCCAGCCACCCAGATGCTCTATCTGCTCCGTAAGTTCTCCCTGGCGCTCGATGAGGCGGTTCATCTGGTCGTCGTCCATCGGCTCCATGAACTTGAGGGAAATGTCGTTGTACTCCTGCAGGATGTCCATAACGGGCTGCACACCCTCTTGCACTACTTCCAGCACGGTCTTTTCCGGATCCATCTGCGGCTCCTGCTCCAGGTAGCCCACGCTGTAGCCGGGCGCCCAGACCACTTCTCCCCGGGAAGCCTTTTCCACCCCGGCTATGATTTTAAGGAGCGTAGACTTACCGGCTCCGTTCAAACCCAGGATGCCAATTTTGGCCCCATAGAAAAAGCCCAGGTAAATGTCCTTGAGGATGACTTTGTTGTTGTGGGGCAGGATCTTGCTCACCCCATTCATGGAGAAGATAATCTTTTCGTCTGCCATAGTTTTAGTGCTAATGGTACAAATATAGCCATTTTCTCTTGCCGGCGCAAGTTCCCGCCTAACTGCCGTTTTTTGCAAATCACCATACATCAACACTTTAACGCTTTCCCGGTGCAAATCTAATTGCACCGAGAAACCATTTATTCGCTCTGTATCAGTTAGTTCTACTATGTGGTTCTTTTGCCAGATGAAGGAACTTCCGAACTTGATAAGGCTTCGCTCCGGTTTCCCTCATCAATATATCGGCAATGGCAAGCTTCTGGCCGATTGGCAGCGCCAAAAGCGCCGGGATGTTCGCGGCATAACTGGAGCGCTTGCATACTTTCAGCATACTCTCATAAATCTCGTCAGAATCACTATCGTAGTTTTCTTTGAGATCATATTCCGAACCCGTGTTGGAGTTTATGGCAATAAGCATGGTTTCATAATCCCCATAGAAGGCAATCAGCGATTCCTTATCCAAAGGGAGATATTTGCTGATGATATAATCTGTTAGCTGCTCACTTTCAGTTTCTGACAGTTTATCATATAGACTATTCAATATAGGGTAGTCCAACCAGACTTGCCGATTATATAAAGCATTCACTCTGGCCAGGGCTTTCTTTAGCCGATTAGAACACCTCCGCTTGTCAATCTTCTCGGAAAAAGGATGGTCCGAATTAACATAGGCCAGAAAATTCCATCGGCTTTCTTCTGCCCTGTTGCACAGTTTCTTTTCCACATGATTGTTGTATAAATAGGCGATGGTCGTCCGGATTTTCTTTAGGCCGATTTTGGGTGCATTGCCATAAGCCTTGCGAAATATCGGCCCTTTCCTGCCGGAATTCCTGTTGAAGGCAATTACATATTTGGAAGTATATTCTCCTACAAACAGAGACATTAGTTTCGTGGAAAACACCTGGGCAAGCGAATGGATGTGGTCAAACATTAGACATAGCCCCAGCACCGGCACGCCATACTTCTTGGCCACGACGGAAAAGATGGTCAGGAACACAAGCCTGTCCAAAACGGAATAAAAAAGCAGTTTCCCGTCATAAGTGTTCTGGTAAATGTGTTGCAAACCTTCTTCTTTCACCTTTCGTTTTACGCCACGCATAATAGAACCTCTTGATACTCTGTGTTTTAAATCCTTTCCGGTGCAATCTGGTTTGCACCGGGAAACAGTTATCTTTAACTGAGTGAGGAGATTATACTGTTCGCCCCAACCCTACTGTCTTTTGCAAGGATAGGGAATTAGAAGAGATCTTTCAATAGTTCGGTTGAAAGAAATCTGAAAGTTTTTCTGTTTTAACCGATTTGGGACGAAGGAGGAAAATACGGGATGAACGATCGAGTAAGGAGTAACAAAAAACCGCAGGCCTTCCGGTCTGCGGTTAACTGTTTGCAGTCTGCAGGAAAGACTACCAGCGGTCTTCGTCGGATACGCTGAGTTTCTTGCGGGCGTGACGACGGCGGGCGCTAAGGACGCGACGGCCGTTGGCGGAAGCCATGCGGGCGCGGAAACCGTGCTTGTTCACACGCTTGCGGCGGGAAGGTTGAAATGTTCTTTTCATGATATCTCGTTTTTATATTTTTTCGCGTAAGGGCTGCAAAGATACAAATTCCCGCCGAAACCGCCAAATTTTTTTACTTCCGGATGTGAATTACCAGCTTTCCGTCGTAGTAAGGGTCCCGGAGCCAGGAAGAGACGGGCCAGGTGGAAACGCTGCCGCGGGGCAGGCGGTGGCGGGCCATCACATCGGCAATTTCCTCATTCACGTCCCCGCCCTTGAGGTAGAGGATGCCTTGGGTGTATTTGCCTTTTACCCAGGGATAGAAGTCCGGCAGGGAGGCCACGGCGCGGGACACCACAAAATCAAACTGCCCTGGAAGGGACTCGGCGCGGGCGTTCACCACCTCCACGTTCTTTAAGTCCAGGGCCGATGCAACCGCCTGGGCCACAAGGGTTTTCTTACCCACTGAGTCGCAGAGGACAAACTGCGCACCCGGAAAGAGGATGGAGAGCGGAATGCCGGGAAAACCGCCGCCGGTCCCCAGGTCCAGGATGCGGGCCGATGAAAACTTTTCGTACAGTCCCGCAGCGGTGAGCAGGTAGCGGGCTATGGCCAGCGAATGCAGCACATGATGGTCGTACAGGCCGTCTATGTCTTTCCGGGAAATCACGTTGATCTTAGCGTTCCATTCCCGGTACAGGGCATCCAGCATTTCAAACTGATGAGCCTGCAGGTAGGTGCAGGAGAAATCGGCCCGGATAAAGTCCAGGAAGTCTGCAGCTGTCATTCCACTTCCCCCCTTAACATCATTTCGGCCAGGTGCTGCTTGCCACGGCGGATGCGTGTGCGCACCGTGTTCAGCTCCAGGCCCAGTTCACGGGCGATGGCCTCGTATTCCAGTTCCTCTATCATGTACTTGATCATCACGTCTTTATAGAGGGAGGGCAGCTCGTCTATGAACTGCATCAGGCGCTGGTGCACCTCGTCGTTGATAATCTCCTCTTCCGGGGTGGTATCCGTGAGCTGCGGAGCGCCGGTCTGCCCCTCCTTCTTCTCGTCTTCCCGCTGGATGCTGTCCAGGTGGTCCAGTGCGGTACGGGTGGCGATGGTAAGCAGCCAGGGCCGGAATTCCCGGCTGGTGTCAAAGGACCGGAGGGCCGAAAAAGCCTTCTGGAAACTTTCGGAGACAACGTCGTCTACATCGGCCTTCCATTTGAAATAGCCGCTCACACGGCCGCGGACGGACCGCTCGTGCACCTGGTACAGCATCCGGAAGGCGGTCTGGCTGCCCCGGATGGCCTGTTCAATGAGTTCTTTTTCGTTGTATTCCATAGATTCTTCGCTTCGCTCAGAATGACAGGTTATTCGATCGGGATGACAGGTTAATGGGCTTCCAGCCAGTTCTTTCCGGAAGAACACTCCACCGTAAGGGGGACGGAGAGTCTTATTACGTTTTCCATTACGTCCACCACTAGGGCCTTCAGCCTTTCCACCTCCGAAGGGATGGCATCGAAAAGCAGTTCGTCGTGGATCTGCAGCACCATGCGGCTTTTCAGGCCCTCTTCCCGGAGCCGCTTCGCCACACCTATCATGGCCAGTTTGATGATATCGGCCGATGTCCCCTGGATGGGGGCGTTCACGGCGTTGCGTTCCGCCAGGGCGCGTACGGTGGCATTGCGGGCCGTGATGTCCGGCAGGTACCGCCGGCGCCCGAAAAGCGTTTCCACATAGCCGTTCTCCCGGGCGAAGGCGATGCTTCCGTCAATGAAGGAACGGATGGCCGGGAAGGAGGCGAAATAGCCTTCTATGAGCTCTTTGGCGGCACTTCTGGAAAGATGCAGCCGCTGGGCCAGGCCGAAGGAGGAAATGCCGTACATGATGCCGAAATTGGCCGTCTTGGCCATGCCCCGCTGCTCGCGGGTAACCTCCTCCACCGGAATGCCGAAGATCTTGGCCGCGGTGGCGGCATGGACGTCTACACCGTCCCGGAAAGCCTGCACCAGATGGGCGTCCTGGCTAAGGTGCGCCATGATGCGGAGTTCGATCTGGGAGTAATCGGCACTCACTATGACGCCGTCCGGGGTGCCCGGGATGAAAGCCTTGCGAATCTCCTTGCCGCGCTCCGTACGTACCGGGATGTTCTGCAGGTTGGGGTTGGAGCTGGAAAGCCTTCCCGTTGCCGTAAGCGCCTGGTTGAAGGTGGTATGCACCCGTCCGTCCCGGGGCGAAATATACGAAGGGAAAGGCTCTATATAGGTGGAAAGCAGCTTTTTCACCGCCCGGAATTCCAGGATTTCCTCCACCACGGGATGGCGGTCGGCAATGGACAGGAGGCTTGCCTCGTCGGTGGAATACTGGCCGGCCTTGCCGCTCTTTTTGGCCTTGGGATCCAGCTTCAGTTTCTCAAAGAGGAGTTCTCCCACCTGCTTGGGGGAAGAAATGTTAAGCGCAGGTTCTCCGGCCAGGTCACGAATGCGTATTTCGCGTTCCGTCAGTTCTTTCCGGAGTCCGTCGGCAAAGGCGCGAATCTGTTCCAGGTCCACTTTCACCCCGTCCCGTTCCATCTGCGAGAGCACCTTGGAAAGCGGTTCCTCCATAGTCTCGTAGAAAGGAGGGAGGCTTTCCCGGAGCTTATCGCCCAGGGGGACGAGCACTGCCGCTTCCTTAAGATGGAAAGGTTCTGCCTCTTCCGGATTTTCATCAAAGAGGGAACCGGTAACGGCCGATCCGGGGGCTTCCTCCAGGTTCACGCCAAGGTACGTCTGTGAGAGGGCAGGAAGTTCGTGACTGCGCTCCGGATTAAGCACGTAATGCATAAGCTGGATGTCCCACCACTTCCCTTCCAGGCCGATTCCCTGCCCTGCCAGAGAGTTGGCCATCCGCTTGAGGTCCACGCCGTATTTGGCCACGGCGGGGTCTTCCAGGAGATCCTT
>JAEEGG010014458.1_pt1 | contig 16711 bp, 16 predicted proteins | sample 9134161 | NCBI WGS metagenome assembly JAEEGG01 (sample SAMN16246543, study PRJNA631951) | gut metagenome | biome: gut microbiome; feature: rumen; material: CR-attached | host: Bos | place: Iran: Karaj | collected 2018-10 | reverse complement strand
AGTCTGGGCGTATTCGGTTTCCTGACACACCCCGAGCTCTCAGCTGAGAACGAGCATGGAGTATCAGGTAACTACGGTATCCTGGATCAGATTGAGTCTCTCAAGTGGATTAAGAAGAATATTGCCGAGTTTGGAGGTGATCCCGATAATGTTATGATATTCGGTCAGTCAGCTGGTGGCGGTAGCGTACGTACTCTCTGCGAGTCTCCTCTGGCACGCGGTCTGTTCAACAAGGCTATCATCATGAGCGCCGGCGGTCTGACAGTTCCTAACGCAAATGCGGGCGGCATGCGCGGCGGTATGGGCGGCATGCGTATGGGCGGATTCCCCGGCTTTGGCGGTATGGGCGGTAACAACAACGCTCCCAAGCTGGCTGCTTATAAGGCTCCCCAGGCTCCCGAGGGTCTGAATGCTCTGCAGCGCGCCGAGTTCAACACCAAGGTTATCATGGACTGGGCCGGTTACAACACACTCCAGAAGATGCGTAACGCCGATACCGAGGTTATCCATTCAGTTGCTACCATCTACAGTAACGCTACCGGTAACCAGGGCAGCATCACAGGTATGCCTATAGTTGACGGTTATGTATCACTGGAGAGCTTTGATGAGGCTGCTCTTGACGGTACACTGGCCGATGTTCCCTACATGATAGGTTATACCCTGAATGATATGGGTAACATGTCAGCAGGTATCGCAGAGTTCTGCAAGAACCGTGAGGAGATGGGTAACAAGGCTTGGGCTTATGAGTTTGCACGTCCTCTGCCCGACGACGGTTCACATCCCGAGGTAGCACAGCGTCTGCGCGGTGCTTTCCACTCATCAGACCTGTGGTTCGTATTCAAGTCACTGCAGCACTGCTGGAGACCTTGGACAAAGGGTGACTGGGATCTGTCAGAGAAGATGCTTACCGCTTGGACCAACTTCTGCAAGTACGGTGACCCCAACGGTCCCGACGGTGGCGAGTGGGCTCCCTGCACCAAGGATAATCCTAACTTCATGGTATTCAAGCTTGACGAGAACGATGTAGAGAACTCAGAGTTCACTCAGCCTATCACCAAGCTTCCTTGGGAATAATACCCCGATGAATTCATAAAAAATGCCGACCCGTCCGGGCCGGCATTTTTTTATTATGTCATGTTTTCAGTTTGAAACGGTAAAAATTCCGTTATTGAAAGTAGTGGGATAACGGTACAGTGGGCGGTGCTGTTTTCCGTCCGTATTTACGCATGATCCGTCGGCATTCAGGTTCCAGGCTCCATTGCACTTGGAACAGGATGCCGTTCCCTTCAGGTCAAACTTGAGTCTTGTGGTGGGAGCGTCACATTCGGGACAGCCAAGGTCATAAGCCCATATGCTCATGTTGTCATTGTTGAATGTGGGTGTTCCGATGATAAGCCCCGACAAACCCATCAGGAACGATGAGTTCTTTACTTCCGACAGGGTCTCCTCAAATTTCTGACCGTCGGAATCCGTTATGACAAGTTTGCCTTCGGTCTTTCTTACTGAAAGAAAACGGCCCGGTGTATTGAGCTGGTTATACGGAGCAACAGAGGTTTCACAGCTGAAAAAGACCTTGTACTTGCTCGAAAACGTAGCGTAACTGTTCCTCTCACATGACGTTGCGAGCAACAGCAAAGATAATATGATAAATCCCCTTTTCATCGGAAGATTTACTTTGAAGTCAGTTTCTTGACAGCCTGGTCTATCGCAGCAAACGGAAAACCGGCAATGAGAGACTCCATGCGTGCAGCGATGCGGTCATTACACAGGTTGCCTATGCTTCCCTCATGGGTATGATGGATATTATGGTCAGCCTTGAATGTGCCGTTCTCTATTTCTGCTCCCACTTTGCGGTAAGCCTCACGGAAAGGCATGCCTTCACGCGCAAGACGGTTAACCTCCTCAACGCTGAATATTGCATCATATTTGGGATCTGAAAGGATATCCTCACGAACTTTTATATGATCCAGCATATAGGCGGTCATGGTTATTATCTCCTCCAGTTCCTGGAATGCGGGCAGGAACACCTCCTTGACAAGTTGCATATCGCGGAAATAACCGCTGGGCAGATTGTTGGTCATCAGGGTTATCTCCTGCGGGATAGCCTGCAGGCGGTTGCATTTGGCTCGGGTAAGTTCAAATACATCGGGATTCTTCTTATGAGGCATGATGCTGGAGCCGGTGGTGCAGTCATCGGGCAGTTTGATGAACCCGAAGTTCTGGCTGTTGTACATGCAGGCGTCAAAAGCCAGACGGCTTATGGTTGCTGCAACCGATGCCAGGGCATATGCTACATTACGCTCCATCTTGCCGCGTGTCATCTGGGCGTAAACCACGTTGTAGTTCATCGACTCAAATCCCAGCAGGTCTGTGGTCATCTGACGCTTGAGCGGAAATGACGATCCGTATCCGGCTGCAGATCCGAGCGGGTTGCGGTTGGCCTGGTCAAAGGCGGCGCGCAGGAGCAGCATATCATCGGTAAGGGCCTCGGCGTAAGCGCCGAACCAGAGTCCGAATGATGACGGCATGGCTATCTGCAGATGGGTATATCCGGGCATCAGAACGTCCTTGTACCTGTCACTCTGTCGGATAAGGATGTCAAACAGACTCTTTACGGCATTTACGATGTCGCGCAGACGGTCACGGGTAAACAGTTTGAGGTCTACCAGCACCTGGTCGTTGCGTGAACGGCCGCTGTGAATCTTCTTGCCCATGTCACCAAGTTGGCGGGTGAGCATGAGTTCAACCTGTGAATGGACATCCTCAACTCCGTCTTCAATCCGGAATTCTCCGCGTTCAATTACGGGGAGCAGATCCTTGAGACCTGCTGACAGAGCCTTGAGTTCATCGGGTTCCAGAAGACCGATGGCTTGAAGCATTGTGATATGAGCCAGAGAGCCCTGCACATCATACTTGGCGAGCAGGAGGTCCATCTCGCGGTCACGTCCTACCGTGTACTTCTGAATCAGTTCGTTTACGGGTTTACCCTTATCCCAGATAGGTTTCATAGTCGGGTTGTTTTTAATACGGTAACACAGACAGCATGTCGGCCAGTTTTCCTACGGCCTCAGTCAGCGGTTTCTCCACCATCTTGGCCATGAACATATTCAGGTCGGCATCTACCGTGAGTTTTATCTTGCAACTGGATTCACCGGTGGATACTATCTGAATCCACATTGTGAGTCTGATGGGTGAGCGCAGGGTCTCCATCTTGACGCATTTGAACGGGTCGCGTGCAACTACGCCAAACTCTATCTGACCGATGGGCGAAACGGTGGTGCTTACCTTGTCGGGGGTGCACTCCAGATTCTCCAGGTTGATACCCTGTCTCTGGTCCTCGGGGATTCGGTCAGTAAGATACTTGAGGTTGCTCAGATCCGAAACCTTGTTATAGACCGATTCCTGAGGATAAGGAATCTGCTTGACTGCGCTTTCTATCCTTTTCATCGTGTTATTTACCCCATTCTGACGGGTTCTGCCGCCATTCGTTAAGAGTCTGAAGATGTTCAACCTTTATGTATCCCGATGTCACTGCCGTCTCCAGCATTGCCGGATAGTCAGTAAGGGTGGAGAGTTTTACTCCGGCTTTCTGGAAGGCCTCCTCGGCTACGGGGAATCCGTAAGTGAAAGAGGCTACCATTCCAACCACCTCACAACCGGCATTGCGTATCGCTTCCACAGCCTTGAGGCTGCTGAGTCCGGTCGACACCAGATCCTCAACCACCATAACGCGGCTTCCGGGTTCCAGATAACCTTCAATGAGGTTGGCCAGTCCGTGATCCTTGGGCGCCGAGCGAACATAAACAAAAGGCTTGCCCATGCGGTCTGCCACCAGCGCACCCTGTGCGATGGCGCCCGTAGCCACTCCGGCTATTACGTCAAAATCAGGGAAATCACGGGTTATGACATTGCAGAGAGAGTCACGTACCAGAGTTCTCACTTCGGGGAACGAAAGGGCCTTACGGTTGTCGCAGTAGAATGGTGAATGCCATCCTGAAGCCCATGTAAAGGGTGCATCGGGCTGAACCTTGACGGCTTCAATGCGTAACAGCTCGCGTGCAACCTGAGTCTTGATGTTGTCCATAATATGCTGTTTGTTTTCTGTTTTCCGTGGCGCGAAGTTACTAAATAATGGCCGATATGCCCAATCTTTAATATAAAACAACATTATTACACACGCCCCTAAGGATTTTGTTGTTAAATTTGCGCGGTAAAAAATATATAAGAACAGACAATGAGAGGCCGTTACATATTATTGCTGGCAGCGTTGTTATCCTGTGTTTCCTGTTTGAAAGATGACAATAAGTATAAAACGCCGCAGGCAGCGATAACCTCATTCACCATAGGTTTTTATAACGTCAGATTCCACGATATGAACATCAAGGGTCACGATACCCTGGTATATTTGCGTGAAGGTGGCGTGATGTATCCCATGACCATAGATCAGGTAAACAACCGTATATTCAATCTGGATTCGATGGCATACGGTTCGGACCTGTCCAGGGTGACTACCAGTGTATACGGAAACGGAACGGTAGGATACAGGTACAAGGATGATCCCATCGTCGAGTACTTGTGGAAATCTCATGATTCAATAGATTTTACACGCGGAGTGCAGTTCCTCATCAGGTCCACGGACAATTCATACACCAGAGTTTATGATGTCCAGGTGAATATCCATAAGGTTTTCCCGGATTCCCTTTTGTGGAGTGATCCCGATACGACCGGTTTCCCGGTTCTTTCCGGACTTGCTTCGGTTGTCCGGGGCGACTCCCTGTTCTGTTTCGGAACGGATACCACCGGAACGCCGTCAGTATCGGTGCGTAGTGTGAGTTCCGGCAACTGGAACGGCGCCAATGCCCTGTCAGGTATTACGGAATCGGGATGGAGCCACAGGATCACCCTGTGTAACGGTAAGTTCTATACCGTCTGCGGAGGCTCGGTATACGGTTCTTCCGACGCCGTGAACTGGAGTAACGTAAAGTCAGGTGTAAGGAGTATTGTCGTGTCAGGTGAGGATTACGGTCAGTTGTGGGCTGTAAGCCAGGACAGCAATATTTTAAGGTCATCCGATATGACAGAGTGGACGACTGTTCAGAGGGTTCCTGACAATTTCCCCGATTCGGCCGCAGTGTTATTCAGTTATCCTCTATCCACCAATTCCGCCATCTCCAGGTCAGTGATTGCGGGATTGAACGCTGATTCCCTGAACGCATCGGTCTGGACCATCCTTACGGGCGACACGTTGTGGACGCAGGTGGATATTCCGGCCAACAGGGATTTGCGTCTGCCTGCCCTTGCAGGTCTTACGGTATTCAGGTATGACGGAGCGCTGTTCAGCCTCGGTCAGGGGCTGGACGGTTTCAGACAGTCCAATGACAATGGAATCACCTGGTACCTGTGTAGAAGTTATGTGGAGGATTACTCCTCATGGAACCGTTATATGCAGTTGCCCGCAGCCCTGAAGGGTTATGCATCGGGCTTTACGGCAACTGTGGACAGTAAAGGATACATTTGGATAATGACCGATGACGGGCATGTGTGGCGCGGAGCCGTAACCCGTCTGATAAATAAGTGATATGAATAAGAGACTGACTCTCCTCTCTTTGGTTATCATCCTGTTATGCTCTAAAACAGCAGCTCAGGATGAAGGCTATCTTATGGAGATGGGCCTGGGAGGAGGCGGAAGTTTCTATATGGGAGATGCAAACGGCAGGCTGTACAATAACACCAACGGCGTTTTTTCAGTCCTTGCCAGATATAACGTGAACCCCAGGTTCTCACTAAAGGCCAATCTTTCATCTGCCGGCATTTCGGGTAGCACGGAGAATGCATACGGAACCTTGCCCGGAGATGAACTGATATTCAGCCGTACTCTCTATGATTTCGGAGCACAGATGGAGTGGGGGTTCTGCGGATACGGCATGGAAGGATGGAACGGTAACCACCGTCTGGCACCTTACGGTCTGATGGGAATAGGAGTTACGTTTGCTCCTGAACCTGAACAGAATGATTTTGCCGCGAATTTCCCGATAGGACTGGGCTTGAGGTACAAACTGTCCGAAAGGGTAAACATAGGTCTGGAGTGGACCATGAGGTTTTCCACATCTGACCGTCTTGATGTAACCCGTACGGACGGAACAACGCTTAAGGACCCTTTCATGATAAAGGGAAAAGGAATCAAGAACAAGGACAGTTACAGTTTTACTATGCTGTATGTTACATTTGATGTTTTCAAACGTCCTTGTCATTGTAATGAAGAAGAGTAAAGAGATATGACATATCAGGAACAATTGGACAAGAGCCGGATACCGCAGCATGTAGCCATCATCATGGATGGAAACGGCCGTTGGGCCCAGCAGCGCGGCAAGCAGCGTACTGAGGGGCACATCCGTGGAGTGGAGGTGGTGCGTAAGATAATGGAGAATGCCGTTGAACTGGGCATAAAGTATCTCACACTATACACTTTTTCCACTGAGAACTGGAACCGCCCCGAGCAGGAGGTTACTGCTCTTATGGGACTTTTGTTCAAGAATATTGAGGAGGATGTATTTATCAGGAATCAAGTCCGTTTCCGTGTAATCGGAGATATTGAAAGACTCCCCTCTCAGATTCAGGATAAACTGAACGAGTGCATTGAGCATACCAGGAATTTTGACCGTTCATGCATGGTGCTGGCTCTGAGTTATTCTTCCCGTTGGGAGATTACCCGTGCAGCCCGCATTCTGGCCGACAGGGTAGCCAAGGGAGAACTCAAGCCTTCTGATATAGATGAGAATATGGTATCGGCCAGCATGACGACCGCTTTTATGCCCGATCCTGACCTGCTCATACGTACCGGCGGTGAGATAAGGTTGAGCAATTACCTGTTGTGGCAGTCGGCATACACGGAACTCTATTTCTGTGATACTTACTGGCCCGATTTCAATATGGAAGAGCTTTGCAAGGCCATTTATGAATATCAGCAGCGCGAACGCCGTTTCGGAAAGACCGGTGAGCAGGTGGCTGAGCAAAAGCAGAACAAGACGCAAGAATGATGAAGTTTGGATTGAAACATATAATTGCACTGTCACTGCTTGTTATCGGATGGCAGCCCGTGTCTGCCCAGACGGATGAAGCGGAGGGACAGGACAATCCCGTTATACTCTATTCCGGCACCTCCAAAAGATATGAGATTGCCGACATCGTGGTATCGGGAATAGAGGAAAACAACCACAAAACCCTGATTAAACTCTCCGGACTGTCGGTCGGTCAGCGCGTGTCGGTTCCGGGCCAGGATATCACACAGGCAATGAAACGCCTGTGGGCTACGGGTCTTTTTGCCAATGTCAAGATAAGGGCTCTTAAGATATCCGGCGACAAGATATGGCTTGAGATGTTCATAGAACAGAATCCCAAGATCAAGGAGGTGGTGTTTCACGGTGTCCGCAAGGGTGAGGCATCGGAACTTGAGGATAAGATAGGTATGTTCCCCGGCAGTCAGATTACCCAGAACGGACTGAACAGATCGGAGAAACTCATACGCAACTATTTTGATGAGAAAGGCTTCAAGGATGCCGAGGTGCGTGTTCAGCAACGTTCCGAACCTGATGAGGACGGCCTTGCATACGTGGATGTCTACATTGACAAAAAAGACAAGGTAAAAGTACGTATCATACATCTGGACGGTAACGATGCCCTCTCTGACAAACGTATCAAGAGGATAATGAAGAAGACCAATGAGAAGGGTAAACTCAGCGAGTTCTTCCGTACCAAGAAATTCGTCAATGACGAGTATGAGACCGATAAGGACAAACTGCTTGAAAAATACGGTGAATTGGGATATCGCGATGCTGTGATCTTATATGACAGCATAGCCTCAAACCGTGATGAGAATACGGTCGACGTATGGTTGAACATCGAGGAGGGCAACCAGTATTTCATCCGCAACATCGATTGGGTGGGAAATACCGTCTATACCAGCGATCAGTTATCGGCCATGCTGGGAATGAAGCGGGGCGATATCTATAACCAGAAGAAACTTGGAGACAGAATAACAGGCGATGAGGACGCCATAACCAAGATGTACTATAATCAGGGTTATGTGATGTGTGCCGTGATTCCTGTGGAGGCCAACATCGTTGAAGACTCCATTGATCTGGAGATACGTTTTGCCGAAGGTCCGCAGGCTACCATCAACCGCGTCCTGATTCATGGCAATGACCGCGTCTATGAGAATGTGGTGAGACGTGAACTGTACACCCGTCCCGGTGACATATTCTCATACGACAATTTTGAGCGTTCATACCGTGCGGTGGCCAACATGGGACATTTTGAGCAGACTTCCATCAATCCTGATGTCCAGCCCGATCCCTCTAACGGAACGGTTGATATAGACTGGCAGCTTGAGAGTAAGGGTAATGACCAGGTTGAACTCTCCATGGGTTGGGGCCAGACCGGACTGATAGGAAGGGTGGCACTCAAATTCACCAATTTCTCCATGTACAACCTGTTCCATAAGAGTGACAACTACCGCCTGTTCCTGCCGCAGGGAGACGGACAGACCCTCTCTTTCAGCGGTCAGACCAACGGTAAGTTCTATCATTCATACAGCGTATCGTTCCTGGAACCGTGGTTGGGAGGCAAGCGTCCCAATTCTCTTTCGGTAAGCCTGTTCTACTCAAAGCAGACCGACATAAGCAGCAATTACTATAATTCTGCGTATTACCAGAACATGTACAATTATATGTACGGTTACGGTAATTATTACGGCAATTACGGCAACTACGGTTATTACAACAACTATGAGTCATACTACGACCCCGACAAATTCATAACGATTCTCGGAGCAAGTGTGGGATGGGGAACCCGTATGCATTGGCCAGATGATTACTTCACTTTCTTTGCGGAACTGTCATACACCCGCTACAAACTTAAACAGTGGGATTACTTCCTGATAAATAACGGTACATGTAACAACATAAACCTTGGCTTGACCATAAGCCGTTCCACCATCAACCATCCGTATTTCCCGAGTACAGGTTCGGAGTTTGCGGTATCGGCCTATTTCACACCCCCATATTCATTGTGGGACGGAGTTGATTACGAGCATCTGGCAGCCGACAGGACATCGGCTACATATCAGGATGAGTTGCGTCGGAAACACCAGTGGATTGAGTACAACAAATGGAAGTTCCGCAGCCGCACCTACACATCACTTACAAACGGTGTAAAGAGAAGACTGGTGCTCATGACACGCTTTGACATAGGTTTGCTGGGACATTACAACAAATACAAGAAGTCTCCGTTTGAGACATTCATGATGGGCGGTGACGGTATGACCGGCGGATCATACACTTATGCGACTGAGATAATAGGTCTGCGTGGTTATGACAACGGATCGCTTACTCCTTACTCGGACGGTTATGCATATACCCGTATGGCGGCCGAGTTGCGTTACCCGCTGTTGCTTGAGAACTCTACGATCATCTATGCCCTGGCTTTTGTGGAGGGAGGTAACGCATGGAACAGCATAGGCAAGTTCAATCCGTTTGACCTTAAACGTTCGGCCGGTGCAGGTGTGCGCATATTCCTGCCTATGGTAGGTATGATGGGTATTGACTGGGCTTATGGCTTTGACCCGATAATGGGTTCAAGGAAATATGGCGGCAGTCAGGTACATTTCGTCCTGGGTCAGGAATTTTAACTTGTCATGACCTGAGGGTATAATATATGTAGAACGACATTGAAAATTATACGATTATGAAGAAGACATTATCAATCGCAGCAATGTTGCTGTTTGTTTGCATCGGAGCAGGTGCCCAGAAATTCGCCCTGGTAGATATGGAGTATATCCTTAACAGGATTCCCGCATATGAGCGCGCCAATGAGCAGCTCAATCAGTTCTCAAAACGCTGGCAGGCCGAGGTTGAAGCCCTGAACCTGGAAGCCCAGACTCTTTACAAGAACTACCAGAATGAGGCTCTTTTCCTTTCAGAGGAGCAGAAAGCAAAAAAGGAGGAGGAAATAGTAGCAAAAGAGAAGCAGGCAAGTGACCTGAAGCGTCAGTATTTCGGCCCCGAAGGTGAACTGTATAAGAAGCAGGAGAGCCTGATGGCCCCTATCCAGGATGAGATATATGAGGCCATCAAGCAAATCAGTGAGTCAGACGGTTATCAGGTTGTCATTGACCGTTCATCGGCCAGCAGCATGATTTACGCCTCACCCAAGATTGATATCAGCAATGAGGTTCTCAAGAAACTGGGTTATTCAAACTAATTGCATATCTTTGCTGACCCGTAACAATAATCAGAAACAAAAACAGATTACAATATGAAAAAGACTATTATCGTTGCACTTTTGGCCCTTTTGCCTTTTGGTGCATTTGCCCAGAAATTCGGACATGTAAATTCTGCAGAAATCATACCTCTGATGACTGAATATAAGACCGCTCAGACTGAGTTGGAAGATCTCAGGAAACAGTATCTGGAGGAACTGAACTACATGCAGACCGAGTATCAGAAGAAAGAGGATGATTATCTGGCCAACCGTGAGACTCTTCCGGAGAGCATACGCACCCGCAGGGAGCAGGAACTCGGCGAGAGCCAGCAGAAGATAGCACAGTACTATCAGGATTGCCAGGTGAATCTGGAGCAGAAGCAGATGGACCTTCAGACCGGAATCAACAGCAAACTGCAGAAAGCCATACAGGCTGTAGGTGAGGAAGGCGCATACGTATGCGTATTTGATCTGGCAGGCGGCGGTGTTCCTTTTGTAAGTTCAACCCTTACCACCGATGTTACCGATGCCGTAAAAGCCAAGTTGGGCATAAAGTAATTAACCAGAATCCATAACGTTAAGGGGAACCGGCTCTTTGTCCGATTCCCCTTAACGGCTAAAAAACTAACCCGATATTATGAAAGTCAGAACCCTTTTAGCCCTGTTGATAGCCAATACCTTCATGACGTTATCCGCTCAAGAGGGTAAATTCGGTTTTATAGATTTCAACGCCACATTGAGACGGATGCCGGATTATATTGCAGCCGAAGCCACTCTCCGTAATATCCAGACAGAATATCAGGAGGAACTGGAGCGCTCCAAACGTGAATTTGAACGTCAGTATATTGAGTTTATGCTGGAGCAGGACCATCTGTCGCCCTCTATCGTTGCCAAACGTCAGAAAGAGTTGCAGTTACTGATGGACAACAACGCCCAGTTCCGGGATGATGTACAGCAGCAGCTTGAGACCAAACGTGAGGAGTTGCTCACTCCGCTTAAGAAGAATCTGCTCCAGGCGGTATCGGAGGTGTGTACGGAGCAGAATCTTGATTATGTGGTTGATACCGGAAAGGGAACTTATCTCTATATCAATCAGGACAGGGGTGTGGATATATCCGAACCGGTTTGTATAAAACTGGGTATAGAGAAGAAGGTAGAGAAGGTTGTCGAATCCGGACAGCCTGTCATTAACGCCAATAACAAAGAAGAATGAGCAAGATAGTTTTGTCCCAGGAGCCCGGCCCGATTGGCATTTTTGACTCCGGTTACGGTGGTTTGACCATTTTGAAGCATATCAGGAACGCTATGCCTGAATATGATTTCATATATCTGGGTGACAATGCCCGTACTCCTTACGGCACACGTTCATTCCAGGTGGTATATGAATTCACCCTTCAGTGTGTGACCAAACTTTTTGAAATGGGCTGTCATCTGGTAATCCTGGCATGCAATACCGCATCGGCCAAGGCGTTGAGGACAATACAGCAGATAGACCTTCCCCGCCTGGATGCTACCCGCAGGGTGCTGGGAATAATCCGTCCGACGGTCGAATCTATCGGTGAATTGACCAAATCCAGACATGTAGGATTGCTTGCCACTCCCGGTACGGTAAAGTCTCTCTCGTACCCGCTCGAAATCAATAAACTTTTCCCGGACATAACCGTTACAGGCGAGTCATGTCCTATCTGGGTTCCCCTTGTGGAGTCGGGCGAATCACAGTCTGAAGGTGCTGATTTCTTTGTCAGACAGCACGTAGAAAACCTGCTTGCAAAAGACAGTGAGATAGACACCATAATACTGGGATGTACACATTATCCGCTGCTGCTGGACAAGATCCGCAAGTATGTACCTGAAGGAATACAGATAATATCACAGGGAGAATATGTGGCTTCATCCCTTAAGTCGTATATGAAACGCCATCCTGAGATGGATGCACGCTGCACAAAGACAGGAAACTGCCGCTATTATACGACAGAGTCATTGGACACATTCCTTCCCAATGCCTCCATATTCCTGAATTCGGCGGTGGACGCCGATTCAATCACTCTCTGATTTCCTGATAAAACGCCGGGCGATTGGCCCGATAGGACGTACCGACAGGAAACTGACCACAAGAACCGTGATCAGCACCAGTATTATGTCCTGTATCTTTATGCTTACGGGATAGGCATCGACAATGAAATTACCGGCCGTTCCCAATGAGATGAATCCGTATTTCTGCTGTAACAGGACTGCAATCACTCCAAGCACGAGTCCGGTAACGGCTCCGATGAGCGAAATGAGAACTCCGTTGATGATAAAGATCCTTTCCACTGTTTTCTGTCCGGCTCCCATACTCTCCAGCAATACTGCATCTTTCTGTTTTTCAACCATGAGCATGATAAGTGAGCCGATGATATTGAAGCATGCTATCAGCAGGATGAAAGTAAGGAACAGGTAGGAGATGAATTTCTCCATCTTGAAGACCTTGAATACATCTTTCTGCTGGTGCAGACGGTCCAGAACCTCAAAATCATCTCCAAGCAGAGATTGCAGTTCACGGATGGCTTTACGTGTGGAAGTTCCGTCAACGGTCGTTATCTCCAATGCTGATGCCTCGTTCGGGCGGTCGGTAAGTTGCTGTGCCAGATCCAGAGATATGAGTACATAATTGTCATCGTATTTCTCCTGTTCAACGCAGAATACCACTCCCGGTGAATATATGCTTGCCTGATTGAACGATGCGGCAGGATTGACGGTGCTTACCCTTCCGTCTTTCTTTGGAACATACAGGTGAAGGGGGTAGGCGGGCTTCATGCCACAGTCCATACGGTTCATCAGTCCCACTCCCATTATGGCGTAGTGACAAACATTGTCTTCGAGCATGAATATGCCGTTACCCCTCAGCAGGTTCTCAATACCTGTCAGTTCATGGAAACTGTCATCCACGCCTTTGATCATTGCTATCTGCTGCTTGCTCTTATAGCTTATCAGAGCCTGCTCCTCGAGTGAGAACGAACTGACATCAATGAAGTCCAGTTGTTGAGCCTTCTTTATACGCTCATCATCCAGGCTGAAGAATTTCCTTTGGGCCGATACCACCTTGATTTCAGGATCAAAGTCCCTGAACAGGGATTCAACCAACTGATGGAAACCGTTGAACACGGAAAGAGTGCATATAAGAGCGAACGATGCCAGCATGATTCCGGCAACCGATATGGCCGATATCACGTTGATTACGTTGTGGCTCTTCTTTGCAAAGAGGTAACGGCGGGCTATGTAGAAAGGAAAATTCACTTTTTGAGCAGTTCGTCTATATGAGCCATGTAATCTATGGTCTTGTCAAGGAAGAAACGTAACTCCGGGATGATACGGAGCTGATGTCTTACTCTCTGACCGAAATCATATCTGATATCCTTGACATTGGTGTTGATGTTCTTTACCGTTTCCTCTCCTTTTTCTGAAGGGAATATGCTCAGGTATACGCTGGCAATGCTCAGGTCACTGCTTATCTTAACCTCACTTACGGTTATCATGAGACCTTTGGTGAGTTTTGTCTGCATCAGAAAGAGTTCGCTCAGTTCCTTCTGTATCAGTCTGGCTATTTTCTGTTGTCTTGTACTGTCCATATGCTATTGTTTTACTTTACAACTTTGATAATTGGCTAAACTCATTTTTTCCTGATAATCGTCAGTCCGTCCCTGATGGGAATCATCGCCACCTCGACGCGGCTGTCGTTCCTGACTATGTCATTAAATTTCCTGACAGCGATGGTCTGGGGGTCGGAGTCATATTCTTTTTCCACTACATGACCGTCCCATAGAGTGTTGTCAGCTATCATGAAACCGCCGGGCTTGAGATACTCCAGCAGTGACGAATAGTATTCCGGGTACTCCCTCTTCTCTCCGTCCAGGAATATCATGTCATACTGCAGGCCCAGTCCGGGAACCACTTTGAGGGCGTCGCCGATATGCAGATGAATACGGTCGGAATAAGGTGATTTCTTAAACCCTTTAAGAATAAAATCCTCCAATTCATCGTCAATTTCGACGGTATGGATGCATCCGTTGGCGGGCATTCCCTGGGCCATGCAAAGTGTGGCATAACCGGTAAAAGTTCCTATCTCAAGAATCAGCTCCGGCCTGATCATGGCAACCAGCATCTTTAAAAGACGTCCCTGGATATGACCCGATGCCATGCGCGGATTGAGCAGCCTGAGGTTGGTCTGGCGGTAAATATCCCTGAGAAGCGGGCTTTCCGCTTCTATATGGGCGGAGATGTACTCCTCAAGAATATCCTCACCCGTGTAACCGATACCTTGTCCCGATGTGGCCATAAATTGTTATCTTTGTGCAAAGTTAATCGGTTTTTCTGACAATATGAAACCTGAAAAGGACCAGACCTCAGTGCAGCGGCATGGAGCGATGCTCAAACGTTACCGTCAGTATCTGCTATTGGAGAAATCCCTGTCTCCCAATACGCTTGAGGCCTATATGGATGATGCCGGAAAACTGTTGGATTATATCGATGACTGCGGTATTGCCATAGAGGACGTATCCATCGATGACCTTCACGGTTTTGCCGCTGCTATGGGTGATCTGGGCATCGCCCCCAGGTCACAGGCACGTATCATCTCAGGTATAAAGTCACTGTTCAGGTTCCTCAGTCTGGACGGATATCGTCAGGATGACCCCAGTGAGTTGCTCGAATCCCCCAAGATAGGCCGTCATCTGCCCGATGTCCTGTCTGTACAGGAAATTGACAGCATCATCGGTCAGATAAACCTGGCCATTCCTGAAGGCCAGCGCAACAAGGCTATGATAGAGACCATGTACAGTTGCGGTCTCAGAGTATCCGAACTGTGCTCACTCAGGATGGAGGACCTGTTCCTGGATGAGGGTTTCATACGTGTTACCGGAAAGGGCAGCAAACAGCGTCTGGTACCTATCTCGGGAAGGGCGGTCAAGGAGATAGACCTGTATCTGAAAGACCGTTGTCATATTGAAATAAAACCCGGAGCTGAACCGTATCTGTTCCTGAGTATAAGACGAGGCCGCCCGTTGTCAAGGATAATGGTTTTTGATATCGTCAAGAATCTCACGGCAATGGCCGGAATTAACAAAACGGTAAGTCCGCATACATTCCGCCACTCCTTTGCCACTCATCTTTTGGAGGGAGGTGCCAATCTCAGGGCTATCCAGTGTATGTTGGGCCATGAGAAAATATCCACTACCGAGATATATACACATATTGACAGAAGCCGTTTACGGGAGGAAATAGTGTCACATCATCCCAGAAATCTATGATTTTTTCACTTTTGATACTTTTTTTGACAAAAAACACCTCTTTTTATTAAAAATAATAGGCTCAGACCATTGTATGTGTCATTCTTTTTGTAGTTTTGCGCTTGTATGCACTATAGGCAAAAATGTTTAACCAACAATTAATAACAAAACTATGACAAAATCTAGTCGTTTTGCGCTCTTTTGCGCAGGTGTCCTGATGCTTGCAAGTTGCAAGAACTTCCAGGTCAAAGAAGAGTATTTCGTAGTAAATCCTAATCCCCTTGAAGTTCAGGGCGGCGAGGTTAACTACACTGTAACCGGTACATTCCCCGAGAAGACTTTCATCAAGAAGGTTGTTTGCGTCGCTACTCCCGAACTCCGTTGGGAAGGCGGTTCAGTTAAGGGTGAGCCTGTAACTCTCCAGGGTGAGAAGATTACCGGTAACAACCAGGTTATCGAGTGGAAGGAAGGTGGTTCATTCACCTACAACGGCAATTTCAAGTATCAGCCTGAGATGGCCAAGTCAGAGCTCTATGTAACATTTGAGGCTACAAAGAAGGGTAAACCCATCGAGGTTGAGCCCGTTAAGATTGCCGACGGTGTTATCTCAACTGCAGAGCTTTATGCAGAGACTGCAAAGGCTGCCAATACCGCAGGTTCAAAGGATGCTTTCCAGCGTATCATCAAGCAGGCTCAGGATGCCAACATCATGTTCGTAATCCAGCAGGCTAACGTACGTTCATCAGAGACCAACAGCGACGCTGTCAAGGCTATCAAGGAGTCTTTGAAGAACTTTGCCGCCGATACCAAGAACTATGCTATCGACAACCTCGAGATTTCTGCATATGCATCACCTGATGGTGGTTTCAAACTGAATGACAAGCTGGCTGCCCAGCGTGAGAAGAACGCTGCCAACTATGCCAAGAATGAGATCAAGAAGGCTAAGGCAGATGCTGCTATCGAGTCAAAGTACACCGCTCAGGACTGGGACGGTTTCAAGTCACTTGTTGAGCAGTCAAATCTCCAGGACAAGGATCTTATCATCCGCGTTCTTTCAATGTATGATGATCCCGAGAAGCGTGAGGCCGAGATCAAGAACCTCTCAGCTGTTTACAAGGATCTTGCTGCTGACATTCTCCCGCAGTTGCGTCGTGCCCGCCTGACTCTGAACTATCAGATCATCGGCCGTT